>Ga0316628_100001100_pt1 | contig 18649 bp, 14 predicted proteins | sample OWC_Aug_M2_C1_D5_FD_207648 | JGI IMG/M metagenome (GOLD analysis project Ga0316628, IMG submission 207648) | Wetland soil microbial communities from Old Woman Creek delta, Ohio, United States - OWC_Aug_M2_C1_D5_C | ecosystem: Environmental > Terrestrial > Soil > Wetlands | place: USA: Ohio... | reverse complement strand
GATCCGGGCCGTGCTTCTCTGCCTGCTGAGCGCTGCGTGCGCGCCGGCGATCCACTCGGCGGTCTTCATGGACCCGCCTCCCCGGTCCAACCCGCCGGATCACCCGGTGCTCTTCTACCAGACGAGCCGGCCGGAGTGCCCGTACGAGGAGATCGGGACCATCACGGCGCGGAAGTCGAGCGCTCTGGTGTCGATGGGCAGGGTCGCGGAGGGCGTCAGGGCTCACGCCCGCCGCATGGGTGGTGACGCCGTGATCGCGCAGCGGGAGAGGAGCGAGGTCGACGGCGTGTCGCTCATCGCCCACGCCGTCATCGACGTCGACCGCGTCCCCGTCGTCACTGCGACGGTGATCCGATTCAGGGACAAGGACTGCATGCGCTGAGTTCCCTCCGGTCGGCCCTTCGAGCGCCCGCCTGCCGAACCCGGGCAGGCGGGCGCGAACGCTCCGGGCTCCCTCCGCCCCTCTCCCCCGTCACCTATCACGCTTCACCGTGCCCGTCGTATCTTTCGCCCATGTCCAACACCGTCTTTCCCCGCGCTGTCCGCGCGCCCCGCGGCTCGAGCCGGTCCTGCAAGGGCTGGGTCCAGGAAGCGGCGATGCGGATGCTCATGAACAACCTCGATCCCGAGGTCGCGGAACGGCCCGACGATCTCGTGGTGTACGGGGGCACGGGCCGCGCCGCCCGGTCGTGGGAGGCCTTCGAGGCCATCGTGGCCACGCTCCGGGACCTGGGCGGAGACGAGACGCTCCTGGTGCAGAGCGGCAAGCCGGTCGGCGTGTTCCGGACCCATCCGGACGCGCCCCGCGTGCTGATCGCCAACTCGAATCTGGTGGGCCGGTGGGCGACCTGGGACGTGTTCCGCGACCTGGAGCGGAAGGGCCTCATCATGTACGGCCAGATGACGGCCGGTTCGTGGATCTACATCGGGACGCAGGGCATTCTGCAGGGGACGTACGAGACCTTCGGGGCGGTGGCCCGCAGTCACTTCGGCGGCTCGCTGAAGGGGCGTCTGATCGTGACGGGCGGCCTGGGCGGCATGGGCGGGGCGCAGCCACTGGCCGCGACGATGAACGAGGCGGTGATGATCGCCGTCGAGGTGGACCCGGCGCGGATCGCGAGGCGCCTGGAGACGCGCTACCTGGACGAGGCGACGACCTCGCTCGAGGAGGCGTTGGCCCGGGCGGCTGCTGCGCGGGCGAAGGGCGAGGCGCTGAGCATCGGGCTCCAGGGCAACTGCGCGGACGTGCTGCCCGAGCTGGTGCGGCGCGGCGTGGTGCCGGACGTGCTCACCGACCAGACGTCGGCGCACGACACTCTCAACGGCTACGTGCCGGGCGGCATGAGCGTCGACGCCGCCCTGGCGCTCCGCAGGGGCGACCCGCAGGAGTACGTGAGGCGCTCCACCGCCTCGGTGGCGGTGCACGTGCGCGCCATGCTCGATCTGATGCGGCGCGGCGCCGTCACCTTCGACTACGGGAACAACATCCGCACCGTGGCCTCGGACGCTGGTGTGAACGACGCCTTCGATTTCCCCGGCTTCGTGCCCGCCTACGTGCGGCCGCTGTTCTGCGAGGGCAAAGGGCCGTTCCGGTGGGTGGCACTCTCGGGGGACGCGAAGGATCTGGACCGCACCGACCGGCTCGTGCTGGAACTGTTTCCCGAGAACGAGCACCTGCGCCGCTGGATCACGTTGGCGCGTGAGCGCGTGGCGTTCCAGGGCCTGCCGGCCCGCATCTGCTGGCTGGGTCAAGGCGAGCGCGCGAGGTTCGGAACGGCGCTCAACGACCTGGTGGCCAGGGGCGAGATATCGGCGCCTATCGTCATCGGGCGCGACCACCTCGACACCGGCTCCGTGGCGTCGCCGTTCCGCGAGACCGAGGCGATGCTGGACGGCAGCGACGCGATAGCCGACTGGCCGGTGCTGAACGCGATGCTGAACGTGGCGAGCGGGGCTTCGTGGGTGTCGTTCCATCACGGCGGCGGCGTCGGCATCGGGAACTCGCTCCACGCGGGCCAGGTGATCGTGGCCGACGGCACACCCGCGGCGCGCGAGCGGCTGCAGCGCGTGCTGACCAACGATCCCGGAATCGGCGTGGCCCGGCACGCCGACGCCGGATACGAGCTGGCGATCGGCGCCGCGCGGCGGCACGGCATCAGGCTGCCCATGCATGGCTGAGGGGGCGAGGGCCGCCGCTGCTGCGGGCGGTGTCCGCGCTCTGGTGGGCGCGGGGGCCGTGCTGCTCGGCCCCGAGGCTCCCGGTCCGGTGCGCAGGCCCTCGTGGGAGCAGCTGCGCGTGGTGCGCGGGGTGGGCGTCGGCATCGAGGGTGGGCGCATCGCTCTCGTGGCGCCGGACGGCGACGTGAGGGACTGGTTCCAGGGCCGGACGCGCGGACGCTCGGACACGGGGACGCACGCCGGTTGTGACGCCGGGGCCGAGCCGATCGACTGCGGCGGGCGGCTGGTCACGCCCGGCCTGGTGGATCCGCACACCCACGCGCTGTTCGGCGCCCCGCGCCTCGAGGACCACGCGCGGCGCGCGCGTGGCGACGACTACAAGGCGATAGCTGCGGCGGGCGGGGGCATCCTGCAGTCCATGCGCGACTTCCGCGGCCGCTCGGAGGACGAGCTGGTCGCGCTCGGGCGCGAGCGGCTGCGCTGGGTGGCGGCTCTGGGCACGACCGCCGTGGAGATCAAGTCCGGCTACGGGCTCGAGCTCCAAACGGAGCTGCGGGCGCTCCGCGCCATCCGCCGGCTGGCGGAGGAGAGCCCGCTCGAGATCGTGGCGACCTTCCTGGGCGCGCACGAGGTCCCGCCAGAGCACCGCTCGCGGCGCGAGGGATGGGTGCGGCTGCTGACCGAAGACCTGATCCCGCGCGTGGGCCGCCAGCGGCTGGCGGAGTTCTGCGACGTGTTCTGCGAGCCGGGGGTCTTCAGCATCGAGGAGAGCGAGGCCATTCTGGGCGCCGCGCGCTCGGCCGGACTGCGGCTGAAGCTCCACGCCGACGAGCTGGATCCTCACGGAGGTGCCGAGCTGGCCGCGCGGCTCGGCGCCACCTCCGCCGACCACTTGGGCGCCATCTCGCCGGCGGGCATCGAGGCGCTGGCCGCGTCGGAGACGGTGGCCGTTCTGCTGCCGGGCACGCTGATGTTCCTCGGCGAGGGACGCCAGGCGCCGGCCAGGGCGCTGCTGGACGCGGGCGCCGTCGTCGCCTTGGCATCCGACTTCAACCCCGGCTCCTCCCCGGGAGCGAACCTGCCGCTGATGATGACGCTGGCCGTCAGCCAGGGGCGGATGCAGCCGGAGGAGGCTCTCGCGGCCACCACGGTCAACGCCGCGTGCGCCATCGCCAGGGGCGACAGTCTGGGGCGGATTCGCGTGGGCGCGCCGGCCGACTTGACGGTGTGGAACTGCCGCGATCCCAGGGAGTTGGCTTACTGGTACGGGATGCCGCTCGCCTGGCTCACCATCGCCCTGGGTTCTGCTTGTTTAACCCACGGGCGGGGCATATCTTCCGCAGGTTGTGAGCTAGGTCCTCTCTCTCCGCCGATTACGTAGCGCTGGAGCGCATGGCCAAAGCCGACAAGTTCAAGGAACAGGCCCGGAAGCTCGAGCAGAAGGAGCAGTGGCCGAAGGCCATCGAGCAGTACGCGAAGGCCATCGAGGCCATGGAGCAGTCCACCGAGGACGACACCGACCTCTCGCTCTACAACCGGGTGGGCGACCTGTACCAGAGGGTCGGCGACACGCAGAACGCTGTCGCGTGCTACGAGCGTGCGGCCGAGAAGTACGGGGACGCCGGGTTCCACAACAACGCCATCGCCCTCTGCAACAAGATCATCCGCCTGGCCCCCGGCCGTTCGCAGGTGTACCTGAAGCTCGGGATACTGTTCGCCTCCAAGGGCTTCATGGGCGAGGCGAAGCAGAATCTGCTCGAGTACGCGGACCGGATGCAGAAGGCCGGGCAGGTAGAAGAGGCGTTCAAGGCGCTGAAGGCGTTCGCGGAGATGACCCCCGGCCAGGACGACATCTGGTCGGTGCTGGCCGTGCAGGCGCGAGCCGCGGCGAAGACGGACGAGCAGAAGGAGCAGGTCGAGAAGCTCCTGGCGGAGTTCGAGCACAAGGACCGGGTCGTCCAGCGCAAGTCGCGGATGAGCCGGCACATGCTCACCGGCGAGGATCTGCCGCCGGAGCCGCCGTCGAAGAAGGACCTCGTCTTCCTCGACTTGGGCGAGGCTCCCTCGCCCCGCAAGAGCGGCGCGCGGCGCGCCCCCGTGGTCGAGCCGCCGCCCGCTCCGGCGGAGCCGCCGCCGCTCGAGATCGTGTCCACGGCGCTGCCGGGCGGCGCGGAGCCGGTGCAGCGCGGCGCGATCGAGATCGAGCCCACGTCGCTGGTGGAGGAGGCTCCGCCCTTCGAGGCCGGTCTGGAGATCGAGCCCACCTCGCTGGCTGCAGCGCCGCCGCCAGCCGCCGGGCCCGAGATGCTCGAGCTGGAGATGCCCGAGATCGAGGCCAAGGCGGCCCCGAGCCCGGCGGAGGCGGTGGCGGGTCTCCCCCTGATCGGGGAAGAGGCGCCGACGGCGGAGGCGGCGACAGCGGGTCTCCCCATGATCGAGGCGGAGGAGCCGCTCGAGTTGCCGGCGGAGCCGGCGGCTCCGGGCATCGAGTTCCTCGATCTGGGCGAGGTGAAGGCCGAGGTTCCGACCGTGGCCGACCTCGAGAGCAGGATCGCGGCCCGGCCCGACGATTGGCAGGCGCATCGCAGGCTGGGCGAGGTGCTGCTGGAGAGCGGGCAGCGGAGTCGCGGCGTCGCGGAGCTGAACTCCTCGCTCGAGGGCTTCGAGCAGGCGGGCGACTTCGAGAGCGCGTACGCGGTAGCCGAGGAGGTCATCCGGCTCGACACGAACAGCATCAGGTACCAGCAGAAGCGCGTGGAGCTGGCGTACCGCCTCGATGATCGCGGCCGTCTGGTGGACGCGTACAACGAGCTGGCCGACGCGTTTCTGCGCTCCAACGACGCGACGAAGGCGGTGGCGGTCTACCAGCGGGTGCTGGAGCACGATCCGTCGAACGCCCGGGCGCGCGCGGCGCTCGACACTCTGGCTCCGCCGGCGGCTCCGGCCGTGGTCGCCGCCGCCCCCGCCCCGGTCGCCGCGGGTGTCGGCGAGTTCGTGGATCTCGGCGCCCTCCTGATGGAGGAGGAGGGTCCGAAGGACACGAGAATGCGGATCGAGGACGAAGAGCCCACCGGCGACGAGCAGGCCGACTTCCAGTCGATGCTGCAGGCGTTCAAGAAGGGCATAGCGGCCAGCGTCGAGGAAGGGGACTTCGAGAGTCACTACGACCTCGGGGTCGCCTACAAGGAGATGGGGCTGCTGGACGAGGCGATCGCCGAGTTCCAGAAGGCGCTCCGGGCCCCCGAAGGCCGGCTCAGGAGCTCGGAGGCGCTCGGGATGTGCTTCTTCGAGAAGGGGCAGTTCGCGGTTGCGGAGACGATTCTGCGGCGCGGACTCGAGATGCAGGGAGCGAGCGACGCGGACCGCATCGGCCTGCTCTACTGGACCGGCAGGGCGCTGGAGGAGCAGGGCAAGGCCGCGGAGGCTCTCGCCGCGTACAACCGGGTGTTCGCGGTTGACATCACGTTCCAGGACGTCAGCGGCAGAGTGCAGGCGATTCACGCGCGGGGCGCGTAGCAGAGTGGCACCCCAGGCGACTGCCGTCCGTCTGGCGGACCTGCAGCGTCCGGTCGGCCCTCAGCTGGCGCGCGTTCCGGACGAGCTGCGGCGCATCGTCTCGGCCGATTCTCCGCTTCTCGAGAAGGTGAGCGGCTACCTGCTGCGATCGCAGGGGAAGCTGTTCAGGCCCACGCTTCTGTTCCTCTCGAACCAGGCGTCGGGCGCGGTCGACGAGCACGGCCTGCGGCTGGCGGCGATCGTCGAGCTGATCCATCTCGCGACGCTGGTGCACGACGACTCCGTCGATCACTCGGCGCTGCGCCGCGGCCAGCCCACGGTCAACGCCCTGTTCAGCCACCAGGTGTCGGTGATCATGGGCGACTACCTGTTCTCTCGGGCGATCCGCGAGCTGGTGGCGATGGACGACGTGGAGCCGCTGCGCATCCTCTCGCACGTGACGAACGAGATGAGCATGGGTGAGATGCGGCAGCTGGCGGCGTACGACGCGGTGCAGTTCACGGAGGAGGAGTACACCGTAGTCATCCGGGCCAAGACCGCCTCGCTGTTCAGCGCCGCCTGCGAGCTGGGCGCGCGGCGCGCCGACGCGACGCGGCGGCGCGCGCTGCGGGCCTACGGTGACGCGCTGGGGTTGGCGTTCCAGATCACCGACGATCTGCTCGACTACACCGGAGGCGAGGCCGTCACTGGCAAGCCGTCGGGGCTGGACCTCAGGGAGCACAAGGCCACTCTGCCGCTCATCGCCGCGTTGCCGGGGCTCTCTGCTTCGGAGCGGCGCGCGGTGGAGGCGCTGTTCGCCGAGAAGGAGCCGGCCGACGAGGACGTGGCGCGCGTGATCGGGCTGGTGCGGCGGTCGGGTGGGCTGGAGTACTCGCGGGAGCGCGCCCTGGAGTGCGCGGGACGGGCCGAAGCGGCCCTCGAGGAGCTGCCGTCCTCGCAGGCGCGCGACGCCCTGCGCGACGCAGTCGTGTACGCAGTGGAGAGGCGCCGCTAGCCCATGGGGAAGGTCCCGCACCGCCCGCTGTTCTACACGGCCGTGCTGGCGGCCGGCTTCGCCCTGGGCGGATTCCTGTCGGCATTCCTGGAGCGCGTGCTGCCCCGCGGCGCGCCGCGCGAAGTGCTGACCTTCTCGGTGACGCCGACGCTGGGTCCCCTGAGCGTGGACCTGCTCGTCGTGTCCTTGACGGTGGGCCCCGTGGGGATCCACCTGTCGCTACTGTCGATCGTGGGAGTCGTGCTGGCGTATCTGCTGGCGCGGTCTCTCTTCTAGGAGCCGGAGGCGCGTATGGGGCTCGGCAATCTCGGAATGACGGAGATCATCCTGATCCTGGTTATCGTCCTGCTGGTCTTCGGCGCGCGGCGGCTGCCTGAGATCGGCTCGTCACTGGGCAAGGGCATCCGGGAGTTCAAGCGGAGCATGAGGGAGGTGACCGACGAGATCGACACTCCCCCTGCGCCGCGCCGCGAGCTGCCCCGCAACGACCAGCCGCCGCCGAGCCCGCCCGCCGGCCAGGCCTGATCGTTCCGGGCGGCGCGGAACAGGGAGGGGGGGCCGGGCGGAACCGCCCGGCGCCCCCTCGTGCCCCTCCGGGCGCCGCCGCCGCCCTGGAGGAGCGTCCGACCCGACCTGCAGCCGCTACTGGTCGGCGGCGGGCGCCGCCGATTGCTGCTGCCGAAGGCTCGCTAGCTGGTTCTCGACCCGCGCGGCGTTGCGCAGCCCCTCGAGGAACATCCGCACCCTGACTTGTCGCGCCGCCCGGAGCACCTCGACGCGCTGCTCTTCCCTCTGGCGTTCCCACGCGGCGGAATCCGCGCGGACCAGGCGCTGCGGCTCGATGAAGAAGAACCCCTCCTCGTTGGAGATGAGGTCGGAGCGCTCCCCGACGCGCAGCCGGAAGGCGATCCCGACCCCCTCCGAGGCCGTGCCCAGCGTCCGCACAGTTGACGTCCGCGCGAACGGGCCTATCGTTTCGAGGGGCAAGCGCAACGCCTGCGCCACCTGGTCCAGGGTCTGCCCGCTGCGGAGCCGGCGCTCGGCATCGCCGGCGATCGCCTCGGCTGCGGCGCGCTTCTTCTCACGGATGACGTAGCCCTGCAACCGCGCCGCAACGTCCTGCAGCGGCAGCACTCCCGCGGGCTGGACGCTGTCGAGCCGGAAGACGTAGTAGGCACCGCGGTTCTCGATCACAGGGCTCGTCTCGCCCGGCCGGACCTCGAACGCCCACACGCTGACGTCGGGGACGACGAACCGGCCGAGGAGCAGCGGCCGGCCTCCCGTGACCGGCGGCGCCTCGTTGATGCCCAGGCCCATGACGCGCGCCACGCTATCCAGAGCCCCCGGCACGGTGCTTTCGGCGCCCAGGCGGTCCAGCGAGTCGGCCCGCGCCTCCAGCGTGTCGAGCCGCGCGCCCGCCCGCTCGAAGGGGATGAGGATGTGCCGGGCGTGCACGCTGTCGGCGGTGCGACGCTCCACCTTGACGATGTGCGCGCCGAACTGCGACACGACGGGATCTGACACGCGGCCAATCGGCAAGGTGAAGGCGGCCCGCTCGAAGGCGGGCGCCATCTGACCGCGACCGAAGGTCTGCAGCTCGCCTCCCTGCTCGCGCGAGCCGGAGTCGGCCGACTCCCGGCGCGCTATCTCGGCGAAGTCCGCACCGCGGAGGATCGAGTCGCGCAGCGCCCGCGCCCGCGCCATGGCCATGGCGCTGTCGATCGGCTCGGGGAGCTTCGGTATGCCCACGAAGGACGTGAAGGCGCGCGCCGGCACCCGGAAGTCGTCCTGGTGGGTGCGGTAGTAGGCCTCCAGGTCGGCCTGCACGACCCGGACCGACGCGCTGGACACCGCGTCCTCCGGCCGGATGACGACGGCCCGGACCGTCACGGAGTCGTGCGCATCCTTCCAGATCTGCCACAGCTTCGCGTCGGACACGTACACGTCCGAGGTGACCTGTCGCAGCAGCTTGATCCGCGGCAGCTCGTCGCGGTAGCGGGCCTCGAGCGCCTGCAGATCCTGGGGCCGCATCGCGGAGCTGGCCAGGTACCGCTGCCACCTATCGAGGTCGAAGCGGCCTTCCGTCTGGAACTCGCGCAGGTTCTGGACCTCGGGAGGCGGCTGGTTGCGCACCGCGCTGATCAGCTCGCGATCGGACACGGTGATGCCGCGGCGCTGCCACTCGTCCCGCACCAGCACGCTGGCGACCAGCTGCTCGAAGGCGGCGTCCTCGTTCCGGAGCGCCTCCTCGCGGGATTGGCTGGCGCCCGGGTTCTCCTGGCGCCACTGCTCGAACGCCTGCCGGGAAGCCTCGAGCCACTCCTGGTAGCGGATCGGCTCGCCATTCACCGTGCCCGCGTTCTGGGCGGATCCGTACTGCCCCTGCCCTGTGACCCCCATCCCGACGTCGAAAACCATCCAGCCCACGAATGCAATCGCGAGAACGAGCATCACGATCTTTGTCTTCTCGCGCATAGTCGTCAGCATCGGTCCCCACGCTCCATCATCGGAAGGGCCTAAATGTAGGCGGGACAACACGCAAAGCCAACCGGCAGGCCGCAGATAGTGTTGACACGCCGCCGGGCGCCGGGATATACTCGCCTGTCTAGGCCGCAGCGACCCGGAGCCAAATGGCCGCAACGAGCGAGATCGAGAAACTCGAGAGACGGCACGGGGAGAACCCCGACGGCCGGTTCTTCGCGCCGCTGGCCGACGCGTACCGCAAGGCCGGCCAACTGGACCGAGCCCTGGAGGTGGTGCGCAAGGGCCTCGAGAAGCACCCCGAGTATCTATCCGCTCACATCGTCCTGGGCCGCTGCCTGCTGGCGGTGAAGGACGACGAGGGGGCCGGCCAGGCGTTCCAGCGGGTCCTCGGTCTCGATTCCGAGAACATCATCGCCCTCAAGAGCCTGGCGGAGATAGCCGAGCGGAAGGGCGAGCCGGCCGACGCCTGCGCGTGGCTGCAGCAGCTCCTCAAGATCGATCCCATGAACGCCGACGCCGAGGCCGATCTCAAGCGCCTGGGCGGTGCGGCGGCGTCGGCTCCGACGCAGCCGATGGAAGCGGTCGCGGTGGAGGAGGCTCCGACGGCGGAGGTCTCGTTCGCGGACGTGGCCGCCAGCCAGGCGCCGATGCCGGCAGCGGCGCCCGAGGTGGTCGCGGCGGCGGCGCCCGAGGAGCCGGCGATGCTCGTCGCTCCGGCGCTGGAGGGTATTGAGACCACCGAGTTCACGCCCCCGGCGGAGGAGATCCCTCCTCCGGAAGTGGAGATCAAGCCGTTCGACGACACACTCGCGTGGGGGACGGGCGAGCGGTCGTCGCGCTCCATCTCCAGTGATGACGTCGAGCGGGCGCTGCACGAGCACGAGGCTTCGCTCGCCGAGCCGTCCACCACGTTCGAGCCCGTGGAAGGTCCCGCCGAGCACGTGGCCTTAGAGCCGCTCCCGGTGGAGGAGGCGTGGTCGTCGGGTGCTGCCGACCCGTGGTCGGGCGGCCAGCAGTCGGAGAGCGCCGCGGGCGCGGCGTTGCCGCCGGCGGCGGAGCCCGCCGAGATGTCCGGCTGGGACGTGGCCATTTCATCGCAGGACGAGGCCGCCATGTTCGCGGCTCCCGAGTACGCGGCCCCCGGTCCGCCTCGAAGGGAGGCCGCCGGCGGGCCCAGCCTCGCCGATCTCCCGATCATCATGCCGGAGGACGTCACGCCTCCGGAGGAGATGGGGCGCGCAGCTGCGCGAGCTGCGGCGCCCGCGGCGCCGGACACGACCGCCGTTCCTCCGGCCGGCGGCGGCGCGCTCACCGAGGAGCCCGCCGCCGCGGCGCCATCCGAGGCCGAGACGCCTCCGCTTCTCACGGAGACCATGGGCGATCTGTACCTCCGGCAGGGCTTCGGGTCCGAAGCGGCCGAAGTGTACCGTCGGTTGCTCCAGCAGCGTCCGGGCGACGCGGGGCTGTTGGCCAAGCTCGCCTCGATCGAGGGACCGCCGCCGAGCCTCGGCGCCGCCGCTCTGGGAACCGAGTCGGCGCGGTCGTGGCTGCGGCGGGTGGCGCAGTCGCGCGTGGGGGTTTCGGCGCTGCCGCAGCCCCCCGCTCCGCCGGCGGGGCCCACCCCGCTGGAGGAGGCGTTCGGCGGCCCGGACTCGCCGCCGGAGCCCGTCGGCGAGCCAACACGGCCAGCCGAGGACGCGTTCACGCTCGACGCCATCTTCGGTTCGCAGGGAGCGGCCCCTGCCGCGCCCGCGGCTGCGGAGGCGCCGCCTCCTCCTCCGCCCACCGGGACCTCCTTCGACGAGTTCTTCGGGGCGCCGCCTGAGCAGGGGAGCGTGCGGCCCGAGAAGGGTGACGAGCCCGCGTCTCCGCCCGATGACGATATCGGGTCCTTCAACAGTTGGCTGCAGGGACTCAAGCGCTAGTGCATGTCGCTGTGATCAACGGGCCGAACCTCAATCTTCTGGGGGTTCGGGAGCCCGAGCGCTGCGGGATCCGCACTCTCGGCGACATCGAGGCGGCGGTCCGCGCGTGATCGACCGTCGCCGGGAGCGCCTCGATGCCCTGCGCCGCCGCCTCTCGGAGGAGGGGCTGGACGCGCTGCTGGTCTCCTACGGCGCCAACGTGCGGTACCTGACGGGTTTCTCCGGCTCGAGCGGGATCGCGCTCGTGACGCCTGCGGACGTGCTCCTGCTGACGGACTTCCGGTACCGTTCGCAGGCCGTGGAGGAGGTGGGCGACCTGGCCCGCGTCGAGATCGACGACGCGAGCCTGCTGGATCGCCTGTTCGCCGTCCTTCCCGACTACCCGTCGGTCGCCGTGATAGGCTTCGAGGCGCACGTGGTCACGGTGCGGGACGGGGCGCGGCTGGGCGATCCGGCGCGGCAGTGGCGCTTCACGCCGACGTCGGACCTGGTGGAGTCGCTCCGCGCAGTCAAGGCGCCCGAGGAGGTGGCGGCGATTCGCGAGGCGGGGCGGGTCGCCACGAGCGCCCTGGCCGAGGTGACGCCGCTGCTGCGCGTGGGGCTCACCGAGTGCGAGGTGGCGGCGCTCCTGGAGGCGGCGCTGCGGCGCGGCGGCAGCGAGGCGCACCCGTTCGACACGATCGTCGCATCGGGGCCTCGTGCGGCGCTTCCGCATGCGCGCACGGGCGGCCGCGCAGTCGAGCGGGGCGAGTGGCTGCTGCTGGACTTCGGCGCGCAGTGGGACGGATACTGCGCCGACGTCACGCGCACGTTCTTGGTGGGGGCTGCGCCGGACCGGCGCCAGCGCGAGGTCTACGACGTGGTGAGCGAGGCGCAGGCTGCGGCGATCGCCCGCCTGCGTCCGGGGCTCACGGGCCGGGAGGGCGACGCCTTGGCGCGTGACCCGATCGCGGCCGCCGGGTTCGCAGAGGAGTTCGCTCACTCGCTGGGCCACGGGCTGGGGCTTGAGGTGCACGAGGCGCCGCGCCTGTCCCGCGCGTCGGAGCAGCCGCTCCCGGCCGGCGCGGTGGTCACAGTGGAGCCGGGCGTCTATCTTCCGGGCTGGGGTGGAGTGCGGATCGAGGACGACATCCTCCTCGGCGACGAGGGGACGACGGTCCTCACCGAGTTCCCCCGCGAGCTCGTCGTCCTGGGATGAAAAGGAGAGGCACGAGGGATCCCCGCCTATGACCGACATCTCCCTGGTGAAGGAACTGCTGGCGCTGCTGGACAACTCCAGCGCCACGACGATCGAGATCCGGAGGGGCTTCACCACGTACCGGGTGAGCCGCGAACCGGGGCACCCCCCGCAGTACGCGGCCGTGCCGCAGGCCGTGCCCGTTGCGGCAGCGGCGCCGGCGCCCGCGGCCGCGGCGGTCGCCGCGCCGGCGGAGACCCCGGCGGCGCGGCTCGTCGACGTCAAGTCACCGATGGTGGGCACATTCTACCGCGCGCCCGAGCCCGGGGCGGAGCCCTACGTCAAGGTGGGGAGCCGCGTCAGCGCCGGGCAGACGCTGTGCATCATCGAGGCGATGAAGATCATGAACGAGCTCGAGGCGGAGGTGTCGGGCGTGGTGCGCGAGATACTCGTCGAGAACGCGCAGCCCGTCGAGTTCGGCCATGTCCTCTTCCGCGTGGAGTCGCAGCCGTGACCGAGCCCCGTGCCACCCAGCAGCAGGCCGGCGCGCCCGCTCCCAGGGCGGCGCCGCCGTTCTTCCAGCAGTGCATCCGCCAGATGATCGAGCGGGGCGGCTCGGATCTGCTCCTCAAGGTCGGCCGCCCGCCCACGATACGGGTGGCCGGCGAGCTGATGTCCCTGGAGATGCAGCCGCTGTCGCCGCAGGACCTGAAGGCTCTGGCCGAGTACACGATGCCCTCCCGCCAGCTCAAGGACTTCGCCGAGTCGAAGGAGGCCGACTTCGCCCTCGGCGTCCCGGGCATCGGGCGGTTTCGCGTGAACGTGTACTGGCAGCGCGGCACGCTCGCCTTCGCGTTCCGCGTGATCCCCTACGAGGTGAAGACGATCGAGGAGCTGCGGCTCCCCAAGATCCTGGAGACGATCGCGCTCAAGCCGCGCGGCTTGGTGCTGGTGACGGGCGTGACGGGCAGCGGCAAGTCCACTGCGCTCGCGGCGATGGTCAACCACATCAACACCAACCGCCGGGTCAACATCATCACCATCGAGGACCCGATCGAGTTCCTGCACCGGGATCTCGGCTCGATCATCAACCAGCGCGAGGTGGGGGCCGACACGCTCTCGTTCCACAACGCGCTGCGACACGTGCTCCGCCAGAACCCGGACGTCATCCTGATCGGTGAGATCCGGGACATGGAGACGCTGGACACGGCTCTCAAGGCCGCGGACACGGGCCACCTGGTGTTCTCGACCCTGCACACGACCGATGCGACGCAGACCATCAATCGCGTGATATCGTTCTACCCGCCGCACCAGCACGAGGAGATCCGCCACCTGCTCTCTACGGCGCTCCAGGCCGTGGTGTCGCTCCGTCTGGTGCCGCGCACGGACGGCGCCACGCGGGTGGCGGCGGCGGAGATCCTGGTCAACACGGCAGCGGTGCGCGACAACATCCGCGACGTGAAGGCGCAGCTCAACATCCCGGACCTGATCAAGGAAGGCACCGTCCAGTACGGGATGCAGTCCTTCGACCAGAGCCTGATGCAGTGGTACACGTCGGGCGAGATCACCTACGAGTCGGCGCTGTTCTACTGCTCGAACCCCACGGAGTTCGCGCTCCAGATCTCCGGAATCTCGGGCTCGAGCGACCGCACCTTCGAGGGGTTCCAGAAGGGGACGGCCCCCTCCGGCAAGCAGCAGTCGGTCGGCGCCCCGAAGCCGAAGCCCGGAACGGGGGGCGGCGGGGGCGGAGGGGGCGGAGGGGGCGGAGGGGGCGGCGACGGCGGCGGCGGTCTGGCGGGCCTGAGCCGCGACCCATTCGGCGGCTGAGACGATGTTCAAGAAGGTCCTCATCGCGAACCGCGGCGAGATCGCCCTGCGGGTGATCCGGGCCTGCCGCGAGCTGGGCGTCGCCACGGTGGCGGTCTACAGCGAGGCCGACCGCGAGTCGCTGCACGTGCGCTTCGCGGACGACGACGTCTGCATCGGCCCGCCTCCTTCGCGGGAGAGCTATCTCAAGATCCCGCAGCTCATCGCGGCCGCAGAGATCACGGGCGCGGACGCCATCCACCCGGGGTACGGCTTCCTGGCGGAGAACGCCGAGTTCGCCGACATCGTCAGGGCGTCGAACATCGCGTTCATCGGCCCGACGGCGGAGCAGATCCGGAAGATGGGCGACAAGGCTGAGGCGCGGCGTCTCGCCAGGGAGGCGGGGGTGCCGATCATCCCCGGCAGCGAGGGTCCGGTCGCCGACGTCGACGAGGCCGTCACCATCGCCCGAGGCTTGGGGTTCCCCGTCATCATCAAGGCCGCGGCCGGCGGCGGCGGCAAGGGCATGCGCGTGGCGGCCGACGAGGACGATTTCGCGCGCCACTTTCAGCTGGCCCGCAGCGAGGCGTTGGCGGCGTTCAGCAACGACTGCGTCTACCTGGAGAAGTACCTCGATCGCCCGCGTCACATCGAGATCCAGGTGATGGGAGACACCCACGGCCGCGTGGTGCACCTCAACGAGCGCGACTGCTCGATCCAGCGGCGCCACCAGAAGCTGGTCGAGGAATCGCCCTCGCCGGCGGTGACGCCCGAGCTGCGAGCCGCGATGGGCGATGCGGCGGTCCACCTCGCCGAGCGGATCGGCTACGTGGGCGCCGGGACGGTGGAGTTCCTGCTCAACGGCGACGGGCGGTTCTACTTCATGGAGATGAACACGCGGATCCAGGTCGAGCACCCCGTGACCGAGATGGTGACGGGCCTGGACCTCGTGAAGGAGCAGATCCGCGTGGCGGCCGGCGAGAGGCTGTCGGTGCCGGAGGGCGGGCTCGCGCCCCGCGGCCACGCGATCGAGTGCCGCGTGAACGCCGAAGACCCGGCCCGCAACTTCCAGCCGTGCCCCGGCCGGATCTCGACGTACCACCCGCCGGGCGGCCCCGGAGTGCGCGTGGACACTCACATCTACGCCGGCTACACGGTGCCGCCGTTCTACGATTCGCTGCTGGCCAAGGTCATAGTGCACGGCAACCACCGCGCCGAGGCCCTGGCCCGGATGCACCAGGCTCTCGACGGCTTCATCATCGAGGGGGTGACGACGACGATCCCGTTCCTGGGCCGCGTCATCCTGCACCCGGCGTTCCAGTCCGGCGAGTTCGACACGAAGTTCCTGGAGCGGGAGCGTCAGCTGATGGAGGAGCCCGCGTGAAGATCGACGTGTTCTTCACGCCGGCGGGTCTGTCGCCCGGCGACCTGGCGGGCCGCGCCGTAGTCGTCGTCGACCTGCTGCGCGCCTCCACCACGATCGCCGTCGCGCTGTCGAACGGGGCCAGGGCGATCCTGCCCGCCGCCTCGACCGAGGAGGCGCTGCGCATCGCGCAGAACCTGGAGCGCGACCACGTGCTGCTCGCGGGCGAGCGGAAGTCGGTGCGCATCGAGGGTTTCGCCCTGGGAAACTCGCCACTCGAGTTCACGCCCGAGGTGGTGGGCGGCAAGACGATCGTCCTCGCCACCACGAACGGCACGCAGGCGCTGATCGCGGCTCAGGGCGCCCGCGAGATCGTCGTGGCCGCCGCGGTCAACTTCGGCGTGGTGGTGCAGCGCGCGCGCTCCGCGCTCGAGACGTCGGGGGACCTGGCCATAGTGTGCGCCGGCAGCGAGCGGCGCTTCGCGATCGAGGACGCCTTCACGGCGGGACGCCTCACCAAGATGCTGTTGCCCCAGGGCGGACTGAAGCGTGTCTCGGTCAACGACGGCGCGCTGGCCTCTCTCGAGATCGCGCGGCACTTCGGCGAGAAGTGGCTGCGTGCGCTGCGGGCCTCGGCTCACGGACGCGAGCTGGCGGCGCTGGGCTTCGGCCAGGACCTCACCGTCTGCGCCTCGCAGGACACCCATCCGGTCCTTCCGCTCTACGCCGACCGCAGGATCACGGCCCATCGAGCCCCGCAGGAAGGATGAGCTCTGGGCCGTAGCGGCCCTGCTGGCGGGCGTCTTCCTGGCGCTCGCTGTCGCGCCTCCTCCTGTCGACTCCGTGACCGGGCCTCTGGGCTCCGGACTGGGCCGGGCGCTCCGGTACGTGTTCGGGACCGGCGCGGCGTTCGCGCCGTTGGTGTTCGTGTTCTGGGCGGTCGTCCTGTTCGGGCACTTCGAGCGCGTCGTCGGCAGACGGCTCACGGTGCTGTGCGCCGGCCTCGCCTGCGCGGTGCCCTTCGCCATGGGAGTGGTATGGCAGACCACCTTCGCAGCCGGCCGCGCGGCGCTCGCCGCGGGAGACACCGGTGCCTACCCGGTCGCCTGGCTCGGGCTGGTCGGCGCGTTCCTGGCCTTCGAGCTCAAGGTCGTCGGCCCGGTGGGCGAGGGGCTGCTGGCGCTGGGCGCGTTCTCCGCGCTGACGCTGATCACGATCGGATGGAATCCGCTCGGGGCGCTGCGGAAGAAGCAGCCGTCGGCCGTCAGCCGTCAGCTGTCAGACGGCAGCCGTCAGCCGTCGGCCGTCGGCGGTCAGCCTTCGGACGCGGTTGTGGAGCCCGCCGAGGACGTGATCGCCGCCGTCGGGCCCGAGGAGGAGCCCGCGCCCAGGCGCGGGAAGCGCAAGAAGGCCGAGGGCGGCGCTGAGCGAGAGGGCGCGCCGGCGCTCGCGGAGGACGAGTTGCCGCCCCTCGACCTGCTCAGCCCGCCGGCGCCGGAGGCCCCGGGGTTCGAGGCCGATCTGGACCGACTGCAGTCGGTCCTCATCGAGACGCTGCGGCAGTTCAAGGTCGAGGGCACTCCGGGCGGGCGCACCACCGGTCCGGTCGTCACCCAGTTCGAGGTGATCCCCGCTGCGGGAGTCAAGGTCGGCCGCATCGCCGCCCTCGCCGACGACCTCGCCCTGGCGATGAAGGCCCAGGCCATCCGCATCGTCGCGCCGATCCCGGGGAAGGGCGCGGTCGGTGTCGAGGTGCCGAACCCTACGCCGCGACTGGTGGGATTCCGCGAACTGCTCGAGACCGGCGAGTGGCGGCGCGCCAAGGCCTCGCTGCCCATCGCCCTGGGCCGCGACATCGAGGGCCGGCCCATCATCGCCGACCTCGCCAAGATGCCGCACCTTCTGATCGCCGGCGCGACCGGCTCGGGCAAGTCCGTGTGCATCAACTCGATCATCTCCTCGCTCGTGTACCGCTACCGGCCCAACGAGCTCAGGATGCTGATGATCGACCCCAAGATGGTCGAGCTCTCCATGTACAACGCCCTCCCGCACCTGCGGCACCGCGTCGTGACGGACAACAAGGACGCCGCGCAGGTGTTCAAGTGGGCGGTGTGGGAAATGCAGGACCGCTACGAGCTGCTGCACGCCAATGCGGCGCGCAACTTGGCCGACTTCAACCGCAAGGTCGAGGACGGCCTGCCGCTGCACACTGTGAAGGGCGAGCAGTACGCCGAGGGCTGCCTTCCGTACGTCGTGCTGTTCGTGGACGAGCTGGCGGACCTCATCATGACGGTGCAGGCGGAGGTCGAGACTCCGCTGGCGCTGCTGGCGCAGAAGGCGCGCGCGGTGGGCATCCACGTGGTGCTCGCGACCCAGCGGCCCTCGGTGAACGTCATCACCGGTCTCATCAAGGCGAACTTCCCGAGCCGCATCGCGTTCCGGGTGGCCTCGAAGATCGACAGCCGCACGATCCTGGACCAGAACGGGGCCGAAGCGCTGCTGGGAAACGGCGACATGCTGTTCATGCCGCCGGGGAAGAACGACCTGCTGCGCCTGCAGGGGGCGTTCATCTCCACGGAGGAGACCGAGCGCCTGATGCACTGGTTCGAGGCGCGACGCGAGGAGCGGCTCGCCGCCGCGGCCGAGGAGCGGGCCGAAGAGGCGCGCGGCGAGCCCGACATCCTGGAGCAGGCGCGCGCCCGGGCGGCGGAAGAGGAGGGCGGCGGGGCGGCGGAGGACGAGGGCGGCACCGCGCCCGGCGAGCGGGACAAACTGTTCCGCCAGGCGGCGGAGTGCTGCATCCAGAACCAGCTCGGCTCGACGTCGCTGCTGCAGCGGCGGCTCAAGATCGGCTACGGCCGTGCCGCGCGGATCATCGACCAGCTCGAGGAGGCCGGCATCCTTGGCCCGCCGGACGGTTCCAGGCCGCGCGACGTGCTGGCCGGGCTGGACGACCTGGGGCGCATCGCGCCGGAGTAGGCCGGGCGCCGCTCCGCGTCCCGGCGCGGTCCGCCGCCCCTCCCGGACGCTGCAGCGCCGTGGTACACCCTGCGTAGCTTTGGCTGTCGTGCGAACGCGACGTCCGCTAGCTTGGCCCCGTGCTCAGGACCGACCCGTCCAACTGGACTGATCCCCGCCATCGCGCCGGAGTGGAAGCGGAGCTGACCGCCGCCGACCTGCTGCGCGGGCAGGGGTACGAGATCATC
>Ga0316628_100001099_pt1 | contig 18650 bp, 20 predicted proteins | sample OWC_Aug_M2_C1_D5_FD_207648 | JGI IMG/M metagenome (GOLD analysis project Ga0316628, IMG submission 207648) | Wetland soil microbial communities from Old Woman Creek delta, Ohio, United States - OWC_Aug_M2_C1_D5_C | ecosystem: Environmental > Terrestrial > Soil > Wetlands | place: USA: Ohio... | reverse complement strand
GGGCCGCCGGTGAGCGGACGCCCGTTGGCATCGAGCCCTTCACCGTTGCCCGCGCAGCCGGCGACGAGGAGCGCGGTCACCGGCGCGGTCCGCCAAATATTCCGCGGCATGCATCGATCCTTCTGTTGCAGTGGTCGCGGTAGGTTCCGTGGTGCCGGGCATCCGGTTGCGCGGCGAGGAAAATATTTTCTCTGCAGCCCGCCCGCGGCCAGCGCCCGACGATCGCCATTTTGACCTTCCCGAAGAGTCCGGCCGTCACCTCGGTGAGCGTCCGGCCGCGATGCGGTCAGGCGCCTCGGTCTGACCGCGATCGAATACGTCTCGAATCTGTTCGGGTATACGCCGATACGACGGTACCGCCCCTCTGGGTGCGGCTGCCTGGGAGTGATGACGCGCGCAGATGCACGCGTCACAGCGCTTTCTTTGCATCCGGACCCGACTGTGCGCGCAGGTCTTCGAGCAGGGAACCCGAGTCCCGCGCCTCCGCCTCGTGAAGCGGTTCGCGCCAGGTTTCCGCGAGCGCGTCGGCATACCAGTTCCTGAGCGACGGTAGCCGCAGCAGTCTCTGGACGTAGCCCGACGAAGCCTCATCGAGCTCGAGGTTGTAGGTCTGCGCGCGGAATGCGACCGGGGCAAAGAATGCGTCGACGGCACTGAATGCATCGCCGGCGAGGTACGGGCCGCCAAAGCGTGCGACGCCCTCGCTCCACAGCTCGCGCAGCCGTTCGATGTCTTTCTGCAGAGCGGGCGTGACCTCGCGCAGGCGCACCCGGATTCCGCAGTTCATGGTGCAGCGGGCGCGCAGCTCCGCAAAGCTCGAGTGCATCTCCGCCGCCGCGCTTCGGGCCCAGGCACGCGCCTTCGCGTCCTCCGGCCACACGCGTGCATGACGTTCCGCCAGATACTCCGTGATGGCGAGCGAGTCCCAGACGACCGTGCCGCGATCGTTGAGACAGGGCACGCGGCCGGTCGGCGAAAACTTGCGGAATGGGACCCAGCTCGATGTCCCAGCGAACGGCACCAGCCGCTCGACGAACGGGATCGCGAGCTCCCGCATCAGGGCCCAGGGCCGCAATGACCACGAAGAGTAGTTCTTGTTGGCGATGTAGAGCTCGTACACGCGCTGTCCCTGCGGTCAGATGCAATCCGCGCACTTGCCCGGCGCCGGCCCGATTGCGTCCGGCGCAGAGGCGTCGTCGGTGCCGCGGATCGGCGCGCGCCGCCGGCCACGCTCAATCCACGAGCTGCGCGGTCTTTCGAGCCAGAATATGCCATCGACCGGCACTGCGCCGGCGGCGAGTCGCGCGAGGATGATTTCGGGGAGACTGGACTTTCGCTCACTCATAATCGCCGCCCTCTGTACTGTGGGCTGCGTCGCCGCCGCCCTGCCAACCTGTGGCCACTCTGCGCCCCGCCGGTCGCGCGAACAAACAGGAATATTGATCGAGGGCTAAGGAAATCTTTACTCGCGAATTCGGTATCATCCCGCATCGCTTGCTGTGGGAGGTACGGGTGGATATCGCGCTTCTGGTGAAAGCCGCGATCCTCGGGATCGTCGAAGGACTCACTGAGTTCCTGCCGGTCTCGAGCACCGGCCACCTGATCCTCGCCGGGTCGCTCCTCGACTTCAACGACGAGCGCGGCAAGCTTTTCGAGATCGTCATCCAGTCGGGCGCCATCCTGGCGGTCGTGTGGGAGTTCCGCCGCAAGATCTGGACGGTGCTCGCCACCGCTACGCGCGACGCCAGCTCGCAGCGCCTCCTGGTGAACGTCGCCATCGCATTCGTGCCGCTCGCGGCGCTCGGACTTCTGTTTGGCGAGGCGCTGAAGGCGCACCTGTTCAACGCCCCGACGGTCGCCGCGACCTTCATCCTCGGCGGACTCATTATTCTGTGGGCCGAACGCCGCAACCACCGGGTACGCATCGTCTCGGTCGACGACATGACGGCGCTCGACGCCCTCAAGGTGGGCTTCGCGCAGTGCTTCGCGCTGGTGCCCGGCACGAGCCGGTCGGGTGCGACGATCATCGGCAGCATGCTGTTCGGCCTTTCGCGGCAGGTCGCGACCGAGTTCACCTTCTATCTCGCCATCCCGACGCTCGGCATCGCATCGCTCTATTCCCTCTATAAGGAACGCACGCTGCTCGTGAGCCAGGACCTCGGCATGTGGGCGGTCGGCATGGTCACGGCGTTCGTCGCCGCGTTTCTGTGCGTGCGCTGGCTGTTGGGCTATATCGCGACACACACGTTCGTGCCCTTCGCCTGGTACCGGATCGCGTTCGGCCTGCTGGTGCTGATCACCGCCTGGGCCGGCGTCGTCCACTGGACCGGTTGAGCGCGCTCGTCCATTGCGGATTGTCCGACTACCGGCGCCTCCACGGAGCGTACAGCCTGCGTCCGCAGATATCAGGGAGCGTGTGATGCGATGATGGCAGGTTGGCGGAAAGTTCTTTGGATTTCGGGCGTCGTGGCGCTGGCGCTGCTCGGATCTCTCACCTGGTACCATGATCACTATTCGATGAGCCACGCTGCATCCTTCGAGGTCGGCAGCCTCGGCTCGAAGCCGAAAGTGCTGATCGCGACCCAGGGGAGCCGCTTCAAGGACGCAGTTGTTCAAGGACTGGTCGCGCGTCTGCGGGACCGGCCGGCCTACATCAGGGTCATCGACGTCTCGGGGCTCGTGGGTATCGAGGAAACGGACTGGAACGCCATCGTATTGATTCACACCTGGGAGTACATGAAGCCGGAACCCCAAGCGCGGGCATTCATCGATCGGGCCACGGACAGGCGCCGGATCATCGATCTCGGCACCTCGGGTTCCGGCGATCTCAGGTTCGAGGGGATCGATGCCCTGTCGTCGGCATCCACAATGGACGACGTGCCGGCGCGTGTCGCGGAGCTTGCCGCGCGCGTGGGTGCGGCCATCGAGGTCGATTATCGTCCTTGACCATCGTCCTGAGCGACGCCAGGAACTGCGCGCCGTTCATGGCCGTTCCCTGAGGCGATGGCTGTCCGTTGCGTCGAGATCCAGCTCGTAGATCCTCTTGAGCTCCTTGATCCTGCGCAGCGTGTCGGGCGAGAAGGCGATCTTGCCGTCGAACGCATGCAGCACGATGCCCTCCAGCAGATCGCCGAGCGACATGTTCTTGTACTCCGCGAGCGCCTTGAGCACCTTCAGGATGCGCCGCTCCATGCGCACCCCGGTCTGCGTGCGCTCGACTTCCATCCGTGCCCCGCGTTCCGCCATGTCCCGCTCCTCCGCGCGCCGCTCCAGGCTGCGCTACCATTGTATCGTGGTACCACCTCCTTAAGCATGCCTGCCCACAGGGACCCGCCTGCATGAAACGACTCCCGACTCCGGCCCTTTCGCTGGCGATCGCCTGCGCCCTCGCCTCCTGCCAGTCGCCGCGCGATGTGCAGCTGGAAAGGCGCGTCGAGGAACTCGAGTCGCGGCTCGCGGACGCACACGCGCGCGTGAACGATGCGCAACTGAAGATGGGCGATCTCAACGATGCCATCGACGAGCTCGGCAACGCCGTCAATGACCTCGATGATGTCTCCGAGGACACGAACGACGACGACCTGGGGGATGTCGTGGCGGACGTCGATGCCGCGGCGGCCGACGTCAAGATCGCCGGCGACGCGATCGACTACTCGCTGGCGGCCGCGGCCGGCGTGTCGAAGAAGGATGCGATGTAGAGAAGGCGTTTCGGCGGCACGCTTGCGCCGGCCGTACTCCTACTTCCAGCACCCAGTCGAATCCGCAGGAGTCCGCTGGCCCTGATCCGTGATGGAAAAGACCTGGCAGGTCGCGCTGTCCTGGGTCTGGCCGGCCTGCGCCGTGGCGGTCGCCTGGTAGGACGTCGCAATCGTGCCGGTCGCACCCGGCGCGACGGCCAGCGTATAAAAGCCGCTCGGCGTCGTTGCCGAGCCAAATCCGAGGCCCGCGGGGGGCGGGTCGATGATATCGACCGTGTAGGTATCGTTCTGCACGAAGTACTTCTCCTCCGCCGCCTCGACGCGCAGCAACTGGTTCCGGCCCTCGGACCGGTTGGCGCGGATGAGGTAGGAGCGATAGCTGGCGACCGCGATGGTCGCGAGGATCGCGACCACGACGATGACCGTGAGCAGTTCGATCAGGGTCACGCCGGCAGAGTGCGCCCCGGACACGCAACTCGATTGCAGTCGGCGGTGTCTGCGTATTGTCGCCATCATTGCGCGTCCGCCTCGTTCCAGTAGGTCTTGATGCGGCTCTGGAAGTTGCGACAGGCTCCCAGGACCTCCACACCCGACATGCAGACCACCGGGCTCTGCGTGCCGGACGGAGGCTGTCCGTTCGTTCCCGTCGGCGCCGGGAACAGGAAGGCAAGCGAAGGCGCGATGCCTGACTGGGCCAGCGACGTCGACCGGTCGCTGACGTCGGCGTTGTTGTGGTTGTTGAGGTTCGCCACCGGGCTGCCGTCAAACAGGCTCACCGCGTAGAACTTGTTAAGGCCAATGCTCGGCTGGCACGAGTCCGTCGCGGCGCTCACGTTCGGCGTATAGGTCGTGAACAGGATCTGGTTGTTGAACGTCGACGCCGTCGACAGAACCTTCTCGCCGATCCAGGCATTGCCCGGTTGGTCGAGCAGCAGCTTCCATCCCGGCGAGTTCGTCGGAACCGTGGGCGTCACGCTCGAAGTGATGTCGGTGAGGTCCCCGTCATGCAGGACCGTATAGGAGTTGTACTGCGTCTGCGTGAGTGCCGTGAACGGCGCGTAGTCGCGCACGGAGTAGAAGCGGTCGTCGGCCGTGATGTTGAGCGGGTGTCCCCGGTAGCCCGAGCCGATCGCGACGTTCATGTACGGTTGCACGCCGCGCTTCTGCGCAATAGCCACGTCCGGCGCGTTGTAGAAGCGCCGCGTGGCCGCCACGGTGGTCGGCGAGTCATCGTGCGTGCCGAGCGAGGCGATGACGCCGCCCGCGACCAGCGTCGAACGGGAATTGCCGTTCGTGATGTCGAAGCGCCACAGCTGCCCACCGAGGTCGCCGACGTACATCCGGTCCGCAAACCCGTCGCTGTTGGTATCGAGCACCGCGATGTCGCTCGGAATGGCGTGATCCATGCGCGAGAGATTCAGGTCGGCTCCCGTGAGGCCTGCGCGCCACAGCAGAGCACCGGAGACCGCGTCGATCATGTAGATCCCGTTGCCAACGCTGTCCTGGACGGTGTAGCTCGGATTTTCCTCGGCGGTGTCGTAGCCGCCGCCGAAAATGACGACGGCCTTCTGCACGCTGACCTGCGCCGCGCTCGCCACGCGGACGCGGGCGATCGTGGGCGTAGACCAGGCCTGCCCGATGCCGGGCAGCTGCGTCGGGCCGATCGTCCACATGAATTTCGGCGCGCTCTTGTTGGTGACGTCGAGCGCGTAGTAGTTGCTGCCGCCGCGGCCCTGGCCGAAGTAGATGATCACCTTGTCGCCGTCCGCGGGATTCACGATGCCGTCGCCGTTCACGTCGTACTTGAGCACGCGCACGGAGCCGTCGAGCGCATAGTGCTTGTTGGACACGGGATCGTTGAGATACGTGCCAACGAGCTGCGGCAGGATCTCCTGCGGAATGAACGCCCAGAGCTCGTGCCCGTCGTTGACGTCGAACGCATGCAGGAAGCCGTCGTTGGTCGGCGCGTAGATCACGGCGTCGTTGACGTTCGGCGAGCCGACCGAGCCGCCGTAAATGACGATCGCGGGCTGTGCGTGCAGCGGGTCGCCCATCGCATGCCGCGGCTCGTTGGTGATGAAGTTACCGTTCTCGTCGTTGATGTCCTCGCCGCGCGCATAGTTGATGACGTTGTCATGGTCGGTCGTCGTCGCCACATTGAGCACGGTGTTCGTGATGAGCGCGTTGGTCGTCACCAGCGAATAGATGGCGTTGGACGCCAGGTCGATCGGCGCCGCCGGGTTCGTGCCGATGTACGTGTACAGATTGCGGCTGGGCGAGGCGCTCGGGTCCCAGTTCGGAATCTGGTTGGCAGCGCCGCCCGCCGGAATGCTCGAGCCATCGGGAGTCGGCGACCAGAAGCTCTGCGCGCTCGACTTGAAGAACCCGGTCGTGGGATCGACGGCAGGGTTGCCGTTCTGATCGACGATCACGCCGTTGCTCACGAGGTAGCGCTTGACGTTTCCCGGCCAGTGGAAGTCCCCGCTCGGCTGGAAGACGGATACGTACAGGTCGTTCAGCGTCTGCGTGCGGTTGAACGCGTTGACCGCGACCGTCGGGGCCGTAAACGTCGTCGACACCTGCAGGATGTTCGTGATGATGCTGGTAAGCGCGGTCTGCAGGCTTCCGAGGTCGCCCGCCGAATAGGCCTGGCCGCCACCCTTGGTCGCAGCCGCCTGCAGGTAACCGAAGGCCTGCGCAAGCTGCGGATCGTCGCCGAAACCGACGAAATACGTCTGAACGTTTTGCTGGCCGGCAAGCGTCGAGCTCATGTCCGAGTTGAACATGTACTTGGTGAGCGCGCTCAGGCACTTGCCCGCCGATGTCGACGGGCCCCAGCCGCCGGGGAGATTGCTGTAGGGCGGCTGCGTCGTGTCGTCGCAGGGCCCACCGAGCGTCGCTTCGTTCGGCAATCCCTGGATCAGCGTGTCGGCCTGGTTGTCCTGGGTCGGCAGGCCGTCCGTCAGGAACACGACGAAGTTCTTCTGGCAGGAGTACTGCATCGGCGTCTGATACTGGTTTGAGCTCATGAGCCCGCCGACCCGCGAGGACGCGACGCTCGGGAACGGCAGCCCGTTCACGATCGAGTTGTTGCCGTACTGCACCTGGCCGCCGCTGAAGTAGCGGTAGGCCTCGAACATCGTCTCGGAGAGCGGCGTCCAGCCGCCGGGCGAATAGCTGTTGATCGCGTTGACGAGCCCGGTCCGATTGCTCGAGATCGGCGAGATCGGATAGACGACCATGCCGCCCTGCGCCGCCAGGTCACCGTTCAGGCTGAAGTTCGCGCTCGCGTTGTCGCTGTAGCGCATCAGACCGATGTTGACGTTTGCCATCGAGTTGATGAGGTTGGTCGCGGCCTGCTGCACCACGGATTCGCGCGTGCCCTGCGAAACGGTCGAGTTGAAGTTCAGCCAGTTGAGGTAGTTGCCGCTATAGAGCGTGTACGCGGTAAGCGTCGGCGAACCGTTGAACCAGTAGATCCTGTTCGAGGCGGTCGTCCACTCGTTGGAGCCGGAGTTGTTCGTCCCGTTGTACGTGCTCGGGAAAGGCGAGCTCACAGGATAGTCGCCCTTGCAGGCAACATCGGTGTTGGTCGTGGTGTTGGTCGAGAGATTGGCGGACCAGGCGTACGTGTACTTGGTCGTCCCGGACCGATGCCACTGCACGAGATCGTCGCTGTAGAACCCGGGCGAGCCCACCTGGTTGTTCAGCGCGGCGATCGCCGCCTGGCACTTCAGATTCGACGCGGGAAACGCCGTCGAGCGGAACCCGCAATTGGGCGCGCCGCCGGTCGTGCCGGCCACGTAATAGATGGAGTTCGTGTTGCAGGAACCGCTATAGCTCTGCGTCGGGTCGTAGGCGACCTGCGTCGTGACCTGGGAGGACATGCTGCCCGAGGTGTCGATGATGAACATGATGTTCGGGCCGATGTTGCCGCCCACGGCGCTGGAGAAGATCTCCGTGTCGTCCGCGAGCGCCGTGCTGCCGGCGAGGCAGCCGAGCACCAGGCCCGCCGCCAGGGCAATTGTCGACGATTTCGGTGTAAACATACGCAATCCTCGATCTCGTTGCGTGATGACTCGAACGCAGTGATTCAATGTCGCTTCAGGGAGCCGCCAAGCGTTCCGGCGACGACGACGCGCCGCACGACGGGCTGGGTGAGCGAGACGTAGACCATCATGAAACGCGACTCACCCGGAACCACGTAATGGTGCAGGTCGGCGAGCGTTATCCGCTCGCTGCCGACGAAGTACTGTGTGTCGTGCGTCACGGCGTAGGTGACGGACTTGCACTGCGCGCAGTAGTTGACGGTGATGTTTCCGATCTCGCTGCTCGGCAGCAGGACCAGATCCGAGGAGGTCTCGATGCCGCGTTCGGTGGAGACCACGTCCGGATGATGCAGGCTGTGCAACACGGGACCGGCATTCGCACCGAGTGCGGCCAATGCGAGAACGCCGAGCGCAACGAGACTGATGGAACGACGCATGGGAGTGCTCCGCAGAAAAGTTAGAGGCCGCCCGGCCCGGAGAAGGTCGGCGTGTAGGGGGCGATGATGCCGACGCCCTGGTTGTGAGTGGCTTGGGAGTTGCGCACCGAGGTGCCCGTGCTCTGCACCTCGAAGTGGTACGAGGAGAAGCTGTTCCAGCTGCTGCCCCAGATGGCTCCCTGCGGCGCGCCGCCTAGCTCGCTCTGGATGTTCGCCGTGTAGGCGTCGCTGGTCGTGTTCGGAACCGTGCCCGTGAGCGTGACGGTCGGCACGGACGGATTGTAGGTTCCGGTGATCATCGCCTGCTCGATGCCGGATTCAGCCGCCATGAATGCCTTTTGCCGGTATTGCTCATTGCCGGCCATGAGGAAGCCCACGGCGGACGAGCGCATGCCGGCGACCGCGAGCAGCGTGATGACGAGCAGCAGCAGGAGCGCTACCGGAAGCGCGGCGCCGCCCTGCCTTCGCTCAATGAGTCGTGTATGAAACATGGCGCGCATCCGCTCAGGTTCCGAGTGCATTGCGAATCATGACCGTGCGCGAAACCAGCAGTCGGCGGTACTTGTCGCCTGGCTGGTACGCCTTGCCGGCTGCCCCGGCGGCAGTGAGCGACGTGGTCGTGCCGTTGGCCAGGCTGCGGTCGGCGTACTGGTACGTGCGCGTGTCCGTAAATCCCTGCTCCTGCGAATCGGCGCGCAGCAGCAGCCAGATGCGCACCGACACGATCTGCGCGGTCACTGGCAGCGCTCCCGCGGCGAGCGGATTGATGTACTGCGTCGCGATCCCGCTGGTGCCGGTCGGATCGACGCCGAACTGCACCTGCAGGTCCTCGACGCCCGGCAGGATCTCATCGTCCTGGAACGTGGGCGTCGCATTCAGCGTCTTGCGGAACAGCGTCGGCACCCCGGCGGTGCGCGCCGAATCCTGATCGACGTAGTACGTGTGCACGATGAGATCGCTCACCAGGCCGGCCGGCGCCGCGGTACACCCGGCAGCGGTGTTGACGACCGTCGCCGCGAGGCGCGTCGAGCAGATGCGCAGCGGCCCCACGGTGCCGGCGGCAACCGTGCTCGGCGTGAACGAGGCGCGCCGCACCGTCAATGTGTCGGCGGACGGCATCGGCAGTGCGTCGAATGCGGCGCACGGCAGACCGTAACCGCCATCGTTGCCCTCGAGCGTGGTCGCCAGGTCAACGCTGAAATTCGTACCGCACGCGGTTGCGCTGGTGCCCGCGAGCGCGGTGGCGGCGGCCGAGGTCTGCGCTGCGGCCCCGACGATGCCGACGGAGCCCTTCATCAGGCCCCAGTAGCTCGCCATGCGGATGTCCGGCTCCATCACCGAAAACGCGTAGCGCGCGTTCTCTTCCAGCTGCGATTCCGCTTCATGAACCGTGTACGTTTTGCGGCTGTCCGAGTACACCTGCACCGTGCCGATGATGACGATCGCTGCGATCGCCGAGGCGACCATGATCTCCACCAGGCCGACGCCGCGGGCGCGGGATGGCGGTGAACGGAACGTGCGGGGCTTTGCATGCATGGCCGTCATAACTGCACGTTCAGGACGCAGGACAGCGGCTGCGCGCTGCCCGGCTCCTGCCAGTTGATCGTGATGGTGTAGGTCGCCGGCGTCCCCGCGGTGTAGACGACGGAGGACGTCGCCGTGCCCCCAGGCCAGGCCGCAGCGATCTGCCGCTGCCACAGGAAGAGATCGTTGGCCGCCATCTGGGCCGGCGAGCAGTTGGTCGCGCCAAGCGCGCCCCCCGCACAGTTGTTGTTGGCAGCGGCCCCGGCGTACGCAGCGCCGGCCGTGCGGTTGGCGCGGATGCGGTCCGCCAGATCGCCTACCAGATCGACTGCGAGCAGACGCGAAGTGGAGCTCGCATTCGCCTGAACCGTCATGACGAAGAGGTTTGCGACGCCGAACATGCCCACGGACAGCACGACGAGCGCGACCAGCATCTCGACGAGCGTGAAGCCGCGCGCGGCGCGATCGCGAAAGCCCGGGCGTGCGCTCAAGGGCATGTTCCACCTATCAGGGCCATCGAGGCGTTGACATCAGTCGCGCTGGAAAAGGCACGCGCGTGTCCGGTCGGCGCGATGACGACCGTGCGCGCGGTCGAATTGAGGCCGGAAGCCTGCACGCCGCGCACGTCGCAGAACACGACGTCTGCGGTCGGGACTTGCGGACCGGCGGGCAGAGCGTAGCCGCTCGGACCGTAAGCAACGATCGCATTGCCGTCGCCGCGGATCGAGATGCTGGGATCGAGCGCCACATGGCGCTCGATCACCGGCTCGCCCGGGGCACCGTCGGCCTGCCAGTTTCGATTGGTATCCTGAAATACGATCCAGGCGTTGCCGCCACCGAAGCTGCAGGTTGGATTGGCGGCCGTCGAATCCGTCGTTGCGCACACGACGACGTTCGCCTGGCGCTTCACCGCTTCCGTGCGCGCGAGCTGCAGCGAAGCAAGCAGGTCATTGCTGGCCGCGGTCAGTCGGTTGTTCTGGATGAACGTGCGCAGGTTCGGAACCGCGATGGCGAACAGAATTCCCGCGACGGCGAGCGCGACCATCAGCTCGAGCAGCGTGAAGCCAGATTGGCGTGTCCGGTAATTCATTGCGGCGCGAGATTAGCAGCGCGCCCACCGCTTCGTGTGACTCCGCTCGCACGTGAACGGCCCTTAATGTGAGGGCCGACGAACGGCGTCTCGTGGCCGAGCAACGGCACCAACTGCACGTGCCGCAAGGCGCTCGCGCACCAAAAGGCCAGATTAATTAAGAGATCTTCATTAAGCCCGCGCCGCACCCGCGCCGCGGCGCAGCGCGGGACTGGACATATGTCCGCCGCTGGCCGTTACGATCAACCCGGATGCGCCCCCGCGTAGATCGCCAAGAGGCTGATGGTGTCGGTCAGGCCGTGCGCGATCATGAGCGGGATGAGGCTCCGCCCGTTCAGCCAGAATCCGATGCCGAAAACGAGACCGACCATCGCGGCCGTGGCGGCGCCGCGCATGCCGAGGTAGGAATGACCGACGCCGAATAGCGCCGCCTGAATCGCAATGGCAGCGGCCGCGGCGATCGTGCCGCCTCCGAGCGCGGTCTCGATGCGCGCCAGCAGGAATCCCCGGAACAGAAACTCCTCGCCGATGGCAGCACTCGTCCACGCGAGCGCGAGGTAGGCCGCAAGCACGCGTGCGTCGCCGCTCAGCCCGGAAAAGCGGGACAGATCGAGGGCGCGCCAGCCGTAAGCCCTCGCAAGCGGCGCGACGATGAAAAGGCCACCGAGGATGACTGCCGCGTACAGCGCCGCCACCCACAGCAAGCCCACCCACCACCGGGCCGGTGCCCGCAGGCCGACGGTTGCCAGGCTCTGCGAAGCTGAGGCGAGGCGCCAGATCGCGAGCAGCACGCCAGCGAGCACCATCCAGCTTCCGGGGCCTGGCAGTCCGACGCGCTGGCCCACGAGAATCACCGCCGCGCATCCGACCACGACGATCAGCAGATCGATCAACGCCCGCTTTCGCACGCGATCCTTCCCCCGCCCGCAGGCTATCTGTCGATGGAAGCACTATACAATCGTCCGGTCCCATTCATCGCAGGCGACCGCACCATGACCTGGCTCAGCTCCGTCACCCTCACGGGCCAACGCGCAACCCTGGAACCGCTCGATCACCGGCATCGGGCGGATCTCGCCGCGGCGGTCGAGGACGGCGCGCTCTACCGGCTGTGGTACACGAACGTCGCCCCGCCAACCGAGATGGATCAGGAGATCGACCGGCGCCTGCGGCTGCAGCGCGAAGGATCCATGCTGCCGTTCGCGGTCATCGACAACGCGACCGCAAGCGCCGTCGGGATGACGACCTACATGAACGTCGACGCCACGCATCGCCGCGTCGAGATCGGCTCGACGTGGTATCGACAGAGCGTGCAGCGCACGGGGATCAATACGGAGTGCAAGCTGCTGCTGCTTACGCACGCCTTTCAGACGCTCGACTGTATTGCGGTTGAGTTCCGCACGCACTTCTTCAACAGGTCGAGCCGGCGCGCCATCGAGCGCCTCGGCGCGAAGCTCGACGGCGTCCTGCGCAACCACCAGCGGGCGCGCGACGGAACGCTGCGCGACACCTGCGTCTACAGCATCATCGCAAGCGAATGGCCCACGGTGCGGTCGCACCTCCGCGCGCTCCTCGAGCGGCCGTGAGTGCGCCCCGCCTGTCACGGCACCTCGCGGGCGTTCGTTGCTTCGCCTGCAATCTGGGTCATGATCCGCGGACGCTCCTCACGGTGTGCACCCGCTGCGGGCTGCCGCTGCGAGTCGATTACGATCTGCCCGCGATCCGCTTGCGCCTGTCGGATCTCGCCGGCCGGCCGCCGACCTTGTGGCGGTACCGCGAGGTTCTGCCGCTCGAGGAAGGCGATGAGATCTCGCTGGCGGAGGGTTTCACCCCGCTCATCGCCGTCGAGCCGAATGTCTGGGTGAAGGACGAAGCGCGCAATCCCACCGGATCGTTCAAGGCGCGCGGCATGGCGCTCGCGGTCTCGATGGCGAAGCGCCTCGGCGCGAAAGCGCTGGCCGCCCCGTCAGCGGGCAACGCCGCGGGGGCGCTGTCTGCGTACGGCGCGCGCGCAGGAATGCCCGTCACCGTGGCCATGCCCGACGACACGCCCCGGGCATTCTTCGACGAGTGCCGGCTGTACGGCGCTGCGGTCCATCGCGTTCCGGGCACGATCGCGGACGCGGGCAAGTTTCTGCGGAATCACGCCGCGAACGGCGCGTTCGACGTATCAACGCTGCGCGAGCCCTATCGCATCGAAGGCAAGAAGACGATGGCGTACGAGCTGGTCGAGCAGATGCAGGGCGCAGTGCCCGACGTCGTGCTCTATCCCACCGGCGGCGGCACGGGACTCGTCGGCATGTGGAAGGCCTGCGATGAAATGGAGGCCCTTGGATGGATCCCGCGTGGCCGGCGTCCCCGTTTCGTTTCGGTGCAGTCGGCGGGTTGCGCGCCGGTCGTGAAGGCCTTCCATGAAGGCAGCGAGCGAACCGAGCCGTGGCCCGACCCGCACACTCGCGCCTACGGTCTGCGCGTGCCTGCGCCGCTCGGCGGATTTCTGTGCCTGCGGGCTCTGCGCGAGACGCAGGGAACGGCGATCGCCATCAGCGACGAACGGGCGGATGAGGCAACGCTCGCGCTCGCGAGTCGCTCCGGACTCGACGTGTGTCCCGAGGGCGGCGCAGCCTGGGCTGCGCTTGCGGAGCTTCGCGGGAGCGGATTCATCCGGCCGACTGACCGGGTCGTCGTCTTCAATACCGGGACCGGCCTCAAGTACCGCTGAGCTCAGCGGCCCTTCTGATAGGTGCCGACGAGCTGGGCTTCCGCCAATACGTGTCCCTTCATCGCATCCAGCAGCTTCCGTTTGGTCGCACGCCCCAGATCCGGCAGCAGCGTGTCGAGCGCGTAGAGCTTGTGGAAGTACCGATGACGCCCGATCGGCGGACAGGGACCGCCGTAATCGGTGCGCTTCCAGTCGTTGATGCCCTCTTGCGCGCCGGGCGGCAATCCATGCTCCGCCCGATCTTCGGCGATGCCCTTGGAGTCCGCGGGCAGGTTGTAGACGACCCAGTGCACCCAGGTCATCTGCGGAGCCCTGGGATCCGGTGCATCCGGATCATCCACGATCAATGCCAAACTCCTGGTGCCGGGCGGCGCGCCCGACCACTGCAGCGCCGGCGAGACGTCCGCGCCCTCGCAGGTGAAGCGCCTGGGAATCGCGCCCTGGTCGCTGAATGCGGGCGAGGTGATCGCAAGTGGCATCAGCACCTCCTTCCCCGGGGCCCGGGGCGATCCCATCATGATATGAATAGAATGACGCCGGAATAGGGAAATGTACGACCCCGGGATCCGGCGAACGGTGCGCTCCGCGCTGTGGGAATTACCGATTGATCGTGTGCGACCCGGCAGGCCTACTCACGCAGCGAAGGGAGTGGCCATGCATGCAATCGTGTTGCGTTGGGAATCTCCGTACGTTCGACGCATGCTGAGCGCACGGTCGGCCGGATTGCGGGCCCTCCCAACGGCAAGCGAATGCGTGGCGTGCCTCCAGCCATGACCGCCGCGACCGCGCCGGTCACCCCCGCCGCCGGCGACGAGGATCAGGTCGTCGGCACCGTGCTCGCGATCGTCCGGCAGTTGACCGCGGAGCTGCATCCGTCGATACCAGGGGTCGAGAAGCTCGGCGCCGACGCGTCCATTGAGCGCGACTTCGGGCTCGACAGTCTGGCGCGGGTTGAGCTCGCACTGCGCATCGAGCAGGCGTCTTCCGTCGCGTTGACCGATACGGCGATCGCGGAATCGGAGACTCCTCGCGATCTGGCGCATGCCCTCATCCTCGCGCGCGGCGCCCTGCCTGCCAGGCTGCAAATGCAGCCGCCGGCGGCGGTTGAGCGAACGTCTTCCCCCGCTCCCACCTCGGCCAGGACCTTGCTCGACGCCCTCGAGTGGCACGTGACCAACCAGCCTGACCGCACGCACATACTGCTGGCGGATCGCGAAACCGATCCTGACCCCATCACGTTCGGTGCGTTGCGCACCGAAGCGATTGCGGTGGCCGGCGGGCTCGTCAGGCACGGCGTGCGGGCGGGCGAAGCGGTCGCGATCATGCTTCCGACCGGTCGTGACTTCTTCGCCGCGTTCTACGGCGTCCTTTACGCCCACGCCGTTCCGGTGCCGCTCTACCCGCCGGCGCGCGCAAGCCAGATCGAGGCCCACCTGCGCCGCGTGGCCGGCATCCTGGCCAACTGCGAAGCCCGTATCCTGATCACCTTCGAGCGCGCCCGCCGCCTCGCTCAGCTGCTGCGCCCCCTGAGCGCGCGCCTGAAGACGATCACCACCGTCGCGGATGTCGCCGAGCCGCAGACGACATACGTGCCGCCAGCCGTGGGGCCCGACGACACGGCCTTTCTCCAGTACACGTCGGGTAGCACCGGCCAGCCGAAAGGGGTCGTGCTGACGCACGCCAATCTGGTGGCGAATCTCTATGCGATGCAGCGTGTGACCGGCGCCACGAATGCGGACTGCTTCGTCTCCTGGCTGCCGCTGTACCACGACATGGGACTCATCGGTGCCTGTTTCGGTGCGCTGCTCGTCGGCTTCCCGCTCGTCCTCATGTCGCCGTTCGCATTCCTGTCGCATCCCGCGCGCTGGCTGCAGACCGTCCACCGCCACCGCGCGACGATTACCGCGGCGCCCAACTTCGCTTACGAAGTGTGCCTCAACAAGATTCCGGACCGGGAGCTTGCCGGCATCGACCTGAGCTCGCTCCGCCTGATGTTCAACGGCGCCGAGGCGGTGAGCCCGCAGACCGTGGAGCGCTTTGCCGAACGATTCCGCGCCTGTGGATTGAGCCGTGCCGCCCTGATGCCGGTATACGGGCTCGCCGAATGCGCGGTGGGGCTGACCTTTCCGCCCGTCGGACGCGGACCTCTCATCGACCACATCGAGCGCGAGGAATTCCAGCGCAGCGGACTGGCGCGCAGCGCACGACCGGCGGAAACGGCACCGCTCAGCTTCGTCTCGTCCGGCAAGGCGCTGCCCGGCTATACAGTTCGCGTCGTCGATGAGCACGGCGCGACCCTGCCGGAACGCCAGCAGGGCCACATTGAATTTCAAGGTCCTTCGGCGACCAGCGGCTATTTCCGCAATCCCCAGGAGACGGCGCGCCTGTTCCACGGCACCTGGCTCGATTCCGGCGATCTCGGTTACGTCGCCAATAACGAGCTCTTCGTGACGGGCCGCGCGAAGGATGTCATCAAGCGTGGCGGTCACAATATCCATCCGCAGGAGCTCGAGGAGGCCGTCGCGCTCACGCCCGGAATCCGCAAAGGCGGCGTCGCCGTGTTCCCAGCCACCGACCACAGAAGCGGCACCGAGCGGGTCATCGTACTCGCGGAGACCCGGGAGCAGAGCACCGCGGTCCGCGAGAAGCTCGTCGCCGACATCAACCGCCTCGCCGTCGATCTCATCGGGCTGCCCGTCGATGAGGTGGTGCTCGCGCCGCCCCGGACGGTCCTCAAGACCTCGAGCGGCAAGATCCGGCGCGCCGCGTGCCGCGACGCCTTCGAGCACGGCGACCTCGGCGCGAGTGGCCGCGGAACGTGGCGGCAGGTCGTTCGGCTCATGCGGCATGGGATCGCAATGCGCGCGATCCGTGCCGCGCGCCGCATCGGCAACCTTCTGTGGGGATGCTGGGCAATCCTCGTGTGCGGCACTCTCGCGCTGCCCATGTGGCTGGCTGGCACAGTACCGCCGGGCCTCACGCGGCGGCGGCGCGCGGCCGTCGCCGTCGTACGCCTCGCGTTCGCCGTGTGCGGCATTCGCATCCATCGTTCGGGGTCGCGGGTTTCCCAGGCGCCGCAGCTTGCGCGCGTTTACGTCGCCAATCACTCCAGCTATCTGGATGGTTTCGTGATGCTGGCGGCGCTCGATCCCGATGTCGCGTTCATCGCAAAGCGGGAGCTCGCCGTAGCACCGCTGATCGGGACGCTGCTGCAGCGCCTCGGCTACGTGTTCGTCGAGCGGCGCGACGTGCAGGAGGCGACGAGCGATGCGACGGAACTGACTGCACGCCTGCAGACCCGGGAATCCCTGGTGATCTTTCCCGAGGGCACGTTCGTGCATGATCCGGGTGTCTTGCCGTTTCACATGGGTGCGTTCATCGCGGCGGCGGCCACGCGTGCACCGGTGGTTCCCGTGGCCGTCTGCGGTACGCGCACGATGCTGCCGGACGGCGCCGTGCTCCCGCGGCGGGCGAAGATCGAAGTGATCGTGGGCGAAACGCTCGTTCCGCGCGACAACAGCTGGCGCAGCGCTGTCGAGCTCCGCGCGCAGGCCCGGGAGCACATCGTCCGCCACGTCCACGAGCCCGACCGCGAACAGGGCCCGCTGAGCGCCGCGCGGTGATCGAAATCGACGGTTCGATGGGGGAAGGCGGCGGGCAGATCGTTCGCACCGCGCTCGCCCTTTCGATGTGTACGGGAGCCGCGGTGACTCTGAGGAACATCCGTGCCCGTCGCAGCAAGCCGGGTCTGAGAGCCCAGCATCTCGCGGCGGTGCGGGCCGCGACGACGATCTGCGCCGCGAACACGAGCGCTGCGGCGATCGGCTCCGACCGGCTGACGTTCGAGCCGCGGCCAGTGCAGCCGGGGCGTTACGAGGTCGACGTCGGCACCGCCGGCAGCGTCATGCTCGTGCTGCAGACGATTCTGCCACCGCTCTCGCTGTGTGCTGGTTCCTCCGAAGTTCTGCTGCGCGGTGGGACGCATAATCCGCGCGCTCCGACCTTCGAGTTCATCCGGGACGCGTACCTGCCGCTCGTTCGCCACCTCGGCTTCGACGCGCAGATCGCGATCGATCGCTATGGCTTCTACCCCAGGGGCGGCGGGCTGGTGCGGGCCCGGATCGATCCGTGGACGCCCAGACCGGCGCTCGAGCTCCTCGTGCGTGGCGCGGTGTCGGCTCGATCCGCCAATGTCCTCATCGCGGGTCTGCCGGAGCACATCGCCCAGCGCGAGCTCGGCGTCCTGCGCGACCGGCTGGGGTTATCCGGGGATGACTGCAGCACGAGCGTCGTGACCGCGCACGGAGCCGGAAACGCAGTGCACGTGCGCATCGATTGCACCGAGATTACGACGGTCTTCGCCGGCTTCGGCAGCCGCGGCGTGCCGGCTGAACAAGTCGCTGACCATGTCGCGCACGACGTCGAAAACTACCTGAACGCAAACGTGGCGGTGGACAGCCAACTCGCCGACCAGCTGCTGGTTCCGCTCGCGCTCGCCGCGGGCGGGCAGTTCAGCACATTGCGACCGTCCGCGCACACCGGGACGAATGCCGCCGTCATCCGTGAATTCCTGCCGGTGGATTACGAGCCGCGCGAGCTCGCCGACGAACGCTGGACGATAGCCTTGCGGCCGCGCGCTACTTTGCCCGATCGTCCGCCTCCGGAACTTCGGCGCTGAAGGACTCTGCCGGAACGCCTTCCCCGAGCGCGTCCTGCTCCTCTTCGGATTCGGGATCTTCCCAGGCTTCGCGCTCGACCTTCAGCGGCTGAAGCGGTTGCGTCCAGTCCGCCCGCTTCATATCCGTATCTGAAAAGCCAAGATCGTCCGTGTTGATGTCGTCCAGCGGGCCGGTCCAGTTCTCCGGAGGTTCGGTGCGCTCGAGCGGCAGCGCGTTCCAGGTGTCGGCATCGATTTCATCCACGTCGCCGTCGAAGGACTGGATCTCGATCGTGCGCGTGCGATCATCGTACGCGACGACGTGAAACTCCTCGCCCTTGTCCGTACGCACGTACCACTGGCCGATTTCCGGCCGCACGACGAAGATGCTCATGTTGTGCTCCGCAGACTGCCCCTGTCGACAGGGATACTAGCGCCGCGGTCGCTGCGCGAATCTACGTATTACTGCGCAGACG
>Ga0316628_100001098_pt1 | contig 18667 bp, 33 predicted proteins | sample OWC_Aug_M2_C1_D5_FD_207648 | JGI IMG/M metagenome (GOLD analysis project Ga0316628, IMG submission 207648) | Wetland soil microbial communities from Old Woman Creek delta, Ohio, United States - OWC_Aug_M2_C1_D5_C | ecosystem: Environmental > Terrestrial > Soil > Wetlands | place: USA: Ohio... | reverse complement strand
GACAGACCACAGCCAGAAGCGGGACATCTCGGCCAGCGCCCGCGCGCGTCCGACAACGAGCGGGTCCACGAGGGTAATGAGGAAGCGCCGGAGCATGGCCGTGTTCCAGCCGGCCGACTCGCCCGAGGGCGCGTTGCCCGTGGCAATCGGCGGCAGGGCAAACTCCTTCATCCGGGCGTTGGACTCTCCGAGCGCCGCTTGAAGGTCGAACCCGGAGACCAGCGGCACGGGGACGATCTCGCCGCCGGCCGGCACCTGCGGGATCTCGCCAGGGACGAGGTGAAAGACCTTCGGCTCGTGCGTGGTCTCATCGAGGACGTACTGCTGCGTCTCCTTCATCCGAATGTAGTAGAAGGGGAAGGCGGTGAAGTGGGCGATAGCCGTCCTCATGGTGTGCAGGCGGTTGTTCTCTTCCGCTTCGGCGTACATGGGCCAGAGTAGGGGGATGTACTTCTCCAGCGGCAGGATCTCGCCGGTGTTGTAGGACTCGGCGATGAAGTACGGGACCTTGCCGAACTTGTGCTCCCAAACGTCGAGGACGTGGCCGCCGGCGCGGTCTGCCCTGCCCTTGTTACTCTTGGCATAGACGACGCGCCACTGGCGGTCCCAGTATTCGGTGACTTCGACGTCGCGACCTTCCTCGAATGAGTCGAGGGGAATGCCCGAACTCGTGGTCTCGTTGAGGAAAGCGCCGCGGAAGTTGTCTATGAGCTCCTGGCGGTTGACCTTCTTAACTTCGACCAGTTTGCAGATGCCCAGGTCGTCCTCCCTGAAGGCGACGGTATCGACCGGCACGGAGCGCACGACGAAGGCGGACATGAAGGGCATCGACTTCTTCCACTCTTCGGTGCGCTTGTCCCAGTCCGCGTCGGTCTCGGCCTTGCCCTGAATCGGGTAGTCGGGCCAGGCATCGCGCCGCGGGTAGGAGCAGTAGATCCCGAGGCCCGAGCATATCTGGCCGCCGGTGACACTGGAGCAGACGGCCTTCGCCTCGTTCACACGCGCCAGGGCGCCGCGCAGCCACTTCTCGGCTTTCGAGGCCTTCTCTCCTCCCGCCTGTATGACGGGCTGAGGCGCGCTGGAGAGGACGAGCGCCTGCGCCTGTTGCGCGTTGTACTGGAGGTCGGGCGTCCGCACTTCTGTCGTGATGGCCTTGAACGCTTCGGGGATGCCGGTCGGCCCGAGGTCCACCTCAGCGGTGCGAAAGCGCAGCGCCCGGCGGTGGGCGGTCTCCAGCCAGAAGTCGCCCCAGCGGGTCTTCATCGAGGCGGCGAAGTCCGTGACATCCTTCTCGCTGGGGCGCGGCAGTCCCTTCGGCTGCTTCGCGGTTTCCTCTTCGCTGTCTTCGTCTGCCATTGGCGTCACCGTTTCCCGAATATCAGTTGCTTGATGTTGTGTCGCGGCTGCGAGGCGAGGTCGCCCAGCAGCATATAGCGGAGGGCGTCGATTGCGTGGTCGGCCTGCTTCGCCTTGATGGTGTCGGAGAAGCGTTCCTCCTCGCCGCGAATGTCGTTGCTGTGGCTGTACGAGGACATTTCCTCGATCAGGTTGGGGCACTCCGGGCTGACGTAGAGGCCGGGTCCGCCGGCCTTCACTTCGAGCAGGTTGTTGATGAGCCTGATGCCCACCTCCAGATCGCGCGCGTCGCCCTTGACGGCACTTCCTTCGCCGAGGTTGCTGTTCAGTGTCGCGATCTCCTTCGGGTTGTGGGGATCGCAGAAGTAGGGCCTGGCCCCAAACTCATCGCGCCAGCGTGCGGCGGTCGAGAGTGGCCGCATGGCGGCCTGCCGCTGGTAGAACTCCTTGAACACGTAGCGCCGGTTGGAGTCGTCGGTGCCGCCGACCAGCACGACGCTGGGATCGCTCAGGCCGAAGTCCATCCCGCCATAGACACGCCGGAACTTCACATTGTCCGGCGGCTTCTTGACGTGGACTTTGTACTCGAAGGTCGGGAAGACCAGCCCCTCGAAGCCAACGAAGTCGCCCAGCACCTCGCGCGCGTAGAGCGTGGGGTTGTTGGCGTACTGCGCCTCCAGCCGCGCGATGTAGTCGGGCGGGACGAAGGGGTTTTCGTAGGGCGTGGCCCGGTAGAGGGCGATCTGCTCCTTGCCGTTGACGGGCGGCAGTCGGCTCGCCGGGTCGACCATCATGCGGTAGACCCAGTTCTTGCCTCTCGGCGTCCCGGTGAAGGCGAGCTGGTGGGGGTAGCCTGGCTGACGCAGGCAGGGCATACCGTCGTCGATGAGGTCGCGGCCGCAGTAGGCAATCTCGTCCGCCAGCCAGAAGGCGATCTCCTGCCCGCGCATCGAGGCGACGTTGGAAGCGTTGCGGAAGAAGACGCGGCAGCCGTTGGTCATGTCGACCCACATCTTGTCGCCGGAGAGCGCCCGGTGCCTAATAAGGTGGGGCGGGCACCACTTCTCGAATATCGGGATGGCGACGGCGTGGAGCTGATACCAGGTCGGCTCCGTGACGAGGCACCACGCGCCGGGGAACTGCGGGATGAACTCAAGCAGTTTGAAGATGCCCGACGTCGACTTCGAGCAGCCGCGGCCGCCGATCCAGCCGACCAGCGGATGCCGGTCGAAGATGAAGTCGCCCTGGTCCGACCCTTCGGGGGAACGGCACTTGACCGCGTGAATGTCGGGCAGCTTAACCGGCGCCGCTGCCGTTACCATCTACAGCTCCCAGCTCGGCGGGCGATACGGCCCTTTGCGTCGGCCGAGAAAGCGCAGGAGCCGCCTAAGCAGTCTCATCCTTGATCTCCTTCGCCTCGACCTCGTGGTCCCACTTAGTCGGCGGCCTGCCGCCGTCCTGAACGAACATCGGGTTCGTCATGGTGATGGTGTTGCCGTGTGCCTGCCGTTTCTGCGCCATGACCAGCACGTCGGCGCCGATCTTCTTATTGCCGATGACGTTGAACAGCTTTTCGGCCGCCAGGTCGCGCTCCATCAGCGCGGTCTCGGCCCTCTCATAGGACTTGAACGCGAGCCACTGGAAGCGGGCCTCGCAGAAGTTCTTGATGTCCTCCAGCGCCGACGGGTCAAGCCGGATCTCCTCATCCCGGCTCCAGCGGGCGATTGTCTCCTCGCAGGGGATGTCGATGCCGATGCCCCACAGCCCGCGCAGGACCCGCTGGGCCTCGCTAGGGCTGTCCGTGACGCAGTACGCGGCGACGGCCTGCGCCTTCTGCCGCGCGGTGTACGGCGACACCATCACGCCCGTCTCGGGGTCGCGGAGTGCTATTTGCGTCGTCGGTTCTTGGCCGCCGTCCGCCGTCCCTTCGCCAGCGCGCCTGTTGCCAAGTTCGCCTGCTTGACTCCGAGCGGCCCGTATCCGCCGGCCTTTGCCTTGGCGACCTTTGACGCGGGGATCTTCTCGCCCTGTGGCGTGCCCGTTGTCTCGTGCAGGCCCCCGGCGTGGAAGGTGATCGGCTTCTTCCCCTTCTTCTTGATCGTTGTCATCGGTCACTTCTTCCTCCGCTTGGGATGTGGCGCCTTCCTGTGAGGTTTCGCTACGCCGGTAATCGTGCCCTTGTTCTCCGATGCATAGAAGACCTCCGTTCCCTTCTCCTTGCCGTAGGTCTTCTGCATGGAGCGCTTGATGGTTCTACCCTTCTTTGTGAGGGGCATCCTTCACCTTCTCAGCCGGGCAGAACGGCCCGTGTCTGAGGAGCCAGCCGTTGTGATCGTCGAGGGGTCTGTTGCAGAGGGGGCAGATGCCATCGCCGAGGAGTTTCGGCTTGTTGCGGTTCTCGGGGAAGATGTACCACGGCTCATCGTCCGAGTTGGTGGAGTTCCATGTGGTCACGGTTCCCCCAATACGAAAAGGGCCAGGGGAGACCCCTGACCCTCAATTAGCACAGTTCTTTCAGTTTGTCAAGTTGTTACTGCGGGAACTACCTCCTTGATCGCGCCGGCGACCTGTGGACGCTCGAAGTAGGCGACCCGCGTGGCGACGGTCTTGACGGTGTGGCCGGGTGCCAGGTGATAGATGGCCGCCGGCTTCCCCGCCAAGGGACCCGGGTTCTCGCCCTCGACCCACTGCTGGTTGGTGTAGAACTCCAGCATAGTCCCGTCGTCTGTCACCCTGAAGTCGTCGGCCTCAACGAACACCGTGGCACCGTCTACCAGTCTGACTTGCCAGTTTGTCATTCACTCCTCCTTGCACTGTGGTCTCGTGCTGCTCATCCACAGCGCCTCGTACACCCAGCCGTCGTTGCCGACGTAGGCGGCGATGGCGCCGTACTTCATCTGAGGCAGGGTCACGGCCCAGTAGTGTTTCGAGCTGTGTTGCCAGCCCCATGATATAGCCTCGGGTTCTTCCCACAGCGGTTGCTTGCCGACGACCTCGCCGATGTAGTCGTAGCGGCCCACGCAGTCGAAGTAGTCGGTGGTGCCGTCGTGGGAGAGCCGGGACTCGTCGGCCATGCGGTTCGCCCGGCTGTTGGCGATCGCGGCGAGCTCGTCATCCCACTCGAACGCCGGCAGGCCGAGGCGGGCGCGTTCTGTCTGGACACCCACCCACGAAGCCTGCGGGTACTGCTGCGGCGCGCAGGTCGCGCCGGTGAAGAGGATGGCGCAGCACACCATGAGCAGTTGTCCGAGGGCACGTTTACGTCTATCCTGAATCCGCATCGGAAGCTCACTCCTTTCGATGCCACGCAGCCGGGCGGCCCTAACCGTCGCGGCTGCACTTCTTTATGATCTCCTCTTTACTCTGTCACCTCTTCCCGGGCTTGGCCGATCTCTTCTGCTCTGGGTGGAGCGGGTAGCGCCTCACTCCAACTCTCCTCATCGCCGGGGTCAGGCCGTATGCGTACCCCTCGTATCTTCCGCCGCTTTGGTCGGTCATGCAAGAAGAACCACAGGATCGTGAGCCATGCGCCCTGCACGGCGCAGACCGCCAGGAGCCAGAGATACCACTCCATCATTCCTCCTCCTCTGAGGCGCTTGTCACCATGAAGGCTGCGTAGACGATTACCCCATCGGGCAGCCGCAGTCTGTATGGCTGGACGAGTTCGGCCAGGCTCGCCGTCTCCTCGACAGTGCCAAGCGGACGATGAGTAGCGATGGTGCCACCATCCTTGATGAAGGGGCCAGCGTAGTAGGTGAAGATCCCTATGCCGCACTCGTCCTCGGTCATCACTCCTCCTTGGTTTGGTCTCTCACCTGGGCGATGAACTGCTCTCTGAGGTGCGGTGCCATCGCGGGCGTCGGCAGCATCGGACCCTCTGCCGGCTCGGTCGAGCCCATCGGCCCGTAGAGCTCTTCCAGGGCCGCCGCCTCCTTCGCCGCCTGCCGCAGCTCGTCCTGCTTCTCCCGCCAGGCGTACACCCGGCACTTGGTCGAGCAGTATTTCCGGCCGAGCGTGCCCTTCATCTTCTTGCCGCAGCGCACGCAGACCCGTTTCTGCTTGCCGCGCTTGGTCATTCTGCGTCCTGCTGTCGGCTGATTTCGGCTTCGACGTCCTCAGCCGGTATGCCGTGACTACCGGCCGTTGCTATGATAGCGGCCCTGGCCTCGGGGTCCTTCAGGGCTTGCCTACCCAGCATCGGCTTATCGACGGCTCGACCCATCTGCTCGCCGGCGACGTCTCGCTCCGCCTGCGTTGTCCCCGCCGCGAACGGCTGGTGCTCGTCGTCGTACCAGCCCAACTTCTCCGGGCGCTTCGCCTCCTGCACCCACCCACAGTGCTTGCAGCGTCGGTGCAGTATTGGCGGCACTTCGCCGCCCCCGTAGTTGTCCACCACGTAGCAGTGCCCACCGTGCGCCCGGCACACGTCCGGCGTCCATTCCGGCCTGAAGTACCTGATATTGCTCAGTTGCATATTCACGTCATCCATTGCATCCTCCTTAGCTTCGGCTCAGATTCCCCGTATAACATGTTACGCTCGTATTCGACGCTCTTGAATCTAGTTATGCCCGTATAACATATAACACCCCTAATAAATAGGGGGGTGTTATATAACGGGTTATGGGGATGTTATATAACAGTTATACATTAACCAAGCAAACACTTTGTAAATGACCTCCACTAGGACCCTGAGAACCCCTGTCCCTCAGAGAGCCATGTTACGCAAAAGTAACGGCTTTGTCAAGCCCCCTTTTTGGAGAGAACCGATACGGTTGGTGGATGAAGCCAAACGTAGACGCGCGCGGGCCCCGGTCCGGGAGTTCGTGGCGCGCGGGAGCCTCCTAGGGCCCTGGGTGCTGCGCGTGTAGGGGGAGGGGGAGCTTCAATCGCGCAATCAGTAGGGGGGAGGGTACAGATTCGCCCTATGGCGTAATGCGTACCTAACACGCCATGCCTAATGCGCGCGTATAGCGTGCGATTGCGTGCATTCTGATTCAACTAAGGTCGAAGCCGGCCATTTTCCTTGCCAGATGCGGCAGATGCGGGCAAAGAACCGTCCCTCCACGTCTACCCCGGTGGGTTCATAGCAGCACCTCTTCGCGCGCGTTCCTTATCGTCGTCCCGGCTCTTCCCGGCCGATGCCGACGGCGCATCTGAGGCATCCCCGGCTTGAATCTAAGATTGTTACAAACTCGTTACTGGCGTGAATCTACGGCAGACTTGACACATTGCGAGAGATGCCGATAATGAATCTATCAGACGGCAAACAGATTCAGAGAGAGGAGTAAGAGACATGGCGCGAATACTGGACTTCATCAAGGAAGCGACGAGCCAAGAGTATGTTGTCATCCTTGAGGACAGCAACAGGGACAGCCCGGACGATTGGGCGAGGCCAGGCTTCACGCTCAACGCGACAGTGGAGATAGGCGACGCGCCCGACCTGTACAAGCTACCGCAGGAGTGCGAGCTAGAGAAGCGATAGGGAGGGTCACATGACTAAAACCCAAGCGAGGACCGCAGTTCGCACGCTCCAAGGGCCTGCGGTTCTGCGACCGAAAGAGACCAAAGCACTGCTGGCGGTGCCGGACCGCCGCACGCGGCAGGGCAAGCGCGACCTGGCGCTGATCTCCCTGATGGTGCTGGGGTGCCTGCGCGCGACTGAGGCCCGGCGCCTCACCGTGGACAACATCGAGTGGGGTGAGCCGACTAGGATTATGATCCGCTCGCTCAAGTCCGGCAGGCACCGGACAGTTACGTTACCACGACAGGCGCAGCGCGCGCTCAAGGCGTGGATCGACGCCAGCCGGCCGACCCTCTACGTGTTCCCCGGCAAGTACGGCGACGCCCTCAGCCTGCGGGAGACGCAGCGAATCGTCAAGGGAGCGCTAGGGCGCATCGGCCGCGGCGAGCTCCGGGCCCACAGTCTCAGACACACCGGCCTATCGACCATAGTGCGAAAGACAGGCAGTATCTACGTAGCGATGCGAGTAGCCGGCCACAGCAGCCCGACCGTGACGGCCAGGAGCTACGCGGCTTGGGACACGCAGGACGCAGACCGCGCGGCCAAAGCGATTGACGAGGTGATAGGATGAAGGAACAACGAACACACCGCGAGATTGTCCACTACCTTAAGGACAATGGCCGGCTGCTATGCGGCACCGCCGGATACGCGAGCAGAATGGGGACGCGCAATCCAGCGCAGGTAACTTGTAAGAAGTGCGCTGCCAAGATGAAGAAATCTCAGGGCCGCTAGTCGGCCCTAGCTCCTCTCGGGGACGGCGCTGGCTTCGGCTGGCGCCGTTCTCTTTGCGTCGGGGACGGGATACATCCCCGTGAGACAGCCGGCGAGCCGGTCGATGCAGCGCTCGAGCTCCCGCCTGTACTGTCGAAAGACCTCGCCCACGCCGACGTAATCGACAATCATGTCGTCCATCGACGCGAAGGCTAGGTGAAAGCACTCGTGGCAAACGTCGCGCCACGCCTTCGACCGTAGTTGCACCTTGAAGACGGTCGGGTACACCGACAAGACCCCCGTACACCGATCCTGCGTGATGCTGATCTTCATGTCCGAATCGCTGTCCTGCTTGGGGTAGGCGAAGAGAAGCGTCCACCCCTCGAGGCCAAGCCTGCCCGCCCACTCGACAAACCACTCCTCGACCTCTTCTCGCGTTGCATGGTTAGCCATGCCTTGCCTCCTTTGCGCGGAGCGCGGCCGTCACGCGGCCGCCACGGACAGCGTAGATCCTCATGCTCCTCACAGGGTCGCCCGGCCAGCCGCGAGGGTAGGTCCTGCGGGCCCCGCAGTAGCGGCAGACGGCGCCGACAGTCCCGTCCTCGGCCGCGTTCTCCGGCGAGTCGATGCGCCAGTGGTGGACGCAGGCTACGCAGTCAGCCCCCACTTGTCACCTACTCTCACAAATCGGTCCTTGTAGCGGTTGAGCATTGTCCTCAGCGACGGCTCCGGCCTGTCCAGCGTCTCGGCCAGCATCGCCACGGTCTGCGCGCCGCCCCGAAGTACGCCGGCGAGCTGGTCGGCGAGCGGCATACCCTCGGCGAGCTCCGGCGTACCCATGACGTCGGAGCGCTTGAACGTGATGGCATCGTCGCCGAATGTCACCTGGAAGCCGAACGGCCGCCAGAGCTTGCCGTTGTTGCTCTTGCGGTGATACATGGCGATGGTGCGAACATCGCTCTCGGCTTCCGAGGTGGACCGCACCTCCCATATCGAGCGGGGGATGTTCGTGTGGTAGACGCTGCCAAACGGCGTGCGCTTGCCCCGCTCCGTGCCCATCGCCTTACTGATATGGTGGATGCCCAGCACCGTACAACCGAGTTGCCGGGCGGCGCCGTACATCCTCAGCGCCACCTCAGCACTCTCCGGCTCCCCGCCACAGGCCAGGCCCAGCGAGTCGATGACAACGAGGGCAATGTGCTCGTGCGCGACCTGGAAGCGCAACCACGTCAGGTCGTCGGCTATCGGTAGCACCTGCCGGCGGTAGGAGAGTTCCGGCAGATGCTCCCATTCGAGCTCGTGCCCCCGGCAGAGTCCGCCGACGCGGGCATCCACCTCGTCCTGGTCCGTCTCATAGTCAAGGTAGAGGACACGGCCATGCTCCGGCTTGAGCCCAAGGAAGGGGTAGCCGCCCTGAACGCTCAGCGAGATAGCCAGCGCCAGCAGCGACTTTCCGCAGCCGCCCTCACCGTAGAGGAGCGTCACCTGCCCCTCTTCCAGCACACGCTCGAGGCGGTACTGCGTCGGCTTGGCGTCGCAGCCGGTGAGTTGCACGATCGGTTCTCCTTTCTTCAACACCTCATCTGCGAAGACGTAGACCTGCTCGAGCAGGCCGCCCCAGTCGACGTCATCGGCCCGCTCAGTGAGGTAGCGGGCAGTCGCCGAGCGCTCCCGCGGCGATGAGAGGTTCTGCTTGCCGCCAGAGAGGTAGGGGTGCTCGCTTGCCGGGTCCGCGACGTACCACTTGACCTCTGCGATCAAGTCCCCGCGCTCCCGGCGCATCTGCTCGACCGTGGCGCGCACCTGCGGCGAGGCCCAGGTCAGCGTCAGCACGTCGGCTTCAACGTGGACGGTAGGCGGGGAAGGCGTCATAACTCTTCCCTCTTCGCATGAATCTCACAGAGCATCCGGCCTCGAACTAGCCGCGCCCCTGGACGCGGGCAAGGGCAACCCTCGGTTCGCATCTTGTCGCAGGCCAGGGTGTGCAACCGTCCGTGATGTCGACGAACAGGCTGGGGCGGCGAGTGTGAACCGAGCAGGCCATCGACGATCCTGATGCCGCGCTTTACGGCGAGTTGCCGTTGGCGGAGACAGGTTGGGCAGAGTGCGCCGATGACGCGCTCTTCACTGTGTCCGGGGCCGACAAGGATGTGGCAGGCAGCGCAGCGGTCATGTGATTTCATCAGGACGCCGCAAGTGAGGCAAGGTTCGGATACGGTCCGGGGTTCTGTCATGTCTCGTCGCCCGTCGCGTCCGCGACCATGCTGCGGTAATCGTCGTAGGGCAGCTCTGAGGTCGGTATGTCCAACGCCATCGCCGCGATAAGCAGCGCGTCAAAGAGATTCTGATCCTTCTTCAGCATCTCAACGCGCTCGTGCAACACGCGGGCTACGTCCACGATTCGTTGGCGAATCAAGACTACGTTGTCCTCAATAGCCAGCGTTTCGAGGTAGAACTTGCCCGCCTTAGCCTTCCACGCATCCGGGTCGCGGGGTCGGCGCTGGCCTCGTGGCAACTTCTCGGGCAATTCTGCCACTGCCGGCGCCACTGGCGGTGCCACGTTTTCCGGTAATCGTGTAATTGGCGGTGCCAGCGTAGCGGCGGCCTTTGCAGCGGCAACCTCCTTGCGGGATGGCGGCCCGATGATGTCGGGCTCGGCGGGGAAGGTGCGTGCTGCCCCACACTGAGCGCAGACAGCGTGACGGTGCGCCTCACCCTCGCAGCGACAGGCTTCGCCGCCGTCGATGCGCCAGTGATGGACGCAGGCGCCGTCCTTATGGCTGTGGACGCCTCGAGGGACGGTCGGCAGAACGATTCCCTTCCGTTCCATGTCGCGCCTAATGCTAACGACGCTGCCCGGCGCGCAGCCGACGGCGACGCTAATCTCCCGCTGTGATTCCCCTGCCAGCAGCCGCTCCTCGACCTGTTGACGTCGCTCGGGCTTCAATCGGTTCATAGCACCCCTGCGTCGTGGTATCGTTTCTTTTGAGGCATAGGTTTGCCTGCGCGCACGCGCGGCCGCGCCCTTCGTGCGACACGCCGGCACTCGCTGATGAGCTCGGCGACAGCCTGCCGCGGGTCCCGGGTTCGCTCCAGCCGCGCCTCCATGCCGCGCAGCGCGAACGTGAACTGCCGGCGGAAGGTCGCCTCGAGGATCTTGTCAATTAAGCGAGCGGCTAGTATCTCACTTACTTCCGGCCAGTAACCGGACGCAGCATCCGGGTGCCACTGGTCGGGGAACCAGCAGGCGCCGAAGTGCATCCAGTCGTCGTGATAGTGCCACCAGGAGTCGACCTCTTCCAGCATCCACTCTCGCTCAGAGATGAAGGCGCTGAACCAGGTGGGCTTGTCTCGCCGCCAGCGCGTCAGAATCCAGTCGTAGAGGCCCACAGAGGCACCATAGGTCAAGTCGCGGCTCGTGATGTCTCGGGCGACGGCCGCTGGCAACGCGACATCCGGCCAGGCGCAGCACAGGGCAATGAACCGCCCCTCGTAGCCGAGGCAAGTCGGGTCGACGTAGCCGCCATCGGTGCTCTCGACGTGCCGCACGACCATGAGGTCGCGGATGAGGGCTTCGCGGGTCACTTGCCCTCCAGCAGCGCCTTCGCCTCGTCGCGGGTACAGTCTCGCCAGAAGCCGTCTTCACCAATGCAGCGATAGCCTAGGGGCTTGCCGGGAAACTTCTCGATGCTGACAGCCCATCCCTCCTGCCGCAGACGCACAAGTCGACGGGTGTTAATGGAGATGGTCGCCTCGAATTGGATGGCCCAGCTCTCGGCCATCCCCAGCACATCAGCCTTGAACGCATCGACAGCGGCCTCAGCGTAGGCCGTGCGGGCAGCATTCAGCAATCGCTTCAGCGTTGCGATGTGGCCCATCGTGACCTCAATGTCCTCCGGCCACGAGAGGATTTCATCTTCTACTGCCTTCCATGCCGCATCCTTCAGATTCTCTGCCATGTCTTCCTCCTGACGGCGGAACTCATAGTGGAATTGGCAACGCCCGCCATCCGTGCCAAAGTGAAGATAGGGATGCCAATAGTGTGTAGGCGTCGTGCCTCAAGAACTGCCGAAGCCGTGAGCCGCGAATTTCCTGTGTGCTCACCGAACGCTAGGCGACCGCGTACATTCCTGTCACGGCTATTCAGCGCAGGCGAACCGTGATATAGGTGGCGGGGATTACAACAGGCGCGGTTGTCGCAAGTATGACAGATATAGACGAAGGCTTCGGGCAGGCCATACATGACTCCATAGGCGTAGCGATGCGCTCGAACTGTCTGGCCACCAGCAGAGAATGAACCGTACCCGTTAGGCGTTATATGGCCTAGCCACGGCCAACACTCATCACCGGAGCCGATGTTGACTTTGGACCAGAACCGTTGCGTGTCGGGGCATGTGGTAGACTGAGGGTACATCGGGGACCTCCGTTCCTCGGTGTCATGCAGCCGGACAGCATCCACTGTCGCGGCTGCGTTTATTCTACCACACGACGTAGTTAGATTCAATTGCCATCCCCTTCGTCATGGTTCTGTCCTTTCGAGTGCGGCGGCGGCGTCATCGTGCAACTTCTCAATCCACTCCGGCGGACGGTCGCCGACTCTCTGAGACATGGTGTAGTGGGTCTGCCAGTCAAGGCTGCCGACGCGGGCATTCGGGCAGGCCCAAGTAGTGTCTGTGTGATACCCCGCTTTGACACAGATGAGTTCAGCGCCGCAATGCGGGCAACGCCAAACTGAAGACTCCGTGCGCTCAACGACTAATTTCAGCGCCGCCCTCAGTTCCGCAATCCGGGCGTCCTTGCGCTCGTTCTCGGCCTTTAAGGACTCACACTTGCCCCAAGCAAGTTCCGCTTCCCTATTTGGCATCTGTCTCTCTCTTCCGCAGCCGCTCGATGGTGGCCTCGACTTCATTGCCGTCCCACTGGCGCAGTACCTCGCGCTTGACCCCTTGTCCGAACTCCGCCGCCGCGTCGATGATGGCGGTGCAGGTGTGCGGCGGTAATGTGTCCTCATCAGGAGAGCCAACGTTTGCGTACTCACAGTGCCAACAACTCGCCCTCGCCAACTCGGCTACCTTCTGGAAGGCGGATTCTAGCTCATCCGGCATCGGGCTTCTCCTTGGGCCACTCGCCACGGTCGATGCGCCGATAGAACTCACGAAGCGAGTTGACGCCGACGTAAGTACCCTCGACTTCCATCGCAACTTCGATGAGCAGACTAAGCGCATCCTTCGCGCCCTGAATGTAGGCTTGGCGCTCATCAGCCTGTTTCTGGCGGCGTAAGTCCTCGAACTCGCCCTCGTCCATCACCAAGATTGTGTCGTTCATCATGGCTCCTCACTCTCGCGCTGGCGGGCTAGGGTTTGCACGTCCACGGATTCCAGCCCTGATCCAGCCAAATCTGATAAGCCACTGCCACGTTCACCTCCGGCTCATACAGCCGTTCACAGTCGCCCTCAAACTTGTCGCGATGCGACTCACACCTGATTTGATAGAGGCCGTAGCAGCCGTCATTGAAGGCGAAGTTGTCGCCGCCGGACTCGCCATTAGGACAGTTCGGAGTCCCATAGACAACCTCTAACGCCTGCTCGCAGGGCCAGCCGTAGGAGCAGATGAGGTCTCGGTAGGCGAGGAATCGGTCGGCTGCGCTTCCAGTATCTCGACTCGTTGCCGTAGGCTCGCCACTTGTAGGTCGAGGGGGCGACTGTCGGCCACCCAGTTCTCCACTATCGTCCACAGATTGCCCGCCCGCTCCTCCAGCGCCGCTACCCGCTGCTCCAGTTCCCCCGTCTTCTGGTAAGTCCACTCCTCTGGCGTTCGAGCTGGGAAGATAGGGTGAACCACGTCGTCCCGCAGAGAACGCTTCGCTTCCCTCTTGTACGGTGCAAGCCTGTCGTTCACGCGCTTCACAGACCGGCGCTGGTCCCATCCAGCCAACAGCCAGTAGGCCAGGAGCAGCACACAGATTCCCACTATCGAGATTACCAGCAGTCCTAGATTCATAAGCGGTTCCATCCTTTCCACAAAGGGCAACCGCGAGCAAAATGACCGCAAGCGCAGTTGCCCGTCTCCAAATCAGGCTGACTCCTTGTCGGCTGGCAGTTCGTGGCGCTTATTGAGCCACCAACTGAGCCAGGTTTCTATGATCTCCTTGACCTCCTGATGACTGAGGGCTGTTACCAAGTCGCTGAATGGGCCGACACTTTTGCGGATAATGAAACGATGTTCAATCCGCTCGAATTCTAACTGCAGCATATCGCTCATCCTCTTTTTCCTCTCCTTCTCCAAAATTAGGGCTTCTCAGGAAACAGGCGCTTGATGCTCTCTTCCATCTCGCAACTGCGGCATCCTATACCGCAGGTCTCCCAAGTATGCTCAGCGTTTAGCAGAGCGGCCAGCGCGAAGTCGCGGACAGCGGCATCGACGACTCGACGGGCAGCGTCAAGTTCCTGAATCGGAATGTCAACGCCCGACTCCTCGTCGGCCTCTAGGATGACTTGCTGCACATATGATGATAAGCTGTCATTGTACTTCGCTGCCGCTTCATCAAGGCTCATCTATCTCCCCCTCCCTTCACTAGAGGAGTACGCCCTGGGGTGTCTTTTTGCTCATCCCTTCGACGAGTTTTGTGTATCGCCAGAAGGCCATGCGAAGTTGCTGGTTGAAGGACAAGCCCTGTGCTGTCAGATCGCGGTAGCGGTGAATGCGCCAGAACTCCCAAGCGTTTGAATCGACCGACGTGAAGAAGTCGGCTACATCAGGATGGCGTAGGGCCGTCAACTTGATACCGAATCCGTGTCGCCATCCGCATCCGCCCACTCCACCCAAAAACTCTCGCAGTCGTCGCACCAGTTCACGGATTTCGGGTAGACTTTGCCGACGGCATACGCTACCAACTGCCACTCGCCCTGTCCGAGGAAGACGCCGCCAGCAGTCCTCGTACTGTTCGGCGGTATAGCCCTGCAAGACGGGCACGATTCGGTCTGAACGTCGGCAGAGGAACCTAGACAACTCCACAGTGGCATTGATAGCCTCCTCGACAGTCATGTTGACTGCGCCTAATAACTCCGGTTCACAAGGAAAGTCCATGCTTGCTGCCCAGGCAGGTCGTGCGCCGTCAATGAAGTGCAGATAGTCATCGGGCGTGAACTGAAAGCCGCCATCCACCTTGTGGGCGGTAAAGCCGCCACTATCGAGCGCCCAGTGACTCCAATTCTGGTTCATCAAGTCAGAACCTTCTTCGCCCCATCTCCTACGCCGCCACAAGGAGGCCGCACTGACAATCACGGGGTACTCAGACGGGATGAACGAATAACTGCCGCGCCCGGTGATACCCCAATAGAAAACCGGAAATGCCATGTCGTCTCCCTAGAACCAGGAACATCGCCAGCACCGTCATCTCGGCCTTGCCTATGATCTGACCGCGCAGAAACGTCAGCGACCCGAAGGCGATTGACAGGAAGATGAGGGAGTCAAGTACCAAGCCCACGGTGTTGCTAAGAACGAGGCCGGGTATCGGGTGTCGGTGGGCCAACGGATGATAGACGAGGCTGTCAGCGGTTTCGCTTATCGTGAAGGCGACGACTGAGGCAATGGCGACATCACGTAGAGTTGCCCAGCCAGTAGTCGATGAGATGATCCAAGCCAAGATGCCCGAGATGTAGACCAGCGGCAATGTCCAGCGAAGACCACGGAGTTCGTGTAGCCAGTCCCGCAGACCGAGGGTTAGCCCGATGGCATAGACGCCAGCGGGAGCTGAGTAGCCAAACCCTACAGGCCAAACGTACTTTGCCGCTAACCAGTCACCGAGTACAATGAGGACCACATACGCCACCGCCAGAGTAGTGAACTTCATGCTCTATCTCCCCCTCGGCGTAGTCAGCCGGTGCCGCCAGCACTTCTTGGCGCAGAACCAGCGGCCTTCGTAGAACCGCATCACGGATTCATGGTGCCAGTTACCGCAGTAGGTACAGCGAACGCCCAGATTGGCAGCAGGTGGCGTCTGGTGCGGCTTCACGGACAAATCTCCGGTCGCCAGCGCAGCAGATAGCCCCGCTCGAAGGCGCGCTGATCAAAACAGCGAATGCAGAGGATACCGATGGGCAAGCAGCCGAAGTCCACCCAAAGTTCATCGTCAGCCCACCAAACCTGCCCGACTTGCGCGCCGCAGATGTGGCAGTATTCAATGACGCAGGTGTGTTTAGCGAGTTCTCGTTTGAACAATCTGCGTAGCCACCAAACCATCCTCATCATTCCTCCTTCGGTGTGGCCTCCAACGCTTTGTCTATCCGGCAGGCGACACAAAACGCGCTACACCGTTCATTGACTACACCGCGATATACGCGCATGTGTGGAATCTCAGCCAGAATGTCCGTTACTCGCCGGTTCTCGGCCCGAAGGCGTTTGTTGTCAGATTCTAGTTGGCTAATTCTGAGGCGGAGGGTGTCCTTTTCTTTCATCCGGCCAAAACCTCATCTATCCGGCCAGCCAGCAGATCGGAGGGGCGCCACACATACACTTCGACGAATGGCACGGCCCGGAGGTCATCGAGCCACTTCTGCTGCTCCGGCGTCACCTTCGCTTTTTCACGCTTCAACTCAACAAAGATCAGCCGGCCCTTGCGAACGAGAGTCAGATCAGGGTAGCCGGACGTCGTGTGCGTCGCTCTGAAGGTCGGGTAGCGGGCCGCTTGCCAGCCGAGATCGCGGGCCTTGTCGAACACCAGTTGCGAGAGGCCGCCACGGCCAGTCTCGCGCATCTCGCGTGCGAGTTCGGCCTTGTAGTGTTCTACGGTGATTGTCTCGGCCATCCGTGCCGCCTTCCGTGCTAGTTCTCCTCGCTCCCGCCGCCGAGGCACCTTCGCACAACCTCGACGGCGAGCACGGGTGAGGGAGCACCCGCTATTCGTCGTAGACCTCGTGGCGCCACTTGCGTCTGTAGCCGCTCTCTGCGTATTTAGCGGTAATGCCCGGCGTGCTGAGCAGAACGCGCGTTAGTTGATCGGGCTGCCAGCCGATGATGTAGAGCCGAATGTCCTCTGACGAATGCCAACCCGGGTGCGCGCGAAGCCAGTTCAGTACCTTCACTCGAAAGTTGTGCAATTCCTTCGTCTGAGTCGCCATCACGCGCCCCCTTCCGCTTTCGCCTTCGCCGCCTCCAAGCAGCCGCGCACCGTGCGGTTCTCCGGGTCCTCCGCGATCCACGCGCGCAGCATCGTCAGCGCCTTGTTCTGCGTGCAGCCGAGGAAGTCGCAGAGGACGTCGGGTTTGATGCCGAGTACATTCAGTTCCTTGATCACCTCCGCCTGGAACTCCGCGCCAGCCTGCATGAGAGGCGCCGTGGTAGCCGCAGGTGCGGGTTCCCTGTCTACCGTCTCCGTACTTGGAGAGGGTTGCGCCTCCTCTGCCGGGGCGACTGTGCGCGGTGTGGGCGCCGCTGGCCTGCGAACCGGCGGCTGTCTGTCGCTGGGCATCTCTTCGGCCGGCGTACCCTCGTATCCGGCCAGCACCATGACCCAGCGCAGGGCAAACGCCATCGCTTTTGATGCAGCGCGGGTCTGCGCCATCGAACGCACGGCGAAGTCATCGCGGCCCTTCCAGTTGCCCTCAGCGAAGAGACAGGCAGCTTCCGCCGCCGTCAGCACGCGATCGCCACAGCGGGCCTCGCAGCGCGCTTCGTAGCCGAGCAGCACGCCGTCCTTGTCGGCGACAGGCCGCACCCACACCTCGTAGGGTGTGATCGGCCCGCGGAAGAGCGCCGCCGCTAGGGTGCCGAGCGTCAGCCAGCCCTCGATCTTGATGTGGTCGCGGCCCTTGATGTTCGTGATGAGCTGGGCGCGGCGCTTCTGGATCACGCGGTTGAAAGCCGTCGCTGCTGCTTCCGCCTCGATGATGGCTGCTTCTGGCGATAGGTACGCGGCTACCTCGCGGGAACCGTTGTCGACGGGTACGAGTTCAGTCGTTGTTGGAGTCGTCATTCTCTGTCTCCTTCAGCCGTTTGAGGGCTGCCCACTGCTGGCAGAAGGGCGCCGCCCGGCAGTACGATTCGCAGCGAACCGATGCGCCCGGGCGCCGGTCGACGTGGTAGCCGAAGTAACCGATCTTCTGATCGAGGTCTGCTTTGCAGTTCGATGCTTCGAGTTCGTCCTCGAAGACTCGTGTGGCCTTTTTGTTCCCATCCTTGACAACGGCATACTTCGTCGGTCGCTCCCATCGCTCTTCGGGCGTACAGGGTTCCGGCTCCTCGCCGCGCATGACGGCCTGGTGTGCCCGAACGCGGCTGAGGATGTACGCCGCCTGCCCCTCTGCCGGCCAGAGTCCGACAGGCTGCACGAGCACGGGGATCGGCGGATAGTCACCGCCCTTGAGCGATTGTCCCTTCGACCAGTCACGCAGCATGGCCACGATCTGCGCCTTGCCCACCTCGAAGCCGTGAAGCCGGAAGAGGTGCGCGTAGCAGTTGATTTGCGCCTCCCACTCGGCCTTCACACCGCCGAAGAAGGCGGCTACACTCGTCAGTTTGTAGTCGCTGAGGAGGTAGCCGTCCGAGCCAAACATGTCCGCTTCCAGCAGGTCCGGCTTGCCCGTCACACTCCAGCCGCCGATGTCAACGCTGAGGAATTGCTCCTGGAATACGTTGTCGACCATCGCGCGCTCGAGGACGGAGTGGACGGCACTGCCCATGAGCGCCCAAATGCGCTCGCTGGCATCCTCTTCGATCTCGGCATCGTGTTCGATTTCGAGGGCGCGCATCTGCGGTGGCTTGATGAGTTCCGTCACAGAGATGAAGTTCGGGCGGTGCCTCCTTTCGCCGAAGGTGACGGCGCGTACAAGCGGCGCCGGTAGGTTGTGGCGGTTTGTGACCTTCATGGGCCTCCTATCCCCACGGCCATTCGCCGAGCCGGTACAGGCTCACCCCGATGACGACCGCGACAGCCGCAAGCAGGATGAAGATGAAGGCGTAAGCGCCTATCGAGTCGTCCACGCCCTCCCAGTCGTCGTTATCGTCTCTGAAGTGCATCACGCCTTCTCCGTTCCGGCGCCGCAGTTCGGGCACTCGTGGTAGAACCCCTCGCGGGAGACC
>Ga0316628_100001097_pt1 | contig 18681 bp, 15 predicted proteins | sample OWC_Aug_M2_C1_D5_FD_207648 | JGI IMG/M metagenome (GOLD analysis project Ga0316628, IMG submission 207648) | Wetland soil microbial communities from Old Woman Creek delta, Ohio, United States - OWC_Aug_M2_C1_D5_C | ecosystem: Environmental > Terrestrial > Soil > Wetlands | place: USA: Ohio... | reverse complement strand
CTGCCTGCCTTGTGGTCGAAGACAGCGCGAGCGGGGTAGCCGCGGCGCTGGCTGCGGGCATGTCGGTCTACGGTTATTCCGGAAGCACACCCGACGCGAGGCTTCTGGCCGCCGGGGCCCACAGGGTGTTTCGCGAGATGTCCGAGCTGCCTTCACTCGTGGCCGGTCCCCGGTGAGACTGACGGGAGCGTGGAGGGGAGGTCGGGGTTTGTCTTATGATCGCGGACCGGCAACCACGACTTCGGCACCAGCGAACCAATGCCCGCAGCCACGATCGCACCGGGCGACCTGCAGCAACTCCTCGCCCGCGTCGCGCTGGGCGACCGGGTGGCGTTTCGGCAGCTGTACGACGCGACGGCACCGTCTCTGTTCGGCGTCGCGCTTCGTATAGTCAGGCAGCGGGATCGCGCGGAAGAGGTGCTGCAGGATGCATTCGTCAATGCATGGAACCGTGCCGCCGGGTACCAGGCCGCGTTGAGCCAGCCGATGACCTGGCTTACCGCCATCGTGCGCCATCGCGCCCTGGACGAGCTGCGCAGCGGCGCTCGCCACGGCGCGGCATCCCCGGCAGACGGGGAGGGCGGAGCCGCGGCCGACATCGAGGACGAGCGACCGAATCCGCTGGGATTGCTGGAGCAGGCTGCGGACGCCCTCGCCATCCGCGGCTGCCTGGATGCGATCGACGGGCCGCAGCGCCAGTGCCTGGCGCTCGCCTATTACCACGGGCTCAGCCATTCCGAGATCGCCGACCGTATCCGCTCGCCGATCGGCAGCGTCAAGGTCTGGCTGCGGCGCGGGCTGGACAAACTGAAGCGCTGCGTGGAGGCGCTGGCATGAATTACGATCGCCCGGAGCTCCTCGATCGACTCGCCGCCGAGTACGTGTTCGGCGCGATGAGCGCGCGGGTACGGCGCCGGTTCCAGGCGGTGCAGCGCGCACTGCCGGCGGCACAGCGGGCGGTCGAGGTTTGGGAGCGGCGATTGACGCCGCTCGCGAGGTCGGTACCGCCGGCACAGCCTTCCGCTGCCGCCTGGGAAGCGATCGATCGCAGAACCGGCGGCCAGGCGTCGCGCGCGGTCGCGCGGGCCACCTCCCGGTTCGCCTGGCTCAAGCCCGCGCTCGGCGTGGCCTTCGGGGTGATCGTCACCCTCGGACTGGCGAGGCTCTACCCGACTGCCGTGGTGCCGGTGGACGAGTTCGTGCAGCAGCGCGGAACGTTGCCGGAGAGCTATGTCGGCCTGCTCACGGACGACGCCAACCATCCGGTGGTTCTCGCCAGCTCGACCCGCTACGGCAGGACCATGTCGATCAAGATGCTGCGCAAGGTCGATGTGCCTCCCGGCAAGGTCTTGCAGCTCTGGGCGCTGCCCAAGGAAGGCGCAGCGTTCCCGCTCGGCGTGGTGCCGGCCGAAGGCCATGGGTCCTTCCGCATGGCGGATACCTCGGAAAAATTGCTGTCCGGCGTGCCGCGGCTCGCCGTTTCGGTCGAGAACGCCCCGGCGCGCGCAGGGACAGCGCCCGCGCCGTACGTGCTCACCGGCAACTGCGTCAAGCTCTGGTAGGCATCGCCCCGCCCACGCGCGGGAAAATAATTCTTCGCCGGGGGTGTCTCCGATCCGGCGGGTCGCTCCGTATATCGGCATAGGTTGCGCAATCACGCGCTGCCCTATCCATAGACAGGAGACGATTTTGAACAAGCTGATACTCACCGCCGTTGCGACGGCCTTCACGGCGAATGTCGCCATCGCGGCGTCGGTCACCGAAGCGAACGGACTTCTCGCCGACGGTTCCGGACGCACCCTCTACACGTTCGACAAGGATGCGAGCAACAAGAGCAACTGCTACGGCGGCTGCGCCGCGGCCTGGCCTCCGTTCGTGGCGACGGAAGGCGATCGCGCCCCCGCGACCTTCAACGTGATCACGCGCGACGACGGCGCCAAGCAATGGGCGATGAACAGCAAGCCCCTGTACTTCTTTGCTGGCGACGCCCAGGCCGGCGACGCGAACGGCGACGGCAAAGGCGGCGTGTGGCACGTCATCCGCGGCGAGGGCAAGCGCACGGAGGCCAAGCCCGCGGCTGATTCGCGCGCTGCCCAGCCCTGGTCCTACAGCAGCCCTTACTGAGCCCACGGAGGACCCGATGCATAGAACAACGAGGGTCACGGTCCTCCTGCTCGCGCTCTTCGCCGCCGTATGCGCGAGCGCGCGAGCAGCCATGTCCGCGGTCCAGGTGCCGGACGCGCTGAAGGCCGGCGCGAACGAAACCCTGGCGCTGATCGCTTCCGCGAAGGGCGTGCAGATCTACGAATGCCGTGCCCGAAAGGATGGGACAGGGGGTTACGAGTGGGCGTTCGTAGCTCCCGAAGCCGATCTTTTCGACGCGGGCGGAAACAGGATCGGCCGGCACTATGCCGGCCCGCATTGGGAATCGACGGACGGCAGCAGGATCCTCGGCGCGGTGAAGGAGCATGCCGCCGCGCCGGCGGCCGACGCCATTCCCTGGCTGCTGCTGAGCGCGAAGTCGGTCGGCCCGGAAGGCTCACTCAGCAAGGTCACGAGCGTACAGCGCGTAAGCACGGTGGGTGGCCTGGCGCCCAAGGCCGGTTGCTCGCAAGCCGCGGTCGGAAAGTCCGTGCGCGTCCAGTACACGGCGGACTATTACTTCTACACCGGGAAGTGAGCTAGCCAATCCGCCCCCTCAAAACCGGGTCAGAGTGCAATTACCGCTGCCATTGGAAGCAATTGGTCTCTGACCCCGGTTTTCTCTAGCCGCGAACGCCATGTGGAACCGGCCGCGTCCCGGGTGTACCGTGGCGCCCTGGGACCCGCATGCCAGCCTCGTGGCCAGAACTTCCGTACCCGCCGTGGCGCGAGACTTGCGCCGCGCTGCACCTGTACGCCCAGATCGTCGGCAAGTACCGCCTGGCGCGCACGCCCTGGGTGAACCACTCCTGGCACGCGACGCTGTACGTGAACGCGCGCGGGCTCACGACGTCTCTCGTTCCCGACGGGCCCGGCGGCATCGAGATCCAGTTCGACCTGCGCGACCACGCGGTGATCGGCACGGCCGCGGACGGGCGCACGGCGCGCTTCGCGCTCGGGCCGATGACGGTCGTCGGCTTTCTCTCGCGCTTCCTCGATCTCGTCGCCTCGCTCGGCGGCACGCCGCAGCTGCACGGCAAGCCGAACGAGCTGCCCGATCCGGTGCCCTTCGCGCAGGATCACAGGGCGCGGCCGTACGACGCCGACGCGGTGTCGCGCTTCCACCAGGCGCTGGTCGCGGTCGACCGCGTGCTCAGGCGATTCCGCACGGCGTATCTCGGCAAGGCGAGCCCGGTGCACCTGTTCTGGGGCAGCTTCGACCTGGCGGTGACGCGCTTCTCGGGGCGCGCGGCGCCGCTGCACCCGGGCGGCGTCCCGGGTCTGCCGGACGCGGTGACGCGCGAGGCCTACAGCCACGAGGTCTCCTCGGCGGGCTTCTGGCCGGGAGGCGGGGGCGTGGAGCATCCCGCGTTCTACTCGTACGCCTACCCCGCGCCCGCCGGGTTCGCGCAGGCGCGCGTGCAGCCGCAGGCCGCTGCGTTCGACGCGACGCTGGGCGAGTTTCTCCTGCCCTACGACGCGGTGCGCACCGCGCGCGACCCGGAGGCGACGCTGATGTCGTTCCTCGAGAGCACCTACCGCGCCGCGGCCGACCTCGGCGCCTGGGACCGGCGCGCCCTCGAGTGCGCGCCGGGTGAGCCCCTCAGGCCGCGGCCCCTGAGGCGCGATGGCGCCTGAGTTCGTCATCGGGCGCGCGGAAGGCCCGACCAAGGGCCGCTACTACGTGCGCGTCGACGGCTACGAGGCGGAGATGACGTACTCGCGCGCGGGCGCGCGGCTCGTCATCATCGATCACACCGCCGTGCCCGACGAGCTGCGCGGGCGCGGCATCGGCGAGGCCCTGGTCGAGCGCGGCGTGCTCGACGCGCGCGCCGAGGGCCGTAAGATCATGCCGCTGTGCCCCTATGCCAAGGCGCAGATCGAGCGCCATCCCGAATGGCAGGACGTCCTCAGGCGCTGATCGTGAAGCCGCGCATCACCCTCGTCACCCTCGGCGTCGACGACCTGGAGCGCTCGCTCGCGTTCTACCGCGACGGCCTGGGCCTCGAGACCGAGGGCATCGTCGGCAAGGAGTTCGAGCACGGCGCGGTGGCGTTCTTCGACCTGCAGGCCGGCCTCAGGCTCGCGCTCTGGCCGCGCGCGAGCATCGCCCGCGATGCCGGCCTGCCGCTCGCGCCTCCGTCCCCGACCGAGTTCGCGCTCGCGCACAACGTCGCCTCGAAGGCCGAAGTCGACCAGGTGATGGAGCAGGCGCGCAAGGCCGGCGCGACGATCGTCAAGTCCGCGCACGACACGTTCTGGGGCGGCTACGCGGGCACCTTCCAGGATCCCGACCGGCACTTGTGGGAGATCGCGTGGAATCCACACTGGCCGATGCCGGACTGACGCGCGCAAGATCCATCCTCCGACCCCATTTCCAGGGAGGCAGGCCCCATGCAGAAGATCTCTCCTTGCCTGTGGTTCGACGGCCAGGCCGAAGAGGCGGCCCACTTCTACGTGACCGTCTTCAAGAACTCGCGCATCGTCCACAAGACGCGCTACGTCGAGGGATTGCCGCGGCCGGCGGGAACGGTGATGACGGTCCAGTTCATCCTCGACGGCGAGGAGTTCCTGGCGCTGAACGGCGGGCCGCAATTCAAGTTCTCTCCCGCCCTGTCGCTGGTCGCGTACTGCGACACGCAGCAGGAGGTCGACACGCTCTGGCGCAAGCTCTCCGAAGGCGGGCAGGAGGGGCAGTGCGGCTGGCTGACGGACAAGTACGGGGTGTCGTGGCAGGTCGTTCCCAGGGCCCTGATCGAGATGCTGACCAAGACCGATGCCGCCGCGTCGCAACGCGCCATCGCGGCGATGCTGAAGATGAAGAAGCTCGACATCACCGCATTGCAGCGGGCCTACGCAGACAAGTAACGCTCCGGAGCACTCGCCATGCCGGCCGCCATCGCCGAAGTGAATCGTGTCGTCGCCGCTTTCGCCGAGAGCTGGAATCGGCACGACATGGCGGCGTTCGCCGAGCTCTTCGCGCCCGATGCGGAGTTCGTCAACGTCGTCGGCATCTGGTGGAAAGGGAGAGAGGACATCAGGAAAGCGCACGAGTTCACGCACTCGACCATGTTCAGGAACAGCCGACTGACCATGCTGGACGTCTCCGTCCGCTTTCCCGTGCCGCACCTTGCGATCGCGCGGTCACGCTGGGTGCTCGAAGGTCATGTCGGCCCGGACGGCGCGGCGCTGCCCGCGCGCAACGGCATCCTGGTCAACGTGCTGACGAACGTGTCCGGCAAGTGGCTGATCATCGACTCGCAGAACACCGACATCATCGAAGGCGCCATATCACGCCCGCAGTAGCTGCGGTGCGGAGGGGAGGGAAATGAGTCCTGGCAATCATGTGCGCCTGATGGCCACGTACAACGAGTGGATGAACGCCAAGCTGCTCGAGGCCGCGATGAAGCTGTCCGACGAAGCGCTGGCCGAGAACCGCAAGGCCTTCTTCGGCTCGATCCTCGGCACGCTGAACCACATCGTGGTCGGCGACACGATCTGGCTCAAGCGCTTCGCCACCCACCCGGCGGGCTACCCGGCGCTCGACCCGGTGCGCGCGCTCCCGGCCCCCGTGGCGCTCAACCAGGTGCTGTTCACCGACATCCGCAGCCTCGCCGCGCATCGCAGGATGCTCGACGGCGCCATCACGAAGTGGGCCGCGTCGGTCACCGACGCCGACCTGGAGCACGTGCTGCGCTACGCCAGCACCAAGGGGGTCGTCTCGGAGAGGAGCTTCTTCAGCCTCGTCATGCACTTCTTCAACCACCAGACCCACCACCGGGGCCAGGCGACGACCCTGCTGTTCCAGTCCGGCATCGACGTCGGCGTCACCGACATGCTGGTGCTCATCCCGGACGAAGTGCGGGCGTGACCCTACGCCTCAGGCCGGCTCGGCGGTGAGGCGCGAGAACATCCCGAGCGCGACGAGCAGCAGCGCCGCGGCCGCGATCAGCATCGCGGGGTAGTACAGGAACCCGGCCAGGCTCTGCTGGCTGTACTTGACCACCATGATCAGCGACTCGAGCACCAGCGCGACCACCACCACGCTGCCGAAGCGCGCCACGCCGCGCCGGATGCGCAGGATGGCGTTCTGCCGCTCGTCCTGGTCGGATTCCTGGTGCACGATCTCGGCGAGCTCGTAGATCGCGAGCGCCACCACGCAGGTGTGCAGGCCCTTGAACAGGCCCTCGCCCAGGTCGCCGTCCTGCACCAGCGGGATCACGATCGCCGACACGGCGTAATACACGTACAGCAGCGCGAAGCCGAGAAACAGCAGCGTGAACGTGGGCACCAGCACCTGGTGCATGCCGTCGAACGCGCGCGCGAGCGGCCCGCGCTGCGGCTGATTCACTTCCGACATGTTCATTACGGATCCTTCTTCGTTACTCCGAACCCGGAATTTTGAACCTCGCGCGGCGCGCGCATAATGTCCCGGATCGGCGACGTTTCGCTCAGCGGATCCGGCGGGAACTATTGCAGTCCGACAACACAGGGGCGCGGCATGGCTGAGACGATCTTCATGATTCACGGTATGTGGGGCGGGCCGTGGAACTTCGACAACTTCAAGGGCTTCTTCGAGAAGGAAGGCTATCGTTGCGTCGCGGCCACGCTGCGCCATCACAACGTGGATCCGAAGACCGCGCCCGATCCGCGGCTCGGAACGACGAGCCTCCTCGATTACGCGGAAGACCTGGAGAAGGAGATCCGTGCGCTCGGCACGAAGCCGATTGTGATGGGCCACTCGATGGGAGGTTTGCTCGCGCAGATGCTGGGCAGCCGGGGGCTCGCCAAGGCACTGGTGTTGCAAACGCCCGCGCCGCCCGCGGGAATCATCGCCCTCACACCGTCAGTGGTTCGAAGCTTCTGGAGCGTGCAGACGAAGTGGGGCTTCTGGAAGAATCCGATGCGGCAGACTTTCGGCGAGGCGGTCTATTCGATGATGCATTTGATTCCGGCCGACGAGCAGATGCGGGCCTACGAGCGCTTCGTGTACGAGTCGGGCCGGGCGGCGTGCGAGATCGGCTACTGGTTCTTCGACCCGCGACATGCGTCCCGGGTCGACGCGTCGGCGGTGAGATGTCCTGTGCTGGTGATCGGGGGCGTCGAGGACCGGATCACGCCGGCTTCGATCGTCCGCCAGGTCGCGAAGAAGTACGAGCCGGCGTCGACGTACAAGGAGTTCGCGGGCCATGCGCACTGGATGATGGCCGAGCCGGGCTGGCAGGAGATCGCCGCGTACGCGGCGGGCTGGCTGAGGCAGGTGCTGGACAAGAGGGCTTGACGTCTTCCCGCGCCGCCTCGCGTGGTTCGACCGCAAGCAGTGGCAGCGCCTGACCGATGTCGTCGAAGACCGAGGCGAGCTGGAGGACACGTACGAGCAATGCGACTGACTATCGATCGATTCCTTGCGCACGTCCGTACCCGCAGACGAGGTGCTAGACTGACTGCGCCGAAGGCCAGCCGCCTTGGCGCGTCGAGCCATTCTGTCTAGCCGGCCAGCAGGTGCCAAGCGTGGTCGGAGGTGGCGCCTCGCTCGATGCGATGAGCGTCGTTGAGATCTCATATTTTGGAATGGATCCCCTGAATTGAACGCCGGCACGAAGCTCGTCGAATATTTGCGACAGTTGAAGACGCAGCTTCAAGCAAGTGGCCTGTCACGCATGCGGCCGGACGAAGAGCCGCCGCTGCGAGCCGAGTTGTTCAGCGCCGACCAGATGGAGCAGCATGGCAAGGCTCTCGCGGCCTCGCACAAACTGGCTCCGGGGCGCGCGCCGGACCGGCTTCTGGCGCGGCTGGCAGCGAACGAGAGCGCCCTGGTCGGAGTGTGCAGCCTGCTGACGGAGGCGGTGACGGAGAACCGCCGCATCGCGCCGGCCGGGGAATGGCTGCTCGACAATTTCTATCTCATCGAAGAGCAGATCCGCACGGCCAAGAGGCACCTGCCGAAGGGTTACAGTCTGGAATTGCCTCGCCTGGCTTACGGTCCGTCGGCCGGGCGACCGCGCGTGTACGACATCGCGCTGGAGACCGTTGCGCACGGCGACGGTTGGATGGACACGGAAGGTCTCAGCCGCTTCGTCGCGGCCTACCAGTCGGTCACCGCCCTCAGGCTGGGCGAGCTGTGGGCCATCCCCATCATGCTGCGGCTGGCGTTGATCGAGAATCTGCGCCGCGTCGGCGTGCGCATCGCCGCCGGGCGGGTCGAGAGAAACCTGGCCGGCGCCTGGGCGGACCAGATGATGCAGACCGCCGAGAAGGATCCGAAGAGCCTGATCCTGGTGATCGCGGACATGGCGCGCTCGAATCCTCCGATGGTCAGCGCGTTCGTCGCGGAGCTCGCGCGCCGCTTGCAGGGGCGAGGCCCCGCCCTGGCCTTGCCGTTGACCTGGATCGAGCAGCGACTGTCGGAATCGGGCCTGACGATCGAGCAGTTGATCCAGTCGGAGAACCAGCAGCAGGCCGCCGACCAGGTCTCCATCAGCAACAGCATCGGCAGCCTGCGGGTTCTGGGCGCGACGGACTGGCGCGCGTTCGTCGAGACCATGAGCGTCGTCGAGCGGACGCTGCTCGAGGATCCGGGTGGCGTCTACGGCAGGATGGATTTCGTTACCCGCGATCGTTACCGCCATGCAACGGAGAGGATGGCGAAGCGCAGCCCTCTGTCCGAAGGCGAAGTGGCTCGCATGGCGATCCGGCTGGCATGCGCCGCCGCAGAAAGCGGGGCGGGCGATCGGGCAGCGCATGTCGGCTACTACCTGATCGACAAGGGCGTGCGCGAGCTCGAGCAAGCGGCGCAAGTTCGCCCTTCCGGCTCCGAGGCCTTGCGCAGAACGGCGGGCCGGTTCCCGTTGCTCCTGTATCTGGGCGCCATCGCGCTGATCACGGCGGTCATCTCCGGAACTCTGCTGGCGCAGGCGCTTGCCGCCGGAACGCCCGTTTGGGCGCTGCTGCCGATCGGCATGGTCTCGCTGCTGGCGACGAGTCAGTTGGCAGCGGCGCTCGTGATCTGGTTGGCGAGCCTGGCGGTGACGCCGCATCCGCTGCCCAGAATGGACTTCTCCGCGGGCATTCCGCCGCCATGGCGCACGCTGGTGGTGGTCCCGAGCATGCTCGGCAGCGCGCAGAACGTCGAGGATCTGATCGAGGCGCTGGAAGTCACGTTCCTGGCGAATCGCGATGAACGCCTGCACTTCGGGCTGTTGACCGATTTTCGGGATGCGGATCTGGAATCGCTCCCCGAGGACGAGCCGCTGCTGCGGCTGGTGCAGGCGGGGATAGGCAGGCTGAACGCGAAATACGGCGCCGGCGAGGGCCGAAGCAAGGACGACATATTCTTCCTGTTCCATCGCGCGCGGCGATGGAATGCGCGGGAACGGGTCTGGATGGGTTATGAGCGCAAGCGCGGCAAGCTCGCGGACTTGAACGCGCTGCTGCGCGGCGGCGTGCGCGGTGTTTCCGGGGAGCGCTTTTCGCTCGTCGTCGGTGACACCGCGGTCCTGTCCGACGTGAAGTACGTCATCACGCTGGACACCGATACGCAGCTGCCGCGCGATGCGGCACGGCAATTCGTCGGCGCCATGGCGCACCCGCTGAATCGGCCCCGCTACGACGAAACGAAGCGGCGTATCGCGGAGGGCTACGGCATCCTGCAACCGCGCGTGGCGGTGAGCCTGCCGGGGACCAACCGCTCGCGCTATGCGCGCCTGTACGGTGGGGAAGCGGGCATCGACCCGTACACGCGCGCCGTCTCGGACGTGTACCAGGACGTGTTCGGCGAAGGCTCGTTCATCGGCAAGGGGATCTACGACGTCGATGCGTTCGAGCAATCCCTCGGTGGGCGCTTCCCCGAGAATCGGATCCTCAGCCACGATCTTCTGGAGGGGTGTTACGCGCGGGCGGGGCTGTTGAGCGATGTACGCTTGTACGAGGACTACCCGGCCCGCTACAGCGCCGACGTGAGCCGGCGCCACCGCTGGATTCGCGGCGACTGGCAGCTCGCGGGGTGGCTGCGACGGCGGGTTCCGGGCGAGGGTGCGCAACCCCGCGAGAATCCGCTCTCGATGCTGTCGCAGTGGAAGCTGTTCGACAACCTCCGGCGCAGTGTCGTTCCAGCGGCGCTAATGCTGCTGTTGCTGCTGGGATGGACTGTCCTGACGCCGGCCTGGCTGTGGACCTTGTCGGTGATCGGCATCATGCTGATTCCCACCTTGTGCGCCTCGCTCCTCGAGCTGCTGCGCAAGCCCGACGAGGTGCTGCTGAGGCAGCACTTCGCAGCCACGGCACGCTCGGCTTCCCGCCGGTTCACGCAAGTGGCGTTCGAGCTCGCCTGTCTCCCGTACGAGGCGTTCTACAGCCTGGATGCCATCGCGCGCACGGCCTGGCGCATGCTGGTCGCTCGCAGAGGACTGCTCGAATGGAATCCCTCGAGCGAGACGCACGGCGAGCCGGCCAAGCGCAGCCGCAGCGACCTCGCGGTCTCATTCCGGTCGATGTGGGTCGCCCCCGCCGTCGCCGCTGCAGGCGCGATCCATCTGGCGGCGGCGAATCCGGCGGCGTTGACCTTGGCGGGGCCGATACTGCTCCTGTGGCTCGCCTCACCCGCCATCGCTTGGTGGATCAGCCGCCCGCTCGTTCGCCGCAAGGCGACCCTGACGGTCGAGCAGACGCGCTTCCTGCGCACGCTTGCGCGCCGGACCTGGGCGTACTTCGAGAACTTCGTCGTTGCGGAAGATCACTGGCTGCCGCCCGACAACTACCAGGAGTATCGCGTTGCCGCGGTCGCGCATCGCACCTCGCCGACCAACATGGGGCTGGCGCTGCTGGCGAATCTGTCCGCGTACGACTTCGGCTACCTCCCGGCCGGACAGCTCGTCGAGCGCACGGCGAACGCCCTGCGCACGATGCAGGGCCTGGAGCGGCACCGCGGGCACTTCTACAACTGGTACGACACGCAGACGCTGCAGCCGCTGCCACCGTTGTACGTCTCTACGGTGGACAGCGGGAACCTCGCCGGCCACCTGCTGACGTTGCGTGCGGGCCTGCTCGCGCTTGCCGACGACCGGATACTGCCGGCGCGGCTGTTCGACGGCTTGAGCGACACGCTCGGCCTGCTCGGGGACGCGGCGGAATTGCGCAAGGAACTGGAGTCCGCGTGCGCTGCGCCCCCCAGGACGCCCGCCGCGGCCCGGGCCTGCCTCGAGCGCCTGGCCGCCGTTGCCGCCGGCGAAGCCGGCGCCGAGGGCGAGGCGGGCGGTTGGGCACAGGCGCTTGCCCGGCAATGCCGCGAGGCGCTGGACGAGCTGGCGTTCCTCGCTCCGCGCGAGCTCGACGCGATCCCGACCCTGCGCGAGCTGGCGAGGCTGGACGCGGCGCTGTATCCGCACATCGCGCAAGCGAGCGCCCGGGCGCGTGACAGGATGGCGGCTATCGAACGCCTGGCACAGCAATGCGGCGAGCTGGCGCGCATGGAGTACGACTTCCTGTTCGACAAGTCGCGTCACTTGCTGGCCATCGGATACAACGTGAGTGAGCGCCGGGCGGACCCGAGTTACTACGACCTGCTGGCCTCCGAGGCGCGATTGAGCAGTTTCGTGGGCATTGCGCAGGGGCTGCTGCCGCAGGAGAGCTGGTTCGCCCTGGGGCGCCTGCTCACCGGTACCGGCGGAGAGCCGGTTCTCCTGTCGTGGAGCGGCTCGATGTTCGAGTACCTGATGCCGCTGCTGGTGATGCCGACCTACGACAACACGCTGCTCGACCAGACCTGCAAGGCGGCGGTGGCCAGGCAGATCGAGTACGGACGGCAGCGCGGCGTCCCATGGGGCATGTCGGAATCCGGCTACAACACGGTCGACGTGCATCTCAATTACCAGTACCGCGCGTTCGGCGTGCCGGGCCTGGGACTGAAGCGCGGGCTGGCCGACGATCTGGTCGTTGCGCCCTATGCCTCGGCGCTCGCGCTGACGGTGGCGCCCGAGGAGGCATGCCTGAATCTGCAGCGACTCGCCGCCGACGGGTTCATGGGCAGGCTCGGCTTGTTCGAAGCGATCGACTACACGCCGGCACGGCAGCGACGCGGGCAAGCGAGCGCGGTGGTGCACGCCTACATGGCGCATCACCAGGGCATGACCCTGCTCGCTCTGGCCCACCTGGTGCTCGAGCGTCCGATGCAGCGCCGCTTCGAGTCGGAGCCGCTGTTCCAGGCGGTCATGCTGCTGCTCCAGGAGCGCGTTCCCAGGGCCACGGCATTGTTCCCGCACACGGCGCAGCTCTCCGAGGTGCGCTCGACGTCGGTCGCCGCGGAGACGCCGATTCGGGCGTTCGACAGTGCCGACACGCCGATGCCCGAGGTGCAGTTGCTGTCGAACGGTCGCTACCACGTGATGGTCACGAACGCGGGAGGCGGCTACAGCCGCTGGAAGGACCTCGCCGTCACGCGCTGGCGCGAAGACGGCACCTGCGACAACTGGGGCACGTTCTGTTACATCCGCGACGTGGCGAGCGGGGCGTTCTGGTCGACCGGCCATCAGCCGACGCTCGAGCGGCCGGAGAGCTACGAGGCGATTTTCTCCGAGGGGCGAGCCGAGTTTCGCCGCCGCGATTCCGTCGGCGCCGGCGGCGGCCATTTCGAGACGCATACCGAGATCGCCGTATCGCCGGAGGACGACATCGAGCTGCGCCGGGTGCACATCACCAATCGATCCTCCCGGCGCAAGGAGATCGAAGTCACGAGCTACGCGGAGGTGGTGATCGCGCCGCCGGCGGCGGACGCGCTTCATCCGGCCTTCAGCAATCTTTTCGTGCAGACCGAGATCGTGCGGGAGCGGCGCGCGATCCTGTGCACGCGCCGGCCCCGCTCGATCGGCGAGCAGGCGCCCTGGATGCTTCACCTGGTGGCGGTGCACGGCGCGCAGGTCGGCGCGGTGTCCTACGAGACGGACCGCGCGCGCTTCATCGGCCGTGCACGAGGCGTCGCCGCTCCCCTGGCGATGAGCGACATAGCGGCGCTCTCCGGCACCGAGGGCTCGGTGCTCGATCCAATCGCCGCGATCCGCTGCCGCATCACGCTGGAGCCGGACGAGACGGCGACGATCGACATGGTGTTCGGCGTCGGCGAAACCCGCGCCGCGGCCTCGAGCCTGGTCGAGAAGTACCAGGACCGGCGTCTCGCCGACCGCGTCTTCGAGCTGACGTGGACCCACAGCCAGGTGGTGCTGCGCCAGCTCAATGCGAGCGAGGCCGACTCGCAGCTCTATGCGCGCCTCGCCGGCTCGGTCATCTACGCCAACGCCTCCCTGCGCGCCGACCCGGCCGTGCTCATCAAGAATCGCCGCGGGCAGTCCGGGCTGTGGGGTTACGCCATCTCCGGCGACCTGCCGATCGTGCTGCTGCAGATCGGGGACGCGGCGAATATCGAGCTCGTGCGCCAGCTCGTACAGGCGCATGCGTACTGGCGCCTGAAGGGGCTGGCGGTGGACCTGGTGATCTGGAACGAAGAGCGCGCCGGTTACCGGCAACCGCTGCAGGATCAGATGATGGGACTGATCGCCTCGGGCACCGAGGCGAGCGTGATCGATCGGCCGGGCGGCATCTTCGTGCGGCCGGCGGAGCAGATATCGAGCGAGGACCGCATCCTGTTCCAGTCGGTCGCGCGCGCCGTCATCACGGACGGCCGGGGAACGCTGGCGGAGCAGCTCGGCCGTCGCGGCCCGGCGGAGCCGCGCGCGCCGCGGCTTGCGCCGATCCGTGCGCAGCGTGCCGAAGCCGCTCCTGCCGCCGCCATGCCGCGCCGCGATCTGATCCTGTCCAACGGGCTGGGAGGATTCACCCCCGACGGGCGCGAGTACGTCATGACGCTCGTGCCCGGCCAGGTGACGCCGGCGCCGTGGGTGAACGTCCTGGCGAATCCGCACTTCGGGACGATCGTCTCGGAGAACGGCGCCGCCTACACCTGGAGCGAGAACGCGCACGAATTCCGTCTCACGCCCTGGCACAACGACCCGGTGAGCGATGCGAGCGGAGAAGCCCTGTACCTGCGCGACGAAGAGACCGGCTCCGTCTGGTCCCCCACGCCGTCGCCCGCCCGCGCAGCGACGCCCCACGTCATCCGGCACGGATTCGGCTACAGCGTTTTCGAGCACAGCTCAGGCGGCATCCGCTCCGAGCTGTGGATCTACGTGGCCGTGGACGCCGCGGTCAAGTTCTCGGTGCTGAAGCTGCGCAACGAGTCGGGCCGGGCACGCAAGCTCTCCGCGACCGGCTACGTGGAGTGGGTGCTCGGGGACCTGCGTGCGAAATCGGCCATGCATGTGAGCACCGAAATCGATCCCCGGAGCGGCGCGCTCTTCGCGCGCAACCCGTACAACACCGAGTTCGCCGATCGGGTCGCCTTCTTCGACGTGGATGACCCGGCGCGCAGCCTGACCGGCAACCGCGCCGAATTCGTCGGGCGCAACGGCACGTTGAGGAATCCGGCCGCCATGGGCCGCTCGCACCTGTCCGGCAAGACGGGGGCCGCGCTGGACCCCTGCGCCGCGATCCAGGTGCGCTTCGAGCTGGACGACGGGGAAGAGCGCGAGCTCGTCTTTCGGCTCGGCGCGGGGCGCAACGCCGACGACGCCGGCGATCTGGTGCAGCGCTTCCGCGGACCGTTGGCCGCGCGCGGCGCGCTCGAAGCGGTGTGGCGGCACTGGAACCGCACGCTCGGCGCGGTGCAGGTGGAAACGCCCGACCCGTCGGTCAACGTGCTGACCAACGGCTGGCTGGTGTACCAGACCCTGGCGTGCCGCGTCTGGGCGCGCAGCGGCTACTACCAATCGGGCGGCGCGTTCGGGTTCCGCGACCAGCTGCAGGACGCGATGGCGCTCGTCCACACCGAGCCCGCGCGGGTGCGCGAGCACCTGCTGCTGTGCGCGAGCCGCCAGTTCCAGGAGGGAGACGTCCAGCACTGGTGGCATCCGCCGTCGGGCCGGGGCGTGCGCACGCATTGCTCGGACGACTACCTCTGGCTGCCGCTGGCGGTGTGCCGCTACGTGGCGAGCAGCGGCGACACGGGCGTGCTGGATGTGCCCATGCACTTCCTCGAAGGCCGTCCGGTCAACCCGGAGGACGATTCCTACTACGACCTGCCCGGCCGCTCCGCCGAGGCCGCCAGCCTGTACGAGCACTGCGTGCGCGCCGTCGTGCACGGCCTGCGCTTCGGCGAGCATGGCCTGCCGCTGATCGGCTCCGGCGACTGGAACGACGGCATGAATCTCGTGGGGATGGGCGGCAAGGGCGAGAGCGTCTGGCTGGGCTTCTTCCTGTGTGAAGTGCTCGGGCAATTCGGCGCGCTGGCGCGTGCGCGCGGCGACGGCGCCTTCGCCGAGCGCTGCGAGGGGGAGGGCGCCCGGCTGCGCCAGAGCATCGAGCAGCACGGCTGGGACGGCGCGTGGTACCGCCGCGCCTACTTCGACGACGGCACGCCGCTCGGCTCGGCGAGCAGCCCCGAGTGCCAGCTCGATTCGATCTCGCAGAGCTGGGCCGTGCTCTCCGGGGCGGGCGACCCGCTGCGCTCGCGCATGGCCATGCGGGCGGTGGACGAGCGGCTCGTGCGCCGCGAGCACGCGCTCATCCAGCTTCTCGATCCGCCCTTCGACAAATCGGATCTGAACCCCGGCTACATCCGGGGCTACGTGCCGGGCGTGAGAGAGAACGGCGGGCAGTACACCCACGGTGCGATCTGGGCCGCCATGGCGTTCGCGGCCCTGGGCGATGCCCGGCGCGCGTGGGAGCTCACGGCCATGATCAACCCTGTGAACCATGCGGCATCGGCGCAAGCCATCGCCACGTACAAAGTCGAACCGTACGTCATGGCGGCCGACGTCTATGCCCTCGCGCCGCACATCGGGCGCGGCGGATGGAGCTGGTACACCGGCTCGGCCGGCTGGATGTACCGGCTCATCGTGGAATCGCTGCTGGGCCTGAGGCTCGAGACGGACAGGCTGCGTCTCGCTCCCTGCCTGCCCGCGGACTGGCAGGGGTTCAAGATCCACTACCGGTATCGCGAGACCGTTTACCACATCGCCGTCTCGCAAACGCGCGCCGAGATGCGCTTGACGGTGGATGGCGTCGAGCGGTATGACGGGGCGATTCCCCTGGTCGACGATCATCGCGACCACCTGGTCGAATTGAACGTACGCGCCAAGGACCCGGAGCGGCCGCAATGAGGGTATTCGTCGCAGGCGCCACTGGAGCGATCGGCAGGAGCCTCGTGCCGCAGCTGATCGGCAGCGGGCACGAGGTCATCGCGCTCACCCGCAGCCGCGAGAAGGCACGGGCGCTCGAAGCGCTCGGTGCGAAGACCGTCGTCGCCAACGCGCTCGACCGCGAGGCGCTCACCGCCGCGATCACGAAGACCGAGCCGGAGGCCGTCATCCACCAGCTCACCGCGCTCGCCGACGCCGGCAGCTTCAGGAATTTCGATCGCGAATTCGCGCTGACCAACCGCCTGCGCACCGAGGCCACCGACACCCTGCTGAGCGCCGCGCTGCTGGTGGGCGCGCGGCGCTTCATCGCGCAGAGCTTCTGCGGCTGGCCGTTCGCGCGCACGGGCGGGCCGATCAAGACCGAGCGCGATCCGCTCGACCCCAAACCACCGAAGAGCTTCAGGAACACGCTCGCGGCGATCCGCGCCCTCGAGAGTGCCGTGCGCGACGCCGCGGGCATCGACGCGTTCGCGCTGCGCTACGGCATGCTCTACGGGCCCGGCACCGCGCTCGCGAAGGATGGGGCGATCGTCAAGGCCGTGCGCAGGGGCGCCATTCCGATCTTCGGCAAAGGCGCCGGCGTCTGGTCGTTCGTCCACGTCAACGACGCCGCGCGCGCCACCGTCGCCGCCCTGACGCGCGGCGCGCCGGGCATCTACAACGTCGTCGACGACGAGCCCGCGCCCGTCTCCGTCTGGCTGCCGTTCCTCGCGCAGGCCCTCGGCGCCAGGCCGCCGCGCAGAGTGTCTATCCTGTTCGCGAGGTTCGCGATCGGCGCGGGCGGCGTGTCGATGATGACCAAAGTCCGCGGCGGCTCCAACACCAAGGCCAAGCGCGAGCTCGGCTGGCAGCCCGTCTACGCGAGCTGGCGCCGCGGCTTCGTAGAGGGGCTTGGCTAGCTTCACGCTGCGCGGAGAGAAAACTCAATGCTCTTGAAGGCACGCAGCGACCTCGAGCTCCTCGAAGAGAACCGCCGGTTTTACGACATGTTGTGGACCGACGCGCGTCTGATCGAACCAGAGCGTTTCAACACGTGGCCGCTGGTGCGCTCCTTGATCCCGCAATCACGGCGCCGGCTCGAGGTCGCCCCGGGGCTGAGGCCGCGCCTCCCGATCGAGGGGACCCAATTCCTCGACATCAGCGCGCCAGCCCTCGCGAGGCTGCGCGCGCGGGGGGCGAGCGTGGTGCAAGGCGCCGTTTCGTCGCTCCCGTTTCCAGCCGGCACCTTTGATCTGCTATGTGCGTTCGACATCGTCGAGCACGTCGACGACGATGATCTCGCGCTGCATGAGTTGTCTCGCGTCGCAGCAGCCGACGCAGCCGTTCTCCTCTCGGCCCCGCTCGACCCCTCGCGTTGGACGGCGTTCGACGAACTCGTGGGACATAGGCGGCGCTACGAGCCAGTGGAACTCCTCGCGAAGCTCGCGGAGCATGGCCTCTCGGTGGAGCGCAGCGCCGTCTATGGGATGCGTCCGCGGTCTTCGTACCTGGCCAATCTCGGGATGTGGGGACTCTCCCATCGACGGGAACGGGCGATGTGGTGGTACAACCGCGTGATGATGCCGCTCGCGGTGCGCTTCCAGAAGAAGCTCGCCCTAGTCCCCGGGATGGTCGACACCGAGAAGGTCGACGAGGTCCTGCTCGTATGCCGGAGGGACAGAGCGGCCCGCTCGTCGCGCTACGCTTTCGACCCTCTCCGGACGTTCAAGCGAACCTACTGATTAGGATCAATCGTTATGTTCGCTATCGTACGGACTGATCGCGGACGGGCATCTAATATGAAAGTGTATTGATATGGATGTGGTGTGAAAGTTACTGGCGCCGGCAGGCGCGCGGCTAGTGATCATTGATCTGATCCGCCGCCCATTGAGGAGCATAGAAATGTTCAGAATGCTTGTTGCTGCGCTGCTTACGGCGCCTCTGCTCAGCGCGTGCATAGTGGTACCCGCGGACCAGGGCCCCGGAATGGTTGTGGCACCAGCCCTGCCGGTGATTGTGGAATTGGGCCCAGAGCCCTATTACTATCAACGCGGATATTACTATTACTACGACAATAGTCGCTGGCGCTACTCAAATTCAAGATCTGGTCCTTGGGCGGATCTCCCTAGGAGTCACTACCCTAAAGAGACCAGGTACAAAGGCCACGGTGATGGACGGGGTGGGGACCAAGGTCATGACGGCCGTGATCGGAGATAACCTGAACCCTACCTAAGGCAAAGGGAGAAGCAAAATGCTCTGGACTATTGCAGTCGTCTTGGTTGTCCTCTGGCTTCTGGGCTTGGTCAGTTCGTACACC
>Ga0316628_100001095_pt1 | contig 18700 bp, 14 predicted proteins | sample OWC_Aug_M2_C1_D5_FD_207648 | JGI IMG/M metagenome (GOLD analysis project Ga0316628, IMG submission 207648) | Wetland soil microbial communities from Old Woman Creek delta, Ohio, United States - OWC_Aug_M2_C1_D5_C | ecosystem: Environmental > Terrestrial > Soil > Wetlands | place: USA: Ohio... | reverse complement strand
CCGCAGCACGACGTCGAGATCCTCGCGTGTCATGCCGAACGCGAGCTCGAGGCGCGCCAGGGAGTCGCCGGTGGGCAGCGGCGGCGCCTCGGCGGCGCGCCCGACGCGGCGGTCCTTGGGGGCCGGGAAGCGCTGGCGGGCGAGCAGGCGGTGGACGTCCTCGGTCTGCAGCACCTCGCCGTTGCCGAGCCGCACCACCACCGTGTCGCCCGGCCCCAGGATGCGCTGCTCCTCGAGCGGCCCGAGGTCGACCGTGCCGGTGAGCTCGCTCGCCGCCAGCGCGTAGTCGCGCGAGGTCGCGATCCACAGCGGTCGCAGGCCGTTTCTGTCGAGGTGCGCCACCGCCTCGTCGCCGTCGCAGGCGACGATCGCCGCCGGGCCGTCGCAGGCCCCGAGCAGCACGCCGAGCGCCTCGTGGAACTGCGCGAGGTGGGGCTCGCCGCGCGCCATCGACGGCGCCTCGGGGAGCAGCGCGACCAGCGCCTGCGGCATCGTCAGGCCACCGGCGACGAGCGCCAGCATCATGTCGTCGAGGTTGGCGCTGTCCGAGCCGCCGCCGCAGACGACCGAGCGCACCCGCGCCGCGAGGTGCTTGAGGCGCGGCTGGCGCTCCGCGATGCGCACCACGAGGTCGCGGCCGATGGCCCGCATCCACGCCACGTTGCCGCGCATGGTCGAGATCTCGCCGTTGTGCGCCAGGCCCCAGAACGGCTGCGCCCGCCGCCACGAGGTCGTGGTGTTGGTCGAGTAGCGGCTGTGGAAGAGGACGAAGCGCGACGCGAAGTGCTCGTCGCGCAGGTCGGGGTAGAGCTCGGAGATCCGCGACAGCTGGGCCAGGCCGCGGTAGACGACCGTGCGGTTGGAGAGGCTGGAGACCGAGAACTCGCCGCGGCTGTCCCCGAACAGCTCCTCGTCGAGCGCCAGGCGCAGCAGATAGCGGCACAGGAACCAGCCTTCCTCGGAGAGGCCGGGTGGTCGGCGCAGCAGGGCCTGGCGCACGACCGGCGCGGTGCGGCGGGCGGCCGAGCCGGCGGGCAGCGCCTCGAGGTTGAACGGCACGTCGCTCCAGCCCAGGACGTCGGCGCCGCCGAGCGCGGCGAGGTCCTCGACCCGCGCGACGGCGCGCCGCCGGGCACGCGACTCGAAGGGCAGGAAGAACATGCCCAGCCCGACGTCGCGCTGGGCGATCGCCCGCGCGTGCTCGGGGAAGCGGTCGAGCAGCAGCGCCCACGGGATGTCGAGCAGGAATCCGGCGCCGTGCCCGGGCGCGCCGCGGTGGTCGAACTGCCGGCAGAGCTCGATCGCGGTCTCGACCAGGGCGCGTTCGGCCACGCCTTGGCGCGAGGCGAGGAACCCGATGCCGCAGGCGGCCGGTGCGTCGTCGCGGAGCTCGAAGCGGGGGAAACGGCGAGACATCGCTGGCCTCTCGGGGCCGAACAAATCCAGTATAGGCGGAATTGCCGCGCTGCGGCAGAAGCCCGCCGACGCGCGGCGTGGTAGCTTGCGGCTGTGGACGTCGAGATCGCGCGCTGGCGCCTGCGCCTCGCCTGGGCGATCGCGGTGGGGACCGATTTCCTGCAGATGGTCGCCTTCCCGGTCGTCTGGCAGGGCGCCGCCTCGCCGGTCGACGACGCGCTGGACTTCGTCGCCGGCATCTCTCTCATCCTGCTGGTCGGCTGGCACTGGTCGTTCGTGCCGAGCTTCCTCGCCGAGCTGGTGCCGGGCCTCGACCTGGTGCCGACCTGGACCGCCGCGATGTACGTCGTCAGCCGGCGCCAACGCGCCGCCGGCCCGAAGACCCTCGAGGTGGTGCGCAACGAGCCCGCCCCCGAACCGCCGCCGCTCGACCGCGGCACGAGCTAGCTGCAATCAAGCTTTCACAATCCGGCAGCAGAACCGCGCCGGCGCCACGCCGCGGGGTGGGTTCCACCATTCCTCCGTGCGTTTCGTGAGGACCGCCGTTGCGTCCTGCTGGAGGAGAGGCCCCGGCATCTCGCGCGGTGTCGCCTCAAGGAGGCAGAAGCCATGCTCGGATACGTCGGATCGATCGAGAAGAAGACGCTCCAGAACACCAACTTCCGCGAGGTGGTGTTCACCGGCAAGCATGCCCAGCTCGTCGTGATGAGCCTCGGGCCGGGCGAGGACATCGGCATCGAGGTGCATGCCGGCGTCGATCAGTTCTTCCGCGTCGAGGAAGGCGAGGCGAAGTTCGTGCTGGCCGGCAAGGACCATCTGGTCCACGCCGGCGACGCGGTGGTCGTGCCCGCCGGGACGCGGCACAACGTGGTCAACGCCTCGGCCACCCTGCCGCTGAAGATGTACACGATCTACTCGCCGCCGAACCATCCCGCCGGGACGGTGCACGTGAAGAAGGCCGACGCGCTGGTCGCCGAGCATCACTGAGCCGGGCGCTCGGCCCGCGAGATCTCGCGCCGTCGCGGCGCTCAGTCTCACCCGGTGAGCGCCCAGGCGCCGTAACCGACCACCCGATCGCGCCCGCCCGCGGTGTCGGCGGAGTTGCGCAGGTCGAGGCGCCGGATCGACAGCCGGTGCGCGCGGGCCCAGCACAGCAGTCCCCGCAGCGGCCGCGCCCCACACGCGTCGCGGTCGCGGATCGCCGCGAAATCGAGTGTCTCGATCGCCTGCGCGGTCGCCCGGTCGAGGCGGCGCGCGGTCTCGTCGTCATGGAAATGCGAGAGGTCGGTCGACACCACGATCAGGGTCGCGTCGTCGGGAACGAGAGCGTCGAGCGCCGCGGCGACCTCTTCCGCCGAGGCCTCGCCGACGACGAGGGGGGCGAGCAAGAAGTCGCCGAGCGTGCGCTGCAGGAACGGGAGCTCGACCTCGAGCGAATGCTCATGGTCATGGGCGCGATCGAGGACGACGACCCGGCGTAGAGCGGACAGGCTCTCCGCCGCCGTGGGGTCGAGCGGGATGCCGCCGAGTGGGGTCGAGAACTCGGCGGCCGAGGAGAGCGCGATGCCCGCGCAGAAGACGTGGTGCGACGGGCCGAGCAGGATGACGCGCCGAATCCGCCCGGCGAGCGGCCGGAGCAGCCGGAAGGCCGAAGCCGCGACCGGCCCCGAGTACTCGTAGCCGGCATGGGGCGCGATCAGGGCGCGCAGCGGCGGGCCGATCTCGACCGGGCGCCCAGCACCGGCCGCCGGGGCGGCCAGCAGGGCGTCGACCGTGCGGCGGAGCTCCTCCGGGTCGCCGGGATAGAAGCTTCCGGCGACGGCCGGAGGACGGATGCGTGGGGAGCGGGTGGACATGACGCGCCGAGAGCCGTCGCGCGATGGCGATCGCGACGGGGGCCGCTCGCAGCGGCGTATCATCAGAGTAGCAGCAGGCGCTGCGGGAGGATCGCAGCCGTGGTCGCGAGCGCCGAGATCATCGAGGGTTCGGTTCCCACCCGCTACTGGCACGCTTTGGACGATGGCCGCGTGCAGTGCGACGTCTGCCCGCGCTTCTGCAAGCTGCACCCTGGTCAGCGCGGCCTGTGCTTCGTGCGCGCCAACCGGGACGGCGCAATCGTGCTCACGACGTACGGCCGCTCCTCCGGCTTCTGCGTCGATCCGATCGAGAAGAAACCGCTGAATCACTTCCTGCCGGGCACCCCGGTCCTCTCCTTCGGCACCGCGGGCTGCAATCTCTCCTGCCAGTTCTGCCAGAACTGGGACATCTCGAAGTCGCGCGACGGGGACCGGCTGACCGATCGCGCGTCGCCCGAGGCGATCGCCCGCGCCGCCCGCGATCTCGGTTGCCGGAGCGTCGCGTTCACCTACAACGATCCGGTCATCTTCCTGGAGTACGCCAATGACGTTGCCGACGCCTGCCACGCGGTGGGTGTCGCCGCCGTGGCGGTGACCGCCGGCTACATGACCGATGCGCCGCGGCGCGACCTCTACGCCCACCTCGATGCCGCCAACGTCGACCTCAAGGCCTTCACCGACGATTTCTACTGGCGGATCTGCGGCGGGCATCTCGAGCCGGTGAAGGAGACGCTCGTCTATCTTCGCCGTGAGACGAAGGTCTGGTTCGAGATCACGACGCTGCTGATCCCGGGCGAGAACGACTCGAACGGCGAGCTCGAGGCGCTCTCGGCCTGGGTGGCGAGCGCGCTCGGTCCGGACGTCCCGCTCCACTTCACCGCCTTCCATCCCGATTGGCGGATGCGCGACATCGCGCCGACCTCGCCCGCCACCCTCGCCCGGGCGCGCGAGATCGCCAGGTCGCACGGCCTGCGCTACGTCTACACCGGCAACGTGCACGACGAGACCGGCGGCTCGACGTACTGCCCGGGCTGTGGCGAGCGCGTCGTGGGCCGCGACGGGTACGAGATCACCGACTGGCGGCTCGACGCCGCCGGGCGCTGCGCCGCCTGCGGCACCGCGATCGCCGGCCGCTTCGAGGCCCGGCCCGGCACCTGGGGCGGTCGCCGTCTCCCGGTGCGGCTCGCCGACTACGCCGGCTGAGGTGACGGCGGCTGGAGCCGACCGCGGAGCCGCGCCGGGCGGGTCCCCACCCGTCCCGGTTTCGGTGCAGAATGCCGGCGTGAGCAACCTCCTGTCGGACGCCGTCGCGGCGGTGCGGGTGGTGCGCCGGGGCGCCAACGGGGCGGCGCACGGCGACGACGCGCTCGCCGCCGAGGAGCCGCTGGAGATCCGGCTGCAGGACGGCCCGCGCCGTGCGCCGCGCCGGCTGCTGGTGACCATGCGCACGCCGGGCCACGACGAGGACCTGACGGTCGGCCTGCTGTACGGCGAGGGCCTGATCGACCGCGCCGGCGACGTCGCCGCGCTGGCGCCGCCGCCCGAGGCGCGCATCGATCCCGACATCGCGAGGAACGTCCTGGTCGCGCGCCTTCACCCGCGCCAGCGGGGGTCGCGCCGCATTCCCGCCCGCTTCGGGGTCACGACCTCGGCCTGCGGCGTGTGCGGGCGGCGCTCGATCGCCGGGGTGCTGGCGCTCGCCGCCGGTCGCAGCTCGGCGCCGGTCGACCATCCCGTCGTGCCGGCGTCGATCCTGCCGGCGCTGCCTGCCGCCCTGGGCGGGGCCCAGGCGGTGTTCAGCGCCACCGGCGGTCTGCACGCCGCCGGTCTGTTCGACGGCGAGGGGCGACTGCTCCTCGCCCGCGAGGACGTCGGGCGCCACAACGCCACCGACAAGGTGGTCGGCGCCCTGCTGCGCGCCGGCGACCCGGTGCCACCGGTGCTCTTCGTCTCCGGCCGGGTCGGCTTCGAGATCGCCCAGAAGGCGGCGCGGCTGGGGGTCGCGGTGCTCGCCGCGATCTCCGCTCCCACCAGCCTGGCGGTCGAGCTCGCCGACGCGGCGGGGGTCGCTCTGGTCGGGTTCCTGCGCGGCGAGACCTACAACGTCTACACCCACGCCGAGCGTCTGAGCGGCCTGTAAAGACACGGCGCGGGCGGGGACTTCCCCTCCCCCCGATGCGGTGCTACTCTCGGATCAAATCGCGAAAGGAGCGTCCCATGGAGCTTTCCAGACGGGGCTTCTTGAAGGTGGGCGCGGTGGGCGGCGTCGTCGCCCTCGGGCTCGACCTGACCGAGGCTCGCGCGGAGATGCGCGATCTGAAGATCGCGCGCACGACCGAGACGCGTAGCACCTGTCCGTACTGCGCGGTGTCGTGCGGGGTGATCATCCACACCCTCGGGGACAAGGCCAAGAACGTCAATCCGGCGGTGGTGCACGTCGAGGGCGATCCGGATCACCCGATCAATCGCGGAACGCTCTGCCCGAAGGGCACCACGATCAAGGACGACCTGGTCAGCCCCGACCGGCTCACCAAGCCGCAGGTGCGTCGTGCGGGCTCCGATCACTGGGAGGACATCAGCTGGGACGAGGCGATCGCGGGGATCGCGCGCCACATCAAGGACACCCGCGACCGCAGCTTCGTCGCCAAGAACGCCAAGGGTCAGGTCGTCAACCGCAACCCCGGCATGGCGATGATCGGCGGCTGCACCGACACGACCGAGTTCAATTTCCTGTACTGGAAGGCGGCGTCGGCCTGGGGGGTGCCGTACCGCGATACCCAGGCCCGGGTTTGACACGGCCCCACGGTGGCCAGTTTGGCCGCCACATTCGGTCGGGGAGCGATGACCAACGGATGGGTCGACATCAAGAACGCCGACGTCATCCTGTGCATGGGCGGCAACCCCGCCGAGAACCATCCCTGCGGCTTCAAGTGGGCGATCGAGGCGAAGAAGACCCGCAACGCGAAGCTGGTATCGGTTGATCCGCGCTTCACGCGGACCTCGGCGGTCGCCGACCTCTACTCGCCGATCCGCACCGGAACCGACATCGCTTACCTGCTCGGCATCATCCGCTACGCGATCGAGAGCAAGCGCTTCCACGAGGAGTACGTCAAGCTCCACACCAGCGCGTCGTTCCTGATCAACCCCGCGTTCGACTTCGCGGACGGCCTCTTCTCCGGCTTCGACGAGGCCGCGAGCCAGTACAAGCGCGACAGCTGGGCCTACCAGCTCGACGAGAAGGGCATGGCGAAGCGCGACCCGACGCTCGCGGACCCGCACTGCGTCTTCCAGCTCCTCAAGAAGCACGTCGAGCGCTACACGCCGGAGATGGTGGAGAGGATCTGCGGCACTCCGAAGGAGACCTTCCTCAAGGTGGCGGAGGTCGTCACCTCGACCGGCAACGCCGAGCGGGTCGGCACCATCATGTACGCGCTCGGCTGGACGCAGCACTCGATCGGCGTGCAGATGATCCGCACCGCCGCGATGATGCAGCTCCTGCTCGGCAACGTCGGGCGCCCGGGCGGCGGCGTGAACGCGCTGCGCGGCCACTCCAACATCCAGGGCGCGACCGACACGGCCGGCGTCTTCGACATCCTGCCGGGCTACCTCAAGACGCCGCAGGCGGCCTGGCAGAGCCTGAAGGAGTGCAACGAGGCGAACATCCCCAAGGCGCTCGGGCCGTCGATGAACTATTGGCAGAACTATCCCAAGTTCATGGCCTCGGTGCTCAAGTCCTGCTACGGCAAGACGGCGACCAAGGACAACGAGTTCGGCTACGCCTGGCTGCCGAAGATCGACGGCAACTACTCCTGGATGTACATCTTCGACGACATGTACCGCGGCAGCGCGCAGCGCGCCGGCGGCAAGGAGCCGGGGCCGGAGGGGCTGGTCACCTTCGGCATGAACCCGGTCGGCATCGGGCCCAACAGCCAGAAGATGATCGCCGCGCTGGCGAAGCTCAAGTGGCTGGTGGTGGTGGAGAACCACCAGGTCGAGACCGCGACGTTCTGGAAGGCCCCGAAGGAGTACGGTGGGCCGCCGCCGGCCCAGATCGCAACCGAGGTCTACCAGCTTCCGGCCTCCAACTTCGCCGAGAAGGACGGCAGCTTCACGAACTCCGCCCGCTGGATCCAGTGGAAGTGGAAGGCGCTCGATCCGCCGCTCGGGGTGAAGACCGATCAGGAGATCCTGGCCCGCATCTTCCTGGCGGTGCGCGATCTCTATCGCAAGGAAGGCGGAGCTCTCCCCGAGGCGGTGCTGAACGTGGACTGGAGCTACAGCAACCCGGCGGCGCCCGATCTCTCCGAGGTCCTGAAGGAGCTGAACGGCCGCGCCCTCGAGGACATCCACGACGCGACCGACAAGACCAAGTTGATCAAGGCGGCCGGCCAGCAGCTCGACGGCTTCATCCAGCTGCAGGACGACGGCTCGACGATGTGCGGCAACTGGTTGATGTCGGGCGTCTACACCGAAGCGGGCAACATGGCGCAGCGGCGCAACCCCGCCGACGATCCCAGCGGACTGGGGATGTTCCACACCTGGGGATTCTCCTGGCCGGCCAACCGGCGCGTCATGTACAACCGGGCGTCCGCCGACGCCGAGGGCAAGCCGTGGGATCCCACCCGCGCCGGCATCAAGTGGAACGGCGCGAAGTGGGTGGGCGACGTGCCGGACATGAAGCCGGACGCGCCGCCGGGCACCTTCGGCGCCTTCATCATGCTGCCCGAGGGGGTCGGCAAGCTGTTCGCGCCGCTCAACGACGGCCCGTTCCCGGAGCATTACGAGGCCGTCGAGCCGCCGGTGCAGAACGTCCTGCACCCCAAGGTTACGTCCAATCCGGTGTCGCCGAGGTTCAAGTCGGACAAGGACGTGTACGGCAAGGCGGAGGATTTCCCGATCGTCTGCACGACGTACCGCCTGACCGAGATGTATCACTACTGGACCAAGCACATCGGTCGCCTGAACATGCTCCAGCCGGGCTTCTTCATCGAGATCCCAGAGGAGCTCGCCCGCGAGAAGGGAATCACCAATGGCGGGCGGGCGCGGGTCACCTCGGCGCGCGGCTCGATCGAGGGCGTCGCCATGGTGACCAAGCGCCTGCGGCCGATGAAGGTGGACGGCAAGCAGGTCTGGCAGATCGGCTTCCCCTTGCACTGGGGCTACGAAGCGCAGGGCGACCACACCGGGCCGCTGGCGAACTTCCTGACTCCCTCGGCAGTCGACCCCAACACCTGGACGCCGGAATACAAGAGCTTCCTCGTCCGGCTGGACAAGGCGTGACGGAGGCGACATGAGCACACCAGCCCTCGAAATCCGCCGCTCCTCCGCTTCCGTTCTGGGGTCGCTCACCCAGACGCGGCAAACTCCCAAGGTCGCCAAGTACGTCGACACCACGATCTGCATCGGCTGCAAGGCGTGCGAGGTCGCCTGTCAGGAGTGGAACGACCTGCCCGAGGTGGCGACGACGCAGGTCGGCAGCTACCAGACGCTTCCCGAACTGCACGCCAACTACTGGAACCTGATCCGCTTCAACGAGGTCGAGCACGACGGCGGCTTCTCGTGGCTGATGCGCAAGGACCAGTGCATGCACTGCGACGAGCCGGGCTGTCTCGAGGCCTGCCCGGCGCCGGGCGCCATCGTGCAGTACTCGAACGGCATCGTCGACGTCGATCCCGAGCGCTGCATCGGCTGCGGCTACTGCCTGGCGGGCTGCCCGTTCAACGTCCCGAAGTTCCAGGACAAGTCCGGCAAGATGCAGAAGTGCACGCTCTGCGTGGACCGCACGCGGGTCGGTCTCGAGCCCGCCTGCGTCAAGGCGTGCCCCACCGGCTGCCTGCACTACGGCGACAAGGACGATCTGGTCAGCATGGCCAAGGCGCGGATCGCGCAGCTGCAGAGTCACGGCTTCGCGAACGCCACGCTCTACGATCCGCAGGGCGTGGGCGGCACCGGAGTGATCACCGTGCTCGCCCATGGCGACCATCCGGAGTGGTACGGCCTGCCCAGGGACCCGACGGTGCCGTTGAGCGTCACTCTGTGGAAGAAGGTGCTGCGCCCGCTCGGCTTCGTCGCCGTGCTCGGCGCGGTGGTCGGCGCTTTCGCCCACCACCTCTACCACGGCAACAAGGGGCACATCGACCCCGGCCCGCGCGATGCGGGTGAACCGCCGGCGGCGGCGTGAGGAGGCGGACCATGCCCAGCGCAATGCAGCAGCTCGGATTCGACGAGGCCGCCTTCCGCGCCCGCACGACGGAGGACATCGTGGTGGGGCAGGAGATCATCCGCCACCGGCTGTCCTCGCGGTTGATCCACTGGTCGGTGGCGATCAGCTTCTTCCTCTGTCTGTTCACCGGGCTGCCGGTGTGGAGCCCGGTCTTCGGCTGGATCGGCAACCTGGTGGGCGGCCTCTCGGTCTGCCGCGTCCTGCATCCGATGTTCGGCATCCTGTTCGCGGCGGCGGCCCTGGTGATGTTTTTCCACTGGGCGAAGGAGATGACGCTCACCGCCAAGGAGCGCGGCTGGATCGGGCCGCGCCTCTTCGCCTACCTGCGCGACGCCGAGAACCACGCCGAGATCGGCAAGTACAACGGCGGCCAGAAGGTGTTCTTCTATACCTCCGCTCTTGCCGGGCTCGGGCTGCTCCTCTCCGGCATCGTCATGTGGTACCCGACGTCGTTCCCGCACTGGCTGCACCAGACGGCGATCGTGCTGCACAGCTTCACGTTCGTTCTGTTCGCGGTGTCGATCGTGTTCCACATCTACCTCGCGACCACCGCCGAGCCGGGCACCTTCAACGCCATGACCCGCGGCACGGTCTCCAAGGCGTGGGCCCGCATCCACCATCCCAAGTGGTACCGGGAGATCCTGGGGCTGGAGAAGCGCTCCTGAACGCGGGCGCAGCGGCGGACGAGGCGTTCGAGCAACGGGCGGCCCGGGCCGAGGCCCTGGCCGCCCAGGGTGGGTCCGCGGGCGAGCTGCTGCGCTTCGCCGCGGGCCTGCTGCATCTGCAGGGCAAGCTGGCCGGAGAGCTCACCAAGCGGCACGCCCGCCGGCCCTGGAGCGGCTCGGCGCTCGACGATGCCGCCGTGCTCGCCCCGCTCTGGGACGACTTCCTGAAGACCCTGCGCAAGTCCTCCGCGCCGGAGCTGGCCCGCGAGGCGAAGCGTCTCCTGGCCGCGGATGCCAGCGAACGCTGGGAGCCGGTCGCGAGCTTCTGGGCGGCGACCGGCGAGTCCGAGGACTTCCTGGCGCGCGCTTTCCTGCGGCCGTACGCGGAGACCCTGCGCGCCCTGTCGATCGCCGTCGCCCGGCCGCGGCCGGAGGGGTACTGCCCGACCTGCGGTGGCGCCCCGGGCATCTCGCTGCGGCGGACCGGGCCCGAATCCGAGGCCGGCCACCGCTACCTCGTCTGCTCGCTGTGCGGCGGCGAGTGGCCGACGACGCGCATCCGCTGCCCGCTGTGCCAGGAAGCCGACCCGGTGAAGCTTCCCGTGTACTCCTCCGAGCAGCATCCGGGGGTGCGGGTCGAGGTCTGCGACACCTGCCGCCACTACGTGAAGTCGATCGATCTGACCCTCGACGCGAGGGGCATCCCCGAGGTCGACGACCTGCTCTCCGTGGCCCTCGATCTCTGGGCGCAGGAGCAGGGATACGAACGCATCGAGCCCGGGATCGCGGGCGTCTAGCGCAGCGCCAAGGCGGCTGGATCAACCGGCCGGCGGCGAGGCATCCCGCCCCGCCGCCGCCTTGTCTTCGGCGCTTTCGGTCAATCCACCGGGCAGGCGAGCGCCGCGGTGTCCTGCACCGGCGGTGCCGCCGTGTCGTCGGCGTTCGTGTAGTCCTTGCGCAGGCCCGTGACGGTGTCGATCACGCTCAGCTTGAAGCCGACGTTCGTGCCGGCCGAGAAGAACACCCAGTACCTCCGATTGAGCGCGCAGCCATTGAGTACCTTGATCAGCAGCTCGGGATTGTCGGGCGAGAAGAACCAGAAGAGCCCGCCATGGTGCACGCCGAGCGAGCCGAGCTCGATCTGGTTGCCGACCCCCGACAGGCCGCCGTTCTGAGCGGTCGCAAACGTCATCGCGACGCGAAAGCGCTGGTCCCCGGTCTGGTCGTCGAGGCAAAGGATGCTGTCGCTCGGGACGCACGGCGCTTGCAGATTCGCGACCGGCTCCGAGTACACGAAGTCGTCGGTCACCGCGAGGTCGGTCGTGGGCAGGTTCTCGGGCGGGCCGGTCGTCACGGTGGTGCCGTTGAAGCTGAAGATGGCCGCGGTGCCGGGGATGATCTCCACGTTGGTCACCTGCGGGGTGTCGAAGAGGACGCCCACGAAGGAGGGCTGGCCGCTCGCCACCGGCGCGAAGACGTGGCTCAGGCTGGTCTTGCCATGGAAGAACTGGATGCCGCTGGTGTTGGGGCTCTCGACGTCGAGGAACACCACGCCGAAGCCGCGCACCGCGGCCGGCGTCAGCGGGTCGCCCGGCAGGTTGAAGGACATCTCGATCGAGGTCTCGTTGAACATCGCGAAGGTGTTGTTTGGGCTGAAGGGCGAGAACTGGCCCGACATCGCTGGATTGACACTCACGAAGTCGTCGCCCGAGACCGCGTACACCTCTGCGAACGTGGCGCCGCGCGAGGCGAAGCGGTTGACCGGGATGCCCACCACTTTGTTCAGCACGATCACGCGGGTGCCGGGGAAGTCGGTGGTGTTGAGCTTCACTCCGTCCCAGTTGATGGTGCGGAAGCCCGCGGCCGCCGGCGGCCCGCCGGCGGTGTTTGCGCCGCCGCTCGCCGCCTCGAAAGCGGCGATCGCGGCGGTCACGTTGGCCGTGCCGCTGGCAGTGAAGGTCTGCGTGGTGGCGAACGCGACGCTCCAGCCGACTGCGACGAAGAGCGCGGCCGCGACGAGACTCCGGCGGGCGACAGCAGATGGGGGTCCGAACATCGAAGGTTCCTCCGCGCAAGAAAATCCGGGCGCGACCCCAAACCGACGGCAGGGGCACCACGCGTGCCCCGAGCCGCGCGGGATCAGCCAGGAAAGCCAGGAAAGTGCCGGCAGTCTAGCCCAGAGAGCTGACCGGGAGAGGTGCGCCTTGGCGCGGCACTCGCAGCTCAGCGCCGCGCCCGGCTGAGTGGCGGGGCGGTACCTTTCGTGATATAAGCGCCCACACTATTTCGGCTTCAGAACGCCTGCTCGACGACCCTGATGCGAGTCCGCACGTGCGGAAACGCTAACGCCGGCCATTGGCAAGGAGGCTCGTATGGTGGCACGCCCGAAGTGTCTCGCCCTGGTTGTCGTCCTGTTGCTCTGCTCGGCGCTGCCGGTCCGGGCGCAAGGCGCCCAGGGCCATCTTGGTGGCACGATCAAGAGCGCGGATGGAGCCGCGCTGCCCGGGGTGACGGTGACCATCACCGACCGCAGTAGCGGGGCGACGCGCGTCGTCACGACCGACAAGGCCGGCGCCTATTCCGTCGACCTCGCGCCCTCGCACTACTCGGTGTCGGCCGAGCTCGAGGGCTTCGGGCCGCAGCGCGCCGGCGCCGAAGTGCAGGCCGGCGCGACGGCCACGGTGAACTTCAGCCTGGAGCAGGTCACGGTCAAGGAAGAGATCACGGTCACCGCGCGCAAGCGCGAGGAGTCCGTGCAGGACGTGCCGTTCTCGGTGGCGGCGCCGACCGAGGAGGTGCTGCGCAGCCGCGGGGCCGAGAACCTCGAGGGCGTGGCCGCCAATGTGGCCGGGTTCACGGTGCAGAACCTGGGCCCCGGCCAGAGCCAGGTCGCCTTGCGCGGCGTGTCGTCGGGCCAGATCGTGCGCGACCAGCCGGGCGTCAAGGAGCAGGTCGGCATCTACCTCGACGAGTCGCCGATCTCGCTCGGGCTGTTCACCCCCGACGTCGACCTTTTCGACGTGGCGCGCGTCGAGGTGCTGCGCGGCCCGCAGGGCACCCTGTTCGGCGCCGGCTCGGAGTCGGGCACCGTGCGCTACATCACCAATCAGCCCGAGCTCGGCACGACCTCGACGGTCGCCGAGCTGAGTGGCGAGTCGATCACCGACGGTGGCCCGGGAGGCTCGGCGAAGGTCGCGGCCAACGCCCCGCTCGGCGACAGCGCCGCGCTGCGCATCGCGGCCTACTACGTCAAGACCGGCGGCTGGATCGACGCCGTGCAGCCCAATTTCTCGGTCAAGAAGGATGTCAACAGCGGCACCCGCAAGGGCGCGCGGGTGGCTCTGATGTTCCAGCCGAACAAGAGCCTGACGATCACGCCGCGGCTCCTCTACCAGGAGGTCAACACGGACGGCTTCAACCGGGTGGACGTCTACAACATCCTGGCCAACCCGTACACGACCAGCCGGCCGCCGGTGAAGCTCGGCCCGCTGCAGCAGTTCACGCAGATCGGCGAGCCGTTCAGCGACAAGTTCCTGCTCGGCGATCTGAAGATCAACTACAAGTTCGGCGGCGATACCGAGCTCAACTCGATCACCTCCTACAACCATCGCGACATCCTGCAGGTGCGTGACGCCGGAGCGCTGACTTCCAGCATCACCGGCGGCTCGATCGGGCTGCCCGCGAACGTCTACACGCTGAACGCGCCGCTGCGCGACGCCACGCCGGATGCCGAGGCGCTGTCCGAGGAGCTGCGGCTGTCGGGGCGAACCGGGAAGGTCAACTGGCTGGGCGGGTTCTTCTACACCCACAACAAGCGCGATTACGGCCAGGACCTGCCGGTCACCGGCTTCACGGCGCTGACCGGCATCCCGACGCAAGGGTTGCTGGCGCCCACCGACGACCTGTTCTTCTCGCGGTTGAGCTACAAGCTCGACCAGTATGCGCTCTTCGGTGAGGTCGACTGGCAAGTGACGCAGCGCCTCGAGCTCACCGCGGGCCTGCGCTACTACCACTTCAAGGAAGATCGCACGCAGGTCTTCGACGGCATCTTCGGCAACGACAACAACGGCACGTCGCTGGTCTCGCAGCCCGGGTCGGTCAAGTCGGACGGCTTCGCGCCGCGGCTGATGGCGCACTTCACGGCCAGCGCCGACACCAGGCTCAACGCCCAGGTGTCGCGCGGCTTCCGGCTGGGCGGCATCAACGACCCGTTGAACGTGCCCCTGTGCACGCCGCAGGACCTGGTGACCTTCGGCGGTCACAAGACCTGGAACGACGAGACGCTGTGGAACTACGAGGTGGGCTCGAAGACGACCTTCGCGGGTGGCAAGGGCTCGATCAACCTCTCCGCGTACTACATGGACATCAAGGACCTGCAGGCGACCGTGACCGCGGGCTCGTGCTCGTCGCGGCTGGTCTTCAACGTGCCGAAGGCGGTCTCCCCCGGCGTCGAGGTCGAGCTCACGGCGACGCCGAACCGCAACTTCGACTTCGCTCTGTCGATCAGCGCCAACGACTCGACGCTCAAGTCCACCTTGACGTCGACGGACGCGAGCGGCAACGTCTCCGTCGTCTCCGGCATCAAGGACGGCAACCGCCTGCCCACCGTGCCCAAGTTCCAGGCGATCGCCGCCGCCACGTTCCAGGGGCAGCTGAGCACCAACTGGCTGGGCTACATCACGCCCACCTACCAGTACGTCGGCTCGCGCTACACCCAGGTCAGTGACCAGGCCGACGGCTTCGGCACCGTCAACCTGAACTCCTTCGGGCCGGTGGGCATCGGCGGTCCGTTCACGCAGAGCACCTTCACCTTCGACCCCCTGCTGCCGTCCTACCAGATCGTCAACCTGCGGATCGGCATCCTCAACGACAAATGGGACATCGCGCTGTTCGGCAACAACCTGGGCAACGAGCGGGCGCTGCTGGCGCTCGACCAGGAGCGCGGCACCCGCGGCCGCGTCGGCTTCCTGGTCAACCAGCCGCGCACGGTCGGGATCAGCGCGCGTCTGAAGATCAGGTAAGACCACACCATCGAGCGCCCGGCCGATCCCGAGTGGGGTCCCCGGGCGCTCTTTGTATTCCTCCGATTCCGTGCGAGCGCAGGAATGAGGATTGCGTCGGACTGAGGTCATGCGCCATGGGGCGCGCGCCGGACGGCGGGTGCCCGGTGGTCTTCGAAAGGAGGACAGCATGACGATCCATCGCAATCTGGTCCTGGGCTCGCTTCTCGCGTTGGTTTTGGCGAGTGGCGCGCCGGCGCTCGCCGCGGGCAAGGCGGACGACGCCGGCAAGACGAAGTGCGATCTGACGTTTTCGCTCTCCGCGTGGGCAGCGGTGTACGAGCACGCCACCGGCACGGGGACGATCACCTGCGACAACGGTCAGACGGCCAACGTGACCGTCACCCTGAAGGGCGGCGGTCTCGCCGCCGGCAAGTTCCGCATCGACGGCAAGGGTGAGTTCTCGAAGGTGCACGACATCGCCGATCTGTACGGCGGATACGCCGCCGCGGAAGGCAACGCCGGCGTGGTCAAGGCCGGCGAGGCGGCGCTGGTGACCAAGGGCGACGTGACGCTCGGTGTCGCCGGCCACGGCGAGGGCTGGAACGTCGGAGTGGCGATCGGCAAGCTGACGATCGCCCGCGCCAAGTAGCGCTCGAGTCGAGTGTCAATCCGGCGCGGCGCGGCTCGATTCCGCGCCGCGCCCGATCCCCCCAGAGGCGAGAGCCCCTGCTATGCGACGGCGGCCGGCACGCGCCAGCGGATCATCGCGACCTTCAGCGCGTCGTTCACGACCAGGCACGAGACCATCGCGTAAGCGAAGATCGCCAGCGTCTGCCAGACGGGCAGCGGCATGAGGCCCGGCAGGCCGACGTACGTGAGCGCGGTCCCGGCGAGCGCATCGGCCAGGATCGCGAGGACGAGGGTCCGGCTGGGCATCGTCGCCCAGAACCAGCGGCGCTCGCGCGCCGAGACGATCGAGAAGGCGGCGAAGTAGAGCAGGGTGAGGAAGCTGAAGGTGTAGAGGGCGTCGTTGCTGGCCGCCAGGCCGAGATGCGACCAGCCGAAGCGGAGCAGGAGGAGTGACTCCGCGACCATCGCCACCCCCAGCGCCACGGATACCGCGATGAAGCCGCCGATGTTCCAGGTCTCCGGCTTCCGGGAGGGCCGCACGTGGTCGGTGGCGAGAGCGATCTTCGCGAAGTCGGTCATGAAGACCAGCAGCAGCATGGCGAAGGCGGAGACGACGAACTTGCCGGTCAGGACGAAGGCGATGGCCACGAAGGCCGCCTTCAGGATGGTCCGGCTGATCTTGTTGATGATCCAGGTGAGGATGCGCTGGTAGATCGTCCGCCCCTGCTCGATCAGGGTCACGATGTTCGTCAGCCCGGCCTCGGTCAGGACGACGCTCGCGGCGGCCTTGGCGACGTCGGTCGCGGTGCTGACCGCGATCCCCACCTCGGCCTGGCGCAGGGCGGGCGCGTCGTTGACGCCGTCGCCGGTCATGCCGGACACGTGGCCGGTGGCCTGCAGGCGTTCGACGACGACGTACTTGTCCTCGGGATAGACCTCGGCGAAGCCGTCGGCGCCCGCCAGCAGCTGCGCCGCCTGATCGCCTGGCCCGGCCGCTGCCGTGAGGTCCGCGACCCGCCGGATGTTGGGCAGCCCGACTTCCCGGCCGATCTCCTGCGCCACCGGCAGCGCGTCGCCGGTGAGCATCTTGACCGATACGCCGAGGCCCCGGAGCGCGGCGATGAGGCCCTTGGCGTCCGGCCGCGGCGGATCGTCGAGCGTCACCAGGCCGAGCAATGAGGGGACACCGGTCTCGGCGCCGCGCGCCACCGCCAGCGTCCGATATCCCTTCTGGGTTGCCTCGCCGACCCGTGCCTCCAGGGCCGCGATCGCCGGGGCCGCGAGCCCGCAGGCTTCGGCCACGGTGCGCACGGCGCCCTTCATCACCCGCAGCCGCTGCCCGCTCTGCTCGACCACCGCCTCGGTGCGCCGGCTCTTCGCGTCGAACGGGGTGAAGGAGACAGGGGTGAACGCGGCCCGGCCGTCGAAGACGTGCCGCTCCTTGGCCGCGGCCAGGAACGCCAGGTCGAGCGGATCCTGGTTGGCTTCCTGCGCGGCGAGCGCGCCGGCGAGCAGCACGTCGGCCTCCGTGGCTTGCTCGAGCGGGATGACGCCGGTTACGGCGAGCCGGTTCGCGGTGATCGTGCCGGTCTTGTCCACGCACAGCACGTCCATCGTCGCGGCGTCCTCCGCGGCGCTCAGGCGGGTGACCAGAACGCCACGCTTGGCGAGCTCGCGCGAGCCGACCGCCATGCTGACGGTGAACATGACCGGCAGGGCGACCGGCACCGCGCTCATCAGCAGCACGAGCATCAGCGAGACCATCTCGACGAGCGGCGCGTGGCGAGCGAGCGACAGCACGACCACCACGCCGAGCAGCGCACCGACGATCGCGAACAGCCAGCGCACGACCTTCGCCACCACCGCTTCGATGTGGAGCTTCGGACGCGCCTGCTGCACGAGCTCGGTGGTGCGGCCGAAGTAGGTCTTCGCCCCGGTCAGGAGGACCACGCCGTTGCCCTCGCCGCGGCGGACGATGGAGCCCGACGACAGCACCTCTCCTGGCGCCTTGTCGACCTCCTGCGATTCGCCGGTGAGCGCCGACTGATCGACGCTCAGCGTGCCGCCGAGGACCTTCACGTCCGCCGGCACGATGTCGCCGGGGCGCACGCGCACGATGTCGCCGGGGACGAGCTCGCGGGCGGCGACGACCTGCCAGCTCGCGTCGCGGCGCACGCGCGCGCTGACCTGCAGCTTGCGCCGCAGGGCCTCGACGACGCCCGCGGCGCGGCGCTCCTGCAGGAAGCCCAGCGCCGCGTTGACGACCAGCAGCGCGCTGACTACGACCAGGTCGGAGAACTTTCGGAGCGCCGCCGAGAGGACCATGATCAGCTCGAGCATCCACGCCGAGACGCCCCAGAACTTGCGCAGGAAGTCGCGGATCGGGTGGCCTCTGGGCTCGGCCACCTCGTTGTAGCCGTGCTCTTTTCGGCGGGCCTCCACCTCGGCCCGGGTCAGGCCGGCTTCGGGGTCGACGCCGAGCGCCGCCAGCGTGTTGGCAACCGGCACGGAGGCGATGTCCGGGGGCTTGGTGCCGGCGGGCGGCGCAGGCGCGGCGGCGGATGGGATGGGGATCGTCGGAGTGGTTGGCATTGACCGTGGCGCCTGCACGGCGCGCGCCAGCTCGCCCGCGGTCTCCTTCAGTACACCGCCCGCTTCTGGACCTTCTCCTTGGTCGCCAGGCTGAAGCGGGTCTCGACCGGCCCGCCCTCCAGGATGCGCGCCGCGACGTACTCGCCCACCGCCGGACCGTGCTTGAAGCCGTGGCCCGAGCCGCCGCCCACCAGCCACACGTTGTCGCGCTCGGGATGGCGGTCGATCAGGAAATCGCCGTTCGACGTGTTCTCGTACTGGCAGACCTCGTTGCCGACCAGCGGCGCGTCCTTCAGAGCCGGGAAGCGCCGGGCG
>Ga0316628_100001094_pt1 | contig 18716 bp, 14 predicted proteins | sample OWC_Aug_M2_C1_D5_FD_207648 | JGI IMG/M metagenome (GOLD analysis project Ga0316628, IMG submission 207648) | Wetland soil microbial communities from Old Woman Creek delta, Ohio, United States - OWC_Aug_M2_C1_D5_C | ecosystem: Environmental > Terrestrial > Soil > Wetlands | place: USA: Ohio... | reverse complement strand
CGACGTCCCCGCCCACCTCGATCTGCCGATCGGGACCGGGCCGGCATACACCGCGGATGTCGCGACCGCCGATCTCGATCGCGATGGCACCCCGGACATCGTCACGCTCGGCGCCGCAGACGGACAGAACACGGTCCACGTGCTGCGCGGGGGATGCACCGGCACCGCCGCCTCCGAGGACTATCCGGTGGGCCCGGCATGGTCGCTGCTGATCGCCGACGTCGACCACGATGGCCTGCCCGACATCGTGACCGACCGGCCGAGCGTGATGCACAACCGCGGCGACGGAACGTTCACGGCGCCGGCGGGGCCGATCGCAGGCTCCGCGCGGCCGAGCGGCCTGGCAGTCTCGGATCTCGACGGCGATGGCATTCTCGACGTGCTGACGGTCGTGGTCGACAGCAACACGAGCCCGACGGGGATCGGGATCGCGTTCGGCAACGGGAGCTCGGCGCGGGTGGCGACGAACGGCGCGTACGCGTTCGCAGCCGGCGACGTCGACGAGGACGGCAAGGCCGATCTCGTCACGGCCGCCGCGATCCTGCGCGGCAACGGCGATGGGACGTTCCAGTCGCCGAGCGCCGGTCCACCCGGATCGTTCGCCGGGATGGCGCTCGCCGATCTCGACGGCGACGGCCATCTCGACCTCGTGACCGAGAGCTTCGCGGGTGTGACGCAGGTGCAGCTCGGCGCCGGGAACGGCACGTTCGCTGCGCCGACGAGCTACGGCACAGCAACCGGGCTCCACATCGTCGACGTCGACGGTGATGGCCGGCTCGACATCCTCGGGACCGGAGAGGTCGGTCAGGTCACGCTGCTGACGAACACGGGGCACGGGGGCTTCAGCGAGACCGACATCTTCGGGATCGACACGACCGCAGGCGTCGCGGTCACGCCGCCGGTCGGTCAGGCGCGTGGCGATCTGATCGTCGCGAGCGAGCTCGGCGTCAGCGTGCTGGCGCCGGCGTGCCCGATGTAGGCGCACGGTTTCCGCAACGGACAACCGAGCGGCGGCATAGTCCTCTGTAGATGGCCGCCAACGACCTTGCCGCCCTGCTGGCGCATGCCGACTGGCTGCGCGACCTCGCGCGCAAGCTGGTCGGCGCCGCGGACGCGGACGATGCGGTCCAGGAGACGTACGTCGCAGCGCTGCGGTCGCCGCCGGATCCCGATCTCCCGGCCAAGCCGTGGCTCGCCCGCGTGCTACGCAACGCGAGCCGGATGGCGCATCGCAGCGCCACACGGCGCGCCCGGCGCGAGGACGCGGTGAGCCAGCTCGCGACGCCTCCGAGCTCGGCCGCCGACACGGTCGCGCGCGCGGAGACGTTTCGCATGCTCGTGGATCTCGTGCTCGCACTCGACGATCCCTACCGCACCACAGTCCTTCGCCACTACTTTGACGGCGAGTCGTTCGCCGCGATCGCGCGCCGCGACGGCATTCCCGAAGCAACGGTACGCGGGCGTCACAAGCAAGCACTCGAACAGCTGCGCCGCCGGCTCGATGTGCGCAGCCATGGCGATCGGCGCGCGTGGCTCGCCTCGCTCGCGCCACTTGCCGCGCCGCCGGCACACACCGCATCCGCCACCGTGGGAGTCGTCATCGTGAAGAAACTCGTGATCACCGCGGTCCTCGCCGTCGTCGCAGCCGGCGCGATCTGGCACTGGTACCCACACACGCGAGCGAGCGCCGGCCCCGCGACACCGAACGTGAGCATGAATGTCGGCACGCCCGCTTTCACGGCACCGACCACGCCTGCGCTGCCACCGCCGCAGCACGTCCGCAAGCTCGCGAGTGCCGACGAGCGCCGCGAGCTCGTCGCTCACATCGCCGCTGCGCAAGCGGCTCGTAAGGCCATGCACGTCCCGCATCGTTCGTTGATCGGGTCGGCGGACTCGCTCGACCAAGGAAGCTTCGGATCCGCCCACGAGGGCGACATGGACAAGGACGTGATCCGCGGCGCGATGCAGGAAGTCTTGCCGTTCCTCGCGGACTGCTATGGTGACGCTCGCGCGACGACACTATCCGCTGATCACCTCGAGATCCGCGCGCACTTCACGCTCACTGGTGACCCAGACATCGGCACCATGATCGACGCGAATCAGTTGTTCGACGAGAACAAGCACGCGCTGCCGAGCAAGCTCGACGATTGCATTCGCGGCACGCTGCAGACGCTCGAGTTGCCTCCGCTCGGCGACGGCGACACGATCGAGGTTGACTACCCGCTCTTCTTCAGTGATGCGCCGCCAGCCGACGGCAGGGGAGCCGGAAGCGGCACCGCGCAATGATCCGACGTGGATCACCGACACCGAAGCGAGCTCTTGTGTTCGGCCTGCTGCTCGTCAGCTTCCTTCAAGACGGCATCGCCGAGCCGGCTCCACCGCCAGCCGCGTCGCCGGCGACCAATCTCGCGGCGCTTCGGCGTCACATCGAGCAACGCGTCGATCAAGGCCCCAAGCATCGACTGAGCAAAGCTGAGCTTCGTCCTCGGTTGAAGGTGGTCATGCGCTTGCTCGACCGCTGTTATCGAGCGGCACTGTCGACCGACCCGAAGATCAGCGGTGTCGTGAACACGGGCCTCACCATTCGCAGTGACCCGAGCCTCGGGATCACTCTGACCGTCACGGGGTTCGACACAGACGGACCGCTCGGCGAGTCGAAGGAATTCCTGGCGTGCGTGAAGACGACGCTCGAATCTAACGTGCTGCCGCCAGTGACGTCGCTTGGCATGATCGAAGTGACGTATCCGCTAACGTTCGACCCGGGCGGTGTCGTGCACCACGACGATAAGTCAATTGTCGACGCCTGCGTTCGTGCGGCGAAACAAGGGCGCTGCGCCGAAGCGTTCGACGCCGCCGAGCGCGGTCTCAAGAGGACCTGGCTCGCCGGACCGTTGCGGCACAGTCTCATCGAGGTAGCGGGTACATGCGCCTGCCGCTTGAAGGACGAGCCCAAGGCGCGCCACTACTTCTCTCTGGCGTCGCCCGAGTTCGAGGACAACATCGTGCGCGCTTGTACCGAGGTCAACATCAAGCTGCTCGAGTGATTCGTGGGCGCTTCGCAGTTCGCATGCACAGTGATGGCTACGTTCGTTCGTAGATCGAAACATGCCCACCGCTGCCGGTGTACGGGCCGCGCCGCCAGTCGCCCCAGCGCTCGCGCAGCCGCAGGCCCGCGAGCTGCCCCATGAGGTCGAGCTCGCTCGGCCACACGTACCGAACTTCGACTGGAAACAGCCGCATGCCCTCCGGCCCCGCGATGACGTGTTGGCTAGTGACGCGCTGGTGAACTGGATCGTGCCGCGCGAACAGCAGGTCTAGGCGCGTCGGGTCGACGCGATTGACCTGCACGCGCTGGTTTCCGTCAAATCGTGTGGGATCCGGCACAAAGCCCTCGAACACAAATACGCCGCCTGGCGCGAGCCGCGCCGCTGCGTTGCGAAGGCATGCCAGCTGCGCCGACTGTGTAGGTAGGCCATACAGCGTGCTGAACACGACGTAGATGAGCGCATACTCGCCGTCGACGGCGACCTGGGCGAAGTCACCAAGCGTCACCGGAATGGTGGCGCCGCCGGGCTTAGCGCGCATGCGGTCGACCATCGCTTGCGAAGCCTCGATGCCGTGGACAGCGACACCGCGCGCCGCGAGCGGGATCGCTACTCGTCCGGTGCCGATGCCGAGTTCAAGGGCCCTACCGGTGCCCGCGAGCTGGGCGAGCACTTCGACCGCGGCTGTCGGATCGAGGTGCGTGAACACCTCGTCGTAGATCGGAGCCCAGGTGTCGCCGTAGAACGCGGGGTCAGACATGACGCGGCGATAGTACTGCGCGCGGCGGCCCCGTCCTTGTCGTCGGGATACGGCGCCCCGATGGCGTGGCAAAACGTTGCCACGAACCAGCGTATCGGTCCCAACCAGGCCATCAGTCTCCGGACAAGGGGATCCCGTAACCCATCGAGACGATTGCAAGGCCACGCGACTCTTGGTCAATCGGTGTCATCTCGGCAGGGTTCGAGTCCCCCCTCGCGCACGACTCAGATCGCACGGCTTCCGACGAGGAGTATCACGTCGAAGCCGCTGTACCGCGAACCTTCTCGAACGGCTTCCCGCGAAGCCCGATCCACGAGGCACGCGTTCGACATCACGTCTGGGTCACTGGTACGCCGGAGCCGTCCGAGTTGAGCTTGCTCGACCTCTCGTTGCGCTAGCGTGGACAGCGATCGTCGCGCGCAACACCTTCCCGGTCGATGCGACGTGCAGGCTGTTCGGCGTCGAACGACCACGCCGTGACTGGTGGCAGCTGCGCGCAGAGGACGTCGTCAACTGAGGTCCTCGACATCAAGAAACTTGACACGCTGCACGGGCCCGCAGAGATCGACGCATGGACAGGATCTCAAGATCATTGCGGAGCCCCTGAGGGGGACGTCTTCGGTACGTCGATGACGAGAGTCTCGCCCCGCTTCATTCTTGATCGAGAGTTGCTAGTCGTCGAAGCCTCCGCGTCCGTCACGGCGTCCTGTCCGACGAGATCTTCCAAGCGATCGACGACCCCTGCGACGTCACGGTGACCCACGCGCTCGAAGACTCGTACCAGGCCGAGACGCTTCTTCGCTCCGAAGAGATGCGCGCGGCCGCTGCCCAGGCCGGCGTCGTCGGAGAGCCGACGATCTGGCTGACGCGCACCATCGCAAAATGATCGCAAGATGACGACGCGCTACCCGCACCTCGGGCCAGCAGCGAGTGTGGAGCCACGGCAGACCTTCGTGCAGGGGTTCGGCGGGCCGTCGTGAACTGACGACGTGCTACCGTTGGGACTGTGTTCATCCGGGATCTGCTGCAGGCACTCGCCGAAGCGAACGTCCCCTACTGCCTGGTAGGGGGAGTCGCGGTGAACCTGCACGGCGTTCCGCGCATGACCTACGACGTCGATCTCGCGGTGCCGACCACGGTGCAAGCGCTCGAAGCGATCGACACGTTGCTCACGCGTCTGGGTTTGCAGTGCCGATTGCCGCTTCGCATCGTCGATCTCGCAGATCCCGCGCTTCGCAACGAATACGCGACCGAGCGCAACCTGATAGCGGTCACGTACACGGACCCGCTCGATCCCTTGCGCGAAGTCGACATTTTGGTTTCGCCGCCGATTCCGGCCAGCGAGCTGGTTGCGCGAGCCTCGACGCTCCAGCTCGACGACATTCCCGTCAAGGTGGTCAGCCTCGGCGATCTGATCGAGCTCAAGCGTCGCAGCGGACGCGCCCAAGATCTTGCCGATGTCGCTCACCTCGAGCGGCTAAAAGGATCTGATCGTGGGTGACCGTGGCTACTCCTACTGGGTCTCCGACGAGCAGTTGTTCACATTCGCCCGCTTGCCTCCGGCACGTCGGCTCCTTTGGCTCGAAGAGATGCGTGAGGTCACGTTCAAGCTTGCGCCGCCGCACGTGCGTGAGAGCTGGCAGAAGCTCCGCCGTTGAGGCGTGGCAAATCGTTGCCGCGACCAGGCCGACCGGCCCCGAGCACCCCCAGAAGACGCAGTTGCCGTTCGAGTCACGACCGGCGATGGAACGCAGCCGAAAGGTGCGTCTTCGTTTCGTCGCTCGAGAGTTTGCCACGGTCTTGCCAAGAACGCCGAGCACGACAACGGCGGCGGCGGCGGCGACGCGCGCGGCGCGGGGCGCGCCCACGGCGATGTTCGGGATCACGCTCGTCGGCACGTGCTCCAGCGCCGGAGGCGGTAACGTAGCGGCGTGGCAGCGAAGACCGGTGATCGGTACGATGCTCGCGCGGCGGGGCATCTCGGCCGAGCCTCTCCTCTCGAGCTGCGGCGGCGATCACGAGGCATCTCGGATTCTCCGACGTACGCGCGATGCGGCGCTCGATCGAGGAGTAGACGCTATTCAGGGTGCGGCTTGTCTTGCTCGGCCTTGCTCGTCGGGAGCCACTACTCGTCGAACCAGGCGTCGATCCGGCTGGTCTGGCCGCGGGTGGTGTCGATCACGAACGTCTTGGTCCGTGCGGCCCTCTCGGGTTTGAAGCACTCGACCGCGACGTCGTGGTGGCCGGCACTGACCGGGTACGTCCCCACATTCCAGCCGACGAGCAGCCCGTCGATCGTGACGAGGCACGACGGCTGCGACGCGATGACGAGCTTCGCGTGATCGGGGGTGACGACGACCAACCACCACGAGCGTCGCCAGGTCGGGGTCGTTTGGGGGTGGAAACCAGCTCGGGGGTTGATCCGGCTCGATCACATCTGGCGCCACCCGTGTCCCCCCGACGCACGCGGCAGCCGTCGCCGCGAGCACCGCGAGTGTCGTCATGACCGCAGCTCGAGCCGACGGGGTGTCTACCGCCACACGCACATCGTAGTCGGCGGCCGTCGGCAGATCACGACAGAATGCGGGCAGCACGCGCCACGAAACACCCGACGGCGATCGTCGCGCCATCGGCCGAGATCGCGACCGAGGTGCTGAACTGTCAGTCGCGCCAGTCGATTCGGTCGTACCCACCGCGAGCGAGCCCGACATGGGGTGCTACAGATGGTGCTGTGGGGGGTCGCTTTCGGGCCAGCCGGGTCTTCAACGTCGTGGTTCTCGTCGTTGGAGCGGTCGCCTTTGGTGTGCTGTTCCGCAGCACCGGGTGGGCTGCCACGAAGCACGCGATCGTCAGCGCCGGCTGGTGGTTCGTTGCGATCGGAGCCATCGATCTCGCCTCGGTGTGCTGCGACAGCGCCGGGATCTACAGCTTCATCCGTCCGAAGACCGAGGTCGCGTACGCGCGCGTGTTCGCCGCACAGGCGAGCGGTCTCGCGATCAACCGGCTGACGCCCGGCAACTCGCTCGGCGAGCCGACGAAGATGACGATGCTCGCGGGCCACGTCCCCGAGTCGCTCGCGGTCGCCGGAGTCGTGATGTTCAACATCGCGCAGTACTACATCGCGTTCGCCGCCATCGTGCTCGGGGTGCCGGCGACGCTGCTCATGCTCGACCTGCCGCCGCGCGCCGAGGTCGCGGTGTGGATCGCGACGGCGGTCATCATCGTGATCGCGATCGGCGCCGCGATCGTGATCAAGCGAGGCGCGGTGGCGACGCTGATCGCCAGCCTCGCGCGCATGCGCATCATCTCTGCATCACGCGCCGCGACGTGGACGGCGCGCATCGCCGAGATCGATGACCAGCTCAAGACGCTCGGGGACGTGCACTCGGCCGGGACCACACGCGGCGTCGCGTACATCTTCCTGTCGCGCTGTCTCAACTGGGCCGGCACGATCGCCGTCTTGCTGGCGAGCCACATCCCGCTGACCGTGCCGCTCGTGATCGCGATGATGTCGGCCGGCATCCTGCTGACGTGGCTGTCGAGCGTGATCCCGCTCGGACTGGGCATCGCCGACGGCGGAAACTACGCGCTCTACGGGCTGCTCGGCGCGTCGCCGGCGGCGGGCCTCGTGTTCAGCATGGTCAATCGCGTCCGCACGATCGTGCTCGCGGCGCTGGGCCTGGCCGTGATGGCGATCGCGAACGCGCTCACGCGCCGGCGGGCGTGATCAGCGCTGCCGCAGGGCGGCGAGATCGATCTCGCGCGGCTCATCGCCGGCGCCGAGGTCAACGTCGACGACGCCGCGCTGCACGCCGCCTTCCTCGACCGCGAGCGTGTAGCGGCCCGGCGGCACCGCGACGCGGAACTCGCCCTCCGTGTTGGTGCGAATCGGTGGAAGCGGCTTGTTCTTGACCGTGATCCGGCTGCGCACGACCTCACCATCGAGCTCGGGAGGTTCGCGGAACACCATACGCACGACTGCGTTCGCGACCGGCGCGCCGTCGCGCACCACCCGGCCGAGCAGCGTCGCGAGAGCGGGCACCAGCCGGCCGTCGGTCACCTGCCACGGCACCGAGTGGCGGACGAGCTCGGCGAGCTGGCCGTCGGAGAGCTTGCGGCCACGCGCATCGTACAGGTCGGGATCGCTGTTCCATACCGAAGCCCGTGCCGACACCGCGACGCCGATCACCCCCGCGGTGAGCTTGCGCGAGAGATCCGGGCTCGCCACCGTCACGATCGTCCTGCCGTCCGCCGACCATCGCGCGGTCGCGCGAGGGGGGTCGAAGCCGTTGGGACTGACGATCGGAGGATCGTGCGCGATCGGCCAGCGCGCCAGCACCCGCCCGTCGGCCGCGCCGAGCACGAGCAGGTTCTCGCCGAGGCGATCGATCGCCGCGATCAGCTCACCACGCGGATCGGTCTGCGCCTGCTGGAGCTGATCGCTTGCGAACGCGGCCGCGGGTTCGTCGAGGCGCTCCGCACGCAGGTCCCACGTCTCGACACGATGGCTCGCCAGGATGACCGTCAGGAATGCCGCCTGCGGGTCGAGCGTCGGTTCGGCGCTGACGTCCGGGATGGTCGCGGCGATCGCGCCCGTGTCGGCATCGCAGATCGCGAGCGCGCGTGTGGTCTCGCCGACCGTCTCGAGGACGACGCGCTGCCCGCCCGCGACGAACCCGATCGGCCGGTACGTGGCGGCCGTCGCGAGCGTCGCGACGACGCGATGTTCGTCGACGCTCCACACCTGCACGGCACCATCGGTCCAGGCGAGCGCACGACGCCCGTCCATGTCGAGCGTCGCATGCCGCGCGCCGTCGAGAGTCGCGAGCGGCCGTGCGCCGGCCACGTCCCAGATCGTGGCGTCGCGGCCGTCCGTCTCGACGGCGAGCCGCCGACCGTCGCCGCTGAGCTCGAGCCGCGCCGGAGCCGCGCCGGTGGCGAGCGCCGCCAGCTCGCGACCATCACGTGCGTCGACGATCTCGATCCCACCGCTCGGAGCCGCTGCGGCGAGTCGCCCGGAGGCGACCGCTACCGGCTTCTCGATCCTGGGAGCGTCGACGACTCGCCCCGTCGCGGTGTCGTGAATCGTCACCTCGCCGTCGGCGTTCGAGATCACCGCGCGCGTCCCGTCCGCGACCATCGCGCGGACGTCGGTCCCCTCGGGTGCGGTGTACGCAGCGCGCAGCGCGGCGTCGGGACCGTGCATGACGCGCAGCCGGCCATCGCCAAGAGCGACCACCAGGCGCGTCCCGTCACGGCTGAACTTCGCCTCGACACCACCGTGGGTGTCGTGGCTCGCCAGCAGATCGCCGGTCGCGGTGTCCCACACCTTGACGCTCTTGCCGACCATGCTCACGGTCACGAACCGCTTGCCGTCGGGCGCGAAGTGGCCGGTCCACACCGGGGAGCCATGATCGACGGCCGTCACGGCGGCGCCGGTCGCGACGCGCCAGACGTAGGCGTGGTGGTCGTAGGACGTCCCGAGCACGAGCGTGCCATCGTCGCTGAACTTGCAGCTCCACACCGCGTCCGTCGCCCCCGCGAGCTGGGCGACGAGCTGTCCGGTCTCGGTGTTCCACACCTTGACCAGGCGATTCCATCCACACGTGACGGCGAGCGGACCGCCGGACCAGACCTCGCCGCCGATCCCGATGCTGCCGTGCTCGATGGTGCCGAGCGGCGCTCCGGTCGCGACGTCCCAGCCGCGTCCGATGCCCTCGATCGTGAAGGTGAGCAGCTTGCGGCCGTCGTGATTGAAGACACCGTAGAGCTGATGAAGGAGCGGCGCGTCGCTGCCGAGAATCGTGCGCACGAGCTCGCCCGTCCTCGCGTTCCAGATCCTCGCCCACCCGTCGTCGCCGCTGGTCGCGACCAGCTGGTCATCGGGGGTGAACGTGGTGAACATGATCCGCGTGTCCTTCGCATGAGGCAGGGTCTGCAGCAGCGCACCGGTGGTCGCGTTCCATAGCCGCGCATTGCCGTCGGAGCCCCATGTCGCGACCGCCTTGCCATCGTGCGAGAACGCGACGTGGCTGAAGCCACCCGCGATCGGCCCGAGCGCCGCCGTCGCCGCGCGATCCGAGAGCCGCCAGAGCTTCGCCCGGTCGTCGCACGCCGCCGCCACGGTCGCTCCATCGGGCGACAGGTCGAGATCGAGGACCGCACCCCCGCAATCGAGGTCGCCATCGACGGTGGAGACATCGCGAAGCGCGACTGCACGCATGAAGCGAAGCGCGGCCGCGGGATGGGAGCTGGCGCCGTACGCGGCCTCCAGGTACGCGAGCGCGCGCAGCGAGTTCCCGGCGACCAGCTCGACACGTCCGTCCTCTTCGAGCAGCGTCAAGACCGTGGCCTCGGCGGTCTTGCGCTCGCGGATCACGCGCAGCACGGCCACCGTGCCGAGCACCGCGAACACCGCCACCGCGATGAACGACACGGTCAGAGGTGCGCGATTGCGTCCGACGAACCGGTGCATGCGCTCGCCGGTCGTGTACACGTGCGCTTCGACCATGCGGCCGGTCTGGAAGCGCTTGAGCTCGTCGACGAGCTCGCGGGCACTCGCATAGCGAGCGCGCGGCTGGCGCGCCATGGCCTTGGCGACGATGCTGACGAGATCGCGCGGCGCGTTCGGCACGAGCTGCTCGACCGGGACCGGCGGTCCGGCCTTGAGCTGAGCGAGCACTTCCTTCGACGACTCCGCTCGATAGGGCGCGCTGCCTGCCAGCAGGTGATACAGGATCGCGCCGAGCGCGTACACGTCCGCGCGCTCGTCGACGGGCGCGGCGACCGCCTGCTCGGGCGGCATGTACGCGACCGTCCCGATCACCACACCCGCGCTGGTGAGGCTCGCCGAGCTGTCGTCGGGCGCCGCGTCCGTCTCCGGCGGAGTTGCGGTCGCGTCCGCGAGATCCTTCGCGATCCCCCAGTCGATCACCACGGTCTCACCGTAGGCGCCGACCATCACGTTCGACGGCGTGAGATCGCGATGGATCACGCGCTGGCCGTGCGCGAACGCGATGGCCTCCGCGGCCGCGATGACCGCCGGCAACAGGCCGATGCGTTCGGCGAGCGAGCTGGCACTCGCGATCGCCTCGCGCAGCGTCCGCCCTTCGACCATGCGCATCGAGTAGAACGGCGTGCCGTCGGGCCAGCAGCCGATCTCGTAGATCGGCACGATGCCGGGGTGCTGCAGCCGTGCGGTCACTCGCGCCTCGCGCTCGAAGCGCGCTGCCAGGTTCGGCGAGCGACCGAGCAGCTCCTTGACCGCGACCGGCCGGCCGACGCGGAGATCACGCGCCTCCAGGATTCGCCCCATGCCGCCGCGATCGACCTCGACGCCGAGTGCGTAGGCGCCGGGATCCACCCGCGGAAGCGTCGGGTGGTCACCACGGCTGTCGGTGATCGGTGCGGCCGTTCCGGCGACCGCTCGACACTCATCGCAGCTCGCGAGGTGACGGTCGAGCAGATTCGCGCCAGCGTGCCCGAGCGTGCCGTCCGCGCGTGCTGCGAGCAACGCGTCGACGCGCAAGCACTCCGACTCGCTCGTCGATCCCGCGAGGAGCTCGACGACGAGCAGACAGGCCTCGCACAGCGACACGTGCGCGTGGACGCGAGGCGCCAGCGGAGCCGTCTCGAACGTGCCGAGATCCGGGCATTCGGTCACAGATCCGACGGCCGGCTCGGTGTGGACGCTCTCGATCACGCGTCCTCGTCCGCGCGAAAGCGCCGTCGCAGCCGCTCGATGGCCGCGCGCACCAGCCGCTCCGCCGCGCCGGCCCCGTCGAGCCCGAGCGCGCGAGAGATGTCCTCGAACGACTCGCTGCGTGCCCACAGCTCGAGCGCCCGGCGTTGCTCCGCGGGGATCGCCCCCTCGGCAACCTGCAGCAGGGCGCGTGCGGTGCCGCGGTTCGTCACCGGCGGGCGCTCGCCGACGAGCTCGCTCGCGGGTGGCAGCGTGCCGGCGTCGACCCACCGGCCGGGTGAGCTGGCGTCCTTGTCGTGGCGGCGGACGTAGTCCTGGTGGCCACGCAGGTAGTCGATCCCGACCCGCTTCGCGACGACGCGCAGCCAGCTGATGAAGCGGAGCTGTGGGTTGCCGCGCTTCGCTTCGAGGTAGAGGTGCAGGCGATGAAAGTGGTCGGCCCGCAACCGCCCCATCACCGCCACGACGATGTTGCGGCGGTCATCCTCGCGCTGCCCGAGCCGGCCCAGAAAGCGCGGCTGGGCGACGATGCGCGAGAGCTCCGGCTCGATCGACGCCCACAGCTGGTGCCACGCGCGGTCATCCCCGGCCGCGGCGGCGGTCACCCACGTCTCCAGCTCGTCCTCCGCGCCCATACGAATCCTTCTGTCTTGTAGTCCGGACGACGGCCGGAAGTAAAACGCCACGCGCCACCTCTCAATTCGTGTAACCCAGCGACACCACGAGGGTTCGCTCGGTCGTGGCATCCTGGGCCATTCCGATCCGACCGGCGCGGCGCTCCTCGCTACCCACCACGCGGAGCGTGAGCCCCGCGGCCCGTGCGCCCAGCCACGCGGTCGCGACCCGATCGCTGTCGCGAAGATGGATGTGCGCCGTCTCGAGCTCGGCGTCGCGGTCGTGTCCGTCGAGCGAGCTGAACGTGGAGCCGGCGAACGTCGCGCCCGCACCCAGTCCGCGATAGTCGATCGCGATCCTCGGCGCGAGCGAGAGTCCGCCCGCGTAGTAGTAGTAGTGCGGGTTGTCTTGCAGCACGCCCTGCACGACCGCCATCGGATGCGCGGCGCGCCACGTGCCGTACGCGTACGACTTCACCATCGCGAAGTCGCCGGTCACGTCGAGCCCGGTGCGCAGCGTGACACCGCGGCTGTACAGGTCGAGATCGACGGTGGGCCCCACCTGCACGTTCGCGAGCAGGTCCCACTGCCAGTCCGGCCGATCCATCTTCTGGAGATAGTCGTATCCAGCGGCCAGGCCGGCGAACAGGTTGTAGCCGCTCCCCTGCTCGTCGACGTGGTTGCGGTAGTAGCCGTAGAGGCTCGTCCGCGAGCGAAAGTCGATCGCGCGCGTCGCGTGATCGAACGGCACCTCGAGCGACAGCCGGACCTTCTTGCCCTCCCGGATCGTCCCCGAGATGTCGGCGGTCTCGCCGCGATGCGGGATCGTGTCGAGCTCGGCGCTCGCGCCGAACGTGCGGAACGAGACCTCCCCGACGCGCCCGACACCTCCGTGCACTTCGAAGTGCGTGCGACCGAGGTGATGCGCGATCTGGTACACGGACTCGCCGACCGGGGTTCCCGCCGGAGACGTCGTGGCAAGGTCGTTGATGCTCGCGTACTCGCGCCACTCGCCGACGAATTCCCAGCCGAGCGAGACCGCGCTCGAGATCAGGAACGATCCGGCGAGCGAGTAGCCGTTCTCGCGCGCCAGCACGTGCACCGCCGCGCCGAAGAGGATCGGGTGCTTGAACGCGTTGGTCGCGTAGCCGTTGGAATCGAAGCGGATGCCATCGCCGGTGAGCTTGCCGCCCAGCGCGCTCCACGTGCCGGGAAGCTGCCAGTCGCCGGCGCTGGCGCGGCCGTCGCCGCGGTAGTAGTAGGCCTCGCCGACGCCCGCGACGCCCGCGATCTCGACCAGCATGCGCTTCCAGTGCGCGGAGTGATCGGGTTCGGGCGCCCCGCGTGTGAGATCCGGCTGCGCGTGGGCCGTGGTCGCGAGTGTCAGCACGAGCCATCCGAGTGCCTTCATGCTCGGACCGGACGGCGGTAGATCCGACTACGCCACGTGATCCCAGCGTGAAGTCACGCGCGCAGCACGAGGGTGTGGCTCGCGCGCAGCCAGCTCGCGGTCGCGACGCGCCACAGCGCGCGCAGCGGCCACTGCAGCAGCGGCACACGGCGCGCCATGACCTCGCCGTAGATGCTCGGCGACGACCGCCACTCGACGCACGACAACCCGGCGAGGTCGGCGAGCTGGAGCAGATCATTCGCCCGGCGATGCACGCTGTAGAAGTCGACGTCCTGATTGACCGTGCGACGACCGAGATTGAACGCGCAGTAGTCGCGCACGACGACGAGCGCGCCGGGGACGGTCGCCGCCCGTATCCTCTTGAACACGTCGAGCGCGTCGGCGTCGGGGACGTAGCACAGCACCGCGCCGACGTAGACGAGGTCGACCTTGCGGGGCAGCTGGTACTCGCGGAGGTCCGCGCACTCGACCACCGCTACGGGCACACGCCGCCGCGTCTCGGCTACGAAGTCGGGTGCCACATCACACGCGTGGATCTCGTCGGAGATGTCGGCGAAGCGCTCCGTCCAGTCGCCGATGCCGCAGCCGAGATCGACGCAGCGTCGATAACGCGGCGCAGCCGCTCGCATCCGCGCGAGCGTCCAGTCCTGCAGCATCCCCCGGGTCCAGGCGTGATAGCGCTCCCAGCGCGAGCTCGGATGCACCGCTCCGACTCCGGTCTGCTGCTGTGCGTGGTCGATCCAGAACTCGCGCGCGACGCGCGCCTGATCTTCGTGGGCCATGTAGATCGCGAACGGCGGTCCGCGACGGAACGTCACGCACGTCAGAACCGCAAGACGGCCGCATCAGGGCTATTGTCGCGCGCATGCGCAGGGTCGCCCTCCTCTTCCTCGTCTCGGTGGCGTGCGGCGGCAGTGACTCCCCGAAGGTCGCGCCGACCGCGAACCCGCTCGGCCTGACCGACAACATCCTGCCGTTCCCGTCGTCGCTGTACGAGCGCGCCGACACCGGCTCGCCGACCGGCGTGCGACTCGACGTGCCGACCGGCGCGTTCCCGGCGAACGCGAGCGGCGTCGACATTGATGGCTCGCAGTTCGCGACGCGCACCGGCTGGCCGTCGACGGTGACGCTGCTGTGGGCGGCTCCCGGCGGCGTCGATCCGGCGACGCTCGTGCCGTACACGAACATCGCCGCGAGCCTTGGGTCCGACAGCTCGACCGTGATCATCGACATGATGACCGGCGAGCGCGTCGCGCACTTCGCCGAGATCGACGCGAACGAGATGACCGACTTCGATCACCAGGCGGTGTACCTGCGGCCGGCGGCGCGGCTGGCGAGCGGGCATCGCTACGCGGTCGGGATTCGCAAGGCGGTGACCGCGCGCGACGGCAAGCCGCTGCCGGTCAGCGCCGGGTTCGCCGCGGTGCTCGCGGATCGCAACACCGGCCATGCGCGGCTCGATGCGGCGCGGCCGCGGCTGCGCGAGGCGGTGGCGGCGCTCGGGACCGCGGGCGTGGCGCGCGATGATCTGCTGGTCGCGTGGGACTTCACGATCGCCGACGACGCGAGCGCGATCGCCGCGCCGCTCGCCGCCCGCGATGCCGCGCTCGCCGCGATGGGCCCGCTCGGCGCGAACCTGACCTACACGGTCACCGCGGACGAGGGCACGATCAACGGCGACCCGCGGATCGCGCGCCGGATCGAGCTCGACTTCCAGGTGCCCGAGGTCGCGACGGTCGATGGGTTTCACCGCGACGGCAGCGGCAACGTCGTCGCGCAGGGCATGCTGACCGCGCACGCGTACCTCGCCGTGCCGCCGTGCGCGACGAAGAACAACAAGGCCGGCATCCTGATCTACGGCCACGGCTTCTTCGGCGGTCTCGACGAGCTGCGATCGAGCGAGTACCTGCGCGACCTGTCGCAGAACGGCTGCCTCGTGATCGCGGGCACGGTGTGGGTCGGGTTCTCGGCGGGTGACACCGCGAACGCCGCGCTCGCGCTCAACGACCTCAACAAGGGCATCGGGTTCGGCGAGCACGGCTGGCAGGGCATCGTCGACTTCATCGCGCTCGAGCAGCTGCTGCGCGGCAAGCTCGCGAGCGAGCTGCTCGTCGACAACACGAACGCGTCGGTCGTCGATCCGTCGCGCGTCTACTTCCTCGGCATCTCGCAGGGTCACATCCTCGGCTCGACGTTCTTCGCTTACGACCCGTTCATCACCAACGGCGTGCTGCACGTCGGCGGCGCGAACTGGTCGCTGATGTTCGAGCGCTCGATGAACTGGGCGCTCTACGGCTCGGTGCTCAAGGGCGCGTACGGCACGCTGCTCGACGCCGACATCATGGAGCAGGTACTCGAGATCGGGCTCGAGCCCGTCGACGGCGCGACGATCGCCGACGCCCCGGTCCCCGGCACGCCCGCCAAGCACTACCTGATGCAGACGTCGATGCACGACGCGCAGGTCCCGAACCTCTCCGCCTTCTTCCAGGCGCGCTCGCTCGGTCTGACGCTGCTCACGCCGTCGGTCACCGTGCCGTACGGCTTCGAGGCGGCGCAGGCGCAGACCAGCGATCACGCCTACGTGCTCGTGGACGAGCACCCGATGCCCGAGCCGCCCGCCGACAACACGACGTTCGACTACGACAACGGGGCCCACGGCAACCCGCGCCGCCGCACGCTGATCCAGCAGATGATGCTCGACTTCCTCGCGACCGGCGTCGCCCACAACACGTGCACCGGCGCGTGCGACTGCGCCGCCGGCAACTGCGGCCCGCTCGTCGCGCCGATGTACGGCGGCAGCTGATCTGCCGTCGCCACGCGGGGTCGCGAGCTTCTCGGGAATTTGGTGCGGCGCCCTTCCGGTAGTCGAGGGCATGCGCACCCTGGCCGTCCTCGCCGTGCTCGCCGGGTGCAAGCCCGCACCACCGCTGCCGCCGCGCGCCGCGCCCGCGCCGACCTCCGCCGAGATCGTCGCGAGGAGCCACGCGATCCTCGAGGCGTTCGATCGCGGGGATGTCGCGGCGATCCAGCCCGCGCTCGCGGCGAGCTACGTGCACTTCGAAGGCAGGGTCGTCGATCGCAAGGGTGAGCTCGAGAAGCTGGCGAAGCGCTCGCCGACCGATCTGAAGATCGAGAGCCGCGCGTGGAGCCACGAGCAGGCGTTCGTCGGCGAGAGCTCGGCGATGTTCATCGGCGATGCGCGCGAGCAGAACGGCGGCAACCAGGTCCACGGCGGCGGCTACATCTACGAGGGCTGGTACACGCTCGGGTGGGCCCGCGATGGCGACGACTGGAAGCTCGTGTACCTCGGCTGGAAGCCCGCGGCCGCACAGACCGAGAGCTCGCAGTGGAACCAGATCTTCCACAACGGGATCGGGTTCGAGCACGCGCCGAACAAGCTGCTGGTGACAACCACCGCTGGCGTCACGCCGGGCGAGGCGCTCGACGTCGCGATGGGCCAGGGCCGCAACGCGCTGTACCTCGCCGCGCACGGCTGGAAGGTGACCGGCGTCGACATCGCCGACGAGGGCATGCGCCAGGCCCGCCAGGCCGCCGAGCAGGCGAAGGTCAAGCTCGACATGATCAACACCGACGTCGGCACGTTCGACTTCGGCCGCGATCGCTGGGATCTCGTCACGCTGATCTACGCGCCCTCGGCGAAGAAGCGGATCCCCGACATCCAGCGCTCGGTGCGGCGCGGCGGTCTCGTCGTGTACGAGTACTTCGCCCCGGTGGGGGGCGACGACGACCCGCCCAAACCAGGTGAGCTGGCGAAGCTGTTCGGCGACGGCTGGGAGATCCTGCGCGACGACGTGGTCGACGACGTACCGGACTGGGCCGAGGACCACGCGAAGCTCGAGCGCTTCGTCGCGCGCAAGAAGTAGACGTGCAGCAATTTGCGGCAGCGTGCGCGGCGCCGAAAAGTTGGAGTGCTTCGGACGCGAGAATAAGGTGCGCGCCGTGCAAACGGGCGGCGGGCCATTGCCGAAGACCACGCGAGCGGCGTCTCTGTCGAGCGACCTGTTCGGAATCGACTGGGCGGCGCAGCTTCCGTTCGAGCTGACCGGCGGCATCCGGCTCGAGCACGCGCCGATGCCACAGATGCTCGAGTTCGTCGCAGCGCACTACGCGGCGATCTTCGACTCCGATGCGGCGGACCGGCGGTTCCTGGTCGAAGCCCAGTCGCCGGCGAAGATGCGGTTCTTCGAGATGTCCGACCGCTTCGTGTTCCGCGACGGCGAGAAGGTGGTCGGGCTGCTCGTCGGCAATCCGCTCGACTGGAGCACGTACTACTGGCGCAGCATCGCGTTCTTGCCCGAGTTCCAGGGGCGCGGCTTGCTCGCCGCTGCGCTCGCGCGCACCGATGCGGTGATGCGTGAAGCGGGCGTCGCGCGCCTCGAGGGCGAGGCTGCCCCGAACAACCAGCGCCAGCTCCGGCTGCTGCTGCGGCTCGGCTACGTCGTCACCGGCACGATCAACAGCGAGCGCTGGGGCACGGTGCTCCGGCTAACGAAGTACCTGCGCCGCGAGGCCGAGGAACGGTTCGCCAGCGTGTTCTGCCGGGACTCGTTCCGGCGTGTCGACCACCACGAACCATAGGAGGGCACGATGAAGAAGTTCGCCATGATTACGATCTGAGTTGTTGTTGACCGAGTCGCGACAGAGCTCATCCAGGGAGAGTGAAACGGTGATCGCAGCGATCCTGAAGTCTGATCTCGATAGCTACGCTTCCGACATGCACCGCACCAACGCGATGTTCGCGGGTGCAGCCGCGGGACGCATGACGGCGGACAAGGTGGGGTACTACCTGTCGAACCTGCGTCTGTTGCTGCAGACCTCTGCGGTGCACCTCGAGCGCGCGCGGCTTCGTGCGCTCGCACTCGGGGAGCACGACCTGGCCGAGCACTACGCGACGAAGTGGGTCGAGGAGCGCGGACATGACCGGTGGGCGGAGAACGATCTGACGCACCTCGAGGAGGAGAAGCAGATCGTCCGCAGCAGCGAGTACGCGTCCGGGCTCCTCGGCCTGCTGCATTTTCTCGAGGAGACCATCGATCGCGATCCCGCGACCTACCTCGCGCACCTGCTGTTCGCCGAGTACGTGATGGCGACGCGCGGCGGCGAATGGCTGGCGCTGATCGAGGAGCGGTGCGGCGTGTCGGTGCGCATGATGACCGCGGTCTCG
>Ga0316628_100001093_pt1 | contig 18718 bp, 14 predicted proteins | sample OWC_Aug_M2_C1_D5_FD_207648 | JGI IMG/M metagenome (GOLD analysis project Ga0316628, IMG submission 207648) | Wetland soil microbial communities from Old Woman Creek delta, Ohio, United States - OWC_Aug_M2_C1_D5_C | ecosystem: Environmental > Terrestrial > Soil > Wetlands | place: USA: Ohio... | reverse complement strand
CGAAGCGCCTGGCCTTCCTGGCCTTGGCCCAAACGTACGGTATGAAGGGGATCGTCGGTCAAAGTCCCGTCCTGAAGGAGATGGCCATAACGGACGGGGTGGTCAAGCTGACCTTCGACAACGCTCCCAACGGCCTGACCTCCTACGGCAAAGAGCTGGCTTGCTTCGAGGTGGCTGGAGAGAGCCGGCGATTTTATCCGGCCAAGGCGTTCCTCACCGGGGACGGCGTCACCCTGATGTCGCCTTCCGTCTCCAAACCGGTTGCGGTCCGCTATGCCTTCAAGGATTTCATCGTCGGTGATTTGTTCAGCACCGAGGGGCTGCCGGTCTCTTCCTTCCGAACGGACGATTGGGAAATCATCAAATAGGGGACGATGGTCAAGGCTGATCGAGCCCCTTGGTTTCGGAAGGATGCGGCGGCCGTCCTTCTCCTTGTCCTGGTTTCCTATGCCGCCGGGATCTTTCTCTTCGACCTCGGACTCGTTATTTTCAAGATGGTCCGGCCGGACGGAGTGAAAATTTTTGCAGACGCGTCCGGATTGGGGCGCTGCTTTCTCTCCGCCCTTTTCGCGTTCGTCGGTTTGATTCTCTTGTCCGTCATCGGGGGAGCGCTCTGGGCCCGAAAAAACGGGAAGGGGATGACCGAGGGCTTCGCCCGTCAGACCTGGACGTTCGGGCCGGCCCTGGCCCTGGCGTTCGGCCGGTTTGTGGATGGACGAGCCGTCCATTACATCGTCCCTGTCCCGCTTTTCCCGCTCCTTGTTGGCCTGGTCCTGCTGGCGATTGTTTATCTTAACGCGCGGCTTCATCGGGATTTTCGGCCGCGCCCGCTAATTATCCCGGCGGATGAGGCTCGGCGCAAACGTTTTCGGACGGTCGTTTGGAGCCTGCTCCTGGCTTCTTTCCTGGCCCACCTGATGACTCTCAACCCTTATTTCCCTCGGTATTCGAGCTACATGATTTTTGCGGGAGACGAGCCGAAATATCTCCGGATGGCCTATTCCCTGGCCCACGACGGCGACCTCGATTTGACCGACGATTTCGTCGGCGACGACCTCGAAATCAGCGCCTGGAAAAAGCAGGCCCTGGCCACTGGATCCCGAAGGATCGGCGACTATTCCGTGCTTGGCCGCGACGGGGGCATTTATCACTTTCACATGCCCGGGCTTTCCGCCCTGATCCTGCCCGCCTTTCTCCTCGACCTCAAGGCGTTCCCGCGCGATATCCCCAACACCCAGCCGCTGATGTTCCTCCCCTCGCGCATGCCGGTCACCCGGGCTTGGCTCATGATCATCGCCGTAATTTTCTTTTGGCTCATGGCCCGCTTCTACGACCGGCTGTTTCCTTCGCGGCTTCTTGTCGCCTTCCTCCTCCTGGCTTCGATCTTCCTGACGAAGATACCCGAGTTTCTCCTCCAGATCTATCCCGAGACGGCCGCCGGGATCTGCCTTTTCCTCGGCCTGAACGCCCTGATTTTTCCCTTCCAAAAAACCGGGGCCAACCGGCTGGCCTTGATCGCGGGAATCGGTTTTCTACCCTGGCTGCACCAAAGATATCTTCCCCTCGCCCTCAGCCTGTACATCCTCTTCCTCGTCCAAGCCTGGAAATCCCAGCGCAGGTGGAAGGACATCCTCGCCGTGAGCCTTCCCCTGGGGGTCATCGGCTTCGGTTATTGCGCCTATTTCTATTTCATCACCGGCAGCCCCATGCCCTGGAGCCTCTACAGCCTGTGGGGGACGAGCTACACCCGGGCCGCCGTCTTTCCTTCCGGATTCTTCGGATATCTTTTCGATACGAGCTCGGGCTTGACGGCGCTCTTTCCGGTCTTTCTCTTCGCCCTTATCGGCTTCTATTGGGGATTCCGCAAAGACCGGCGGATCGCCGCAAAGCTTTTCGCCGTGATCCTGCCGTATTTCTTTCTCATCTGCATCACCCCCTGGCACGGCATCGCTTGGGAAACGACGCGGATGAGCCTGATCCTCTTCCCCTTATTCATCATCTTTGCCGGCTTTGCCATCCGCGCCCTGTCCGCCGAGACGTCCTGGGCCCATCTCCTGTTCTATGGAGGGGCCTTGGCCTTCCTTCTCCTCAACAAGGGCGGAAGGTATTGGGAAATCAGTCTCGGGAACGTCCTGATACAATCCCATCAAGTCGGATACATCGTTCAGTGCGCCCTGGTCCTCGTCGCTTTCTATCTCGCCCTTTGGGGGCTGGACCGCCTCGCCGGGAAAAAGCGGATCGGGCCGCCGATATCGCGCGGAATTCGCCTGGCCCGCGAAACGGGATCGCGGCTCCGCCTAGCGGCGGCTTCGCCGGCGGCAAAGAAATCCCTTATCGCGGCCGGCCTGGCCGTGTTCGTTCTCTACGGAGCGGTCTTTCTCAATAACTGGCGCGATAAATCCCTGGCGCCTTCCTATTTCCAGATGTTGACGAAGCTCCGCCGGATTTCGGATCCCCGTTTTTCGGACGGCTCCGGGACCGGTTTGTTGAAATCGGACGACGCCTTTCGGGATCGATTACCCCGGGATATCCCTTTTGAGATATCGCCCGGCGTGGACGGGCAGCGCCTGCGGCTGGGGCCGGCGCCTCTCCTTGAGACATGCCCCGCCGGCCGGTACTGGCTCGGTTTCGAATTCATCGACACGCCCCCCGAATTCAACGGCTTTTTCATGGATTTCATGGGTGAAACGCGAAAAGTCGTCCTGGATTCGGGGCCGGGAAATAAAACAGCCGCCGTGAGCTATCTTCTTTTCGATGACCTTAAAATCGTTCCCGAGATCCTTTTTCGTTTCACCACCAGATTGACCCGAACGGTGAAAGCCAAGCTTCATCTCTCTCCCATTCCGTGCTATGTCTTCGACCGCCGTCTCATCATCATGCCGGGAGATGACTATTCCCCCCGCCCGTTGCGGACCATCGGGCCGCAAACGTACCTGACCTTGTCCGTTATCGCCCGCGATCCCCATACGGATTTCGTCTTTGACCTATCGCTTTTAACGCCGTCGGCCGGAGGCGGGGAGAGCGTCCTCTTCACCCATCGCCGGCCGCTCGACCTGGGAAAGCCCATGGCCCGGCGATTTAATATTCCGTTGGAATTCCTCCCTCCGGTTTGGCCCGGCGATGCGATTTTCGCGGTTGCGATCACCGAGGGGAGCGGCCGGCGGCTTTGGGGGAAGAGCGTCGTCTTCCCGTCCGGGGATGTCATCCGGTTGAGGCGTACCGGCGAGCGATGAGCATGCGGAAAGCTGAAATCCTCCGGCGATGGGGAATCCTCTTCCTTTCCGCCGTTATCCTGGGCGGCTGCGGGAACGGACGGATTTCCGGTCCGGCCGGACCGGCCGCGGGAAGGGAGGAAGCTCCGGAAACCGTATCCTTCGACCGCATCCGGGTCGCATTTTCGACCACGGCGGATTGGGCCCGGATGGAGCTGCTCGACTCCCGGAACGTCCTGGCGATGCGGGTGATCTCCGTTCCGTCCCTTCCGGGCGCCGGCTGGGGCGCGACGAATGATTTCCTGGTCCTCAACCAGTCCGCGGACGCCGCGCGGGCGGTCCGGCGCTTGACCATGATCGCGGATTATGCCCTGTCGCTCGACGCCCGGGATAAGCCGCTGGAATTCCAGCTCCAGCGGGGCTCGATCAACGAGAGCGTCCTCGAAATCAGCCGGATCGGCGACGACGGAGAGCGGAGGCTGGTCGAGATCATCCATGGGGGGGCCGATGAGGCCGGGACGGGCCTCAATTCCAAGTATGTTTCTGTCGATCTCAGGCCCCTTTGGAATTTCCCACCGCTTACGGCCCGCATCGGATTAGGCGATGGAAAAACGCATAGGTGGGAATTCGCCGGGCCCGAGATCTTTTCCTCCGCCGAAACGGCCCTCCTCCGGATCCGCGAAGCCCGCAACCTCGGGATCGAAGGATTCTTTCTTGACTGGCCCGGTTCAAGCAGGGTTTCCGAAATCCGGCTGAAGGAAACGCTCGATGTCGCGGCCCGGGAAAATTTCCGGATTTCCTTTCATTTCGAGGTGACCGATCCCGCCGGCGGGCCGATTTTGGATGAGAACCGGATTCGCGAAGAGCTGACCGAGGCGGTGAATCTGTTCGGGGAACATCCCGCCGTGCCCAAGGTCGACGGCCGGCCGATGTTCGCCGTTCCGATCGCCGGGCCGTTTTCGCTGGAGACATGGAGACGCGTTTTCGCGACGCTCGAGGATCGCGGCGTCGCCGCGGCCGCCCTGGCCGTCGGCCTGGCCCCGGCCGATTTCGAGCTCTATTTCGATGCCGACGAAGGGCGGATCTTTCCTTATCCCGGCGCTCATGTTCCCGGCCCTTATTTCGTCCGGAAAGCCGGATTTTATGGCCTGCACAAGGACGCGGGAATGCCGCCGATCTGGATCACGACGATCCGGCCGCGTTTCGCGCGATTCGGCCGCGAATCCCGCCTGCTTTGGGAAATCCGATTCTGACCCGGTCTTTCAAGTCGCCCGGAGGGAGGGGCCAAATTCGGAGCCAACCGATTGGCGGTCCAGATCTACTTCACCGTCGCCTTAGCCTACAATTCAGGAGCGGATCCCGGCCGTGAGGGCGGCCTTGTTTTTCCCGTAGTAGATGATGGACATCATGGTGATGTCGTCGGACTGGGGCGTGTCGCCCGCGTAAGCGGCGATATCCCGTTCCACCAGGCGAATGAGGTCCTCCGGGGGCGCCGGACTATGCCCGGCCAGGAGGGCCATCAGGCGTTCGACCGAGTACATGTTCCGGGATCGGTCCTCGGCTTCGGTGACGCCGTCGGTGTACAGGAAGAGCTTATCGCCTTCCTCGAGACGGACGGCGAATTCCGAAAAAGACTGGTCTTCGAAAACGCCGACGGGAATGGACGAATCCAGGACCAGGTCCTGGACGTCGCCGTTCTTCCGGATGATGACCGGGGGATTGTGCCCGGCGTTGGCGTACGCGAGCTCCCCGGTCCTCAGGTCCAGGACGCCGACGAAGAAGGTCACGAACATGCAGGAGTCGTTGTTGATCGAAAGCGATTTGTTCAAAGCCCCGATGAAGGCGGCCGGCGACCCCTGCCGGCTCGCGACGGACCGGAGCAGGGTCCGGGTGACGGCCATGAAGAGCGAGGCCGGAACTCCTTTTCCGGAGACGTCCCCAATGGCGAAGCAAAGCTGGTCGTCGTCCAGGAGGAAGAAGTCATAAAGGTCGCCCCCCACTTCCTTGGCCGGCTTCAGGATCGCGAACAGGTCGATTTCCGACAGGTCGGGGAAGGGCGGAAAGAGGTGGGGAATCATCCCCATCTGGATATCCCGGGCGATCCGGAGCTCGCTCTCGATCTTTTCACGGGCCGAGGTCGTCTCCCGAAGGTTGACGATATATTCGGCCAGCTTCTTCTGCATGTAGGCGAAAGAGTCGTGGAGCTCCTTCATTTCATCCCGGGTCTTGATCTCGGGGAGGGCGGCGTCGAAGTCCCCCTCGGCGATCCTTTTCGAAACCCGGGTCAGGTGGCGCAGGGGCTTGGTGATGGAGGACGAGATCGCGATGACGATGACCAGGATGAATAACAGGCCGCCTAACCCGAGCAGGACGATCCGTTTGAACAGGCTGTTGACGTCGGCCATGAGCTCGTCGACGGGGAAGACGACGCCGATCGACCACTTGTTGAGGGTGATCGGGGCGTAGGCGATCCAGCTCAGCTTTCCGTTCCGGACATTCCGGTATTCCAGCTCGGCGAAGCTCTCCCGGCCCCGGATCATGTTCCGTCCGATCTCCCGGAGCTGCTTCGAGCCCTGGGCCTCGGCGATGCTGAAAATCGTCTCGTTCATCATCATCTCTTTGATCGGGTGGGTGACGATCGTCCCGTTCACGGAGACGACGAAGCCATAACCGGTCTCGTAGACCTTGATGGCCTTGACGATCTCTTCGAGCCAATTGAGGGAAACGTCGGCGGTCAGGATGCCGACGAATCGGCGTTTTCCGTCGATCGTCCGATAGAGGGGCACGGAATAGGTCGACATGATGATATTGCCCGCCCCTTCGTCGAAATAGGGTTCGCTCCAGTCCGGCCGGTCCAGCATTTTGGGGATCTGGTACCAATCCATCGTGAAGTATTCGTACGCGCCGTCGGTCAGCAATTTTTCCTGGATGGCCCCCAGGTTCCGGACGTCGTAGGCCATGAAGTATTTCTTGCCGTCGCCGAAGACGTTCGGTTCGAAGGCCAGGGCCGCTCCGAAAATCTCGGGATTGGAGATCAGCTCCTGTTTGAGGATCCGAAGCATCGTCTCCTTGGAGAAATCCGAGCTTTCGATGATCTTAGAGTAATTGTCCGGGATCTTCTGGAAGCCGATCAGGGCCTTCTCGATCTGGGCCACGGCTTTCTTGGTCAGGTTTTCGGCGTTGATCCGGAGGTTCTTCTCGACGGTGTTTTTTGACAGGGTGTAGTTGTAGAGAACGATCGATGCGAAGACGACGGCGACGCTGGCGAAGATGGAGACGATGAACTTGAACGTCAAGCCCCGGCTGGGGCGCATCAGGCGGGAGAAGAACGGCATGGCGGTCAATCGTCCTTCCGGGGCGCGAGCTTCAGCTCGACGGGGACGAAGAAGCTCGTGAAGGCCGGAATCGCGGCGATCTGGCCGCTGTCCTTGAGGACGCCGGCGCAGAACAGATAATCCTTTTCGGCAAGAACGGTGGAAAATTTCCCCTCGGGGTAGTACAGGTCCCGGTACCGGTCGAGCATCCAGCGCTGATGGGCCCGGTTGACGGGGAGATTTCTTTTCCGGGCGTAATCGACGACGATATCGATCGCCTTCTCCGGATCGTCGAAGACCGTCCGCCAGCCCTCGGCGGTTGCCGCCACGAAATCCTCGCACAGCCGCGGGTCCTGCCTTCTTTTTTCGGCCAGGCAGTAGATCCCGTCTTCCAGGAAATTCAAGCCCAAATCGGCGAAGAAAAAGATGTTCAGCTCGTCCGGGTTGTATCCCGCGTTGATGATGGAGTGAAACTCATCGAACCAGTTGGCGTTGGTGATTGGGACGCCGTCCCGGAGGAAGAGGTTGTTGGTGCTTCCGATCGGCACGATTTCGACATTCAGGTCGTATTTTTTGAAGAGCGCCCGGGGCTGCAGCTCGTATCCGGTCCAGATCCCCGCTTTTTTGCCGTTCATGTCCTGGAGAGTGTTGATGCCGCTTGATTTCTTGGTCAGGAGCATCAGGGAGGACCGGGTCGAAAACTGGGCAATGTTGACGATGTCGACGCCCGAGGCCTTGATCTCGATGGCGTTCAGCAGCCAGGACGCGGCGAAATCGATCGTCCCCCGCTGGATCATCTGGGACGTGGTGTAAAACGGCTCGTAGGGGATGATCTCCACGTCCATCCCGTATTTTTCATAGATCCCCTTCTCCTTGGCCACGTAGTAGCCGGCGAACTGGGCGTTGGCGACCCAGTAGGGGAGGAAAGTCACATTCCGAAGCTCGGCCGCTGGCGCAGGCGTTTGCGATGGCCCGGGGGCTTTTTTCTCCGCCGGGACGGGGGCCTTGGACTTGCAGGACACGGGAATCAGGACGGCCAGGACAATGACGGAAAACAAGCCCAAGCGCTTCGTCATCATTATTGAAGAAGCCAAAGTACCACACTTCCGAAATTCCTTCAATTGAGTCCGTCGCTTGACGCTAGAGGGAATTTACTCGATCATATTCTCGAAAGTTCAGGGGAAACGAGGGTTGTTTGGAGGTATATTCCCTTTATGAAAAAATCTTTTATCTTCTTTTTGTTTATCTTGATCGCTCGTGATGTCGTTTCCCAAGATGTCAACGTTCAACAAAAAGAGGGATTGGTCCAGAACAGCGTAAATCGACATATCGAATTCATCCGTTTTGAAAAATTTCAGCAAAATTCAGCGAACGAAGTCATTGGCAACTTTACAAAAATAATCAAATACGACGACCATTTGTTTATCCTCGACGGCCGGCAAGACAAAATATTCGTCTTCGATAATAAAGCGAAATATTTATATTCGATGGGAAGAGCCGGACAGGGCCCGGGCGATCTCGAACACCCTTCGGATTTTTTTATCGCGAATGACGGCCTCATCTATGTGCTCAATCCCATGCCCGGACGAATCGAGGTGTTTTCCATAAAAGGTCGATATGTCAAAAGAGTCAAATTGGCCGTGCCGAAGGAAATCTATTATTCCCACCCGAACAGCATTCTCGTTACTCGTGACCGCGAATTCATCGTCGCCTATTCCCTGAGCCAGCATCTTATCGACGTCTACAATGAAGAGGGGGCGTACCTCAAAACGCTCCTGAAAAGAGAAGACGAGGTCGGAATTCCCGGAGAAAATATCGGGAATTGTTCCCAAATCCAGTTTGTCCCCCGGGAAGACGCGATATTACATTTCGATTATTTCACGGGCATTTTCACAAAGATCTCAACGACGGGAAATGTTGAGCGGCAGTTCAGCGTTTTTGACGCCCTTCAGAACAGAGAAGTCGAAAACGTTAAAAACGACATCTTGGCGAAAAGAAAAGCAGGGCGTCCGGGCTCCACGTCAATTCTGGAATTTCAACTTTGGTCGAGATTCGGCCTGGACGGGGAGAACAATATCTATGCCTTTTTGCTGCTGAGAAAGAAGGGCGATCCGCAGAACATGTTCGTCTTTTCTCCCCGCGGGGAATTCCTCTATCGGTCGAATCCCCCGTCCTTTATCGAGGGCGGATACGTCGATGACCTTTATTGTTTTGAAGATTTGTTTGTATTTAAAACTCCGGACGACGACGTATTCATGGCTATCAAGCGGATCAATAAAGACCGCTGAACGGTCAGGACGCCCGTTTGCGGGCGACCATGCGAACGTGGCCGACCGGCGGCCCGCCCCAATCGCCGTAGTCGTCCAGCTCCCGGTAGATCAGGATGTCGAAGTCGGCGAACATTTTGCGGAGGGCGCCGGGGGCGGGAGCGTGGACGCCGGGGGCGAACGGATTCTTTTCCCGCTGGGTGACGTGCTCGAAGACGATGTATCCGCCGGGTTTGATCGAATCCTTCACCCGGGCCAGAAAGGCGGGATCCTCGATTGGAGCCCAGGACAGGATCATGGCCACCAGGTCCCAGGCTTGCCGGCCGAAATCGAAGTCGAGATAGGACGTTTTGACGGCCTGGACTTTTAAGCCGGCTTTTTCGGCCCCCGCCCGCATGACGGCCAAGCCCTGGGCCGAAAGATCGATCCCGGTGACATCCCAGCCCAGCTTGGCCAGATGGATCCCGTTGCGGCCCATGCCCGCGCCGACATCCAATGCTTTCCCTCCGGCGGGGATCGTCTTCATCGCTTCGACCAGGAAGGCGTTCGGCGCCGTTTTGAATCCGTCCTGCTCGAGCACGCCCGTTAGCGGCTTGGAATACAACGGGTCATAGATCATTTCGATGCCCTCGGGCTGCTCCGTGAACTGGCCCCGGATGATCTGGACGCGGCGGCGGATTTCCTGGACCGGCAGGCCTTGTTCGTCGAGGGAGATGGCATAATCCCTCGGAGACGAACCGGGCTTGGCGGTTTTAAGCCAAGCCAGGTATTCCAGCCACAGGGCCCGCACTTTCGACGGGTCATGCGATTCCGGAACGTCCGGAACGGCCGGCCGCAGGACATAAATCGTGTCTCCCTTTAGCCGGCCTTCGAGCACCGTATCCAGAGTGAAGCCCGCGGAAGCGGCTTCCTCCCGAACCCTGTCCGGAGTCAGGGCCCGGCCCGAGGATTCCGTAAAGGCCGGGGTCGGCTCGACCATAATCACGGCCCCCCAGGGTTTCAGGCTCGGAATAAGGCTTTTAAGCAGGGGGACGGGGGCGCTGACGTGATGGAAAACCCAGGACATGAAAACCAGGTCCAGGGCGTTTCGGGGAAGCCGGGCGTCTTCGACCGTTCCCAGGATGGTTTCCACGTTGTTCAAGCCATTTTTCTGGCACCGTTCCTTCAGATAGGCGAGGGCCGCCTCGTCGATGTCGTTGGCGTAAATTTTTCCTTTTTCGCCGACGCGCGCGGCGAGATGGACAGTCACCCGTCCCCGCCCCGCCCCCACCTCGCCGATGATAAGACCGGGCCCGATCCCGATGAGGTTCATGACCTGCTCGGGCGGCTGGAGATCGTTGGCGCCTTTTTCCCGCGGCTCGGAAAGCTGGGCCGCGGCGGGCGGGACCTGGGCTTGGGGGAAGACGGGGGAAATGGCGGCCAAAAGGGCCAATATAATTAAAACAGGCATCGGTCGACTCCTTTTCTAAAAGGAAGACTACCTTGCAATACGAATTTCCGGAGAAAACGTTGCCTCTTTAACATCGTCCTTCAAATCCTTATAATCGGCCTCTTCGGGGCGGAAACAAAGGAATTCAGCCGTGACGAGAAAGCGAAAATCGGGATCGATCCGGTACGAGCTCGCGCCCGACATCCAGATGCGGTTCGAGGAGATCGTCCGGACCCTCGGCTTGACCCATATCGACTTGGGAAATGTCGTCTGCCTTCGAAGCTTCGGTTCATCGTCGCGAAGAGTCGTGGCCCGCTGTCACGGGATGAGCAAGGTCCTGCAGATCGCCATGGGCATCAGGGCTTTTTATGTCCTGGAGTTCATCTCCGAGCGGTTCGACGGGCTGTCTCCGGACGATCAGGATGAGACGATCATCCACGAGCTGATGCACATCCCGAACAATTTCGGCGGCGGCTTCCGCCACCACGACCGGGTTACGGCCGAGAATGTGCGGAAAATGCTCAAAAAATTCCAAGCCGCCGGGATCGGAAAGGTGGGAACATGAAAACCATCGGCCTTCTCGGGGGCTTGACGTTCGAATCCTCGCTCCTCTACTACAAGCTGATCAACGAAATGGTCCGGGAGAGACGGGGGGGGACCCATGCGGCCAAAAGCGTCATGGTCTCCGTCGATTTCGGGGAAATTCAGCCCTTGACGGAAACGGGCGAGTGGGACAAGATCCTGGAAATCATGGTCCGGGCCGCCCGGAACATCGAGCGGAGCGGGGCGGACTGCCTGCTCCTCTGCGCCAATACGGTCCACAAGCTGGCCGAGGGCATCGGCCGGGAGATCGGCATCCCCATCCTGCATATCGTGGACGCGACGGCGGAAGCGATCCAGAGAGCGGGCCTGGATACGGTCGGCCTGCTCGGAACCCGCTTCACCATGGAAGAGGACTTCTTCAGCGGCCGCCTCCGGGATCGGCACGGGATCGTTTCCCTTGTCCCTGAAAAGAAGGATCGGGATTGGATCCATCGGCTGATCGTCGACGACTTGGCCCGCGGGATCGTCGAGCCGGCCTCTAAAGACGCCCTCCTGAGGATCATGGACGGATTGGCCGCCCGGGGCGCCCGCGGCGTCATCCTGGGCTGTACCGAGCTTCCGCTGCTTGTCGCCGAAGACGAAGGGCCCGTCCCCCTCTTCGACACCCTGAAAATTCACGCCGGGGCCGCGGTGGATTTCGCCCTCGCTTGACCCGTTATTTCTTTGCTTCTTTCTTCGGCACCGGCGGGGTGCTCAAAGCGGGCTTGGGATCGCCGAAGATGTAGTGGTTGAACCAGGCCAGGTTGTGCTCCATCACCGCCCGCATCGATTTCGGCTTGGAGATCCCGTGTCCGAAGCCCTTGTAAACGACCATCTCGACCGGCACACCCCGGTCCTCCAGCCCCTGGCGCAGCTCGTAGGCGTTGGGGATGGGCACCCGCCGGTCGAACTCGCCGTGCTGGATAAGGGTCGGCGTGGCCGCGTTCTTGATGTAAGTCATGGGCGAGGTCTTGGCGTAGATGGCCGGATCGTCGACCGGATCGTCGCCCAGGTAGTTGATGGTAAACGGCGTAATGTCCGTGTTGTAATAATAGGTCGCCCAGTTGGAGATGCCGGCCCCGACCGAGATGGCTTTGAAGGCCTTGGTCGAGGTCGTGAGAAACGCGGAAATGTATCCTCCCTGGCTCCAGCCCATGCAGCCGACGCGGTTGGGATCGACCCAGCCTTTTTTCACGAGGAAGTCGACGCCTGAAAGAACGTCCCAGGCATCCCCGACGCCGAGGTTTCTGACATTGAGCATGCGAAACTTTTCGCCGTAGCCGGCGCTTCCCCGGTAATTCACCTTGAGGATGAGGGCGCCGCGGGCTGCCCATATGTCGGAGGGATAATAGCGCGCGTCTGGGGAGAGGAGGATCGGCCGGTCGACTCCGGTCGGGCCGCCGTGGATGACGCACAACAGGGCGTACTTTTTCGCCGGATCGAAATCGGCCGGCTTGATGAGGACGCCTTCGATCGTCGTCCCGTCCTTGCTTTTCCAGGATATGACTTCCCGCGTCCCCAGGATGAACGCGGATGTTTGGTTGGTCATTCGGGTGAGGGGCAGCGGTTTGAAGGGAAAGCCGGACATACAGACTTCGGGAAGGGAAACGGCGGAAGCGGACGTGAAAGCCAGCCGTTTCCCGTCTTTGGCGAAGGTGAATCCCGAAAACATCCCCTCGTCCGGGGCCGTCACCCGTTCGATTCGGAGCGAAACGGGATCAAGCCGGAAGAGGTGAGCGGCGGCCTTTTGCAGGCTTGAAAAATAGATGCCGTCCGCGTTCCAGGCGACGGCTCCGGGATTTTCGTCAAACGCCCCGGTCAGCGGCTTGATCGGGCCGCCCTCGGCCGGAACGATGGCCAGAACGGTGTTCCGGGCGAAGTAATCGCTCCGGCCCATCGCCGTCGAAAAGAGAATCGACTTTCCGTCCGGCGACCAGAGAGGACCGGAGTCCGGGCCCGGCTGGGCGACGATTTTCCCGACCTTGTCATCGGCCAGGTTGAGGATATAGAGGTCCGAGGTGGCGCCGTTGATCAAATCAGGATTGATCGTCGCGCTGAAAGCGATCTTCGTCCCATCCGGCGACCAATCGAAACCGCCGACGGTGAACTCCTTCCCGCTTGTCCGGCGTTTTCCCGGCTGGGGCGACCGCAGGGCCTCGGCCAGGTCCACGGTGTAGAGGTGGGAATGTGTGTATTCGCGGCGGACGACGTCGTAGTCGCTGTAGAAGTCCTTCCGGGCTTTGGCCTCTTCAGTCACGGGATCGGACGAAGTGAAAGCCAGCTTGGCTCCGTCGGACGACCAGGCATATCCGCCGATCCCGGTCTCGGATTTGGTCAGCTGGATAGCTTCGCCGCCGTCCGGGCTGATGATGAAGATCTGGGGCTTGTCGTCGGCCCGGCTGGAGACGAAGGCGAGCCAGGCGCCGTCGGGGGACCAGGCCGGCCCGGACGATGATTTTTTATGGCGGGTGAGCTGGAGCGCCTTTCCGGTTGCGGCGTCGGCCAACCAAATCTGGGTGATGTAGGCATCTTGATCGAAATCGGTCTCGGTCACGGTGAAGGCGACGCGGGCGCCGTTGGGGGAGATTTGGGGGCTCCCGACGGACTTCAAGGCCATGAGGTCGGCGACCGTCGGCACGCGGCGCGCTTCCGCGGATTGAGCGGGGCTCGCGCCCCATAAAAAAACAAATGCGGCGAACAAGGCGAGGGAGAAGCAGGCGGCTTTTTTCATGAGGATTCCTCCTGGAACGGTCCGTTCTCGTGTCGCGTCTCGGGAATATCTTATCAAAAAATCGGACTTTTCGTGACGCGACACCGCCGGGGGAGTTTTCTTCTTGCCCGGGACGGGATTATAATCGGAGCGGATCGTCTGAAGGCCGTCAGGGAGGGAGAAATGAAAAAATTCGCCCGGCTCGCGTTTTTTATTCTTGCCGCGTTTTCCATCGTGATTCCGAAGGCCGCCGGGGATCGGAGCGGCCTTAAGATCTCCTATCACGGCTTCGCCGATTCGGTGGAATTGACCGGCAACCGCCTCAATTATTCCTTTGCCCAACAAACGGCCGTGCCCCAGGCGGCGACGCGGGAGCTTTCCGCCGAACAGATCAAGCTCTTCGCGGAATGGCTGGATAGGTGCGGAGTGTTTTCCTTGACCGGGCCGGACGTCTTGGTCCCCGAGCCGAATCACCCGGGCGCCCAGGAGTATTTCTTGCTCCTCGTCGAAGACGGAGACAAGAAGATCGAGCTCGCCTGGCGGGGCATCAGCCGCTGGAACGATCCCGCCCGGAAGGAATCGCTGGACAAGGCGATCGAGGAGCTGATGAAGCTGGCGTCCAAGCTGACCCGCTGATTCAATAGCCGGTGGCGAAGAGCTTTTTCGCCCCTTCGATGCCGCATTTCTGGTACATGTCGTAAGCCTGAGCCGCTTTTTCCCGGGTCGTCTCCGGCTTTTCCCCGCGAACCCAGGAATCGAGGGCCGCGATGAGAGTGTAGGCCTCAGGGGACATCAAGCCGGTCGTCCAGAGAAGCGGCGAAGCGCCGGTCTTTCTGAGAAGGGCGGCGAAATACGGTTTGCTGGCGCAGGCGAGGATGATCGCCTTTCGTTTCTTGGCGTCCGCCGGGGACGGGCCGCTCTCGAGAGAAAAATCCATCAATCCGTTGTGGCCGACGTAGCAAATCAAATCGGCGTTCCCGCCGCAGCCGATTTTGCCCGCTTCATTCGGGATCTCGCCCTTCGCCGTCCCCGCCGCGAAATCGAGAAAATCCATGATGGCCCGCTTGACCTCGGCCCCTTTGTAAGCGTCCGTCGTGAGATAAATCGGCGCGTCTTTCCTCTTGAAGACCAGGCGTTCGAGGACCGCGGAAGACGGATTTTCGAATTTCGCAACCAAGTCCCAATCCGGGTTATTTTTCAGCGACGTTTTTACTCCGTATCGGGCCCCCCAATATAGATTGCGGGAAGGATCGAGCCCGTTCCCGAGCGCTTCCGGGACGGGCACGATGCCCTGGTTGATGTTGTCGCAGAGGGCCACGATGACATGGATGGTCCGGGGAGGTTCGGGGGATGTCTGAGGAATCAGGAAGGAGAAGAGGGAAAGGGCGAGGACGGAGGCTTTCTTCACGGCCTTCGAGCACGACGCGCTCCGGCCCCAAGAAAAGCCTTTTGGGGCTCCTCTTGGGGCCGGCGCAGCGAGGGGATGACGGGTTTACTTCTTAATCGGTTCTTCCGTTTTTTCGACTTTTTCTTCGCCGGGCTTCAGCGCCTCGAGCTTGCTTTTCACCTGCTTTTCGGCTTCGACGGCGAGCTTGTCCAGCAGCGCCTCGGGCAGGTCGATGAAAATCTTCACGCTGTCGGGCGTGGAGCTGATGTCAATTTTATTCATCAGCTCGCCCATTTCGGGCTTCTCGGCGGCGCCCATCGATCCGAGGGCTTTAAAGCCGATCAGCATGTCGGCGATTTCCTTGTTCTTGGCCGCGTCCGGTGACAGGGCCTTGATCTCGATCTGAAGGCCCTTGTTCTTGTCGTCGACATAGATGGTCAGGGCCTGGAGGGATTGGAGGCCGGAGAGCATCGGCATGGTGTCGGTCATCTTCTTGACCTGCTCCGGCGAGAAAACGAAGACGCTCCAGACCAGGGCATTTGTGTTGATGGCCTTGACCTGCTTCATCAGGGCCTCGTTCTTCAGGGCCGATTCGGCCTTGCCCTTCATCACGTCGATGATGGACTTGACCCCGGGTTCCGTCCCGACGGCGAGATTGGAGGCGTCCAGAAACGCGCCGTACATCGGCTCGGATTTGCCTTCCTCGGGGACGGTGAACATGGTCACGCCCTCGTAGACCGTTTCCTTGTACTCGGGGGACTTTTCCTTGATTGAGGCGACGACCTTGGCCTGGTCATACTTGAGGTTGAGGACCGCTCCGCCTTCGGGTTTGGACTTGCCTTCGGCGTCCGTGGCTTCCCGGATGCCGATGACCGCATAATAGACGTCTTTCTGGGGATCGATTCCGACCTTGGTCACGAACTCCTGGTATTTGGCGGCGTCCTCCCCGGTCTTGACGGCCTTGTCCACGAAGGGGATGTTCATCCCGCGTTTGACGTCGATCAGGAAGAGCCCGTCGGCGGTCTTCGGGATGAATTTCAGCATGTCCTGGGCTTTGGCCGAGCCGGCCACGGGGAATCCGGCTTTCTGGCAGGCGGCGAAAGCCAGGACCAGCAGGACAAGGGAAAGCGCTCCGGCAAAGGTTTTTTTCATGTCGTTTTCCTCCTCACTCTCATACGAAATCTCCGTCCGGGGAGTTCAGATCATGAATATCACATCAGGAACGGAAAGTCTATCGGGCGGCCCATCCCCGCCGCCGGGAACAGGGAGGGATTGAAATACCCGCCGCCCTGGGCTATATAGTCACTCATGCCAGAAACAAGCGCTCTCTACCGATTAATCGAAAGCCGCCGGAGCATCCGGAAATATCTTCCCCAGCCCGTCGAACGGGAAAAAGTCGAAGCCTGTCTCGAGGCCGCCCGTCTGGCCCCCTCGGCCCATAACGCCCAGGGCTGGCGGTTCCTCGTCATCGACGATCCGGAGCTGAAAACCCGGTTCGCCGAAAAGGCCTTTTCCGGGGTTTATAAGCACACTCGGTTTGCCGCCGAAGCGCCGGTTCTCATCCTGATCCTAGCCGAAAGGGAGCGCGTCACCCGCCGGGCCGGACAGATCCTCCAGGGAATCCCGTTTTACGCCCTCGATGTCGGGATCTGCGGCGAGCATCTCGTCCTCCGGGCCGAGGAGCTGGGCTTGGCGACCTGCTGGATCGGATGGTTCGACGTCCGCAAGACGCGGCGGTTTTTAAAAATCCCCCGCCGTTTCAAAATCATCACCCTCATCTCCCTCGGCTACGCCGCCCGGAGACCGCCCCACGATCGCGCCCGCAAACCGCTTTCCGAAATCGCCTGGTGGAACCGGTTCGAGGGCTGACGCCGGCCGTTTCGGCCTATTTCTGCTTATAGCCGGCCGGAAGTTGGACCGTCGCCGGGTCAAGCGCCGAAACCGTCAGGGCCGTGATTTCGGTGTAGAAGGACACGGCGGGAGCTTTCTCCTCCTCGGGATCGGCTTTCTTCTTCAAGAGCCCGCCGATGAGCTTTCCTCCGATTCCGCCCCCAACGGACGGCTCGGACTCGGTCTTTTTGAACTTGGGCATGGGAGAATATTTCCCGTCAACGACGATAGGGAATCCTTTAATCTTGCCCATTTCGGAGGCGAATTTTCCGGGTTCGGCCTTCATCGTCGTCTGCCCGTTGACAGGATCGAAGGCGGCCAGGAGCCCGATCCACTGGGTTCCCAGGACGTCCTTCTGGAAATCCCGGGCGTCGATCCCGACGGCCTTCAGGTAGGCCTTGGAAAAGGCCAGCTCTTCGGCCTGGGCCGCCTGAAGGTCGGCGGTCATCGGAGTGGTCCAGGTCGCCGTCTCCAACCGGTCCGTTCCCTTGTCCCCGGTCTCGGTGTTTTCCCACTCCACCGTCCAGAGAGCTACGTATTTTTTACACTCGAAACCGTTGATCGTCTTGGTTTCGCCGGTATCCTCGACCTTGAACTCGCTTTTCACGATCCGGATCTTCGATTCCTGCTTTTCGGCTTCCGGATTCCCTTTCTGGGCGTTCTGCGCGTCCTTCTGCATGTCGGCCCATTTTTCGATCGGGGTGACCGTGTACGTCTTCTTCTTATGGTCGATCTGGGCGGTGGTCATCGCCGCCAGGTCGATGAAGTCTCCGGTATGGCCGGAGCGGAACATGGCTTTTCCGGCCAGTCCGCCGAGCAGGCCCTTGCCCTTGAAATCGGCGGTCGTGTCGGAGAGCTTCCTGTCGCCGGCCAGAAGGTCGGTCGAGCTCATGGACATGGTGCCGAATCCCTTAAAGCTGATCTCCGACTTTTGGGACCGGGTCACGGCGGCCGACGCGGTCCCGATGGCCAGCGCGGCGATCGCGATGAGGGTGACGATTCTCTTCCTGTTCATAAAAGCGCTCCTTTGAGAGGGTCTAAAAATGTATTTTAAACGCGAAGACGGGGAAGCGCAAGACGGAGGCCGACGTTTGACATCCCGCAAGCCGTGGGATTAGGATTGTTTCCCGGGGCGGCCGGGGATGCCGCCGGCGGAATACTGGGGAGGGAGGACCATGAGATTTCATCCGATCGCCCGATTCGTCTTGTCGATCGTTTTCATCTTCGGATTCGTAGCGTCATTCGCCGTTTCCGGGCAACTTGGATTGACGGCGACGGGCCAGCAGGCCCAGGACGAAATCAGCTATACCATGCCTCCCGGCTGGCTGGCCCAGGCCGTCCAGGGCAACGCCGAGCTCAAGGCCCATTACGTTTTGATGAGCGGCGGCCGTCCCTACGCCGAAATGTATCTTTCCCAGTCCGTGGCCCCGGCCGGCCAGACCATCGAGCAGGTCTTCGAACAGGGCTTGGCCAACGTCCGGCCGCAGCTTCAATACTACCAGGCGCGGGGAAACCAGATGGTCACGATCGCCGGCCTCCCCGCGGTGGCCCATGAGTTTTCCTACATGCCCGCGGGGATGGGGGTCATTTTCATCGCCCGGACGTACACCTTGGTATCCGGATCCTCGGTTTTCACTTTTTGGTTCCAATCCACCGAAAATTACTTTGCTTCGACACAAATCTATTTTGGTCAAGTCATGGCGAGCGTCCGCCCCGTCCCAAAACCCGCTCCCGCTCCGGTCAATCAGGCCGGCGGCAACTTGGCGGGAGTCCCGGCGAATCAGGGCGGCGGCAACGTCGCCGGTGCGCCGGTCGTCCAGGGCGGAGGGAATCTCGCCGGACAGCCGGCCGTCACGGCCGGAGGGGGAGGGATCGTCGCCGACGACATGGGTCTGAACTTCGACCTGCCGGCGGGCTGGAAGCAGGT
>Ga0316628_100001091_pt1 | contig 18724 bp, 16 predicted proteins | sample OWC_Aug_M2_C1_D5_FD_207648 | JGI IMG/M metagenome (GOLD analysis project Ga0316628, IMG submission 207648) | Wetland soil microbial communities from Old Woman Creek delta, Ohio, United States - OWC_Aug_M2_C1_D5_C | ecosystem: Environmental > Terrestrial > Soil > Wetlands | place: USA: Ohio... | reverse complement strand
CGGGCGGAGGCGATCGGAAGGAGGATGCCCGCGAGAAGGACGACAGAAGGGATCCCGTATCGAGGCCGGGCTGTTTCCCTGTTGAGCTTTGGATCGAGGATACAGAGGAGCCTGTCCTTCAAGCTCGATCCCTGGGAGATGGTGACGACCTGCCAGAGGGTCTTCGGTCTTGATCCCAACTCCGAGGCGACGTCCATCAGGTGGGAAGCATAGTCACTGGGCTTAATACCCGCGGTGAGGACAACATCGTCGCAAGCCCGCTCCCGCTCGGCGCGCAGGCGGCGACAGGCCAGCCAGACGAGCGGATGAAACCAAAAGACGACCATGGCGGTGTGGATGAAGACATCAGCGATGCCGTCCAGGCGCTTGATATGGGCCAGCTCATGGAGGAAGACGACCCGGAGCCGTTCGGGACTCCAGTCTGCCACTTCGTTCGGGAGGATAATGCGAGGGCGAGCGATGCCGCGGTTGATCGCCGCCGCCGTCGCGGGGCTTTGAAAAATCCGAACGCGGCGCCCGAGACCCAGATGCCGGCGGAGCTCGTTCAAAAGCCCGTTTTTGGATTCATCGGAGAGGAGACGGGATTTTCGTTCGATCAGGATCAATCCAATTTTCCCAAAGCTCATCCAAAGAAAGGTCAGAAAGCCTCCCAGAATCCAAGCGGCCGCAGCCCAAGTCGTCCAGGGATGCCCGGATTTGAGAGCGTCCGAAGGTCGTCCGGCGCCGGATCTCTCCGCTGCGAGGAAATCGGTGCCGTCGAGATCCGTGGCGGGCTTATTAAAGCTTTCTCCCGGCTGCTCCGGGACAAGCTCGGGAATCATCTTCAAATCGAGGGAAGGAACAAGCGGGGGAATAACAGGCAGGATAATCAAGGCGATGATGGTCGAGGTCCAAAGAAGATTGCGATGTGAGGCGGAGATTCCGCGAAGAATGAACGACGCCCCCCAGACCAGGATGACCAAAACCGAGCCTTTAACGGCGAAATCGAAGAGATGCCGGACCAAGGTGAGAGACGCGGCGTCGTTGAGTCCCAGGACCGTGAACATCGTATCCCTACCGTCCCTTGATTCGCTCTTTTTCGATCAGATCCTTGAAGACAGCCATTTCGTTTCGAGACATGTCCATTTCAGATTTTTTTAGAATGGCCATCATGGCTTGGCTCGTCGATCCTTGAAAAAAAGTGTTGAGGAGGCGATCAAGGGCGTTATCCCGCGCCTTTTCCAGGGGAATGGCCGGAATATAGGAGTAGCGATTGTGCGGGTTGGCGTCTTGTTGTTCGATGATCAGGAATCCCTTTTTCGCCAGGATGCTCAGCTGTTTGCGCACGGTGGCGTTCTTCGGGGATTCCGGCAAACGGTCCATGATCTCATTTGCGGTGGACCGATCCAATTGATATACGATGTCCATGATTTGGCGCTCTCGCTTGCTGAGCTGGTCGAAGTTCAGTTTTTTGGTCATGTGACTTCTCCACGGCCGGACCAAATCCGCGAATTATTTTCACATGTGAATAATATCACATATTGAAGATAAGCCACTCCGTCCCGTTTGTCAAGTCTTTTTTGTGAAAAATTTCACATTGATTGGGAAGACCTAAAAATCGGGAATTCTCTTAGCGTTTGCAGAGGGCTGAGCTTCTCGTCGGGCTTCGCCTTTTTCCAATACGGGATGTCCAGTTCCTCTTCTTCCCGGATCCTGACGATCCTGACCGCTTTCTCCATGTTTTTATTATCGATAAGCCGGGAGAACATTCAAAACGGACTTCGCTCCGGCGGCTTCGGGAAATTATTTCTGTTTTTCAGCAACGTTTTCGTCCCCCCCGGCGTATATTCTTTATGAAAATAAGAATAAACAGCCGGCCGGAAGGAACGCCATGGAACTTCTGACCAAACTCGAGGAAATGGTCCTCATCGCCGTCCTCCGGCTGAAGGACAAGGCCTACGGGATCGCCGTCTACAACCATGTGGCCGGCTTGACCGGCGACCGGCCGGCCGTGAGCAGCGTCTATTTCCCTCTCGAACGCCTCGTCCGGCGCGGCTTCCTGACGGCGGTCCTCGGCGATCCGACGCCCGTTCGGGGAGGCATGCGCAAGAAATACTACGCCCTCACGACGGAGGGGATCCAGGCCCTCCGCGACAACAGGTCCCTGACCGAAAAAGCCTGGCGCGGCCTCGGCGGCCTGAAGCCGAAACCGATCAAGGATTGATCCATGTCCCGGCCCCCGCGCCTGGCCAGGTTCCTGATCCGGCTTTTCGCCACCCGCCGGAGAAACGAAGCCTATCTCGGGGATCTCGACGAGATGTATGCCGAAAGGGCATCCACGGATGGCGTCCGCCGGACGCGGCGCTGGTTCTGGCGCGAGGCGCTGGGCTCGCTGCCCACGTATTTCCGGGACAACCTCGGATGGAGATTCAACATGTTCAAAAATTATCTCAAGACCGCGTTCCGCGCGCTCAAGCGCCAGCGGGGGTATGCGTTTCTCAATATCGCCGGTCTGGCCGTCGGCATCGCCTCGGCCCTGCTCATCTGGCTCTGGGTCCAGGATGAGCTCGGCTTCGACAAGTTCCATGCCAAGGCCGGGGCGATCTTCCGCCTCGAGCGGGAGAACGGCGGAATAACGTCGCCTTATCCCTTCGGTCCCGCCCTGGCGGCCGAAATCCCGGAGATCGCCGGGACGGTCCGGGTGGGGCATCCCGGCGTCCTGCTGGTCCAGGCGGGGGAGAGGAGCTTCTACGAACTGAGCCTCCGGGCCGTCGATCCGGCCTTCCTGAAGATGTTTTCCTTTCCCCTCGTCAGGGGCGACGCGTCGTCCGCCCTCTCTCATCCCCAATCCATCGTGATTTCGTGGGACATGGCGGCCAAGTATTTCCCCGGCCAGGATCCCATGGGCCGGCCCCTGACGGTGAACAAGGACTACGTCCTGACCGTCTCCGGGATCATGAAGAATCCCCCCTTGAACTCCACCCTCCAGGTCCACTTCCTCGTCCCGGTCGACCGGATGGAGGACCTTCGGTCGACAAAGAATTACTGGAAAAACATGAACCGGTGGGACCTCGGCGCTTTCCAGACCTGGGTCGAGCTCCGGGATCCGGCGGCGGCGCCGGCCGTGGGCCCGAAAATTTCCGCCCTGTACGACTCCCACACGGAATGGAACCGGACGCCCTGGACATTGAAACCCCTGACGAAGATCCGGTTTTCGCTGACGAAATCCTCTATTTATCTCTTTTCCGGTCTGGCCCTCTTCATCCTTGTCGTCGCCTGCATCAACTTCATGAACCTGGCCACGGCCCGGGCGGCCGGCCGGGCCAAGGAGGTCGGCCTCCGCAAGGTCGTCGGCGCCTTCCGCCGGAACATCGCCGCCCAATTCTACGGGGAAACGCTCCTGACGACGCTCCTGGCCGTCCTGGCCGCGGCGGCGCTCTTCCTCCTCCTATTTCCTTCGTTCCAACGGATCTCGGGCAAGGCGATCGGGCTCGGCGCCGTTATCGGCTGGAGGTTCGGCCTGGGATTGCTGGCGGTCGTTCTCCTGACCTGCGCGCTCGCCGGGAGCTACCCGGCCCTCCTGCTGTCGGCCCTCCAACCGGTCAAGACGCTCAAGGGGGAATGGCGGGCGGGAGCCAGGTCGGCGTCCTTCCGAAGGACCCTCGTCGTCTTCCAGTTCGCCCTGTCCGCGCTTCTCCTGATCGGCACGGGAGTCATCACCCGCCAGGTGAACCACATGAGGATGATGAATCCCGGCTACGACAAGGACAACCTCATCACCGTCGCCCTCCGCCAGGAGACGTCGAAAACGTATCCGGTTCTGAAGGAAACCCTCCGGGGCGAGGATCTCGTCCCCGGCGTGACGGCCGCGTTCCAGATGCCGATGAACAACCTCATGAAGGAGACGGGCACCCGGTGGGAGGGGATCGACCTGGAGACCCAGCCTTATGTCTTCTATGACGACGTCGATTATGATTATGTCGAGACGATGGGGATCGAAATCATTGCCGGACGGTCTTTTTCCCGCGAGTTTGGATCGGACGCGGGCGGGGCGTTCCTGGTCAACGAGAAAATGGTGAGGCAGATGAAGCTGGCCGCGCCGGCCGAAGCCCTGGGCAAGGTCCTGAGCTCCTGGAACGTGACTGGTCCGATCGTCGGGGTGGTGAGGGACTACCATTTCCTGCCTGCGGCCAACGTCATCGAGCCCCAGGTCATCTCGCTCGGCCGGGAGAAGCTGGCCTACGCCGTCTTCCGCCTGAAAGGCGGCCGGATCCAGGACGCTCTCTCCCGGATCAAGGCGGCCTGGACGAAGGTCAATCCCGGCCATCCGTTCGAGTACCGCTTCTTCGATGAGGACTTCGACATGATGTACCGGGCCGACGAGCGGCTGGGTACGATGCTGAAGCTCTTTTCCGGGATGGGCGTCCTGATCGCCTGTCTCGGCCTGTTCGGATTGACCGCGTTCACAGCCTCCCGGCGGACGAAGGAGATCGGCATCCGCAAGGTCCTGGGCGCCTCGACGCCCGGCATCGCCGTTCTCCTGGGGAAAGAATTTCTCGTCTGGGTGGCGGTCGCCAATTTGATCGCATGGCCCGCGGCTTACTGGGCGGCGGGCAAATGGCTCGAGCGATTCGCCTACCGGCCGGCCTTCGGCTGGTGGCTGTTCCCCGCCGTGGGCGCGGGAACGCTGGTGCTGGCCTTGGCCACGGTCGGATACAAGGCGTTCCGGATCGCTCTCTCCCGGGCCGCCGAGGCGCTGAGGTACGAATAGGCTCAAGTCAAGGGCAGTCGAATCCGCGTTCATGGTTCCGGACGTTCGAGGGGTGAAGATAAGAATGAAAACCGGCTGGGAACCGCCGACGGCGGGCCGGTTCTTGGAGGAGCGAATGAGGAACGAATGCGCGCGTTTTCGCCGCCCGGCCTGGGCGTGGATCACGATTCTGGTTTCGGGACTGGCTTGCGGTCCGATTTCCGATCCGTCCCCCCGCGCGGCGGAATGGAATACGCCTGGAACGGCCGAGGCGGTTGCCTTGGCCCTGAACGAATGGCTGCCCGATCAATTGGCCGCGGCGAGCGTCCCCGGGGCGGCGGTCGTGGTCGCCGGACGGGAGGGGATCGTCAGGGAAAGGGTTTTCGGCGTTGTGGACGGTCCCGCATCCCCTCCCGTGTCACCGGATACCCTATTCTGCATCCGTTCCATTTCGAAGAGCGTGACGGCTCTGGCCGTCCTGACGGCCGTTCGGGATGGCTTGGTCGACTTGGATGCTCCGATTTCGAAATACCTTCCCGACTTCACCGTTCGAAGCCTGTTCGACGCACATCCGGAAGACCTGATCACCCTGCGGATGATGCTGTCGCATTGGGCCGGATTTTCCCATGACCCTCCCCAGGATTTGGACCTCGCGCGTCCCGGCTATTTCCGTGTCTACATCGACAGAATATCGGCCGGCTGGCTTCGTTTTCCCGTGGGATACCGGTTCGAGTACGCGAACCGCGGAGTCGACCTAGCCGCCTTCATCGTCGAGACGCGTTCGGGCCTTCCTTTCCCCGTCTATGTCAAGACGAAGGTCCTCGATCCCCTCGGCATGAGCCGCAGCACCTTCGACCTCGAAGAGGCCGGACGCGAGACGGATCGGGCCGTGGGTCACGATTCGCGGGGAAACCGGGTCGCATTGCCCTTCCCGGAAATCGCCTCCGCGGGACTCTTCTCCAGCCTCCGGGATATGGCCCGGTATGTGCGATTCCATCTCGACGGGAAGGCCGCCGACGGCCGGCGCTTTCTCGACGAGGGCTTGATGCGCGAATTCCATTCCATCCAGTTCGCCGCCCGCGGTCAGAGAACCGGATATTGCCTGGGATTGTATCGCGAAGCCGTCGGCGACACGTTCTGCCTCTACCACGAAGGCGGGGGGCGGGGGTTCGGGAGTCATTTCATCGTTTATCCGGAGCTCGGATTCGGAGTCGTGATTCTCACCAATCGCGAATACCACGGTTTGACCGGCGAGGCGGGTCGAAATACCATTAACGGTCCGGTCATCAATCGGTTCGGGCCCGCCCGCGTGACCGGGGAGGAGACCGGCCGGGGGCGCCGGCTCTCCCCTGATGACCCGCGCTTGACGCCGATCCTCGGGCGCTACGGGGATTCCCCGGGCATCGTGGTCGGATTCGAGCACTGCATCCTGGGCCTCCGGATGAGCGCGGAAAGGTTCGTTCCCCTCGTGTTCAGGGACGACGACGGCTTCCTTGTGGGAACGTATGACGCGATCCGCGAGGTCCGGTTTCTTCCCCCCGCGGGCGGGCGGCCGGGCGCCATGATGATGGTCAACAAGGCCTTCGACAATTTCAACTCGCATTATCGCGATTTCAACGATTCGCCCCTCGATCCTCCGGGGCCGGACAAACCGGAATGGCGGGCCTATACGGGCGAATACGACGAGATGTGGGAAGGAAAGATTGCCGGCCGGGCGGTCGTGTCCGTCAAGAACGGATACCTGTATTATAAGGACGGGAAGTGCGAGGAATTGGAACCCGGCCTGTTTTTCCGCTGCGACGGCAATATCCTCGACTTCCGGACGACGCCCCCGAATTTCGCGTGCATTGTCCTCCGGCCGCGGGCGGGCTGAATCGATTTTGAATTGAACAGGTTCAGATACGTGGGAAACACCTGGGGGGAGCGGGTGCAGCGGCAGGCCGTCCTATAGACCGTCTCGAAATGGAGGTCGTAGACGGCTCGAAAGGCCTCGGGACATCCCTCTTTGGCCAGGAGGATGGCCGCGCGCTCGTTCGCCATCGGCGTGTTTTCCATTTCACCCATTATATACTCCGGGGAAGAGCCCATGGGCGACACAAGCCGGTTCTTGAGGGGTGACCGCTCTGCGGAGAATGGGGGCAATTGGCCCGGACTTTCCTGAAGAGTTTCCGGACGAATCCGAATCGATATTCCGCCCCGGCTCGTCCCCGCCGCTTCAGCGAAGAAGGGCGGTGGGGACGAAGCCGCGCTCCAGGAGGGCGACAATTTGGCCCGTTGTCAGGTCCTTGAACTCCGCGGCTTTGTGAAAATAAATTTCCGCTTCGTCCTCGTTTCCCGCCCGGAGCAAAGCCCCCGCCGCTCCAAGATAGCAGACCGGGAGCAGGGCCGCCCGGCCGGGGGCGTCTCCCTGCCGCCGGATGATCGCCGCGGCCTTGAGGAAATCGTCGGCCGCCGCGGCGCTCTTGCGGAAGAGAGATTCGGGGATCGCCGCGAAATACCGACCGCGGGCGAGATATAAAGTCAAAAGCTCTTCCGGCGTCCGGCACAGCGGGAAGGCGGTGTCGAATCGGGCGATAGCCCGATTGACGAAGGCCAGGGACTTCATGGGGGAGGACTGCTGGCCCGATTGTCCCGCGATCGCCATGGCCGCATAAGTCGCCGCTCCGGCGTGATCGGGCGCTGCTTCAAGAATCCGGCCGCTCGCCTCTTCGGCTTTTTCATACATTCCGGCTTCGTAATATGCCTTAACGATCTCCATGTCCGCGTTGCCTTGGGCGGCGAGCCGCTCCGCTGCGGCGGCGAAGTCCGCCGGCGGCGCAGCCGCGGTTTCGCGGGCGAGCCTCTCTTGATAAACCGTCAGGAGCTCGGCGGCTCGGTTGGCGCTTTCCACTCGCGAGGGATCCCCTCCCTTCGGAAGCTCCTTCGCCTCGAGGGGGACAATAACGGCGAGAGCACCGTTGACCGTATCGTAGGACGATAAGATGCGATCCTGGCGCGCGCCCTCGGGCTCCACCCAGTCGTAGATCGGGGGCGTCAGCGCGGATCGGGCGCCCCCTCCGTTTCTCGGCCCGGCCTTCTCCGCAACCGGCATGAATCCTCCCGCGGAGAGCGGATCGAATGCGCCTACGACGACATAATGATACGTGGGGCGCCCGTCCAGGATTCTCTTTATCCCCGGATCGTCAAGCTTGACGCGGGCATAGAGCGTTTTCTTTTCCTTCACGAAGAATATCTCAACGGGGCGCTCGTACGCGCCGTCAAAGGAAACGATGGATCCTTTTTCGTCGCCCGCGAATCCGTCGATGTGGATCATGTAGTCCCAGGGATGCGCGGGATCGAAGGCGACAAGCTCCGTGTTCTCCCTCGCTGTTCGGGTGCCGCCTCCCTCCGCCCCGTCGACGTCGATGTAGATATGGACAACGGGCAAACGGAACCCGAGCGTCGTGTTCGGGGAATTTTCGATTTCGGAAAAGACAACGTCCATTTGCCAGAAATCGGACAAGCCGCCTTCGAACGTATTCAACACGGGTCGATGGACCGTGTATTTGACGACATCGAGGAATCTTCCGCCCGGAAGGCCGGGAAGATCGGGATAGACGAGGCCGCCTTCTCCGCGGTCGTCATCCATGGGATCCAGAAATTTGGCCAGAACTTCCCCCCCGGAATACCGGGGGTCGACTTTAATTCCAAGGCCCTTCACGACGCCTTCCACGAGCGGTCCCTGGAACATATAAGACATGGGGAGAGCCGAGGCAATGATCAAGGCGGTGAGCGGGATGATAATCTTAGCGATTTTTTTCATAGCGGATTTTCCCCTTATCTCAGGAGAAACGACCCATTGATCACGAGCCGGATCAGCCGGTTCACGGTCCCGGTCCCGAATGCGCTCAAGAAAGCCATGCCGATAAAAAAACCGGAATAGACGAACAATGCGTGGGCCGACAAAAGCTCGTCCAAAGTGCCCGTGATCCTTCTCAACGCGGCGGCCGCCGCCCCCTTCCGTCCTTCCAACCGTTCCCGCCATCCGCCGAACAAGCTTTTTCCCCGGCAGAAGACATAGCCGAAGGAAATGGCGTTATTCGGACAGGCGGTCATGCATTCGCCGCAACGCGTGCAGGTCGAAGTCACGATCGGAATCCGCTTTCCCCCGCTTTCCTCGGGAAGGCTCAGAGAGAGTGTCGGACAGGCCTCGGAGCAGATGCGGCACCCGATGCATTTGTCCTTATCGATGCGGAGGCGGTAGAGGTTGAGCTTGCCGAGCAGGGATTGAAACGCCCCCATCGGGCAGAAGGACATGCATTGGAAACGCTTCCTCGTCAGAAACGGCAGGACGATAACCAGGCCGAAAAAGAGAAGCACGAACATGAGAAAGGCCGCGTAGGAGCGAAGGGAATCGACCGCGCCGAATTCGGTGACGATCTTGAACGGGCACAACCAGTCGCAGTATACGGAGGCCAGCGTTCCCAGCGAAGCGAGGGCGACAAAAGCGAGCATGGCGAAGCCGAAGTAGCGGATTTTTTTGTTGGCCGGACCGATTTTCAGGCGGGATTTGCGGGCCAGCCGGGACATGCCGTCGTCCCAGCCGCCGTAAAAACAGGCCCAGCTGCACCAGCCGCGGCCGATGGCCAGGGTCGCCGTCCCCCAGATGATCAGCATCGAAGCGATGGCGCCCGTGCCTGCCGGAAACACGACCTTGCCGGTGACCAGCCAGGGCAGGAACACCACGCCCGTGACAATATGACAATACGGCGTATCGTTATTCAGGATTTCCCCGGCCCCGAGCATCATCGTTCCCCGCGTTTCCAGAAGCTGGGCGATGAATTCGGGAAAGAAGAGGAGGGCAATCGCAACGAAAAAAACGCGCCGGTACTTAGAAACCTGCCCGGTGCGGAGGAGGAGGAAAAACAGGCTCATGATCCCGCTGAAGACGATCCAGGCGGCGATCCGGGCCGTTCCGGTGCTGCGGGCGACGATGAACATGTAACACCAGATGCCGAGACTCAGGGTCAGGAGAAAAGATGCCGGCAGGGAAAAGCCCAGAGCGCCCCTGGCCGGGAAAAACGCCCGGACTTTCGCGCTCATTTGAACCTCCCGGCGGCGCCGAAAAAGATCCCTTGGAAAAGGAGGAAATAAGCCCCGAGCAATATCAGGGAGAGGCGGGCGACCATGCGGATTGTCTCGAGGCGATCCTTGAACAGATGGATGCCCAGGAGCGGGATAAAGTAGACCGAGGTGCCGACGAAAAACATGGCGAAGTAGAGCATCCCGGACAGGCCATCGCCTTTCCCGAAGACGCGGGAGGCGGCCAGGAAGAACGGCGGGCAGATGTTGAGGCCGGTAAAGACGCCGTACAGGAAACTGCCCCAGCCCGCCCGGTAGACGGCCTTGAATTTCCGGCAGAATTTCAGGCCGGGGAAATTATGCATCAGGCCGGAGGCGATCATCAGCGCCCCGACCAGGGTGTTGGATACGGCGAGAAGGCGCCGCTGGATTTCCGGATCCAAGTAACGGACGGCGTAGCCGCCCAAGGCTCCGACCAGGAAACCGACGCCGATGTAAGCGACCAGACGCCCGAGCATCATCAGCCCGACGAGCCCGGCGTTCTGTTTCCAGCCTTCGATTTTTTCCGAAAAGACAAACGGGATAGCCACAGGCGCGCAGCTGATGGCGCAGAACGAGCCCGTGGACAGCCCGAGCAACAAGCCTTCCTGAATCATGATTTCCTCCTCGCCGGCCGTCCGGTCCCTGCCTTTGTTTTCGCCGGCTGAGATTCCGGAATTTCGGCGCTTTCGGAGGAGCCCGGAAGGCGATCCTTTGGGAGCCGGGACTCGGACGGCCTAAGCGCGTCCGGAATCGGTATATTTTTTCCCTTCAGGACCCGGATCCATTGCCGCTTGTTTTCGGGGCTGGCGCTGTCGGCGATGCCGGCGACCTCGGCGAACATCGCGATGTTGCCCGCGTCCTTCAACAGCCGGACGAGGCGGCCCGGGGAGACGTCGGCTACCCTTCCGGCGGCTACGGCCGCGGCCAACCCCATTGTGTAAAACCCGATATTGTCGTAGAGGCGGGCGCGGGACGCCTCCGTCAGGCTGCCGAGATAGGCGTCCGTCCTCATCCAGGACAAGATCGAAGCGTTGACGTCCTCGACAATATCCTGGAAACGGTGGCGGGCTTGGAAGAGAGCATGAAAAAGCAGGGGCTCGTCCCGGGCGAAAAAGACGAGCCCGGCGCCTATGTTGAGAAACGCGGCCTCGGTGTAGGATCGGGACGTGAATTCTTGAAGAAGGCGGCGGATTTCTTTCAGGGTTTCCGGGAGCAGGTTTTTCATCGAGCCGAAAGCGCTGTAGACGGGCACCACCGATGCGCCCAGCCTCCTGGCGACCGCGCGGGCGGTCAGAGCTTCCCAGCCATCCGTTCGGACGACGTCGACGGCCGCTTGGAGGACGGTCCGGCGGGTGAACGTCGTTTCCTTAGGGGTCATCGGGGCCTCCTGTCTATATATAACGACTATTATGTAACTTAAGTAATCTATAAAGTCAAGCATTTTTTCTTCGAGATTGTGACCGGGCGCGCGCTTAAGCCCGGGGTCATCGCCGCCATCCAAACCTTCGGATTCGGATCAATCTTCACGTCCACCTTCATTTTCCGGTGACCGAAGGAGGCGTGGACAAGGACGGCGACTTTCCCACGATCCCCCGGCTCGACGACCCGCGGCTGGCGGAACTCTTCGGCCGCGAGGTCCTTCAGCTCCTGGTCGGCCGGGAGCTGTTGAGCTCCGAATGAGCGGAGCGGATTCTTGCCTGGCCGCACTCCGGCCTCAACGTCCATAGCCTAATCAGGGTCAAGACGAAGCCGGAAGCCGAGCGGGAGACGATGGACTGCCTGGAGTTCATCGCCCGGGTGACGTCGCATATTCCCGACAAGGGGCAGGTCATGGTGCGTTACTATGGCCTGTACGCCAACGGGGCCGGGAGAAATGTTTGTCGCCCATCAGATAAATGGGCGTTCGGGGGGCGTCAAGAACGTCTCAACCTGAAAGAGATCGTTTACACATTTAGCGGCCAACAAAAATCGTAAGGGAGCGATGGCTTCAAAGAACAGTCGTTGGTCTCACCTATTCCTTCGCTTTTAAAAACTTCACCGCAGGAATGATGTAATTTGAGACGATGGAAAATGGGGAGATGGCTTCGGCTTTGTACCAGTTTCCGGCGGTGATGACAACCACCATATTGAGATCCGGAATAACGATGATGCATTGTCCTCCCCAACCGTACGCAAAAAAGGAAGGATGGCTTCGCAATCGGACTTCATACGTTTTCCGCCACCATTGATAACCGTATCCATTTGCCCACGGAAACTCATGATTGTAGTCGTTGGGATTGAGAAATGCCGCAGTGGAAACATCACACCATCGGGACGAGATGATCCGTTCCCCCTTCCATTCTCCCCTGTCCAGGAATAGGAGACCGAACTTGGCCATGTCTCTCGGTTTCAAATGCAGGTCCCCAGAGCACAACACGACGTCATCCCGGACAATCTGCCATTGATACTCCGCCACACCCAGCGGATCAAGCAGATACTTTTTGGCAAAAGCGTCCACTCTTCTGTTTGCCGCTTTTCTGATGATTTGCCCCAGGATATTGGTATTGCAATTATCGTAGTCAAAAACGGCTCCCGGCTCGGCAAACAATGGTTTTTCCAGCAAGAACCTGATGGGATCATGGCTCGAGAAAAATCGGTTCATATCATTGTTACGGTCGGTGTACGGCAACGACTCGTCATCGTAGGTCAATCCCGAAGTCATCGTCAGAAGATGCTTGATCGTCATTTTGCCTTTCGCCGGCTCCTGCGCCAGCAAACTGGCATATTCCGGGAAAAAGTCAAAGACCTTTTGCTCGATCGAGTCAACATATCCCTTGTCTATGGCGATTCCCAGCAGAGCGGAGGTCACGCTTTTTGTTGCCGAACAGAGGACATGCAAATCGTTTCGGTCATACCCGGTTCCACCGGTATATTGGCCCAAATTGAACTTGCGACCCGGGAAATACCGCTCGAATACAAGCTTCCGGTCTTTGACGACAAGAATGTCGTGTACCCGATGTTCGCCGATCTGTTCCAATCGGATTAATAACTGAATGAATTTTGCCTCATCCATTCCAACGGAACTGAGCGAAGCGACTTCCCAGCCGTCGTCTGCGAATTCCGGAACGGAGATGCTGTTTTTGTCCTGAGAGGCAAGACCGCCGCTTTGAAGCAAAAGAAAAGACAGGATTGCAGAGAATAGTGTTTTCATCATCGGTCTCAATGACCCTTGCCCTTTCAATGTACGACCCCGAGAGCGGATTTTTCCCTCTGGACCTGACCCGGCCCTTTTCGGGATGGCCCCGACGGCATATCTTTGTTCTTTCGGCTTCCGCTCTTCAATAATTTTCACGGCCGTTTTTTACCGCTCGGTTCTTGGCCAGACTATAAAAGAGAATCACGGCGATTGCCGAAACTAGACTGACAATTCCCCCGCAGCCGTGTCCTCCCAAGGCGTAGACAACGCCGACGGAAATGACCCCCAAAATGGAGGGCGTCATTAGCCCTACGAGGAACGCTTTCCAGTAATGATAACCTTTCTTCTTGGCGATGGAGCCTGCCCAGGCGCCAAAGAGGCCGATGATCCCCAACCCTCCGAGATGGGCAAAGACAAAACGAATCCCAAAATTCGCAGAAACAATGTAACCCGCTGAACCGATAATAATCAGGCTGAGAAAAAGTCGAAGCATTTATCGTCCTTCCGGCACGAATAGCATATACCGGTCGCCTTTGTTTTCCGGGCAGATGACCCGCGAGGAGAGCTTTTTTTCAGTGGCCTTTCGGGCAAAGGCACCATACATGTATTCCCGGCCTCCCATATGGATGGGGAAAACCGCTTTGGGCTTGAGCAACTCGGCCTGTTGGAACTTGCCGACGAAGGCAATGTCTATCTTCCCCGCTTTTCCGAGCAAATAATCCATGTCCGCTTGAAAAGCATCTGTCGGGCCAAGGTAATCACCCGAATGATAGATCGACACGCCATCCACTTTGATTAGGTAAGCGACTTCGGGAACGTCGTCGGGTTCGCTGTTGACGGTATAGATTTCCATCCCCCCGAGTGTCTTTATCGCCCGGGGAGCGGGCATGTCGATCGTCCGTTCGCCCTGCCGGGCATCCCAGCCGAAAATGTAAGTGATGTTCTTGATGGCCGGCCGCCAGGAAAGGATCACGGGATCGAAATGATCACTGTGGTTGTGGGAGACAAAGACCACGACATTTTGATTCTTGATCTCCTCCGGGTTGATGAAGCCATTGGCCAAGGAGGGCTTTTCGGGCGCCGGCTCGCGCGGCCAGTAATCGAAGATCATGAGGCGGCTTCGGGTTTTGACCGCGAAGCCGCAGTGTCCCAGGTGCCAGACGATCGCTTCCCCGTCCTTGAGAGGTTTGGCCAGGAGCGAGGGGATATCCGTCGCCTGGGAGCCCGGCGCCGGTTCGGCTCCGGCTTCCTTGAGGATGGCGGCGATACCGGGATACGAGTATTCCATCGCCAGGCCAAGCGCGCTGCGGCCCTTTCCGTCCTTCGCCTTTGGGTTGGCTTTCTTATCGAGGAGGAAGCGGACCATATCCGTCCGGCCTTTTTTCACCGCCAGGTGGAGAGGCGTCGATCCCTCCGGATCGGCGGCGTTGACGTCGGCTCCATGGTCGAGGAGCATCCGGGCGAGTTCCACGCTTCCTCCCTGGGCAGCTCTTTGGAACGGCGTACTTCCTGAATCGTCCTTCAGATCAATTGGCAGTCCCTTCCCCAAAAGAAACGCGGTAGGCCGGGCGAATCCGAGATAGGCGGCCCGATGGAGCGGGTATCTTTGGAGCAAATCCCGGTTCTTCAAAGCTTCGGCGCGCGGCCAGAGCCTCTCGACAAGATCTTGGAAGCCGTTGACCAGCGGAAAACTCAAAGCCGTCTCATTGAAATCATTCCGGACGTCGAGCCTCGCTCCGCGTTCGAGCAACCACTCCATGACCTCGGCCCGGCCGGCCTGGGAAATATACAGGAGGGGCGTCGATCCTTCCTCGTTCAGGGCATTGATATCGGCGCCGTGCTTGATCAGGACATCGAGAAGCCGGAGATTGCCAGAAAAGGTGGCGACATGAAGCGGCGTGCTGCCCCAAAGCTCACGAGCCATCACGTTTGCCCCTTTGGAGAGGAGGAATTCCACGCCGACGTCCGATCCGGCCAGAGCGGCATGAAACAGAGGTGTACGGCCGTAGCGATCGGGACCTTCGATGGGGAAGCCGGCCTTGAGCAGGCGGTCCATTAGGTCGGTCATTCCACCGGCCGCGGCACAGTGAAGTAAAGTTCGGCCGTTGCGGGCGGAGGCTTTGCCGTCTGCCCCTCTGGCGATCAGGAAGTCCACGATATCCTGGCGTCCTCCCGCGGCGGCCAGATGGAGCGGCGTTTGGCCGAGGTCGTCGAGGGTGTCGATCTTCATCCCCCCGGCGATCAACTTTTCGACCATGGCTGTCATCCCGCCCGCGGCCGCAGAATGGAGAAGAGTGCCCCCGCTGTCGTTGTTTGATGCTGCCTCGGCCCCGTGCGAAAGAAGGTAGTCGACAAGCGATTGGAATCCGGCCGAGGCCGCCCGGTGGAGTAGCGCCCGCCCCCCCTCGCCTTTGGTCTCGACGCGCAAGCCTCCTTGAAGAAGGGCTTCGATGGCCTCCGGGCGCCGGCCGTAGAAAGCCGCTTCGAGCGCGTTAACACCCGGACCGCACAGGGCGTTTGGATCGGCGCCGCCCGCGATCAAAGCCCGGGCCGCGTCGGCCTGTCCGGCCGAAGCCGCCCAGATGAGGGGTGTGTATCCATCCGGGTCGGTCGCCTTGACGTCGGCCCCATTGGCGATGAGAAATTTGATGATCTCCGTATGCCCCGCGTTGCTGGCGAAATGGAGGGGAGTTCGGCCCCGAGAGTCTTTTTCGTTGACGACCTTGGGATCCTCGGCGACGAGCGCCTTGATTTTGGCCAGGTCGCCCGCCCGGACGGCGACGTGGATCTCGCCGGCCCGTACGGATGGCGGGCGTTTCTTGGCGGCCAGCTCGCGAACGATGGCCTCGCAGATCTCCTTGATGGGCGCGCTCTCGAAGCCGTCTCCGGGCGGAGGTCCGCCGCCGCGAGGTCCGAGGAGGACGCGCTCTTTGACCAAGGTCACCTTCTCAGGAAACAGAGCCGGCCCAGAAGGGAGGTCGACGAGGCCGGCGGCCTTGACGACAGTGTTTCCCGCGCAGAAGGACGCGATGAGCAATCCCGCGGCGTGGGCGTCTCTGATGAATTTGAGAACGACCTGGTTTTCATTGAACTTCCTCCACTGCGGGCCGCTGGGAATGATCAGACAGTCATATCCGGAGAAATCCTTCATATCGGGGATGAGGATGTCGCTCCGGAGAACGACATCGCGCTTCTTGTTGTAACAGCCCCGGTATTCAACGTCGACGCCGACGCGCTTCATGGCCCAGCCGCGGGCTTCGATCTCCTCCTTGAGCGGAAAATAGGCGTCACCGAACCACTCGCCTAGGAGCACGAGTGCGCTCACCGGCCGCGGCTCCTCTTTCGAAGGCGGTTGGCCCAGCCCCTGTCCGGCGAGGAGGAGAATCGCCAGGCCGGCGATTAGAACGATCTGGGTGAAATTCTTCATTGTCTGGCCTCCAGGCTTCGATAATCCTCGTCCAATCCGAAGATAACAAGATGTATCGTGGCGATGAGATCAGCCATTTGATTTGTTTACTCTTTCGGCTTCAACCTTGCAATCACCTGAATATCAACCCACCAGATGTCCCCATCGACAGCGAAAAATAAATATTTTCCGTCCGGTGAGATATACGCTCCTCTGGTATCTGGTTTGAACCCATGCTTGGTCAGGTCAATCGCTTCTCCCCAATTGCCCTCCTTATCCTTAAAGCTGACAAATAGACTGCCATTTTCAACCTCGATATCAAAAATCATGTAACTGCCATCCGGAGCAATGCACGGATGTGTCTGATTTCCGTAATGAGGGTTGATATTCAACCTTTTATAATCACTGAAAAAACCGTTGCGGAAAGTGACCATGGCCAGGTAGTGTTTGGGCTGGTTGCCCCATACCGACTCGGTCGTATAAAGCTGGCCTGACTTTTCGGAGGTCAAATACATTCCCTGTCCGGCATATTTTGGAGCAGACCAGCCGGTGTCAGTTCTTGCTGATGCGTAATAACCGGATTGTCCGGCCTGTCCCGGCCCGAACTGCCACAAAAAAAACAGCCATTTTCCATCGCTTGAAATACAAGGATGAAACGCGCGGGTGCCTTTGGATATCTGCAGGGGAACCGGTTCTGTCCATGTTCCGTTCTCAATCTTTGTGAAAAATATTGTTGGAATCAATTCATCGGACGGATGCGATAATCTGTAAAAATAGTATTCGTCACCGTCGGGAGAGAATGAACCTTTAAAATCAATGAATTTCGTTGAAGAAACTATCCCGGGAGCGAAGACTTCCGGCGTCATCCCCGGCGGTTTCTGGCCCAGGTAAGGGCCTTTAAGGACGGGGAAGCTTTCCGGCTGAGCCTGACTGCCAACGGGCAATGCCATGGACGACAAAAACGTGATGAAGATGGCAATGAATTTCAAGGTTACCTCCTTTCCGGGACTATGACGGCTGCATGGAAGGCGCACGGGCGGGGAAGATCCCCGATTTTCCGCCACTTTCCGAGCCTGCCATCTGCGCCTATCTCAGAGACGAAAACGGCGGAATAGATCGGGGGCGCCCAGCCAAATCCGCCGCCGGTCACGATGACCTGTTCATTGCTGACATGGACCGTCATCCTGGACTGGGGAACGGGGAAGGGCGTTTCTTTGCGCCAATTCCCCAATCTGGATCCAATGGCTGCCGCCGAATAAACCTCTGCGTGCAGATGATCCTCCATATCTTGCCCCCCGAAAACATAAATGCGGCCGTTGTGCGCGGCGACTCCGGAATGAACCAGGGGCAGCGGCAAGGGCGTCGTGGCCCCCCAGTCGCCGAAACCGGATCCCTTTATTTCCGCCGAAAACACGTCGGGAGAGTATACGGCTCGGCGATTCGCGGTGAATCCTTCAAGTCCTCCCATGACAAAAACATGATGGTTTACCGCCACGGCCGCGTGCCCTTGAAGCGCCTTGGGGAGGGATGATCCGCGGTTCCAGCCCTTGTTTTCACCGTTGATTAAGTCGGAAATAGACATCGAGCAGACATCGGAAAATGTCTCTTTCTCTTTGAAACCGCCCATGATGAAAAGCCGCGGGAGTGCGCCGGAAATGTCTTTTTTCAATGTTGCTTTTTGAACAATGAAATGATCCGCGGCGGTTTTATCGACCGATTCCATGTCAACCCAGTAGATGTCATCATTGCCCGTTCGGTCGCTCGCAAAAAATAGGTATTTGCCGTCAGCGGTGACTGCCGGCGTAAATTCGTTTCCCGCGCTGTTTATCCCGCTTCCCAGGCTTCTTGCTCGTGTCCACTGCCCGTTCTTGCCTTTATAAGAGATGTACAAGTCTCCGCTGCCCAAATTTCCCGGGACGAATGCGGAGAACAAAAAGAAGCTTCCATCCGGGGATATGAATCCGTCTCCTTCACGATATTTTGTGTTGATCGCTGCCCCCAGATTTTCCGGCTTGCCGAATTTCCCCTCTAACCATACTGAACAATAAAAGTCCATTTGCCCCCATCCGCCCTGGCGGTTCGAGGCGAAATAAATTGTGCCGTTTTGGGCAACGGACGGAGCAAACTCATCCTTTTCGGAGTTCACGGAAAACCCGGGATTGACCGGTTCGGACCAGCCGGATTCCGTTCTATTGACAACCCAAATATCATAGTCTTCTTTTGGCTCTCCTGCACCTTTAAGCGGCCGGTTCGAAGAAAAGTACAGCTGCCTTCCATCATGGGAAAAAGCCTGGTCCACGTCGCTGTAATT
>Ga0316628_100001090_pt1 | contig 18734 bp, 18 predicted proteins | sample OWC_Aug_M2_C1_D5_FD_207648 | JGI IMG/M metagenome (GOLD analysis project Ga0316628, IMG submission 207648) | Wetland soil microbial communities from Old Woman Creek delta, Ohio, United States - OWC_Aug_M2_C1_D5_C | ecosystem: Environmental > Terrestrial > Soil > Wetlands | place: USA: Ohio... | reverse complement strand
ATCCGCCCCGGATTCGTTACGCTCCCTCACCGTACTTGCCCAGTACGCCTCGGTCGCGACGCCTTGCCGGATGCGGCGCATCGACCCTCTCGGTGCTTCACCATATTTATGAACTGAAGCACTCAGCGACCGCATCGATCTCCACCCGCGCCCCGGCGGGCAGTTTTGCGACCTGTACCGTCGCCCGGGCGGGCGGGTCCTCCGGGTAGAACCTTCCGTAAATCGCGTTCATCGCGGGGAAATCCCCCAGGTCGACAAGGTATACCGTGGTCTTCACGACGGACCGAAGCGTAGCCCCTCCGGCCGTCAGCACCGCGTCGAGGTTTTTCAGGACGCGCTCCGTCTGGACCTCGATCCCGCCTTCCACCAATTTCCCGGTAGACGGATCGAGCGGGATCTGTCCCGAGCAGAAGAGGAACCCCCCTGCCCGCACCGCCTGGGAGTATGGGCCGATCGCCGCCGGGGCCCCTTCCGTTCGCACCGCTTCGCGTTCCATGATTATCCCTTTCCCCTCTCCACCGATTGTACACCCCGAACCTTCCCGATCGACTTCATGAGGGAGGCCAGGTGGTCGGCGTCGTTCACCGACACCTCGAAGTCGCAGATCGCCCGCTGGTCGCGGGTCGTCATCACCGACGCCCTTCGGATGTCCACCTCGCTCGAAGTAATGCTCCTGGAGATGTCGGCCAGGAGCCCCGGCTTGTCCGAGCACACCACGCGCAGCTTGACGGGGTGGACCGCCTTCGTCCCCGCCTCCCAGCTTACCTCGACGGCGCGCGCCGGGTCGCTCTCGAGGACTTTCGGACACTCCTTCGAATGGATCGTGACTCCCCGCCCACGGGTGATGAACCCCACGATCGGATCGCCCGGCACCGGGTGGCAGCAGTTCCCCAGGCGGACGAAGATGCTGTCCATCCCCTTCACGATGACGGTGCTGGGGCGTCGTGTCACCACTTTGCGGATCAGGGTGGACAGGCGCGACTCCCTGGTCTTCTCCTGCAACTGCTCCGGCGGCAGGAGGCGGCGCAGCAGCGGCATGACCGACGTCTTTCCGTACCCGACCATCCTCATGAAGTCCTCCGGGGTCCTGCAGCGGTGCTCCTGCAGCACCTCGGCGAACTCCGGCCCCTTCAATACCTTGTTGAGGTTCAGGGAATGCTTCCGGCACTCCTTCTCCAGGATCTGGCGGCCCAGGGCGAGCGACTGTTCCTGCTGCTCCTCCCGCAGCACAGCGCGGATCTTGCTGAGGGCGCGGCTCGTCTTCGCGACCTTCAGCCAGTCCCTGCTCGGCTTGTGCGACGGCTGGGTGACGATCTCGACGACGTCGCCGTTTTTCAACGCCACTTTCAGCGGGACCATCCGGCCGTTCACCTTCGCGCCGACGCACTGGTTTCCGACCTCGGTGTGGATGGCGTAGGCGAAATCGATCGGCGTGGCCCCCTGCGGAAGCTCCTTCACGTCGCCCCGGGGCGTGAAGACGTACACCTCCTCCGGAAACAGCTCGACCTTGACGGTGTTCAGAAACTCGCGGGGGTCCTTCATGTCCTGCTGCAGCTCCAGGATCTGCCGCAGCCAGAGGAACATCTGGTCCCCCTTCTCGACCGTCCGGCGTCCCTCCTTGTATTTCCAGTGGGCCGCAACCCCGTTCTCGGCGAGTGCGTGCATCTCCTCGGTGCGGATCTGGATCTCCATCATTTCCGCGTTCGGGCCGAAGACCGTGGTGTGGAGCGACTGGTAGAGGTTCGCCTTCGGCATGGCGATGTAGTCCTTGAATCGGCCGGGCACCGGCTTCCACAGGTTGTGGACGATCCCGAGGGCTTCGTAGCACTCGCGCACCGTCTTCGTCGTGATGCGAAAGCCGATGAAGTCGTAGACGTGATCGAAGTCGATCCCCTGGCGGTTCATCTTCTGGTAGATCCCCGCCAGGTGCTTGGAGCGCCCGGTGATCGTCGCATCGATCCCGATCTCCCGGCACTTCGACTCGAGAAGGGAGATGACGCTCCGGACGTGCGCTTCGCGGTTTCGCTTCCGCTCGTCCGCCATGCGCGCGAGTTCCTTGTACTGCTCGGGGTGAAGCACCTCGAAACAGCGGTCCTCGAGCTCCGTCCGGATGCGGGACATCCCGAGCCTGCCCGCGATGGGAGCGTAGATCTCGACGGTCTCGCGGGCGATCACCGCCTGCCGGTCGGCCGGGAGATGTTTCAACGTGCGCAAGTTGTGGAGACGGTCGGCGAGCTTGACGAGGATGACCCGGAGATCCTTCCCCATCGCGAGGATCATCTTGCGGAGGGATTCCGCCTTCTGGGCGGCGGCGTCGGACAGGGCGACGCGGCCGATCTTGGTCACCCCGTCGACGAGCTGGGCGACCGAATCGCCGAAGAGGTCACGCACCTCCTCGATCGTGGCCACCGTGTCCTCGACGGTGTCGTGGAGGAGCCCGGTGGCCACCGTCTCCTCGTCGAGGTTCCAGTCGGCAAGCAGATAGGCGACGTTCAGCGGATGGATGAGGTACGGCTCACCCGACTTGCGCACCTGTCCGTGGTGCACCTTGGCGGTGAAGACGTACGCCTTGTGGATGAGCTCGATATTCGCGGACGGGTGGGTCGCCTGCACCCGGTCCACGATGTCCATGAGACGGAGCAAGAGGAACCCCCCGCCCCGGCGCTATTTTACGCGGACCTTCCCCTGGGCGATCTCCCGAAGCGCGACGACCGTCGGCTTCTCCTTCCGGGCTGTCGTGTCGATCGTCGCCCCGGCGCCGGAATAGAGCTGCTTGGCGCGCTTGGCCGCCACCACCGTAAGCTCAAAATGGTTGTCCACCTGTCGCAGGCAATCCTCAACCGTTACTCGAGCCATGCCTCTCCTCTCCCTCTCCTCCAAGGATCCGGCCGACGGCGCCGATCGCGCGTTCCCGGCGAAGGCGCCGCGCGCGCACGATCCACTCCACCTTCCGGACCGCGGTTTCCAGGTCGTCGTTCACGACCAGGTAGTCGTAGTTCCCCAGTTCCCTGATCTCGCGCCGGGCCGCCGCGAGGCGCCGTTCGATCTCCTCCCGGCTGTCCCGGGCCCTCGCGGTGAGCCGCTCCCGGAGGGACACCCAGTCGGGCGGCAGGATACCGATCCGCACCGCCTCGGAAACCGCCGCCTTGACGGAGGCGCCTCCCTGGACGTCGATCTCGAGCACGGCGTCCTGCCCTTTGGACACGATCGCCTCGACCGCGAGCCGCGATGTCCCGTACCGGTGGCCGTAGACCGAGGCGGTCTCCAAAAACTCTTTCGAATCTAACATTTTATCAAATTTTACTTCATCCACGAAATAATAATCGATGCCGTCCTTCTCCCCCGGCTTCTTCTCCCTTGTGGTGCAGGAGACGGAGAGGGAAAGCCCCTCGACGCGGGCTATGAGCGCCCGGCAGATCGTGGTCTTCCCGGAGCCCGAGGGGGCCGATATGACGAAGATGTCGCCGCGCGTCACCTTGTTCTCCAGTTCATGGACACGGAAATATCACTCGATGTTCTGGATCTGCTCGCGGACCTTTTCGAGCTCGGTCTTGGCGGTCACGACGAGGGCCGACACCCCCGCGTGGGCGGACTTGTTCCCGGCGGTGTTCAGCTCGCGGAAGATCTCCTGGACGAGGAAATCGAAGCGTTTCCCGACGGCATCCCCGGGGGAATGGAACAACGCGTCGGCCGCGGCCAGGTGGGATGCGAGGCGGTCGCACTCCTCGGTGATGTCGAGCCGGTCGAGCAGGATCGCGGCCTCCTGGTGAAGCCGGACCGGATCCACTCCCGCATCGGCCGAAAGCGCGGCGATCCGTTCCCTGAACCGGGCGGCCGCCTGCTCCTTGTTCTCCGAGGTAAGCGACCGGATCTGCCCCGCGAGGATCCCCAGGCGCGCGATCGCCTCCTGGAGGACCCGCTTCATCCGGTCTCCCTCCTCCGCCCGGGAGCGGCCGAGCATCTCGATGGCGTCCCGGACGGCCCCTTCGGCCGTCGGCCACAGGAGCTCCGCGGGATCTTCCCCGACGGGGGCCGCCTGGAACAGGTCCGGCACCGCAAGCAGGTCCCGCAACGTCACTTCGCCGCCGATCCCGTGCTCCTTCCGGATCCGGATCGCCTCCGCGAGGAACGACCGCAGCAGGTCGTCGTTCACGCGCAGCGCGGCGCCGAGCTTCCCCCACTCCCGGACGTTCACATGCAGGTCGACCTTCCCCCGCCGCACCGCGTCGCGGACGATTCCCCGGATCCTCGGCTCCCACGACAGGAACCTGCCCGGGCATCGCGTGTGAAGGTCGAGGAACCGGTGATTCACCGTCCGGACTTCCACGGTGACGGAGATCTCCTCCCCGTGCCGATCCCCCCGGCCGAACCCCGTCATGCTCATCCACACGGACGTTTCCCCTGCGAAGCGCGAGGTGGGGCGGGGCGATCGCGCATTTCGGCCGCGCGGAGAAGCTTTTCGGCCGTGATCGGCGAAGTCCCGACCTCCCCGACGACGACGCTCGCCGCGACGTTGGCGAGCACCGCCGCCTCGCGCATCGTGGCGCCCGCGGCGAGGCATGCGGCCAAGGTACCGATCACCGTGTCCCCGGCGCCGGTAACGTCGAATACCTGCCGCGCGAACGCGGGAACGTGGAAGCAGGTGTTGCGCCCACGCTCGACCAGCGTCATCCCCTCATCGCCGCGCGTTATGAGGATCGCCTTCGTCCGTCCGGCCCGCATGAGTTCCTTCCCCGCCTCCCAGACGTCGAGGTCGGTCGCAAGCTCCCGTCCCCCGAGGGCGGCCTGTGCCTCCCCCTTGTTCGGGGTGATGACGGTGCACCCCCGGTAGAAGGAGAAATCGGGCCGCTTCGGATCGACGGCTACGAAGATCCCCTTCCGGTTCGCCGCCGCGGTCACCTCCCGGACCAGCTCCCCGGTCAACGCTCCCTTCCGGTAATCGGAGAAGACGACGCCGTCGACACCGGGGAGCACGGCCAGCACCTTCCGGAGGAGCGCGTCGGACGTCTTGCGGGACGGCGGCGCCATCTGCTCGCGGTCCACGCGGACGACCTGCTGGCTGTGGGCGATCACCCGCGTCTTGACGGTGGTGGGGCGATCCGGGTCCACGACCGCGGCCGTGAGGCCGACCCGCTTCCCCTTGAGCATCCGGGAGACGAACCGGCCCTCGCCGTCGTCGCCCAGGAGTCCGGCGATCTCGACCCCCGCTCCAAGCCCGCGGAGGTTGAACGCCACGTTCGCAGCGCCGCCCGGGACCTTCGTCTCCCGCGTGACGGCGACCACCGGCACCGGAGCCTCCGGGGAGATCCGCCCGACGGTACCGAAGACGTACTCGTCGAGCATGATGTCCCCCACGACGAGGACACGGCGCGAGGGGAACCGCCTCACCACCTCCGCCGCGCGGGAAAGGATCCCGTCGTCACTCATACGGCGTCGCTTCGTCGATCAGCAGGATCGGAATGCCGTCATCGACCCGGAACGAAAGCCGGCACGCGCCGCACCGGAGTTCGCTCTCGTCGGCGGTCAGTTGAAGTTCCCCCTTGCACTTCGGGCACGCCAGGATCTCGAGCAGTTCCTTGTCCATCGCCATCGCCTATCCCCCCGCCTTCGCTGCCGGCGGAATCAGCTCGCCGACCAGCGTCCAATCCTTGATTTTGTGGAATTTCGCGTACAGGCGCACCGGGACGCGCCGCTCGTCGCTGGAAAACCAGATCTTCAGGTCCCCCTTGTCGTCGGGCTTTCCGTCCCTTCGGATCAGGGGACGGACCGCGATCGTGTCCACCTCCCCATGTTCCGTGTGGATCCGCTCGTTCCCGAGGATGCGCGAGGAGATCTGGTAGATCTTCCGGCCCCCGTAGACGTTCCGCGGACGGTTCTCGACGCCCAGGTCCCTCCACCGGAAATAGTATGCGACGCTCACCGGGTCGTAGACGGAAGGGACCGTGTCGACCTGCTTCCGGATCTTCCCCGACTGCCGGTACCGGTACGTGATCCTCCCGGTCTCCTGGTTGTAGAGGGCCACGTCGTCCTTTTCCTTCTCGCGCTCCGTGAACTCCTGCCGGATCGGGGCGAGCGTCTCGGTGTCGAGATAATAGTCGATCGTCTCGTTGATCGGGAAAATGTATGAGAGGACCCCGGATGTCCATGCCCGCACGTTCAGGTGGTACGCGGGCTTTCCGGCGATGGAGACCTTTCCCTGGTACCGGAACCGGGCATACCCCATGGTGATGCCGATGAAATCGACCCTGTATACGAGTTCCTCGGGACTTTTCGCCCATCCCGGCAGAGACCCGCCTTGTGCGTCCTTCGAAGGGGCCGAAGGCACAGGGTGCGGCGCGGCGGCGGGTTTCGCCTTGTGGGTGGAGGTCGTCCCGTTCGCATGACGCTCGCCCTCGGTGCGCGGAAGAAGCGCTCCGATCTCCTTTTTCGGTTCCACGGCCCCAGGCGCCGGCGGAGATATCGGAGCCGGGGTGACCGCCTTCGGCGCCGGAACCGCGGCCGGAGGAATCGCAATTGGCGGCGGGCTGGCTACCGCCGCTTCGGCCTTCGGGACGACCGTCGCCGTGTTGTCGGATATCGTGTTATCGATCGGCCGAGGTTCGGCCGGCTCCCCTCCCGGTTCCTCCGTCTTCACGACGGGCGGAAGCCATTCCTTCCCGTTCGAGGGGGTGGTGTTGTCGGCCGGGGCGACGGAATCCGGGGCTTCCCTGCCTGCCCCGGCACTTGGCCGTCCCTGGCCATCGGCCGCGCGATCCTCCGGCCCCGGGGGCGGGGACATCGCGTATCGTCCGCCCTGGCAGCCGGCCCCGGCAAGCAGAAAGGCCAGGAGGAGGAGCGCGGATATCTCCTTTCCTGCCTTCCCGTTCACGATGTGGCGCGCGAAACGATCCATCCGGCGGCCTCCCGCATCCCCGGGAGAAAGACATCCGGGGCGATCCCGGCACGATCCCCCGAAGCTTTCTCCCCGATTCCGTACCCCGTTCCGACAAGGACCGTCGCGGCGCCGAGCCGGATTCCCATCGAAACGTCGCTCATTTTATCACCGACCACGTAGCGGGGACACGATTCCGGCACCCGGAGCCGACGAAGGATCCTCTCCGCCAGCTCCGTCCCCGGCTTCCGGCATCCGCAGACACGTCGATATGTCTGGACCGCGCCCTCCGGGTGGTGCGGGCAATACTCGACCGCGTCGAATACGATCCCTTCCGCCCCGAACGCGGAAACGAACCGCCGGTGGACGGATTCCATCTCCGCCCCGGTGAATATCCCCTTCGCCATGCCGGCCTGGTTCGAAACCACCGCAAGCAGGAACCCCTCCCGGGACAGGACGCGCAACGCCTCGGCGGCTCCGGGCAGGATGCGGACGTCCGACGGATCGCGCAGGTATCCGACCTCCTCGATAAGCGTACCGTCCCGATCGAGGAAAACGATCCCCCTCATTGCAGGCCCCGGTAGATCTCCGGCTCCCCGACGGGGCGCGTCTTCCAGCGCCGGTGGAACCACATCCACTGGTCCGGAGCCTTCCGGATCGCCTTTTCCAGCTCCTCGTTGCACCGGCGGGTGACGCGCGCCACCTCTTCCTCGCGTGGCGCGCCGGGATCGATCGCGATCGGAGGGCCGAAGCGGAGCACGTGATGGAACTTCCGCGCCGGATCGCGGAAGATGAACCCGGGGTGGATCGCGGCGTTCATCGCGAGCGCGAGGCGGGCGATCCCGAAGGTCGTATACGCCTTGCGGGTGAAGAAATCCACGAGGATCCCCTTGGGACGGTCGACATTCTGGTCGATGAGGATCCCGACGAGGATCCGCTTCCGCAGGATCTTCATCACTTCCTTCGCCGAGTCGGCCTTGCGGATGACCATGTTCCCGATGCACTCGCGGCGTTCCGTGACGATCCGGTCGAAGATATCGCTTTTCAACGGGCGCACGATGAACGCCACGGGAGCGATCATGACGCCGTAGACGTGCGACAGGAGCTCCCAGTTTCCGAAGTGCCCTGTCATCACCATCGCGGGCTGGTTCCTTCCCTCGAGGGTTTCCCGCGTATGCTCCGCGCCCTCGATCCGGAAGTGCTCCCGGATGTACGCCGCGTCCATCTTCGGAAGATGGACGAACTCCGCGGCGGAGGTGCCCATCTGCCGGTAGCACGCCCGGATGATCCGGTCCGCCTCCGCGTCGCCCATCTCCGGGAAGGCGATCCCCAGGTTGATCCGCGCGATCCTGCGGTGCTTCCGGTCCACGGCGCAGACCAGCAGCATCATCGTCTCGCAAACCGCGGCGAGCGCCGGAAGGGGAACCGCTTCGAGGATCCGCAGGAAGAGGCGGGCGATTCTTTCCTTCACGTCCGTCCCCCTCCCTCCAACCGAGCGAGGATCAAGCCGGCGATTTCCTCCCACCCTTCCAGGTATTCCACTTCCACGCGAAGCGCGCCGACGGAAAACGGAACGGCACCGGGAAGGCGGACCAGGTCCTTCTCCGTCGTGATCGCGGGCAGGCCGCCGGCCTCCCGGGCGATCCGTTCGAGGTCCCCCCGGCCGTACGCGTGGTGGTCCGGAAACGGGAGGAACCCCTTGACCCGGAATCCCGCCGCCGCCAGGGTGTCGCGGAACTGCGCGTTTCGTGCCAGCCCGGAGAACGCGAACACGGCGTCCCCGGCCGTGACTTCCTTCCATGGATCGCCGTCCCGCCCGACGATCCCGCCGGGCGACAGGCGCGAGATCGCCCTGGGGCGTCCTTCCGGGAAGGGGATCGAACGGGCGGTCCGCGCCCCGGATTCCACGTCGGGACATTTCGTGATCACCAACGCGTCCGCGAACCGCGCGTGGGAAGGCGGTTCCCGCAACGGGCCCAGCGGCGCCGTCCACCCGTTTCCGAGTCCCCGTCCGCAATCGACAAGGAGCAGGTCGGCGTCGCGCCGCAGCGAGAGATGCTGAAATCCGTCGTCGAGGAGGATCACGTCCACTTGCCGCCTGGAAAGGAGATCCCGTCCCGCGTCGGCGCGGGACTCGCCCACGACGACGGGAATCCCGGGAAGGGACCGTGCGATCAGCACAGGCTCGTCCCCTCCCTCCGCCGCGGGGGCGATCGGCCCCTCCCCGTCGGACACCCAGCGGACACCGCGGCTTTTCCGTCCGTACCCCCGGGACAGGACACCGACCCGGCGTCCCTGCCCGGTGAGCCACCGCGCGAGATGGATGACGTGCGGCGTCTTTCCCGCGCCGCCCATGGCGAGGTTCCCGACGCTCACGACCGGGCGCGGAAGCCGCGAAGCCGGAAGGAGTCCCGTGGAGGAAAGGAATCGGCGCACCCTGGCGGCGGCCCCGAGGATCATCGCCGCGACCCGCCGCCCGGAAGCGCCGACAGGACCGCTGCCGTGCTTGCCTCGGAAGCGCCGCGGAACGTTTCGAGCAGCTCCTTCGCGCGCCGGCCGGTCTCGCGGAAGACGTGCGGATCCGCGGCGAACCGCGCCAGGCGTTCCGCGAGCTCCTCCTCTCCCGCGACGCGGATCAGTGCGTCCCCGGCCAGGAAGGCGTCGGCGATCTCGCTGAAATTCTCCATGTGGGGACCGACGATCGTCGGCACGCCGTGCCACGCCGGCTCGAGGACGTTGTGCCCCCCCTTCGGAACGAGGCTGCCCCCGACGAACGCGAGGTCGGCCGCCGCGTACGCGCCCGAAAGCTCTCCCACCGTGTCGAGCAGCAGGACCGTTCCGGCGAGGACATCCGCCCCCTCGGAAATCGCCGTGCGCCGCACCATGGAAATGCCTTCCCGGTGGAGCAGGTCCTCGACCGCGTCGAACCGCTCCGGGTGACGCGGCGCGAGGAGGAGGCGGATCGACGGGTTCCCCTTCCCCGCGGAGAGGAACGCCCGCAGCACCTGCGCCTCCTCGCCGTCGTGCGTCGAACCGGCGACGATCCACGCGGCCCCCGCGGCCTTCTCCCGCAGGAGCATGCCGGAAAGCGGCGACGCGCCGGTCTCCGGCGGGGATACGTCGAACTTCAGGTTCCCCCCCACGGTGAGGATCTCCCGCGGGGCCCCCAGCGCGGCGAACCGCTCCGCATCCTCGGCCGTCTGGGCCGAAATCGTACGCAGCGTCCGGAGTATGGGTGCGAAGAACCACCGGAACCGCATGTACCCGGCGAACGAGCGCTTCGACAGACGTCCGTTGACGATCACCACGGGGATCCCGCGACGCGCGCACGCGGCGATGAAATTGGGCCAGATCTCGGTTTCCACGATCACGACGACGTCCGGGCGCACCCGGTCGAGGAACCGCCCGCAGAGCCCCGGGAGGTCGAACGGAAAGAAGAACCCTTCGTCGATGACTCCGGAGAGGGATTTGACCGCCGTCTCCCGCCCGGTGAGGGTTACGCTCGAAACGAGGAGACGGGCGTCGGGCACGCGCCGGCGCAGGAGGCGAAGGAGCGGGACGGAGGCCAGTGTCTCCCCCACGGATACCGCGTGGACCCAGACCGTGGCGCGTCCGTCGATGGGGGCCTGCCGGGGGGCGCCGCGAAGTCCGATCCGGTCCGGCAGGTTCACCCTCCGCTTCCGGGAGAGGAGGACCCACGGGATCCATAAGGGAGCGCCGACGACCAACCCCGTCCCGAGCAGAAGGTTGTAAAGGATATGCCCCGGGCTCCCGGGGAGAAATGGGCGATCCACCGCCCTACCCCCTGCCTGTTTCGGGTTCCGGGAGATCGGCCTTCCGCTCCTCGAACTGCTTCAGGTAGAAGGACCGGTAGCGCGACTCCCGCGAGAGAAGTTCGTCGTGCCGTCCCCGTTCGACGATTCGCCCGTCCTCGACCACGAAGATCACGTCCGCGTTGCGGACCGTCGAGAGCCGGTGGGCGATGACGAAGGTCGTGCGTCCGCGCATCAGGGTGTCCAGCGCCTCCTGCACGACGTGCTCCGATTCCGTGTCGAGCGCCGAGGTGGCCTCGTCGAGGATAAGCAGCGGGGCGTCCTTCAGGAGCGCGCGGGCAATCGCGAGCCGCTGGCGTTCCCCCCCGGACAGCCGCAGCCCCTGCTCCCCGACCACCGTCGCGTACCCTTCGGGCATCCGTTCGATGAACGCGTCCGCGTGGGCGCGCCGCGCCGCCTCGACGACCTTCTCCATCGGGGCGCCGGGCATCCCGTAGGCGATATTGTTCCGCACCGTGTCGTTGAAGAGCACCGTGTGCTGGCTGACGATCCCGATCTGCTCGCGAAGGGAAGCGAGCGTGACGCTCCGGATGTCGACCCCGTCGATCCGGATCGACCCCTCCTGCGGGTCGTAGAACCGCGGGATCAGGTCGACCAGCGTCGTCTTCCCCGCCCCGCTGGAGCCGACGATGGCGACCATCGTCCCGGCGGGGACATGGAAGTCGATCTCCTTCAGGACCGTTTCCCCCCCCGCGTTGTACCGGAAATCGACGCGTTCGAAGGAGATCCCCTCGCGGATCGGCGCCAGCGTTCCCGCACCCTCCGACTCACGCACCTCGGGAAGCGTGTCGATCACCTCGAAGACGCGGCCCCCGGCGGCGAGCCCCTGCTGGACGACGTTGTTGATGCGGGAGAGTCGCTTCACGGGCTCGTAGAGCATGAACAGCGCGGTGATGAAGGAGAAGAAGTTTCCCGGCGTGCTGTGGCCGTTCACCACGCTGTACCCGCCGTAGTAGATGACGGCGGCCGCCCCCACGCCCGCGAACATCTCGGAGAGCGGGGAGGTCATCGCCTGCACCTTCACGACCTTCATGCTGAGGCGGAACAGCTCGTTGTTCCTCGTGGAGAATCGCTCCGTCTCGTACGTTTCGGCCCCGAACGACTTCACGAGCTTCGCCCCGCTGATCGTTTCCTGGAGGTGGGACGAGAGACCTCCCGTGATCTCCTGGGCCTTGACGCTGGTGCGGCGCAGCTTCCGTCCGAACCGGGCGATCGGCCAGAAGGCGAGCGGGAAGGCGACCAGGGCGATGAGCGCGAGCTTCCAGTCGCGATAGAAAACGACGAAAACGAGAAACGCCGCGGTGAAGATGTCCTTGATGAGCCCCGTGGCGGCGTCGGTGATCGCGCTCTGCATCAGGCCGACGTCGTTCAGGACGCGGGACATCAGCACTCCCGTGGGGTGCCGCAGGTAAAAGGAGAGCGAGAGCGACTGCATGTGGCGGTAAAGGTGCTCGCGGATGTCCCGAACCACCCGCTGGCCAACCCCTGCCATCAGGTAGCTCTGGGTGAACTCGAACCCTCCGCGGACGATGTAGATCGCCAGCACCAGCAGCGGGATGTACGTCAACTGGGCGGCGTCCTTCCGGATGAAGATGTCGTCGAGGATCGGCTTCACCAGGAAGGCGGTGGAGCCGCTCAGGGCCGACACGCCGACCATCACGAGCATCGCGAGGAGGAGCCTCGGGATGTACGGACGGGTGTACCCGAGCATGCGCCGGTACAGGCTCACGCCCATGCCTCGGCCGCCTCCTTTCCCAGCATCGAAACGACCGCCTCCGCGGGGCCCGGGCCGCGGAGGAGTGAACGCAGCGAAATTCCCTTCTCGCGCAGGCGCCGCCGCCGCGCCGGATCGGCCAGGATCTCCTCCATTTCGCCGGCGATCCGCGAAGGGCTGCAGTCGTCCTGGATCAATTCCGGAAGGAACTTCTCTCCCATCGCGATGTTGGGAAGGCCGACGCAGTCGACCCTCGCCAGCCGACGGCCGACCTGGTAGCTGAACCAGGAGGTCCGATAGACGATTACCGCCGGCGTGCCGAGCAGCGCGAGTTCCAGCGTGACGGTTCCCGAAACCGCCATCGCGGCCTCCAGCCCCCGAAAGAGGAGGTGGCGCCCCTCGTCCACCAGGACCACGGGAAGACCCGACTCCGCGACCTCGCCCGCGATCGCGTTCCGCAGCGACGGCCGCGCAACCGGCAGGGCGAAGTGCAGGTCGGGAAACCTTTCGAGGAGGAGGCGCGCGGCGGCGAGCAGGACCGGAAGGTGCGTCGCCACCTCTCCCGCCCGGCTTCCGGGGAGGAGGCCGATTCCGCGCTTCCCACGGGGAATCCCGAACCGGTCCGGGTCGGGAGGAGCGTCGAGGAACGGCGCGATCTCATCGAGGATCGGATGTCCGGCGAAGACGGCGTTGACCCCCTCGGCGCGAAGGAACTCCACCTCGAAGGGAAACAGGACGACCGCGCCCTTCGTGAAACGGGCGAGGGTTTTCGCCCTCCCCGGGCGCCAGGCCCAGACCTGCGGGGGAACGTAATAGACCACGGGGATCCCGCGCCGTGCGGCGGTCTTTCCCACCCGGAAGTTGAAGTCGGGGAAGTCGACGAGCAGCACCGCACCGATGTCGGAACGGCTCGCACGCTCCGTGGCCGCCGAAAGGGCCGCACGGATCGCCGGCAGGCGCCGCAGCGCCTCCGTGATGCCGATGACGGAGATGTCGCCGTAGTCCCGCAGGAGCTTCACCCCTTCCGCCGCGAGAAGCGTGCTTCCGATCCCCTCCATCGGGACGCCGGGGAACCTGTTCCGGAATGTGCGCGCCACCCGAGCGGCGTACGCCTCCCCGGAAGGCTCCCCGCAGACGAGGAACAAGGTTTTCGGCATTCCGGCCAGCCCTTACCTCAGGACGCCGCGCTTGCTCTCGCGAACGAACGCGATCAGGTGCTTGACCTCGGGCAGCGGGGGCAGCTCCGCCTCGGCGCGCGCAAGCGCGTCCTTGAGGGGAACCTCCGCGCGAAAGATGATCTTGAACGCCTGCTTCAGCGCCGCCACGGTCTCCGGGGAGAAACGGTTCCGCCGGAGCCCGATGAGGTTCAGGCCGTACAGGGCATATCCGCGCTGCGGGCGCGACACAACCGCCGTGACGTACGGCGGAACATCCTGCGCCACGGCCGACATCCCGCCGATGATGCAGTGCTCCCCGATACGGACGAACTGGTGCACGCCGGTCATCCCGCCGATGATGGCGCCGTCCTCGATCGTGATGTGGCCGGCGAGGGTGGCGGCGTTCGCCATGATGACGCGGCTTCCCACGACGCAATCGTGGGCGATGTGGCAGTACGCCATCACCAGGGTGTTGTTCCCGATGCGCGTCACTCCCCCGCCTCCGGACGTCCCGCGGTTCACGGTGGCGAACTCCCGGATGATGTTTCCGTCCCCCATCTCGACCCAGGACTCCTCGCCGCGGAACTTCAGGTCCTGCGGAATCGCGCCGATGGAAGCGAACGAATGGATGTGGTTTCCCTTCCCCATCCGAACGTGGGACTCGATGACGGCGTGCGATCCGACCGTGGTCCCTTCGCCGATCGTCACCTTCTGCCCGATCACGGCGTACGGTCCTACCGTTACGCCGTTCCCGAGCACCGCGCCCGGGTCGATGACGGCGGTCGGATGGATCATTTCCCTTCCTCCTCCCCGCTCGGCCCGACGCCGTCCGGGATCGTCGCCGTCACGTCCCCCTTCGCCGCGATGGCGCCGTCGACCAGCGCCTCTCCGTGCATCTTCCACACCGGTCCCTTGTGGGCGAGAACCGTGATCTCGAGGCGGACCTGGTCCCCGGGCACGACGGGCCGACGGAACTTGCAGTTGTCGATCCCGGTGAAGTACGCGATCCGCTTCCCGCTTCCCATCGCCTTGAGCGCAAGGATCCCCCCCGTCTGCGCGAGGGCCTCCACGATCAGGACCCCCGGCATGATGGGGTGCCCGGGAAAGTGCCCCTGGAAGAACGGTTCGTTGATCGACACGTTCTTGATGCCGACGATCCGTTTTCCCGGTTCGAATTCCACGATCCGGTCCACGAGAAGAAACGGGTACCGGTGCGGCAACAGCTCCATGATCTCCTGGATCCGGAACACGTCACCCCTCCCCTTCTGCGGGCTTCCCGCCCTCCAGCCGCAGGACCCGCCGGAAGAGCTCCGGCAGCCTCGGCAGGAGCGTCGCCATCTTCAGCCATGTCCTGTGCGGCATCGCGGGCACTCCCGACCATGCCCTGGACTCGGTCGCCGTGAGCGAGACGGCCACCCCGGTCTTTGCGCCCAGCATCACCCCGTCGCCCACCTCGATGTGTCCCGCCAGGCCCGACTGCCCGCCGATCATCACGCGGTTCCCGATCCGGGCGCTTCCCGCGATCCCCACCTGGGCGGCGATCACCGTGTCCCGGCCGATCTCCACGTTGTGACCCACCTGGATCAGGTTGTCCAGCTTGGTCCCGGGACCGATCCGGGTGACCCCGAGCGCGGCACGGTCGATCGTGGTGTTCGCTCCGACCTCGACGTCGTCCCCGATCTCGACGGTTCCCACCTGCAGTATCTTCCGATACCCCTGCGCCGTCGGCGCGAACCCGAAGCCGTCGCTGCCGATCACGCAGCCCGCGTGCAGGATCACCCGCTTCCCGACCCGCACCCCTTCATAGAGGGTGACCCGCGGGTACAGGACGGTGTCCTCGCCGACGACGGCGCCCTTCCCGACGTAGGCGCCGGGGTACAGCGTGACCCGGTCCCCGACGACCGCTCCCTCGGCGACGACGGCGAAGGGGCCGGCATGGACCTCCTTCCCCAGCACGGCGGTCGGATGAACGTCGGCCTGCGCCGAGATGCCCGCGGCAAGCCGCACCGGCGGGTGGAACTGCTCGACGGCGCACGCGAAGGAAAGGTACGGATCCGGCGTCAGCAGGAACGCGCACCCGGCGCCGGGGATCGGCTGCCTCGCGATGATCGCCGACGCCTTCGTCTCGCGGGCCTGGCCGGCGTACTTCGGGTTCGACAGGAAAGTGACCTGCCCCGGCACGGCCTCGTCCACCCCGGCGATCCCGCTGACCTCGGCGTCCGGCCCCTGGAGGCGGGCCCCGATCTTCCCCGCCAGGTCCGAGAGGAGGAGCTTGTTTCCCACCGTTACCTCCCTTATTTCTTCGGCGCCGCCTTGGTGCCCGGGGCCGCCTTGGTCTCGGGGGCCGCCTTGACATCCGCGTTCACCAGGGCCAGGACCCGCTTCGTGATGTCCATCGAATCGTTGAAATGGACCACCCCCGCCGACCTCTCGAGGACGAGATCGAGCTTGTCGGCCTTCACGACGACGTCGATCTTCGCCTCGACCGACTTCAGCACATCCCGGGTGAGCTCGCTTTGACGGGTCTGCATCTCACGCTCCCCCTCCTGGGTCAGCTGGCGCAGCTCGTTGACCTTCGCCTGGAGGGCGTCCTCCCTCTCCTTGAGCTTCCCCGGGCCCAGCATCACCTTCTGCTTGTCGATCTCGTCCTTGATTTTCTTGGCTTCCTCCTGCTTCACGTCGATCGTTTTCTTCAGTTCCTCGTACCTCGCTTCCATCTTCTTCTTTGCCGCCTGGCCCGCAACGGATTCGTTCAGGATCTTGTTGACGTCGATGACCGCCACCCGCAATCCTTCCGCGAGGGAGGTCCCCGCGAAAACCGCCGTGATCGCGACCGCCACCAGGATGATTCCCGCTTTCCGCATCGCCGTGCTCCTTTTCCGTGTCCGTAATTCGATCAGAACGCCGTTCCGATCGTGAACTCCATCACCCTTTTCGCTTCTCCCGGTCCCGGCTTGAGATTCCAGCCCCACTCGAATCGGAGCGGCCCCATGGGGGAGTACCACCGCACCCCGGCTCCATAGGCGTACCGGAGCTGCACGCCGTTCCACGGCCATTTCCCCTGCTCCCATGTGTTTCCGACGTCGAAGAACAGGACCCCCTTGAAGGCGATCTCGGAAACCAGCGGGAACAGGTATTCGAGATTCCCGATCAACTCCTTGTTGCCGCCGATCGATTCCCCGGTGTTCGGATCCTTCGGGGAAAGTTCCCTGGAGCGGAATCCGCGGATGCTGTACGGCCCTCCGAGGAAGAACCGCTCGAAGATGGGGATCTCGCCGTCGCTCTTCGTCGGGACCGCGTGCGCCCAGAGGGCGTTCCACGAGAAAACGGTCGTTGGGGTCACGGGGTAGAACGCCTTCGCGTTGAGGAAGTATTTGACGAACTGGCTGTCCCCCCCCAACGGCCCGCCCGCGTATTCCACGCTGCCCGACTGGACGGATCCCCGCGAGGGATCGATGAACTTGTCCGTCGTGTTCCGGTTCAGGCTGAACGTGAGGCTGCGCGTGTGCTGGAGCCCCTTGGCGAACTCGTCGAGGAGCACCTGGGAAACGGCCGGACCCACCTGGAGGATCCGGGTGGCGTCCGCCCGCAGGGAGAGGCTCGCGTTGGTGAAGCGGGTGAAGTTGTAGCCGAGCCCCGCCCTCCCGCCTGTCGCCTTCCGCTCGAAGTCGGAGTACAGGATCCGCGTATTATAGGCCGAGAGAAGCAGGCTGTAGTCCGTGTCGAAAAAATTGGGATCGCGGAAATCGATGCTGAACGTCGTCCGGCGCGCCCCGAACTGGGAGTTCAGCGACGCCTTCCATCCCCGTCCGAAGAGGTTGTTCTCGCTCAATTGCACGACGCCGAAGATCTTGTCCAGCGAACTGTACCCGAGCCCGCCCGACAGGGTCCCGGTCGGCCCTTCCTGCACTTCGACCTTCGCGTCCATCTCTCCCGGCGCCGTGGAAGGCGCCGTGCTGATCTTCACGTCCTTGAAGTACGACGTGCGCGTCAGGTTCTCCTTGCTCGTCTTCAGCCCCGTGGCGGAGTAGGTCCGCCCGTCGGATACGTCGAGGTAATGCCGGACGACGCGGTCCAGCGTCTTGGTGTTCCCGGTGACTTCCACCTTGCCGAAGCGGAATTTCGTGCCCCGCTCGAACCGGTACGTCACGTCCGCGACCGGGTACTCCTTGCGCTTTTCGACCCCCGGGGAAACGAGGGCCTGCGCGTACCCCTCGTCGTTCACGAGGGTGGTGAGGGCGAGAAGGTCGGACAGGAGCGTTTCCCGGTCGAAGATCTCCCCGCGTCCGAGCTTCACCGTTTTTCGAAGCTTCTCCTCGGGGATGCCGGATTCCCCCGCGAAGCGGACTTCCCCGACGCGGTACTGCCGCCCCTCGAAGATCCTGATCGTGACGATCAGCCCCTTCTTCCCCCGGCTGATGACCGGCTCGAAGATCTTCGAGTCGAGGAACCCGGTGTTCTGGTAGAGCGCCTCGATCTTCCTCACGTCGTTTTCGACGACGTCCTTCTTGAAACTTCCCGAATCGGTGATGAAGGAGAGGAACCCCTTCGCCGACGTGTCCATCGCCTTGCGGATCTCCTTCGCCGAGTGGAACCGGTTCCCGGTGATGACGATCCGCTCGATCTTGAGTTTCGCGCCCTCGGCGACCCGGAAGGTCACCCGGATGGCGCCCTCGGAATCCTCCACGACGGACGCCTCGACCGATGCGTCTATAAATCCTTTATTCTGGCATACTTCCGTTAATTTCTTTACCGATTCCTTTACTTTATCCTCCTCGAAAAGGGACCGCTCCTTTATGGTAACTGCGGCCCGCAGGTCGGCAAGCTCCACGTCCTTGTTCCCGACGATCTGTACCCCGCCGACGAGCGGCTTCTCGATAACGACCACCGTGAGCCGGTATCCGCCGGGGACCTCCTCCGTATCGAACGTCACGTCGCGGAAATATCCCATCCGGAAGATCGCCTTGACGTCCTGCCGGACCTTTCCAAGGTCCAGTTCCTGTCCGACCTGCGTCGACATGACCTTCCGGACGGCGTCCGGGGCGACGCGGCTTGCCCCCCGCACCTCGATCGCGACCACCTTGAACCCTTGAGCCGCCACGGACCCGGCGCCGGCTGCGAGGAGGGCCGCCAACAGGCAGAGAACCCTCAGGATGGAG
>Ga0316628_100001089_pt1 | contig 18736 bp, 15 predicted proteins | sample OWC_Aug_M2_C1_D5_FD_207648 | JGI IMG/M metagenome (GOLD analysis project Ga0316628, IMG submission 207648) | Wetland soil microbial communities from Old Woman Creek delta, Ohio, United States - OWC_Aug_M2_C1_D5_C | ecosystem: Environmental > Terrestrial > Soil > Wetlands | place: USA: Ohio... | reverse complement strand
TACTTCTCACGGCTGACGGCCGACGGCTGACGGCTGCCCTCTGACGGCCGACGGCTGACGGCTGCCTTATCCCCCGCTAGCTCTCTGCGGAATCCTGGAGCGCGGCCTCCACTTCCCGGCGCGCATCGAGCAGGACATCCACTTCCTTGGCCGACTCGGCGGCGAGGCCCAGATCGGCGGTGAGACTCTCCACGGTCCCCGAGCCGGCGTGGAGCCGCAGGAGGCTGAGCCGGATGGTCTCCAGCGCAGCCACGGTCTTCTGCATGCGAGCGCGCACGGCGTCCCGCTCCGCCCGCACGGCATCCAAGGCATCTTCCCGCCGGCTCGCCATGACGCCGATGCTCGTCAGGTCCTCCGCATCTTCCTCGTCGACGCGGCCGCCGGGCCGGGCCGCGGCCTCCGCCAGCTCCTCGTACTTCTTCCGCAGCCGCTGCGCGTCGTGCTCGAGGCGGCGCAGGATGTCGGGGAGGCCGCTCAGCTCCTGCCGGGACTCCTTGGGAAGCGACTGCCAGAGCTGCTCGGCGGCGATGCCGATCGCCAGCTCGGTGGGACGCTGCGTCGCCGTCGCGGCGATCGATGTTCGCGAAGTGAGGAGACGAGCGATTCGGAACACCGCGCTGCCGATCGGCCCCGTCCACAGTGCCTCGTAGGCCTCGGCGTCCACGTCACGGCGGCGGTGAAGGAAGACCAGCGTTCCGAGCACTCCACTCCCCCCGACCAGTACGCCGAGCAGGAACATGAAAGTGAAGAACGGCTCAATGGTCCCGTCGAACCGGTAGCCGAAGACCAGCGCGACCGCGGCCGTGGCCAACCCCGCCACACTTACCGCCTTCGCCACCTGCTCGCCGACCGACGAGCCCAAGCCCGCGTCCACCGCCCGCTCCTCGCGCCCGCGCTCGATCTCCGCCTCAAACGCCGGCGCGACGTCCGCGTGCGTGAAGCCCTGCTTGAGAACCCGCCGCGCGCGGGACACCAGCAGACCGAGCGGCACAACGGTCAACCCGCCGACGAGCGCGGCGAGCCCCGCCGGAGCCGAGCTCGCCATGACGCCCAGCGCGCCGGCGCCGGCGAGCAGCCCGAGGGGGTAGAGCAACGCGCCCGGACCGTCGAGGCGCGAGCCGTGCTTCACGAACGCGCGGAGAGCCACCGGCAGCTCGCGCCGCTGCTCCAGTACCAGGCCGAGCTGCTCGCTCACGGCCTCGGCGCTCTTGGGGCGGTGGTCCGGCCGCTTGGCCAGGCACCGCTCGACGGTCTGCGCCAGCCGCCGCGGCAGTGCCCCCGCCACCGTGGCCAGCGGCTCAGCGATCGCGTTGACCTGCTTCGCGAGCACCTCGGTGGGGGTGCGGCCGCGGAAGGGGAGCCGGCCCGAGAGCGTGTAGTACGCCGTGGCGCCGAAAGCGTAGATGTCGCTGCGCGCATCCACCGTCCTGCCGAGGACCTGCTCGGGGCTCATGAACTCGGGAGTGCCGACGATCTCCCCGGCGGCGGCCTCCTCCGCCGCCGCGATGCCGAAGTCCGCGACCAGCGCCCGCCCGCCGCCGCGCTCCAGGAGGATGTTGTCGGGCTTCACGTCGCGGTGCACCACGCCGTGGGCGTGCGCGTGCGCCAACGCCCAGGCCACCTCCCGCAGCACGCGCGCCCCCTCGGACGGCGCCAGGGGCCCGTGGGTGCGCACCCGCTCCGCCAGCGTTTCCCCGTCCACGTACGCCATGGCGAAGAAGACGAAGCCGCCGACCTCGTCCACCGCGTGGATGGGGATGATGTTCGGGTGCGAGAGCTTGGCCGCCGTGCGGGCCTCCTGGAGGAAGCGCGCGCGCAGCCGGGCGTTGGCGGCCCGTTCGGGCGGAAGCAGCTTGATGGCGACCGGCCGGTCGAGATCCACGTCGTTGGCCAGATAGACGACCCCCATGCCGCCGCGGCCCAGCTCGCGGTCGATCGAGTACCGGCCCGCGAGGGCGGTCTGGAAGGCGATGAACAGCTGATCGGGAGCCGCGCTCACGTCGGCCAGCCTCCTTGCGGGCACCGGCGGCGTCTTCGCCGGGTGCGCCGGAGTATGCAGCCCGGGCGCGGCCAGGGCAATGCGGACAGGAGCAGCCGTCAGCCATCAGCCGTCAGCCGTCAGAGAAGCGCGCCCTCGCTTCCTTGACGGGCCGGCGCAACGCCCGGATACTCCGGCAGACGAGCAGGCGCTCCCCACCCGCAAGAGGAAGACGCGAGTCCATGCCCCGTCCAGGAACCGCCACAGGATTTCCGGCCGTCTTGAAGGCGGCCGCCGCCGGCCTCCTGCGGGCCAAGGGCGCCGCCGACAACGTGCGCCTGAACGCCCTCAGCGACGGCGTTTTCGCCATCGTCATCACGCTGATGGTCTTCTCCATCAAGGTCCCGGAAGTCGGGCCGGGGCGGGCCGCGGCGGATCTGCCGCACGCCCTGGTCGGACTGCTGCCGGACTTCGCGATTCTGTCCCTCAGCTTCGTCGTCCTGGGGATCTACTGGGTCGGTCACAACAACGTCTTCCTGCACGTGCTTCGCCACGACCGCCTGATGCTGTGGCTGAACATCCTGTTCCTGTTGTCCGTGGCGCTCATTCCCTTCCCCACCACGCTGCTCGTCCGCTACGGCGACGCGCAGATATCCGTCGTCCTGTTCGCCGCCAACCTGGCCGTGGGCGGCGTGCTGCTGGACCTGATCTGGGGCTACGCCACGCTCAACCGTCACCTGATGTGCGACACCGTCCAACCCGAGCTGATCCGCTCGTTCCACGTGCGCATCCTGACGGGGCCGGCCATCTACCTGGTGGCGATCGCGGTCTCCTTCGCCAGCCTGCCGGCCGCGAAGATCCTGTTCGCCGTGGCGATCGTCTACTACCTGGTTCCCACGGTCCAGGATCTCCTGCACCACGAACAGCTGGGTGGAGAGTGACCGGAGCCCGCCGCGGCGCGCTGGGCGGCAGCGCCGGCGTAGGGCGGCCGGCGCGCGGCGCGTGAGGTCGGTCGCGGCCGTCTTCGGGGCGACGTTCCGCAACGCGTCGCTGCTGCGCCTCGAGGCCGCGTTCGCGGCCTTCAGCGGGGCCGAATGGGGCGTCTGGGTCTCGCTGCTCGTCTACGCGTACTCCGTCGGCGGCGCCGCGGCCTCGGGCGCGATGGCGCTGGTTCAGTTGCTCCCGTGCGCCTTCCTCGCGCCCTACGTGGGCGCGCTCACCGATCGCATGCGGGCCGGCCGAGTGCTGTTCGCCGGCTACCTAGTCACGGGCCTGGCCATGGTGGTCGTGGCCCTGGCCATCGCGCTCGACGCTCCGGCCGTGCTGGTGTTCGCCATCGCCCCGATCATCAGCCTGGGGCTCACGGCTCCTCGCCCGGCTCTTGCGACGCTGCTGCCCGCGATCGCCCGCCTCCCCGTCGAGCTGACCGCGGCGAACGTCGTGGCGAGCTGGGCGGAGAACGGCAGCGTGCTGATCGCGCCGGCGCTGGCCGGCGTGCTGCTCGGCATCGGCGGACCGGCGCTCTCCATCGGCGCGCTCGCGGTTCTCGGGCTCATCGCGGCCGGAGCGGTTCTCCCCATCGCGGGGCCGCGACCGCCGGCGCGCGAGCAGGGCCCGCGCGGCGTGAGGGAGGAGATCGGTGAAGGCATTCGGGCGGTCGCCCGCGAGCCGTCGGTGCGCCTGCTGGTGGGCCTGCTGGGCTCGCAGTACGTCCTGGTCGGCGCCCTCGACGTGCTCTACGTGGTGCTGTCGATGAGCGTCATCGGCATGGGGGAAGCCGGGGCGGGCTTCCTCAACTCCGCGTTCGGCGCCGGCGGCGTCCTCGGCGCCGGTGTGACGGTGGCCCTCGTCGCCCGCCGGCGCCTGGCTCCGGCGCTCGTCATGGGCATCACCACCGCGGCCGTCGCGCTGGGCGTCCTCGGCGTGTACCCCTCGCGCGCCGGGGCCTTCGTCCTCCTCGCGGTGGCGGGACTGGGACGGACGGTCTTCGACGTAACCGGGCGCATCCTCCTGCAGCGTGCCGCGCCCCCGGCGATCCAGGCCAGGGTCTTCTCGCTCCTCGAGTCGCTGACGAACCTGGGCCTCGCCGCCGGGTCGGTGCTGGTGCCGGTGCTGGTCGGCCTGAGCGGCGCCCGGGCCGCGCTGCTCGGCACGGCGCTGCTGTTCCTCGCGCTGGTGGCGCTGACCTGGAGCCGGCTGTGGAGAATCGACGCGGCGGCCGACGTGCCGCAGGTGGAGATCAAGCTGCTGCAGTCCATCTCCATCTTCGCCCCGCTGCCGGCCCCCGAGATCGAGGGGCTCGCCCGCGCCCTGCGGCCGGTCACGGCGGCGGCCGGAGAGACGGTGATCCGCGAGGGCGAGGGCGGCGACTGCTGCTACGCCATCGCCAGTGGCGAGGTCGTGGTGACCAAGTCGGGCCACGAGGTGAAGCGGCTCGGCCGCGGCGAAGTCTTCGGCGAGATCGCCCTGATCGAGGATGTGCCGCGCACCGCGACGGTGACGGTGACGGAGGACGCCGAGCTGTTCGCACTCGACAAGGAGCCCTTCATCCTGACGCTGATGGGGCACGCCCCGGCCGCGCGGGCCGCCGAAGACCTGGTGTCGAAGAGGCTCGGCGAGCTGAAGGCGTACTGAGGCAGGCCACCCGCCGATGCTCGCGCCGGTGCACGTCCAAGCCGATCATGTGCGTGGTCTTCGTCATGTGGCGGAGGGGCACCGGAGCGCACTCAAGGGACCACCCGCGTAAGGGCGCCGAGGCGGCTGTCGACGATGAGGACAAGTCGGATCGGATCGATGATGACGATTCCGTCCGGCGTCGGAACTGGCAGCGGACTGTTGGCCGGGTCGGCCGCAGCGCCGATGAGCACCCCGTCGGGTTCGTCGGCCGCGGCGTTCACGACGGTGCGCATCCAGCCGCTCACACCTCCCGTCGCGACCCGGCCCAACACCTTGAGCGTCGAGGGGTCGGTGACGGCGGCATTGCCGGCCTCGAACCAGACGAGGCGGCCGCCAATAGGGAACGGATAGGTCAGGTAGGCGGGGCTGACGGAGTCCCCGGTCGCCAGGACCGCGTCGGCAACGACGTCGTAGAGCTGGTTGCGTGCCGACGGCACGAGGTATGGCCCTCGGCGATACACCTGGCGGTGCGTGAGGGCACCCTTGAGCACGTACTCGCAGGCCATAGTCGTGGAGTCCGCGGTCAGCCCAGTCTCCACGTCGAGCCACTCAAACGATACCGGACATTCTCCTGCGTTCGGTGACGTCGACAGGACCCAGGCGCCAGACGCCGCGGTGGGTCCGTCCGGTGGGAAGAGGAAGTACGACGGGGGCAGGGGCAGGCGCCGGATTCGCGCCAGAGTGGCCGGGTCGAGCACGAGGACGGAGCGGGTGAGGTCTGGCTGCGTCGAGATCTGCGCGAGTAGGAACCGGCCATCCGCGGTGAGTGTGAGGGTAGGGGCGGAGGCGAGCGCGGCCGTGTCCGCGATGTCTGCCGCGGTTGCCGACGCAGCCGCATTCCAGTCGGCGTCGTAGCGCACGAGCCGCCACGTGCGGCCCGGGGAGACCCCGCTGTACGCAAATGCGTAGAAGCCGCCCGCCCTCCCGTCGCGGAGCAGCGGGGCCACAGTGCCGATGGAGTCGTAGATCGCCATGCTGCGACGCTCGGCCAGTGGCGGCGCCTCATACTCCACCAACCGCTGGCCCGGCCCATGACTTCCGACGACGGCCAGGAAGCGGATGGACCCTTGGCGCACAGTCGTGACGTCAAGGCTGCACCCAGCAGCCACCACCAGCGCGATTGCAGCGAGGAGCTTCACCACCTTCAGGTCACCGCGTCGGGGCGTCATTGCGAAGGGCGCCGCCGGCACATCGCTGCGGTGCAGGCGAACGGCTGCAGCCTCGATGCGGCCTTCTGAAAACCGGATTCGAACATACGCGGAGTGGCGGCTTCTGGGAGGCCTGACCAGGCGGCGCCCTTCGCCAGCTTCAAGCGCGTGCTGGGTTGCACACCTACTCCGGGCCCCAGTACCTGTAGCTGTGGGCAACGGTGCGGAACGAGCCTCTGGAGTCGGCCGCGAGGAGGTAGGCGTTGTCGCCTTCCGTGCCTGGCCACGTGATGGCAAGTACCATAACGCCGCGGATCCGGGCTGCGAAGAGGATTCTCAGGCCGTAGGCCAGGAACACACCGCCGTCGTCGACACGCCAAATGCCCTCGTCGGGCCCGGCGTAGGTCGCAGGGTAGTCCTGGAAGCGAACATGAGGGCCGTCTAGGACGACGATACTCGCCAGTGCGCTCGTGTCCATCGTCGCGAACTGAACAGCGAAGAACCTGATGTCGGGCGGCGCCGACGCAAGGGCCCAGCAGCGCTCGACAGTGCGGCCCTTTGCCCTCGATGCCAGTGGAGCCCATGTCGAGTCGCACGGGACGGATGCGGTCTCGACGAGTGGCATGATGGTCGTGATGAGGGCCGAATCGGCTGTCAGGTAGCAGGTCTCGGATACGGAGAGCCTCCCGCTGGTGACTCGGAACACATCGCCAGCCTGGTTCTCGAAGTTCGCGGCGGTCTGCCTGTAATTGTCAGCCGCCGTGCGACGTTGGGTGCGAGCATATTTGACCTCGTGCCTTGTCGAGCCTGGGCACACGGCCGTCCTGATGGCCGCCGGGCTGACGAGCGAATCGAGAGCCAGGAGTTGCGTCCCCGCAGTGTCGGCGAACGCGAAGCTCCCCTCTCCAACGCCCGGGAGAGAGTCGCCTTGCGGAACCAGGCCAGCCGAGGCGTTCGCCTGAGGAGCAGCCTCGCGGACGTCGGGAGAGCCCGATCGGTCACACCCTGCCAGCAAGGTCGCCAAGGCCAGGACGAGGGCTGCAGTGTGTGGCGCTATCCTCATCATCGTTGCGCTCGCTCGTGTGCCGCCTAACGTCACGCGTTTCAGCTGCGAAGCGCGCCGCCGCCGCGCACGCAGCGGCTTGCACGAACGGCCAGACTCCGAAGCACCGTTCGGGCTGCCGAAGTTGAACCACACCGAACGGCGGCCGCTGCGAGGCCCGACCAGCGGCGCCCTTCGGCAGCTGCAAGCGCTTGCTAGACGCGCGCGGGCGGGCCTAGCTTGGCTGCCGAGCCGGCAGAACGAAGTTCAGCGGCTGCGTCATGCGTACCCAGACCGCTTGGCCGCCCCGGCTGCCCGCCCGATATCGACACGTCGCAATGGCAGCGCGGGCGGGACGCTCAAAGAGCCGGTGGCTGCTCGAGAGTACCCGTACGCTCCCCGAGTCTACAGCACCGGTCGTGTCCACTACGAACTGGACTACGACGCGGCCTTCGATGCCCGCCTGCCGGAGGATGTCCGGGTGCGTCGGGGTCAAACATGCGCTGTCGAGGAGCACCGGCCGCAGGTCGACGGAGTCCACAGGCACCGGGGGTGGCGGCTGTTGCGCCGTAAGCAGGAGGGGCGAGGCAACAAGCAGGATCGCGCAAGCGAGAGCAGAGCGAGACATGGCACGCTCCATCATTGGGACAAACTCCGCCGCCTTCTATCGACGACTCCATAAACTGCTGCCAGATTGCGGCGGGCGAAAGCCCGATCAGACTAGGGTCATGGAGACCGTTCGTTAGCCGAGGCGTCGCTCGCTCTTGCAAGAAGTGTTTGAACGGCTCCCAACTGATCGCGATTGTGCCCCGCTGCAATGACCTCCGCGGCCTCAAGGTACCGAACACACAACTCAGGCACCAAGCGCTTGGCGATCAGACGGCACACCAAACGGAAGTCCACGAGGCCGATGTAGTTCCACGCACTCATGCTCGTGAGACGGTCGGGTCGGGCAAGCACGCGAAAGCACTCAACCGCCTCCGCATCCCGGCCCAGCGCCAGAAGTCCGAGTCCCTTCTCGCTTAGCCAACCGTCGCGCGCCGCAGTACCCTGGAGTAACGGCTCAGCCTCGGCGAGCTTGGCGAGGCCTTCCTCCGGCCGGCCGTACTCCGCTATTAGACGACGAGCGACTTTGATCTTGAAAAACGGTTCGGTCGGCTCAAGTCGCTCAGCCAACGCATCCGCCTCGAGGGACTCCCGATGGCGGCCCAGCGCCCTTAGTGCCGTGGCTCGCGCTCCAGCGTACCATACGGCCTCACGTGCGCTCTCCGCTCTGTCAAGGTACTCTCTGGCTAGGCTCTCGGCGGCAGTCCAGTCGGCAACGCGCACATGAGCGCTGAGACGTTTGTCGAATTCCTCAACGGTAGACCACCAAGGCTCCGCTTCTGAGGCCGGTTCAGCTCCTGGCGAAAGGTCGAGCCCCGCCGCTAGCGGAATGGCGTCAAGCCACCACGGCTCATCGTTCGACGTCGGTCGACTTGGCGGCGTTTCGTTCATGCCGGCGCCTAACGGATTGGTGTGAAAGCTGCAGAGCGCGCCAGCCGATTCTTCCCAGGCGCACTCCGGGGTTGCCTCTTCGCCGCTAACGTAGGCCGGACCCGGCGAACCGCCAAGCGCGCTGCCGGTCGTGCGCGCTCTGTCAGCCTCATGCACTGGTTAGGCGGCCCCATGGCACTTCTTGAACTTCCTTCCACTGCCGCAGGGACAGGGATCATTGCGTCCGGGGCTTCCCTTGTCACGCCACTCGGGAGGCAGGGTGTCAAACGCCATGGCTCCACCGAAGAAGACGTCGGCCTGCTGCTCCTGCCGCTTCATGTAGCCCGCGACTAGAGTGCAGAGGAGTTCGTGGGCGACCTGCCGTACCGCCGCTCGCTCAGGCTTCGGTATCGGAAGCTGCTCCTTGCCGGTCTTGATGACCCAGCCAAGGGAATTGTGCCGTGACAGACGGGCGTAGGCTTCGTTGAGGGCCGGGTCGACGTGGGCACCCCCGTCCTGATCTGCGATGGCGCGGACAAGATCCCTGCGCGACAGCTGCGCTCGCCGGTCATCGACGAAGACGACCTCACCCCACCACTCAGCAAACGAGAGATTCCTTCGGTAAGGCGTGCCGTCGAGCATGGGTAGGTACACGGTGTCGCGGCCTCTGGCAGCCACCATGGCCAGGCCATTATGAGTCGTGACGCTCCGAGGATCGTATGGGATGGCGGTGCTTACGAACGACTTTGAGAGAAGGCCAAGCTGACCGAGAAGGGACTGCGACGAGGAGGTGTCGTGGCAGAGTACCCGAATGGACACTGCTAGGCGCTTCGCCTCTCCGTCGTTTCCTTGATCGAACGCATCGGCCGACGACCGAAGGAACTCGATATGGTCGGCTAAGTGCTGCTGCAACTCAGGCTGCGATTGCGGGACCTTGCGATCTGTCGGCACGGGCATCGTCGCGTTGGGGCCGCCTAACGGATTGGTGCATAAGCTGCAGAGCGCGCCAACCCGATCTGGCTAGGCGCACTCCTGGAGTGCCTCGTCGCCGCTAACGTAGGACTGACCCGGCAAACCGCCAAGCGCGCCGCCGCTGGTGCGCGCTCTGTCAGCTTCATGCACTGGTTAGGCAGCTCATGCGCCGTGCCCCCGGAGGTACTCAAGCCACGGGTCCGCGTCAGGAAACAGCTTGACGAAGGAGAGCCACGCGTTCCTTCCCGCGACTCGAGCCGAGCGCAGTAAGACCAGACGCCGCCACCACGGAACCGGGCGCAGCGCCTTGAAGTAGGCAGCGCACCAGACGAGGCGACAGGCGAGGTAGAAGGTGTTGCGCCGAAGCACAACAGGAAGTGGCGTCGCGTACTGGAAGTTGAGCCAGTCGCAAGTCTCGTTCAGGCCGTCAATGACCTGAATCTCCGCGACGTTCTGAGCAACCAGCTCGTGGAACGTCCCGCCGAAGTCACTGAGATAGCTGGCCGCTTCTCGGAACACCTCTACGACTTGGTCGTGGTCGCAGTGTCTGTCATCCCGAAAGTCGGAGATTGTCAGCCCCTCGACAACGCTCTTTGGGTAGTCGCTGCGGAAGAGGCGAATGGTCCAGCGGACGAAGTCGCCGATCGTATGGCCTTCCCTAGTTCATGGATTGTATGAGCTGCCTAACCTCAGATTCGACTGCAAGGGACCTCGGGGCCATCACCGGGTCGCGACGCGCTCGGCCCACTTCTCCGCAACCTCCGCACGCAGGCAATCGCCGCCGCCTTCCGCATCGCTAGACCCTGCCCGCCGCCGCAGTTGACCGCCCCCCAACAGCTCCCGACGGCAAGAAGGCCGGCAAGCCCGGGATCCTCGCAGCGCTCCGCCGCACTAATCGCCCGCAGCACGCTCGGCCGCCCACCCCGCCCCCCGACCCCACCACCGTCCGTCCCTACGCCTTCTTCGCACCCCTCACCGTGCTTCCGCACCGCCGCGCGCGGCGGGCCCCACCCTAACCACCACTACCGCCTCCGTTGCCGGCGCCTTGACGCTGATCCTCCACAACGGTCTCCAAGTGCGACCGTCCTCATCGAGGGGCGCGAGTTCCTCATGATGATGTCCCGCAGGATTCGGCACCGAACGTGCAACGCGCTCGCCGCGGACGCAACAGGCCGCGGACGCGACTATGAGATGTATTAGTGCCCAGCCTATTCGGGATTCGGCGTGACGACCGCGACCAGCCCCTCGTGACGGCCGGCCAGCAGGTTGACTAGGTCGGCGGCCAGGACGGAGGGCTCCGCCTCCGCGAATGCGCGGGCATACAGCATGAGATCCCGAACCGCCTCGGGCTCCGCCAGGGTGTGCAGGATGAGATGCCGGCCCGCGCGAAGAGCCGGCCGCCTGGTCCACTGCGAGTCGGGTCCGCAGAGCCAGCAGAACTCCGCGTCGCCGTCGCCCGCGATCTCCACGGCCATGCCGCGGCGCAGCGGGAACAGAGCAGCCGTATCCGCCAAGGCCTGCGAAATCCCGCGGGGCAACTGGCATCGCAGGAACTGCGCGGCGGCGTCCGCGGCCACCTGCGCGGTCAATCCCGGCGGCGACTCCACCTCGGCCACAACCACCCGAACGCGACCGCCGTCCCAGTCCAGGCACTGGAAGTGGCCCGCGGCCACGCCCACGCGGCGCACCTCCACCCGGCAGGCGGAGCCATCCAGGGTCTTCTCCCCCAGGAACTCCTCGGCATAGGCCTGCATCAGGCTGGCCTCGGTGGAAGCCGTCTCCTGCGCGCGGCGCGCCCGATCCATGGCTTCGCGCAGCAGGCTGTGCATGGTGTCGAACGCATTCCCCAGATCGCCGACCTCCATGATGCGGCTGCCGGAGGAGCCGGATGCCCGGGCGGAAGGGACTGCCTCCAGATTGAGTTCTCCGGGCACCTGTAGACGCCGCAACTCCCTCCTGACGAAGGTGCCGAGCACCAGGCACAAGAGCAGTCCGCCCAGACCCGAGCCCGCGATCTGCCAGGTCACACTGCGCCACACCTGCACGGCCACCTGGTGCGTGTCGTCGGGCGTCTCCGCCAGCAAGTAGCCCACGACGGCGCCCCGGCCATCCCGCACCGCCACCCACGCCTGCCACCCTCGCGTCGCCGACTGCGCCACCCAGACGCGATCGGAGTCGCCCACCAGCCGCCGCAGATCGCCGAGGCTCGGCGGCGGCTCTGTGGTCGGCGCGGCGCCGAATGCCGGATCGAGCGGGGCCTGCCGCCAGGCGAACGCGCGGGCACCGGGCAGTCGGCTCAGGGCGACTCGGACGCGGGCCGGGATCGAGGTCCCAGATGCGGCGGACTGGAAGCGGGCCCAGGTCTCCTGGTCGGTGCGCGCCATCTCCGCCAGAGAACGGGCCAGCATGGCCACCTGCTCCTGCTGGCCCCAGCGGCTCTCCCTGATCTGGATCCGATACTCGAACAGCCCGGCGATCAGCGGCAGCAGGATGAACACCGGCCAGATGCCCCAGATCACCTGCCAGCGCGCGCTCATGGCCGCGCCTCCACGGGCGGCGTCAGACCCTGTCGCTCCAGGAGCCAAGCCAGGATCTCCGGGCATTCAAAGACGATCGTATACAGCTGGCCGCGCCGGATGTGCAGGCACGTGGCCCCTTCCGCCGAGGCGTGCAGCGTCTCGGTCTGTGAGGAGCCGACGAGCGCCGGCAGCAGGCCCAGAACCTTCTCGGGATCCTCCTTTGCGCTCCCCTCCAGGACGACGGTGATCCGGCCCACGGGCCGCCCGGCCGCGGCTATTACCTCCCCGGGTCCGTAGCTGCGGGCCGTGGCCACGCCGGCCAACGTCGCGACCTCGTCCGGGTCCAGCCGGTCGAACGGAGGCACGAGCGCCAGCCGGCGAGCCCGCTCTTCCGGATTCACGTGCCGGGCTCCGCCGGCGGCACGGCCCGCCACCGGCGCAGGGCGATCCGGTAGAGAGGCTGTCCGGCTGCGCCGCTCTCGAAGACCGCCTGCTCTTCGGGGCCCAGCCGGCGCGATTCGCGACCCTCGGGCGAGCGCTTCAGCATCTCGCCGGTGTCGGCGTCGAACCAGATCAGCGTCCCCTCAAGATGTGGGGCCAGGTCCTCCAGCAGCGCGGCGGCCTGGCCCGCGCCGGCGTGGCGCCGCATCAGACGGATCGCCAGCTCCCGCCACCGCGCGATAGCCCGCCCGGCCGCGAGCGCGCTCAGCCGCTGATCCGACAGCCAGACCACGATTCGCTGGTCCAGCCGAGCGTGACCGGAGACGCTGCCCGGCTCGTCCGGCGAGTAGGATTCCTGCGCGGCCGGATGGGGCGGCAGCTCCCGCAACCGTATGGCCAGGTCCCGCCGAGAGCGCTCGGATTCCAGCGCGGCGCTATCCCGGCCGATTCGGTCGAACGTCTCCTGCAAGCTGCGGCTCAGGCGACTGAACGCCGCAGCCACACTCACCAGCTCCCGCGGGCTGCGCAGCGAGACTCCCTGTCCGTATCTCCCGGCCGCCACCGCCAGCGCGGCGTTCTTGAGTTGGCCCAGGGATCGCGTGAGCCGGCGGGCCATCAGCATGGCCAGGGCGGCAGCCGCCAGCCAGACGGCCGCGCTCAGGCCCAGCACTTCGATCAAGGCCTCGCGGGTCTTGCGCTGGATGATGGAGATGTTCACGTCCACGCCCGCCGTGGCCAATGAGCGGCCCCGACTGTCGTGAATGGGGCCGGCGGACACCTTGAGCAGACCCCAACGCTCGAAACGGCGCAGGCGGTTGGCGCGCACCTCGTTCCGGACCATGACCTGTTGCGCGCCCTCGTAGTCCTCGCGGGGCACTACGTCGCGTTGCCCGATCAGGGCCTGGTCCTCACCCTCGGTGGCGTCCAGCACATAGGCGATTTCGTAGGGCTCCCGCAGGACCTGCGTGTAGATGTAGGTGACGTTCTGCTTCCGCAGGATGGCCCGCATGGGCTCGACGTACTTGCGGTAGAGCGGCTCGTTCCGGCTGCGGAAGCCCAGGGCGTGGCTGGACGAATCGGCGGATTGGCTCGGATCGAGCCCGGGCCAGTGGAGCAGTCCCCTGGGGCTTGGCGCCCACCTCTGCCGGCCATCTGAAGCCGGTGCGGGAACGCCGCCCGGCCGGCCGAGCTGGAACAGCGCCTCCGCCGCGCGGCCGGCGCCCTCTGGCAGCGGATCGGCCTCGCCGGTCGCGGAGTCCACCACGTATAACCGCCGTGCCGCATCAATGCCCAGCAGGCGGGACTGCGCGGCGTCCCAAGCCAGGGCCCGCATGGGGATGGGCCGCAGCAGAGCCAGATGATCGTCGCCGTCTATGAACGCGGCGAGGGTTCCGGTGGCGGCCAGCAGCTTGCGGTCGAAGCCGTCCAGCACCCGCTGGTACAGCCCTCGGTACACGGCGACACCGAGCACCAGCGCCACCAGCACCAGCGCGGGGATGGTGACCGACAGAATCCACTGCCGCAGCCGCCAGGCGCGCTTCACGACCGGCCGCCCATGGCGATGCCAGGCCCGCGGGCCAGCAGCCTGAGACCGGCTCTGGGAAAGCGCTGAGCGCAATCCAGGAAGGCCTGGGGCCCCAGACCCGAGGGATGGCGCACCAGCAGGGCCAACTCCTCAATGCGCCAATCGGCGAAGCCGTCTTCGCGCTTCAGCGCATCCACGGCCTTCGCGGGATTGTCGGGGGAATCCGCCGGTGGGCTGCCGCCCAGACCGGCCAACACCGCCAAGGCGGTCTGGCGCACCAGCTCGCTCTCGCCCGGCCGCAGGAGCAGACGCCGCAGCGCCGTGCGCGTCGCCTCGACTTCACCCTGCTCCGCCAGCGCGGTCAGACCGGCCGCCCGCTCCAGAGGATCCGCGCTCTCCACGGCGCGCGCGGAGATCGCCGCGAAGCCGGCGCCTGTGGCGCGGGACCGGGCCAGCTCGCGCCGGGAACGCGTTCGCGCTCGCCTCGCGTCCTCCAGGTGCACAGCAAGACCCTGATACACCGCTCGCGGCAGCTCCTGCTCCAGGGTCTCGAGGGCCTCGGCGCGCTCCTGGGGATTCCGCGAGCGGAGGGAAGCGGCCAGCAGCTCGGCCGCGGGCAACTGCCCGAGGAAGTGGTGAAGTTCCAGCACGAAATCCACGATGGCCTGCGGGATCTCGCGGTACAGGTGGTAGAGCAGGTTCAGGCCGGCGCCCGGCTGCACGGCAGCCAGGGCCCGGCCGGCGCGCCGGTATTGGCTGGCGCGCCGCAGCTCGCGGCGGACCAGATCCGCGGCCACGGATTCCAGCTGGGCCGGTGCGAGACGGCCCACGATTCGAGCGGCCAGGGACCTGGCTCGCAGGGGCTGGGAGGGATCTGCCAGCACCGCCAGCAGAGCCGGGATCGTTTGCAGACCGATGCCGGCCACCGCCAGCTCGGCGATTCGTCGCTCCCGCGGGCCGGCCTCGTCCATCCGCGCCAGATGCGGAGCCACGCCGCCGGAATCCGCGATGCGCAGGGCCAGATCCCGGGCCTGGGCCCGCGCGTGCCCGCCGGCGCCGAACTCCACCCATTGCCGCCGCAGGTTGTGCACCATGGCGCGCGTGTACTCGCCGCGCAGCCCCAACACCAGGGCCAGGCAGGCGAGCGCGCCCAGCAGGCCGGCGCCCGAGATCTGCTCGGGACTCAGATACTGCGTGGCCAGCCACAGCAGACCGCCGGCCACCGCCATGGCCGCCGGCTCGCACATGCCCTCGATGAAGGTGCGGATGCCCTTCTTGGCCTCGGCCGGCAGGGCCTTGAGCAGGAAGTTGACGTTGTTGTAGTCCACGCTGGTCAGCACGGCCTGGCAGGCCATGAAGCCCATGACGGCCGCGGTCTCGCCGTGCTGGATGAAGAACGCGGCGAACGTGACGACGTAGACCACGGGTTGAATCAGGGCGGTGTTCTTCACGCCCAGCCAGGCGATCATCCGGTTGAAGAGGAACAGGTTCACCAGCAGGTTGATCAGGTTGGCGACGAGAAACAGCCGCCCGAACAGCTCGGCGAGGGCCGCGGACGTACGGCCGGCGGAGAACGCGGCCAGATACTGGAACTCGCAGACCGTGGTGACAACCAGAGTCAGGAACAGCAGCACGCTCACTATCAGGGCGAACCGTGAGGTGCGGATGCCCCGGCCCAGGGCGGCGAGCTGCGCCAGGAGTCCCAGGCGTCCGCTCTCCTCTTCTTCTTCGGCGTCCAGGGGCCGGTGCCGGCGCGCGATGAGACCGATCAGGGGCAGGGCGACCAGACTCAGCAGCGCCCACACCAGGAAGAGGCTGGCCACCCCGAGCCGGACACTCATCCAGGAGACCAGCGCTCCGCCCGCGGCGGCGCCCACGGCACCGCCGGCCGCCAGCAGCGGGAACAGCCTCTTGGCGTCCTGAATGTCGAAGTAGCTGTCGGTGAGATTCCAGAACAGCGAGTACAGGGCGATGAACCACAGCAGCGCGTACAGCTTGACGGCATAGAGAACCATGTGACCCAGCGGCGTGCCCAGGCCGCCCGCCAAGGCGGTCAGCGTCCCCCAGCAGGCCAGCCCGCCCACCACCAACACGACCAGGGTGAGCCGCAAGGCCGCGCCCACTCCCCAGCGCCCGATGAGCCAGGCGTACACGGAGATGTACGCCAGCATGACCCCCAGGGAGAGCATGTACACCAGGGGAAGACGCTCGGAGCCGACCACGGAGAGAAAGAGGCCGTCGGACGCGCTCAGCCCAATGGCCACCCCCGCCTGCAGCAGGCCTCCGAGTGCGGCGAACAGCAGCACCTTGAGGCCTTCCCCGGGCTGCAAGCGCAGCAGCCGGTGGCCCAGGGTCCGGCCCGGCACCGGACCCGGGAGATCAGGCGCGACGAAAGCGGAGGGCCAGGACGGTGATGTCATCCGATTGGGCGGCTCCGGCCGCGTGCTCGATCACATCCGCGTCCAAGTTGCGCACCAGGGGGGTCACATCGCGGTCGGCCTGCCGGCCCACCACCGCCAGAAGACGCTCGTTGCCGTACAACTGCGACGCGGGATTCTTGGCCTCGGTGACGCCGTCCGTGTAGGCCACCAGGACGTCTTCCGGCTGCAGTTGCACCCGCATCGTGGCATACCGGCTCTTGGGCATGGGCCCCGCCACCATGCCTTCGGGCATGGGAATGAACCGGGCCCGGCCGTCCGACTGAGTCCAGAGCACGGGCGGATTGTGGCCGGCGTTGGAGTAGTGCAGCTCGCCGGTCTGGATGTCCAAGACGCCGCAGAAGATGGTGACGAACATGAGCTGCTCGTTCTCGGCGGCCAGGGCTTCGTTCACCGCCATCAGCAGCACGGCCGGATCCTGGGTACGCTTGGCCTCGGTGCGCAGCAGGCTCATCGTGACCATCATGAACAGCGCGGCCGGCACGCCCTTGTCCGAGACGTCGCCCACCAGGAAGCACAAGTGCCGGTCGTCCAGCATGAAGAAGTCGTACAGGTCGCCGCCCACTTCCTTGGCCGGATCCATGGTGGCGTAGATGTCGAACTCGCGGCGGTTCGGGAACGCCGGGAAGATGCGCGGCAGCATGGAGCTCTGGATCTCCGAGGCCACGCGCAATTCGCTCTCGATGCGCTCCTTGGCCGCCGTGGTGGCCTTGAGCTCCTCCAGGTACTGGGCCAGGCGCCGGCGCATGGCGTCGAAGGCGTCGGCCAGGTGGACCGTCTCGCGGGCCGCCCCCCTCCGGAGCGCGGGCTCGAGCGCGGCCTCCTGAAGGGTGAAGTCGCTCTCCACGAGCTTGCGCGTGTAGCCGGCCAGGCGGATCAGGGGCGCGGACAGGCGGTTGGTGATCAGCAGGCTCAGGTAGGACACGGCCAGGAAGAGGACCAGGCCGATCAACACGCACTGCACAAGGGTCTGACGCAGCTGCCGGTTCACGAAGGCGATTTCCAGGTCCGCGCCCAGAAGATACGCGGTCCCGCCGGGGCTCCGCGCCGGGATGAACACCGAACGGTAGGTGCCCGTCTCGTCGGTGTAGTCCCCGCTCCGCATCCTCTGCTGGTCGAAGGCCTCGACGAACATCGGTTGGGGGTTGTCGTAGGGCCGTGCGTACGCCCACCAGCTGCCGCCGGCCAGCTCCTCGTCGGTGGCGCTCATGGAGCTGTACACAAATCCGCCGTCCGGGCGGCGCACGGTGGTATACAGGAAGCTCACCCCGGCCTGGCGCGCATAGCGGCTCAAGGCCCGCACGTTGCGCTCGTGCTCCTCGAGGCTCACCGCGGCCCCGGCAGCCACCCGGTCGTGGAAGTCCTCGGGCAGAAAGCGCGGCACGGCATAGGCGGCCGCGGTCAGGCGCTGGTCGATCCCCTCCAGGATGTCGGCGCGCCGCCACCGGTAGTTGTAGACCCCGTAGATGATGGTGGTCGCGGCGCTGATCAGAAGGCACAGGGAGAGGATCTTGATCCGGATCGAGCTGTTGCCTGACATGATGCTGGTCACTCCCTTTCCGCGACGACCGCCATGATGCCGGTGTATCCGTGGAGGCGGCTGGTTTCCACGGTCTGAATCCCCACGCGCCGGTAGCCGTTGTCCCGCAGGGCCGCGGCGAGGGAGGCCTCGTTCAACGGGCAGGCGGGGAAGAAGTGCCTGCCGACCTTGTAGGCATCGCTGTCGCGCACCAGCGCGGCGACCAGGCTGCCGCCGGGCCTCAACAGGGCGCGAATCCGCCGCAGGAAGCTCCTGAAGTCCGCCGGATCCTGGGTCACGGCCTCCAGACAGAACGCGCTGGAGACGATGTCGAAGCCGGTCTGGGCGAAGGGCTCAAGCGGGTTCTCCCGGGTCAGGTCGCACGGCCCCACCCGGCTGATGCAGGCGCGCAGGCGAGCGGCCAGAGCGCCGGCGTCCAGGTTCCGCTCCAGCCCGGCCGCCCTCTCGATGTACTCGCTCCAGTCGAAGGCGCCCGGCGCGCCGTGGAGCCAGCTCTCCACTTCCCGGCGATTGGCATCGAGGTAATCGGTGAATACGACTTCCCGCGCCCGACCGCTGGCGCTCAGCAGCTGGTAGATGGTCGGTCCGCCGCCGAGCTCCAGCACCGACAGCCCCGCGGGCAGCCGCCGGTAGGTCTGGTGGTAGAAGTCGAGCAGGAAGGAGTTCTCCTCGCTCAGCTCGGCGTAGTACTCCTCCAGGTATTCCTGGGGGTCGAATTCGGTGTAGGGCTCGGGCGCGGGATGCTCGATGCAGGGCGCTGGAGTCATGGGACCGGCCCAGGGCCTCCGGGCCGCCGCATGATGAAGCGGTTGCGGTTGTGCCCCTGCCGGTACTCGTACTCGAATCCGTCCATCTTCTGCTCGGTCAGAAAGATGCCCAGCCCCCCGATGGGCCGCTCGGACAGGGGCGCGTCCAGTTGGCGGGCCGCCTCCGTGATCAGGCCGCGCGGATCGAAGGGCGGCGCGCTGTCCTCCAGGGTGA
>Ga0316628_100001088_pt1 | contig 18738 bp, 15 predicted proteins | sample OWC_Aug_M2_C1_D5_FD_207648 | JGI IMG/M metagenome (GOLD analysis project Ga0316628, IMG submission 207648) | Wetland soil microbial communities from Old Woman Creek delta, Ohio, United States - OWC_Aug_M2_C1_D5_C | ecosystem: Environmental > Terrestrial > Soil > Wetlands | place: USA: Ohio... | reverse complement strand
TTAATTAGCGCCATTCTTGGTGGAGCCATATTCCTGGTACGGTTGGTTCTTTTTTTTATCGGCATGGGCCACCACGGTATGGATACCGACTCGGGATTCGGCAGTGATGTGGGGCATGAGGTGGGTCATATGGCCGATGTGGGGCAGGATGTGGACGCTGCCCACGGCGATTTACAAGGCCACGCCAATGACACCGAATCCAGTTTTAAATTTATCTCCCTGCAAAGTATCACGGCTTTTTTCATGATGTTCGGATTGATAGGACTGGCCTTATCCCGGCAAAGTAAATGGCCAACCACATTGTCCGTTTTTGGCGCAGTAGCGGCGGGTTTCTTTTCCGTATGGGTGATGGGAAAATTGTTAAGCTCCATGGCCAGGCTTCAATCCGAAGGCACATTGGACATCCGGAATGCCATCGGCCAGGAAGGAACTGTTTACTTGAGAATACCGGCCACAGGAAAGGGAATAGTTCAAATTACCGTCCAGGACACCCTCAGGGAGTTAACCGCTGTTTCACAAGACAAAACCGAAATCCAAACCGGGGAGCGTGTGGTGGTGGAAGATGTCGCCGGCGGAAATATCCTGGTGGTGAGAAAAGTGTAAAGTAAGCATGGTGGAATATGGAATTCCATAAATAAAAAGATGAGGAGGAACGATTATGGAAGGTAATTATCTGTTATATGCTATTGTGGCATTTGTGATTTTGATTTTTTTTACCCTGGTATTTGTTTCATCCCGGTACAAGCGCTGTCCATCCGACAAGATACTGGTCATTTACGGTAAAGTGCAAAGAGGCAGGTCCAGTAAGACCATGCACGGCGGCGGTGCTTTTATTTGGCCGATGATCCAGGATTACCAGTATTTAAGCCTGACCCCCCTGACCATTAACATCGACCTAAGGAATGCACTGTCCCAGCAGAACATTCGTATCAATGTACCCAGTACATTTACGGTGGGAGTCAGCACTGAACCGGCCATTATGAGTAATGCCGCGGTTCGCTTGTTGGGACTCAAACCCCAACTGATCGAAGCCATGGCTAAGGAAATCATATTCGGACAATTGAGGCTGACTGTCGCTTCATTGACCATCGAGCAAATTAACCAGGACCGGGAAAGCTTCCTGGAAGCCATCCGTAAAAACGTGGAACCTGAACTAAACAAAATCGGGTTATTCCTGATTAACGTGAATATTACCGATATCACCGACGAATCCGATTATATCGAAAGTATCGGTAAGAAAGCCGCTTCCGAGGCCATCAATAAAGCCAAAGTGGATGTTGCCATACAACAAAAAATGGGTGAAATCGGCCAGTCCGAAGCCTTCCGGGAGAAGGATATCAAAGTGGCCGAAAACCTGGCCCAGGCGGAAAAAGGAAAGAAAAAAGCCGAAGCCGACCGACGAATATATGTGCGGGAAAAAGAATCGGAAGCGGTGGTGGGAGAGGCAAAAGCCGACCGGGATAAGGAAGTGGGGGTTGCGGTTAATATTGCCGAAACCCTCAAGGGAAGGAAAAAAGCCGAAGCAGATCAGCGTATTTTTGTCCAGGCCCAGGAGTCCGAGGCGGTGAAAGGCGAAAATATTTCCAAAGCCAATATCGCGGAATACAACGCCAAATTGGCGGTTAAACAAGCAGAAGCCAAACAGGAAGCCGAAGTGGCCTACCGCATGGCGGAAGCTGAAATCCAAAAAGCCCAGTACCATGCAGAACAACAGCGGTTGAATGCCGAAGAAGTGGTGAAAAAGGAAATCGAGAAAAGGAAAATCGAAATCGCGGCAGATGCCGAAGCCGAACGGGTGCGCAGGGTTGCCAAAGGTGAAGCCGATGGCGTACTGTTTAAATACATCGCTGAGTCCGACGGTATGAAAAAATTGCTGGCCAGTAAAGCCGCCGGATATGACTCCCTGGTGAAAAGCTGCGGTGGTAACCCCAAAGAAGCGGCAACTCTCTTGATGATTGAAAAAATCGAAGAACTGGTGACCCAACAGGTCAAGGCCATCCAGGGACTGAAAATCGATAAAATTACCGTCTGGGACTCCGGCGGGAACCAGGGGAAAGGGTCCTCCACCTCGAATTTTATTTCCAATCTCATCAAATCCATTCCCCCCATGCAGGAAATTGCTTCCATGGCAGGGGTGGAATTACCGGAATTTCTCGGCAAGTTGAAAGAAAGACATAAAACAAAATCCGCAGCCAAAGATGAGGTTCCTTTTCCCGATGTCCCGGCATCGGTACCGGAAACCGATATTTGAAAATTGCCTTACCCTCGAAGTTGTGGTATAATTATATACTATCATAGACCTGTAAAAATAGGTGAAATGAAATATCGAAAAATTTTGTTTTTTTTTTGTTAATTAATTCCTGCTTAAGAGGTTTTAATCAAGATAATAAATGAGGAGATAATATGAAGAAGAGAAGCAAGTGGGTTCATTCGTTAACGGTTGGGATTTTTGTTTTTATCCTGTGTTTAAGCGTTTCATTAAGCGCTAAAAAAAGGGAACACCGGCAGTTTTCTATCGACGAAATTAAGGAGACCGTGCAAAAGTTGATGAAAGAAGGAGATATTCCCGGTTTGAGCCTGGTAATATTAAGGCCGGATCAGCCGGATTTTATCGAAGGATTCGGCTATGCCGACCTGGAGAAAAAAAACCCGGTGACCCCGGATACACTTTTTGAAATCGGTTCCTGCAGTAAAAGTTTTACCGCCCTGGCAGCGTTGAAATTGGAAGCAGAGGGTCTGCTTAACCTGGATAACCCGGTGTCTAAATATTTGCCCTGGTTCTATGTCACCTATGAAGGCGAGAAGGTTGAAATTACGGTGCGCCAGGTCCTGCATCACATCTCCGGCATCCCTTTTAACTCCGTTGAAAGAATTCCCATGGGGAATGAAGAAAATGCATTGGAACAAACGGTGAAAAATATTGTGGGTATTGAATTGTATGCACCCCCGGGCCAGCAATACCAATATGCCACGGTCAATTACGATATTGTCGGTCTGATCATCCAGGAAGCCGCCAGGATAAGCTATGAAGAGTACATGGAAAAACAAATATTTCAACCTTTAGGTCTGAACGACACGACAGTGGGGATGGCCAGGGTAGACCCGGAAGACTCTGAAAAGAAATCCGCCGGGTATAAGATTAGCTTTTTCGATCCCCGTAAATACGATGCCCCCGCTTATCGAGGCAACAGCCCCGCGGGTTATGTTGTTTCCAATGCCAGGGACATCGCCCGATGGTTGAAACTGCAATTGGAGTTGGTGGAGAGTCCCTTGACCTCGCTGATTCGAAAATCACAGCAGCGAGATGAATTGGTTCCACCCAATATTGGTCGTAATGATATTTCGTCTTACACCATGGGATGGCAGGTATCACTGGCAGGGGATGGGGAAATACAGCATGGGGGATTAAACCCCAACTATACTACCTATATGGCTTTCAGACCCAAAGGAAAAATCGGCGTGGCAGTCCTGGCCAATTCCGACAGCGGCTACACGGCTTTTATCGGGGACACGGTGATGGAGATGTTACATGGAGTGGGTATGAATGAGGCGGCTGTACCCGGGGGCGGATTCGATAATACCACTTCGATGATGGCTATCGTCCTGGGTATCTTATTGGCAATCATTGGGATTTATATTTTATGGATCGTGATTGAACTGTTGATGCGCAGACGTACATTGGAGCGGTTTAACTGGCTGAAATTGGGAAAAATGATAGGTGTTCTTCTTTTTCTTGCTCCTTTTCTTTTTGGCATCTATTTACTTCCCATTGTCTTACTCAACCTTCCCTTGAAGCTGTCCATGACTCCCTGGAATTTCGCCATGGTATGGACCCCGGCAAGTTTTAACACCGCAATTACCCTGCTGTTGGTGGTGTTTGCCGCTGGCTATTTCGCTTATATCCTCTCTTCTTTGTTTCCCCAAAAAAATAAATATTTGAAAAATATCCCCCTGCTGATTATTTTAAGTATGTTGAGCGGTTTTGCCAATGCAGTGATTATCTTCCTGATCAGCGGTTCGTTATTCTCTCCTATAAAGTTGGGGTATATGGTGTATTTTTTCGTATTGGCTATGGGATTGTATTTATTGGGTCGTAAAGTGGTGCAAACCAAATTGACCAAGTTGACCTTTGATATTGTCTATGATATGCGAATGAATCTGATCGAAAAGATCTTTTACACTTCCTACCAGAAATTTGAAAAATTGGACCGGGGTCGGGTATTTGCTACTTTAAATGACGATACCGGGCAGGTGGGGGGCTCTGCCAATATCTTTGTAACATTACTCACCAGTATGATTACCACCTTCGGTGTCTTTCTATACCTCTCCACGATTGCCTTCTGGGCAACCATGGTCACCCTGGGGGTGGTCATTTTGATTGCCACGATATATTACATGGCCAGTCGAAAAGCACAGGCCTACCTGGAAGCAGCCAGGGATACCCGGAATGTGTATATGCGTTTGCTAAACGGTTTAATTGACGGCTTCAAGGAATTAAGCATCCATTTCAACAAAAAGAAACAATACCGGGATGATGTGGAAAAAAGCACCCAGGAATTCCGGGATAAAACCACTCTCGGGATAGTAAAGTTTATCAATGCTTTCATGATTGGGGAATCCATGTTGGTGGCGGTGCTTGGGGCCGTGGCCTTTGCGATTCGGCGGTTATTCCCTGAAATCCAGATTTTCACTTTAATGAGTTTTATCATGGCGCTCTTGTATTTAATTGGCCCAGTCAATGGCATTTTAGGTTCTATCCCCGCTCTCGTGCAATTGAGAATCGCCTGGAACCGGGTGAAGGGATTTCTCAGAGACATCCCTGCCAACATGACACCGGAAGACGTTGCGAACCTGAAATTGGATGTCCCCTCCGTGGAGAGTATTGAAGCCAGGGGCGTGGTTTTCCAATACGAAGGCGAAGGGGAGGAAAAACCCTTTGGCCTGGGCCCCATCGATTTCGAAGCCAAAAAAGGTGAAGCTGTGTTTATCGTCGGAGGAAACGGCAGCGGTAAAACCACATTCGCCAAAATATTAACCGGTCTATATGTCCCGGACGAAGGCTCCCTTAAAATCGATGGCAAAGAAGTCAGCAGCTACCAGGTAGGAGAATATTTTTCCACTGTCTTTAGCGGTTATCACCTGTTTGAAAAGTTATATAACGTCGATCTCACCGATGAAAATAAACGAAAAGAAGGTGAAAAATATATAGAGATGCTGAACCTTCAAGATAAAGTCAGCCTGGAAAAAGATTCCTTTAGCACCATCGATCTTTCCGGTGGGCAGCGAAAACGGTTGGCTTTACTCCAATGTTACCTGGAAGATTGTCCCATATATCTTTTTGACGAAGTGGCGGCAGACCAGGACCCGGAATTCAGACGATTCTTCTACAGGGAACTGTTAACAAGAATGAAAGAAAAAGGGAAAATTGTTATTGCCGTTACTCATGACGACCATTACTTCGACGTGGCAGATAAGGTCATTAAATTTGACATGGGAAAATTGGATGTCATTACCGAAGGCGCCCAATATATGTTAAGCGAAGCCAGGCAGGATACAGTAAGCTGATAAACGCTGTTCACCAGCCGGCAGTGACCCGGTAGGCCAGGTCTGAAAAAAATTATTAACCGGGACCCGGGAAACTTGATTTTTTCCTGGAAATAGACTAAAATAGTAATCTACGAAAAAAGATCGATTGTTAATCGGTAATTGGTAGTGGTTGATTATGATTAAGAAAGAAGAAACATTCATCTTCATTAAAAGAAAAATAGGAGGATAAATCATGTTTGTACCAGAAATTTACGATGTGAAGAAACACCTGGATGAATTAAAAGACAGCGGAATGATTAAAGAGTGGGAACTGCCTTATGAAAACATCTTAACCCGACTCACCGCGGCCATCTTTTTCCTGACACCCACTGATGAATCCAAACTGGATGGAATCTGGAAGGAATTGGAAAGACATCAGATGTTACACTACAGGCTCAATGAAGAGAAAAAGTTGTCGCCATTGGAATGGAGAGTCGAGTTTAATAAAGGTTTTGAATTATAAAGACTCCCGTTATAATGCTGCAATGCTGCAATGCTGCAGCGTTGCAATATCGCAATGCTGCAATATTACAATGTTGCAATGTTTAAATGTTGAAATTTGAAACTATACGCCATTAGCGATTTACATCTAGCCAATAGAATCAATTTCCAGGCATTAGAGGCATTACCTCCATATCCCGACGATTGGCTTATCCTGGCCGGTGACCTCGGGGAGATGGAAGAGCATGTGAAAGTGGCGATTATTATTTTAGCATCGCGGTTTAACCGGGTGATATGGGTACCCGGGAACCACGATTTGTGGTCGTTACCATCTCATCCCCAGCAAATCCGGGGGGAAGCCAGGTACCAACGGTTGGTTTCTATTTGTCGGGACTTTGGCGTACTTACCCCGGAAGACCCTTACGTTCTCTGGCCGGCCCAAGACCAGGATTATTTGTTGGTCCCTATGTTTTTGTTATACGACTTCAGCTTTCGTCCCCCGCATATTCCTGCTGAAAAAGCAGTAGAGTGGGCCGCGGAGTCAGGGGTGGTTTGCACCGATGAAGAATTGCTCTCCACAGACCCTTATCCCTCAGCGGCTGCCTGGTGCGCCAGGCGCTGCCAGTATACCGAAGAACGGTTAAAAAAGGAATCCTTGGAAAAAAAGCCCATGGTATTAATTAACCATTTTCCCCTTCGTGAGGATATGGCACTTTTGAGACGGTTTCCCCGGTTTTCCCTCTGGTGCGGTACCCAGCGAACCGGGGATTGGCACACGCGTTTCCCTGTTGCAGTGGTGGTTTACGGCCATATGCACATGCGGGGCACCCATTACCGGGATGGAGTCCGCTTTGAAGAAGTCTCCCTGGGCTATCCCCGGGATTGGGTCCATAAACGGGGTTTAAGCTATTATTTGCGGGAAATTCTGCCAGGGTCCACCGCGGTAAGCGGCGATCGATGGCCGGTGACTGGTTAAAGTAGGGGCGGGTCTCCGTCAATGCTGTTGACTTAAGAAAAATTCGAAATTCGAATATCGAAATCCGAAACAAATTCAAATGACCGAAATACAAATGATCAAAACAAAAAGAACTTAATAGCATCGTATAACGCTTTTTTGTTTTGAATTTTAAACATTTGAATTTTGGATTTGTTTCGAGTTTCGGATTTCGTGCTTCGGATTTATGCTGTAAATTGATCTACTTTAGCTTAAGTCAACAGTTGCCCCTAAATTGGCCATAATTAAAATTCTTGATTTTTTATATTACCTCTTGAAATTTAGTTTTTTATATTATATATTTACCACTATGAAATTAAAAAATCCAAAAAGTAAAAAAGAAGCAAAATTATTTGACAAAAATTGCTGTTTTGGGTATCATAAATACTTAATTAAAATAAAAGGAGATGACACATGACAATGAAAAGATTTATGATCGGCATTTTATCGGTGTTGGTACTGGCAGCTTTTTTTAATTCCTGTAAGAAAGAGGTGGTTACCGCACCTCCTGGAGAAGAGAAAGTAGAAAAAGTGGAGGAAGCAGCCACTCAAGTGGAGACACCGCAGTTGACCGACGAAGAGTTATTCCAACGGCGAACCCTGGAGGAACTCAACCAGATGGGTTACCTGAAGCGAATTCATTTCGATTTTGATAAATATGTTATTCGCGAGGACATGAAACCCCTTTTAGAGCAAAATGCCCAGTGGTTGTTAAAATTCCCCACTGTCGTGATTACCATCGATGGCCACTGCGATGAAAGGGGCACCGAAGAGTACAACATGGCACTGGGAGAAAAGCGGGCGGATTCCGCTAAAAATTACCTGGTGAACCTGGGAGTTCCGGGTGAACGATTGAAAACCGTCTCCTATGGGAAAATGAAACCCCTGGTCCAGGGCGTCGATGAAGAATCGTATTTTCAAAACCGCAGGGATGAGTTTACCATCATTAAAAAATAAATGAAACCATTGATTATATTTTTCCTGTGTTGGGTTGTGTTGATCTCTTTCCCGCGGCCCGGTCATCCAGTTAAAAAAGATACCAGGTTAATATTGGATCAACTACAACAATTGGAAAGGGTTATAAAAGACCTGGAAGCGAAAATCGACATCATCTCCACTGAAACCGGCTCGATGGCTAAAAAGATAACCACGATCGAAGAAAGGTTGAATGCGGTCACCAGGAGTCAAGCGGACATCAGCCAAAATAAGGAAAGTCTTTCTTTAAGTTTGCAATTCATTAAAGAAGAAATCACTGAATTAAAGAACAGCCTCGGCAGGATCAACGATCGCTTGTTCTCTTTATCCGCTGCTGCCGCTCCTGTCAGCGCCAGCACCGCTGGCGAAGAGGCCAACCAGCAGACCACTGTTCAATCACCGGAAACTGTCTATTATGCTGCTTATTCCGATTATATAAAAAAGAATTACCCGCTGGCTATCCAGGGATTCAGGCAATTTATCCAATTGTTTCCCCAAAATGGATTGGCAGATAATTCCCTCTATTGGATCGGTGAATGCTACTACTCTCAAAAAATGTACCAGGAAGCGGTCAACACGCTTACCGAGTTGATCGGTAATTACGCAGACGGGGATAAAATACCGGATGCGATCTTAAAAAAAGGATTTGCCTTGATCGAGATGGGGAACCAGTCGGAGGGTATTAGCGTATTAAAGGAGTTAATATCGAGATTTCCGTTATCGGAAGAGGCCTCCCTGGCCCAGCAGAAAATCAGGGAGGTAATGGAGTAAGCAATGGCCAATAAACGAAGTTTGAACCGGGTGATCCTGGTGGGCCACGTGGGCAAAGACCCAGAAATCACCCATGTACCGAACCTGGATAAAGACGTTGCCAAATTCAGTATGGCAACCACTGAAGTATTTATGGATAAAGCCACCAACCAGTTCCAGGATTACACCGAATGGCACAACATCGTGGCCTGGGGATTTACAGCAAAAAAAGTGGAACGGCAGGTCAGTAAAGGGAGCCTGGTACTGGTGGAAGGGAAAATAAAAACCAGGAAGTGGAAGGATCAAAATGACCAGGACCGATGGAGCACAGAAATTCGTGCCGACTCCGTTACTGTCCTGGAAAGGTCCACCCGGGAAAAAGGTATAACCGAAACTCCCTATTCTCAACCCACATCAGCGCCACCAGCGGGCGTGGGATTACGGGAACCCTCCAATTCCTTCGGTCCCCAGGCTCCGCCTGAAATGCAAATCGATGATATGGATATTCCCTATGATGACAGCGACCCCTTCTGAGCCGAATCAGGATGTAGAGGCATAGAGGTATAGAGGAGTGGAACCATGGTTGCATGGATGAGAGGACACGTAAAGTGCCAGGATAATAAATGAGAATGAGATGGCATTTGTAAATTATAATAATAAAGAAATCACAGTTAAGATCGTTTACTATGGGCCGGCATTAAGCGGGAAGACCACGTGCCTGAAGTATATTTATGACAGCGGCGAGTACCGGAAAAAGGGGAAGTTAATTACCCTGGATACCGATGGTGACCGGACTCTATTTTTTGATTTCCTCCCCATTGAAATAGGAAAATTAGGGGATTATGCGATTAAAATCCAGCTCTATACCGTACCCGGGCAGGTGGCTTATAATACCACGCGAAAGCTGGTACTTCAAGGTTCCGACGGCATCGTATTCGTCGCAGATTCGCAGGTGGTCATGCGGGAGCAGAACATCAACAGTTTTCAAAATCTAAGAGACAATCTCAAAGCCAATAACATTCCTTTTGAAGAAACACCCCTGGTTTTCCATTACAATAAACGGGATTTGAAAGAAACACTGCCGGCAGACATTCTCAATAAAGATTTAAACCCGGAAAATAAAGCCTTTTTCCCTACCGTGGGCACCACCGGTGAGAATGTACTTGAAGGCCTTCATGCCATTATGAAAATGGTGCTGGTCCACATGAAAAATAAACTCACTGTTTTTCAAAAGGATAGGACAGTAATGTTTTCCAGGGAAGAAATCACCGACCCGATGTCTAAGGACAGTAAAACCCAAAAAAAGCCAGTAAAAGAGGAGATTTCCGGGGATGAGATGGAAGTGGAAGCACCTCATTCGAAATCCGATACGGGAAAAGAGGAATTATTTGAACTGGATGAACAGTTGCCATTGAGCTCAGAACCCATGAAAACCCAACCCTTTCCCATACCTAAAAAAATCAAAGAAAAAGCAAAAGAAGAAGAAGAGATATTTAATCTTGGATATGAAAGTCGGTTCGAGGGGGAAAGCGTGGACATCCCGGATGCCATCATCGCCGACGAATTTGGAACCGACAGCAAAGAAAAAGTCGCACCGGTTAGCAAAGAAAAACCCGGGAAAGCCAAGACTGAACAAATTTTGGGACCCGAAGAAGATGAAATCGAAGAAATCGGCAAAGAATACGTAATCTCACCGGAAGCAGAAATCGCAGTGAATGTCCCCAATATCCCTATTAATATTAAAATCCCGGAAGACAAAGATGAAATAAAAATAAACCTCAACCTGCAAATCGTGATTAAAAAGAAATGAAAAAGCCAATTGCTTTTGGGTGGTATGCCGGTTTACTCCTGGTGGTCATGTGGATTATCCCGGCTGTCCCCGGTTATGGAGAAGGATTAGGGGACCTGGCCGGGAAAAGCGTCGGTGCCATAACGGATTATTTTAGCGACAAATACAACATTAAAGCCAGTATCATTAAATTTGAAAATACCGCTGGCATTTCCGATCTCACCGCCCAGCGGTTTTATCAATTGTTGGTAGCAAAATTGGAAACCGCTGCCAACCTCAGTTTTACCGATTTAATGATTAATTACCATCAAAACCAGGGAGAATTTAACTTAAATCGAATTCATCCCTTGAACCACCTCATTTATTTGAAATTAACCCGGAATAAAAATAAAATCGGTGCCGGTATGGTTATTTTTTCCAGGACCCTGGACAAAATTGTGTTCATTAAGTATGTAGAAGAACTTTTTACTGATGAAGAAGGGGAGGTTTATCTTACCACTAATTTTGGCTTCAAGAATGCGGGTTTTGCCAGGATCATGCAAATGGAAGCCAGGCAGCAGTTATTGGACCTCAAATCTTTTTTAGATCAAAAAGGTAGGTTGAGATTTTTATTCTATTATCCTGGGAAAATCGAGTTCTTTAAACTTACCGGGAACCAGTTGACTAAAATCTTCTCTCATCCACTCCAGTGGGGGAAACCCTACTACCCGGTCATAGAATATGAAGGAAAACTTTGCGTCTTTTTCCAGGATAATCAAATGTATGCTGTTGTCGGCGGCAATTTCTCCCCCACGGCAAAAGTGTTGACGATTAACAACGAAGAAGAAACCGGCACGGCAGCGGAAGTGAATACCATTGACTTTATTCCCTTCAGGACTATTGAATTGAATGATACCCGGTACCTGGCCGGTGCTTGCTACTCCCTGGGAAAGAATTATTTTCAAAATAAATTAATGCTCCTGCCTTTCCGGTTTGATTCCGGCCAATTGGTCAAAGAGAAATATTTTGAAAAAGAAATTTCGCCCTTTTATTCCCTGGATTTTTCAGTCTCCGGGACCGGCAGCACCCTGGAATCCATTCATATGATTGACCTGGATTACCGGTATCGATTTTTAGCCGATAATTTCGCGCAGTTGACCGCAGAAACGGCGGAGCGGGGTTCTGCCCTGTGCTGCCTGGAAGGGCAGTGGTTGGCAGTCAGCGATTTTTCCCACGGCAGCGACCGATTGTATTTTTATCGTATTGAAAAGGGAAGCCGGCGCCTGGTCTATCAAAATAGGGTCAACGGTGAAATCATCTTTATCTCTGATGGACTATGGAAAGCCGCCCCGGGATTCTGGGTGTACCTGCAGCAATTAAAACCACCACCGGCAGCACCCGAATATAAACTGCAATTCTGGAGTAAAAAAAGTGAGTAATCGAACCAGGCTTGCCCTAGTCCTTTTGGCCGTTTCCTTTATTTTTGCCATTAAGCCCTACTATGGCGGTGAAATCAGGGTACGACTCAATGAACCCGCTGATTTTTCTTTTGCGCCTTCCAGTTATTCCAACCTGGTGTTTTATTCCTTGATCTATGAGAATTTATTCTATTTAAAACCGGACGGCGATATTGAAACCCATTTATTTGAAGAGTATCGATATGATCGAACAACCCGCATCCTGGAACTCCGGTTGAAAGATAATATATGCTTATCCAATGGAAAGTCCATTACCGCAAAACATATCAAATTGTCCATCGACTTATTTTTAGATTTAAACCTGGGAACATCGCGGAAGTTAAGGCAAGTCATCAAGAACATCCGGGTCGAGGGCAGTCGGGTATTGATCGAATTGATCCATGATGACCCCGACATTGTGAGTGCCTTAACGCTGCCTGAGCTGGTATTGGCCAGTGGAAGCGACCAGGTTTTCTCAGGGATTTTTTATCCTGAGGAGTGGGTCAAGGGGCAGTATATTATTTTGAAACCCAATCCCTTTTATCCTGGGGGTCGAAGTTACCTGGATTCCCTCCGGGTGGTATTTTATGATTATTATTACCCGGATGTTTTTTTATCTTCACCCGGGTTGAAAAACGAGAAATTTGTCGAGTTAAATGCCGGGGTTTATCAGAACATCTACCTGGTATTCCCCGAAGGAAAAGTAGGTAGTAACACGCGGGTTGCCCTGCACTCCCTGTTGAAGGACTTTTTCAAGTCCGAAAATCCTCAAAACCTGGTGGAGTTAAAGGCGCTCACCTCCGAGGAAGAATCTCCCACCTCCCTGGAAATACAACAATTTTCCCAATCCCGGGTGTGGTCCATTTTAAGGTATTCCCAGATCAAATTGTACATCCCTTCTTCTTTAAATTACCTCGAGGCACCCTTAATGAAATTCCTGGAAAAAAGACGGTTATCCATTGAAATTATTTATGTCAGCGATAATCAACTGGTCAATTTTATGAACAGTACTTCTGTCAAATATCTCCTGATGTCAAGGACCTTTAACCGCCGGGTACCCATTGCCGAGAAAATTAAAATCATTTTAAAGGAGATGAGTTTTACCCGGTTTGATGAAAGCCATTTGAAACTACTCAATCAACTGGACGAAGTGGACAATTTGAAAAACGAGGAGCTATTAATGGACTTGGCCGCCAGGATCGAAGGGATAATCATTAATGATGGTTATTTATTGCCCCTCTGCCAGAGACGTTTTTCCCTTTATATTAAAACGGATCTCAAAGGTATCGAGCTGGATTATTATGGTAAGCCTTTATTCCATAAGGTGAGAACCAGGTAAAGTAAGTAGTAAGTAGTAGGTAGTAGGTAGTAAGGAGGGCGAAGAACATGAAGAAGATAACGACAGCAATGTTTTTATGTTTATTTTTTTCCATTGGGGTATATTCATGGGAATTGGGAGTGATTGGTGGGAATATTTCCAATCCTTCCCATTTGAATTATGGACTAAGCAGTGGATTTGGATTTTTGATCCCCCTGGTTAAATTTGAAGTCGAGCTGACCCGGCAGACGAATATCGAGGACCCTGGATTTCCCAATGCAATCACCGGCGGCATCAAGTTTCGGCCTACCTTTGGGCGGTATATGCCTTATGCTGTGGTGGGAATCGGGGCTGAATTCAAACGTTTCAGCCTGGACCGTGATAAGTATGATTCTTTTACTTTTATAGGCGGTGGTATTCATTATAAAATGATGGCGGTTTTTTCAATCCGTGCGGATCTCCGGTTCTTGAACTTTACCGGCTTTAACCGCACCCGTCTTACCGCAGGTTTGTTTTTTCATATTTAATCAAAAGCTTTTGCGATGTTTCACGGGTCCAGGGGGCGGTTTTCTCGAAAAAAGCCCCCTGCCCGCCGGAGGCGCGAAAGAATTTGCCTGTTCCTAAATTTCCTACAACTTTTTTATTTCATCTCCGGTAAGACCCGTATACTTTGAAATGGTTTCAATAGGCAGTCCATCCTCTAACATTCTTTTGGCTGTCTCTATTTTACCTTCTTTTTTGCCTCTTTTTTCGCCCAATTCTAAGCCTCTTTTTTCGCCGGTTGACTCGCCTATTTTTATTCCTTCTTCCCTGGCTTTATCCTCATCGATTTTTCGCACCACTTTGCGTTGGGCATCGACTTTCATCTGGTGAAGTTGTTCCGGACTCAACCGGTCATATTCGATCAATTCTACTGCCTTTTTAATTCCCAGGTGATTCAAGTTCACATGATAATCTCCCGGGTTATGGATCGATTCATAAATTAAATCCAGCCAGTCGCGGTAATTCGGGGGGGTATTTTCCTTCCGGTAATAATGGTTTAAAAATACTAATTTATGCCCGTAAATTTCAACCACCTTATCATCCAGGTTCCTGGGGTCCACTGAAGTTATCATCACTTCATCTTTTATGGGTTTATGGCTTTTTTGATCGATTTTATAGGGCGCTGTCAATACCACGATGGCATAAACCGTACGATCGATGGTGTATTGCTCTGCGCTTCTCTGCAATTGAGCCAGGGCCATCATAAAATAATGAAGAAACCGGTCGAAATTATAGTCGTAATCCACTCGCTGGATTTCGATTATCACCCGGTGGTCGACGGATTCCGCGAATATATCCAGGGTAATATCGATATACCCTATTTTTGGCTCGAATTTCTTCTCAGTCTCGATCTTATCTACCTCGATATCGATTCCTAAAATATCCTTTACGAATGATTTAAAGACGGTTTTATCCGTGAAGGCGGTTTTGAATATGGTTTCATTATCCAGCGGTGCCAGCATTACCGACTCCTTACATATCTTTCTTGTTCCATGGTGATATTATAGTATAAAAAGGCAGATGTTTCAACCGCTTTTTTAATGCCTTTTATCCAGGCACCAGGACTGCAGCAATGGCTTCTATTTCGATTTGAAAACCAAAATGGAGTTCTCGCGTCGGCACCACGGCCCGGGCCGGGCGATGTTTCCCGAAAAACTCTTTATATACCGCGTCGACTTTATCCCATAAAGAAATATCGGATACATATACCGTGGTTTTTAGCACCCGGTTTAAATCGCTTTTGGCTGCCTTGAGTACAGCCGACAGGTTTCGCAGGGCTTGTGCGGTTTGTTCTTCGATAGGCCCCAGGATTTTTTCCCCTGTCTCCGGTACAATAGGCAACTGCCCGGAAACATATACAATATCGCTGTGCACCATGGCCTGTGAATAATGCCCCGCTGGCTGCGGCGCGTTTATAGTAACAACCCTCTTCATTTTTTCCTCCGTTTTGGTTTTATCTCAATGTTTTGCTGTTTTAAACGCATTTTGCGTTTCTTGAGTAGATGGAGTCGTTTGCTCCCGGGTTTTTCGGGTTTCACCTCTTCCCCGGGCCGGGATAAAAAACCTGGATATGGGTATGGGTATATAAAACCGATCATCGTTTCCAGTTCTTTACCGCTTACAGGACCTGCCAGGCGCCCTTTCTCCCAGGAAAAAAATACCAACCTATTGCTATCCCATTTTATTTCAGTCGTTTTGCCCGGGGGGATAATCTCCCCGGTCAAGTATCGATCAGGGTAGTAGAGACGCAATAACGCTGCGAATCCGTACGAAACGACTCGTCGGGGAGAAAAATCCCGGCCAGGCTCCAAATCGATGATGACAGCGTGAGCCCCGGGTTTCAATTTCCAGGCGCCTTGAAACGCCTGTCGAGCAAATGCCGTGCTGCTTTCCCCTTTTTCCCCATTTATCGAAGCTATATACGCAAAGGATGCCATCCACACCAATATAGAAATCCCGACCAGGAGAAAAGCAATTCCTTGTTTTAACTTTTTCCTTCCACTCAAACGTATTCTTTTCCAGAGGTAAAAAATAAAAGGCAAAGTCACCAGGTGCACCCCAACCTGGGGTACATAGATATAAATATCCGAACGAGTGGGGATAAACAAGGTGGGCAAGATAAAACATAAAAACCACCCGGTGCCGGCAATAAAGGTCAAAGGTTGGATATCCTTCACGGCTTTTTCTTTCCCGGGGGTGAGCAGCAGCGCAATCAACAAACCGGCAATTATTATTATATCTAACATCCCCGCGCGGGTAATGTACTCACAGAGGTTCTTTAATACCACCATAGGCGTAAAGGTAAATCGGTAAAACGCCGGCGCATTAAAAGGGGCAACCGCATTGCTGTTCAGTCGCAAAAAGGAATAAAGTATAAGTGGTATAAGGAAAACCACCGTATCCAGGAACGCCGAATGCCTCCGGTGGCCAGGGGCTCTTTTGAAAAACCGCCCCTGGACCCCACAAAACTTTTTATTATTTGTTCTTTCACCATTTTTGCAAGTTCCTCCACTGATAAAAGAAGCCAGGAAAACAAAAACAGGCAATACTACAGCGGTTTCTTTTGACAGCAGCGCAGCAAAATAGGCGCTGCCCACCAGGAAATAGAGGAAAACTTTTTTGCATCCCCATCCCTGCTGCTGATGCCGTCGGACTTTTAAATATAAATAGAGGGATAGAAGCATAAAGCCGGCAAACATCAAACTGGTGCGTCCTGAAATCCATCCCACTGCCATGGTGGTACCTTTGATATTAAAACCAAAAAGAGCCGCAGCCCAAAAGGCGTAAGGTCTGCTAAGCTCAACGGATGAAAGCAGCAGGTAGACCAAAAGAATATTCACCAGGTGCAGGAATAGATTAAACCGGCCAAAAGCCCGGGAATTCATGCCGTGAAGTTCATACTGCAGCCCAAACGTCCAGCTCACCAATGGCCGGAAAAAACCGGTGGTTATAGTGAAAGGTCTCCAATAATCCACTTTCCCGTTGATAACAATATTGTCCAACCAGATAAAATCATCCGTAATAAAACCCGTGCCCACATGCGGTGCAAAAATGATAGCCTGTAACACCAATACCAGGCCCAGCAGGAAAATTGTCTTTTCCCGGTCTACCTTAATCATTTTAAATCTTCATCATTGCCTTTTTTTTATTTTTTCCCTAATTTTGGTTCTCAAAAGTAAGGGTCAACTATAGCATCGAAAAGGAAAGATGTCAACAGTAATTTCGCAAACTGACTTTAAGTTGTAAACAAAAATGATGATGATAATAAGGGTTTCTATCCCCTGAATAACCCAGAGGGATATCGGATATGGTGCCAGGTAATTTATTTGCTGGCTTCTCCCACTTCCAGGCTTCTAACTTCCCAACCTCCATCTTTTTCCTATCTTCACATCTTCTCATCTTCCCTCTTTTCCCGGCTTCCATAAAAAAAATTACTCCCGCATCGAAAAACAATTCCCCAACTTCCCAGCTTCCTATCTTCCCAGCTTCCTTAAAGAAGGGGGGGATCTACGCACACTTTTTAAAAATTGGGTCTCAAAACCTTGACTATTTGATTGCTTTGAGATACAATTTTGGGTGCTGTAGGAATTGATGCCCTGCTTGATAAGGGATTGCGACTCTCCCGCCTCATTCTTTCGATACTGATTTCAACAAGTAGTAATTGATGCCCTGCTTGATAAGGGATTGCGACTTAGCCAATGTATTAAAGGTATTTAAACCACCCTTGTAGGAATTGATGCCCTGCTTGATAAGGGATTGCGACTGAGCGTTGGTCTCACAAATACAAAGACTACAGAGGTAGGAATTGATGCCCTGCTTGATAAGGGATTGCGACCTTGCCAAACAAAGGAATCGGACTCATTTTTCTGTGTAGGAATTGATGCCCTGCTTGATAAGGGATTGCGACTGTCGCAAAAAAAGGATTTACATTGGAAAAGATTGAATTGTAGGAATTGATGCCCTGCTTGATAAGGGATTGCGACCTTTGCGGCAATCTCTTGCATTCTTTTTTCTCTTTCGTAGGAATTGATGCCCTGCTTGATAAGGGATTGCGACATAGACACCCATCCCCCTCCCCACACGAACAGAAAAAGTAGGAATTGATGCCCTGCTTGATAAGGGATTGCGACTATCATTGGTATTCTGCTTTTGACCGATATGATTGTGTAGGAATTGATGCCCTGCTTGATAAGGGATTGCGACTTGGTTGCCATGTCCCGCCGACGACAGTCAAGGGTAGGAATTGATGCCCTGCTTGATAAGGGATAAAAAGTGAATGATGAATGATGAGTGATGAATGATGAGGGAGGGCTTTTGAGCTATCTTTTAAGTCCTGTCATCATTCATCATTCATAATTCATCACTGTTTTTCATTGCCCTGCTTGATAAGGGATAAAAAGTGAATGATGAGTGATGAATGATGAATGATGAGGAAGAGCTTTAAAGCCCGCTTTTAAGCTATCTTTTAAGTGCTGTCATAATTCATCATTCATAATTCATCATTGTTTTTCGATGCCCTGATTGATAAGGGACGCATAAAAGAGGGAAGCTGGGAAGATAGGAAGCCAGGAAGATGGGAAAAAAAGGGAAGCGGGGAGAAAAGGAATTACGCCGCGGTTGAAAAATCTTAAAATATAGAATATAATAAAAATATCATGAAAGAAAGAAAACCGACATCCGCTTGGCTTTGAGTTGAAGATGAGAATACCCATCATCAAGATACTTGATTATAAGTATAACCAGGAGTTGATAGAGAAATTGGAAACCACTGACAACCCCATGGCCATGATTGTCAAAGCGCAATTAAAGAGCCTGGAGGAAAAGGGCGCCGATGTGGATAGAAAATTCGAGGTCACCAAGGAGTTGATCCGGCAGTGCTATAAAAATGGTTATACGGATAAAGAGA
>Ga0316628_100001087_pt1 | contig 18756 bp, 17 predicted proteins | sample OWC_Aug_M2_C1_D5_FD_207648 | JGI IMG/M metagenome (GOLD analysis project Ga0316628, IMG submission 207648) | Wetland soil microbial communities from Old Woman Creek delta, Ohio, United States - OWC_Aug_M2_C1_D5_C | ecosystem: Environmental > Terrestrial > Soil > Wetlands | place: USA: Ohio... | reverse complement strand
GATCTGGCTGAACGATTCGTTTTCCCGCCGGACCTGAGCCAGCCGCTCATACGCCTCGATGTCAATCGTGATGGTCTTGGTTGCCATGTGGTTCCTCCTGACTGATCCATGCATGTACGTGTATGCAGCATAACGCTCAGACTGGGGTTGTGCAAGGGCCCGAGGAGGTGATGTGGAAGGGAAGTGGATCAGATTCGTTGAACACCTTGTCCTGTGCCCCTCCGCGCAGACCAACCGGCTCCACGACTGCCGCCGACCCTTCCGGCCTACTTCCCGACCACACCCTTAATGGTTTGCTCGATTCCGCTCTCTTTCTTTGGGGCCTCCTTCCCGGCCGGTGCTGCCGTCGCAGGGGCGGCACCGGCCCGGGCCGGTCCCTTCCCGAGGGCGGTCGCGCAGGGAGAGGCGACGGACCGGATCGACGGATGGAGTGAGGCGGTTTCGCCCGGGGCACAGTCCTCTGCGACCGGTCCCATGGGACCAAGGTCCTATAGCCGCCTAGCGGCCGACTTGTGTAAGATTGCACGGGCTGAGACGACGTGCGCTCCGTGCTGATCCTCTGACGTCGGCGTGCGTCATGCGGCGTCGGCGGGTCTGGGCCGGGCCGCGATGCCAGGCGCGTGGTGCTGGCACGCGGGGAATTTGCCTCTCCGGGTTCGCTCTTGTGCGAGAGGTGTCGCCATGTGGAAGACCGTGTGCCAGCAGTGCAAATGGGCATCGGGGGAGGCGTACTTACGGTCAGTGGCTGAGACGATAGGAAAGCTGCATGAGGACGACAATGCAGGGCACAAGGTCGTGATGAAGGAAATTCAGACGTATGGCGGCGGGCCTGAGGAGGAAGAAGGCTCGAAATCTCAAGGGCGGGGACCCTCCAAGCTCTGATTGTGGATGATTCCAAGACACGGTGGTGCCGGTCGTCAATGACTCCGCCGTTCCCGATAGCTGTACCCGTGATCCCCCCGTTGTGCCGAACAGTCGCTGAGGCGAAGGACGTCGGCTAATGGATTGCGCCTCCAATAGTGCTGAATTGAACGAAGATTGCGCGCAGCCGGGTCCCATTCCCTGTATAGGATGGTTGCGAGGGTACCGAAAGGACTGGTTGCGCTACGACGTGATGGCCGGCCTGATCACCGCGGCGGTCATCATTCCGAAGGCGATGGCCTACGCCACGATCGCCGGGCTCCCGGTCCAGGTGGGCCTCTACACGGCCTTCCTGCCCATGCTGATCTATGCGGTGCTCGGAACCTCTCGGCCGCTCAGCGTGAGCACCACCACAACCATCGCCATCTTGACTGGCGCCGAACTCAGCCAAGTCGTCCCGGCCGGGGATCCGGCGCCCCTGTTGGGCGCGTCGGCTATGCTGACGCTCTTGGTGGGAGCCGCGCTCGTGCTGGCGTCGCTCCTGCGGCTGGGCTTCATCGCCAATTTTATCTCCGAGCCGGTCCTGACCGGCTTCAAGGCGGGGATCGGCCTGGTGATCGTCCTGGATCAAGTGCCAAAGCTCCTGGGCGTCCATTTCCCCAAGGGATCCTTCCTGGCCAATCTGCTCGCGCTGGCGCGGAGCCTCCCCGACACCTCGGCGGCAACCCTGGCGGTCGGCGTCCTCACGGTGGCCATCCTGGTTGGGATCGAGCGGCTTTTCCCGCGGGCGCCAGCGCCACTGATCGCGCTGGCCCTCGCAATCGCCGGCATGGGCGTGTTCGGACTGCAGGCATACGGAGTGGAGTCCGTCGGCCAGGTCCCCCAGGGCCTCCCAACCCTGACCTGGCCCGACCTCTCCCTTGCCGCACAGCTCTGGCCCGGCGCCTTGGGCATTGCGCTGATGAGCTTCACCGAGACGATCGCCGTCGGGCGCGGGTTCGCGACGAGTGACGAGCCGCCTGTCCGGGCGAACCAGGAACTGCTGGCGACGGGCCTCGCGAATGCGGGCGGCGCGCTGCTGGGGGCCATGCCCGGCGGCGGCGGAACCAGCCAGACGGCGGTCAACCGCCTGGCGGGCGCGCGCACCCAGGCGTCGGAGATCGTCACAGCGGGAGCCACGCTGGTGACGATGCTGGTCCTCGCCCCCCTCATCGGGCTGATGCCGCATGCCACGTTGGCGGCGGTGGTCATCGTCTACTCGATCGGGCTGATCAAGCCTGCGGAGTTCCGGGCCATCCTCAGGGTCCGGCGAACGGAGTTCGTCTGGGCCCTGGCCGCTCTTGCCGGCGTGGTGCTGCTGGGGACCCTGCAGGGGATCGTCGTCGCCATCGTGGTGTCCATGTTGGCCCTCGCGCACCAGGTATCCAACCCGCCGGTCCACGTGCTTGGGCGCAAGCCGGGAACCAATGTCTTCCGGCCCCGCACGAAGGAGCATCCCGAGGACGAGACGTTCCCGGGTCTGCTGCTGCTGGGGCTGGAAGGGCGGATGTTTTTCGCCAATGCCGAGCGCATCGCAGAGAAGATAGGACCGCTAATCGAAGAGGCCAAGCCGAAGGTGGTGGCGCTCGACCTCAGCGGCGTGTTCGATCTGGAGTACACCGCGCTCAAGATGTTGACCGAACGCGAGAAGCGAGAGCGCGAGCACGGCGTGTTGCTGTGGCTGGTGGGGCTCAACCCGGATGTGCTGGCCGCGGTCCAAGGGTCGCCGCTTGGCGAGGTCCTGGGGCGAGAGCGCATGCACTTCAACCTGGAGGTGGCTGTGGCGAAATACCTGACCAAGGGGCTATCTTGATCCACAGATTACCCAGGGCAGCCTGGCGGCCGCAACCAAAACAACGGACTCTTTTGATCCGCGGTTTACGCAGATTGGCCGATTTCACGGGCACACTCGTCTCGGATGAATCTGCGTAATCTGTGGATCCATCAGGTCGCCTGGTGTTCTTCGGTGGGGCGTTGTGGGCGAAAATGCTGTTTGCGTGTTGGACCGTTCCCCGGCTATATTGATGGGCTGTCTACGCGTCGGATTGAGGAATATTCTGTAGATCCCGCTAGGAGGAGAGTGAGATGGCATTGTCTCGATGGTTCCCGAATGGCCGATCATGGGCCAAGGTTGTAACGGCGCTCGGTGTCGTATGGCTGGCCGTCTCGCTCAGCGCCTGTGATCGGGGCAAGGAGGCCGAGAAGAAGCAGGCCGCGCCCCCCCCGCCGCCCCCGACCGTGGTGGTCGCGGAAGTCATCCAGAAGACTGTGCCGATCTACAGCGAGTTCGTCGCGCAGACCGAGGCCAAGGAGACGGTGGAGATCCGCGCCCGGGTGTCGGCGTTCCTCGAGGCGCAGCACTTCGCCGAGGGCACCGTGGTGAAGAAAGACCAGCTCCTCTTCACGCTCGACAAGCGCGAGTACGAGGCGCAGCTCCTGCAGGCCAAGGCGCAACTATCCAAGGCCCAGGCGGATCTGGCGTTCGCCAAGGACAACGCCCTGGTCGAGAGCGCCAAGTCCAATCTCGACGTGGCCCTCGCGCGCCTCGGCAAGGCCCAAACGGACGAGCGGCGCCTGAAGCCTTTGGCCGAGCGGCGGGCCGTGCCCCAGCAAGACTACGACGACGCGGTCGCGAGTCTGGATTCCGCCCGGGCCGAAGTCGAGTCCAAGAAGTCGAGCGTCAACACGGCGCAGGCCAACCAGAAGAGCGGAATCGAGCAGGCCGAGGCCGCGATTGCCGCCGCCAACGCCGCCATCGTCCAGGCGGAGTTAAACGTGAGCTATTGTACGATCCGGTCTCCCATCGAGGGCCTGATCGGCAAACGCCTGGTGTCCCCCGGGAACCTGGTCGGCAAGGGCGAGGCCACGCTTCTGGATACCGTGTCGAGCATCGACCCGATCCGTGTCGCGGTCACCATCAGCGAGGCGGAATACCTGCGATTCACGGCGCAGATGCAGAAGACGGGGCGGGCGAGTGGAGGCGTGGCGCTGGAGCTGATGCTGGGCGACGGCAGCGTCTTCCCGCACAAGGGGCGCGTCGTCATCGCCGATCGGGCTGTGGACGTGAAGACCGGCACCCTCTCGCTCATCGCCGAGTTCCCGAACCCCGAGGGGTTGCTCCGCCCCGGGCAGTTCGGTCGCGTGCGGGCGGCCGCTGAGGTGGCCGAGAATGTTATCCTGGTGCCCCAGCGGGCGGTCCAGGAGACCCAGGGTAACAAGAGCGTGCTTGTGGTCGGCGCCGACAATGTGGTGACGCTGCGCACGATCTCGCCTGGCGCGAGCGTCGGCGACCTCCTCATCGTACGCGACGGGGTGAAGCCGGGCGAGCGGGTGATCGTGGATGGCGTCCAGAAGGCCCGACCGGGGTCCCCTGTCAACCCGTCGGTGGCACCGGTCGGCGGCCAGTCGGGCGCGAAGGCGGAGGCCAAGGCCCCGGAGAAACCGGCCGAGGCGGTGCCTGCCAAGAAGGCGGGGGGGAAATAGCCCATGGCACAATTCTTCATCCGGCGACCGATCGTCGCCATCGTCATCTCGATCCTGACCGTCATGCTGGGGGTGGTCACCCTCCAGGGGCTTTCCGTCGAGCAGTACCCCTTCCTCGCCCCGCCGAACATCCGCGTGACCGCGACGTATCCCGGCGCGTCTGCGGAGGCCGTGGAGCAGTCGGTGGCAACCCCCGTCGAGCAAGAAGTCAACGGCGTCGAGCGCCTGATCTACATGAAGTCCTCGAACACCAGCGACGGTCGCATGCTCCTGGACGTGAACTTCGAGGTCGGGACGGACCAGGACATGGCGAACGTCCTGACCCAGAACCGGGTGTCCACGGCGCAAGCCCGCCTGCCGCAAGAGGTCGTCCAGCAAGGCGTCACGGTCAAGAAGCAGAGCCCCAGCATCCTCATGCTGATCTCGGTCTACTCCCCCAAGGATGCCTACGATGCCAACTACCTGATCAATTACTGCGGGATCAACCTGCGGGATCAGCTGCTCCGGATTCCCGGGATCGCGCAGGTGGATCTCTTCGGCGGGGCGGACTACGGGATGCGGATCTGGTTCCAACCTGACAAGCTGGCCAAGCTGGGCCTGACCCCGGCGGACGTCATCTCGGCCATCAAGGAGCAGAACCTTCAGGCGCCCACCGGCAAGATCGGCGGCGCCCCCACGCCGGCGGACCAGGAGTTCACCAACACGGTGAGCGCGCCGGGCCGTCTGGTCACGACGGAGGAGTTCGAGAACATCATCGTCCGCCAGAGCGCCACCGGCGCGGTCGTCCGGATCAAGGACGTCGCGCGCGCCGAGCTGGGCTCGCAAGACTACAACTCGTTCGGGCGGCTGAACGGCAAGCCGGCCGGCGCGATGGCGGTCTACCTCTTGCCAGGGGCCAATCAGCTCAAAGCCGCCGAGACGATCTACGCGACGATGGAGCAGGCGAAGGGGCTGTTCCCGCCCGGCATGGACTACAAGATCGTCTACGACACCACGCCGGCGGTCGAGGCCTCGATCCACGAGATCCTGAAGACGTTCGTCGAGGCGCTGATCCTGGTGACTTTGGTGGTGTTCATCTTCCTCCAGAACTTCCGGGCGACGATCATCCCGCTGCTCACCATCCCGGTCTCCCTCATCGGCACGTTCATCTTCTTCCCCATGCTGGGATTCTCAGTCAATACGCTTTCGATGTTCGGCTTGGTCCTGGCCATCGGGATCGTGGTGGACGACGCCATCGTCGTCGTGGAGGCGGTCATCCACCACCTCGAGGGCGGGAAGAGTCCCAGAGAGGCGACCGTCAAGGCCATGGAAGAGGTCTCGGCGCCGGTCATCGGCATCGCCCTCATCCTGTCCGCCGTGTTCGTCCCCGTGGCCCTGCTGGGTGGCCTGGTCGGCAGCATGTACAAGCAGTTCGCCCTGACCATCGCCATCTCGGTGCTGCTCTCGGCGTTCAACGCGCTGTCCCTGACGCCCGCGCTCTGCGCCATGCTCCTCAAGGCGCCGCGCCCCATGCGGGGGCCGCTGGGCGTCTTCTTCCGCGGCTTCAACAAGGTGTTCGACGTTACGACGGCCGGCTACGTGGGCGCCTCGCGCATTCTCGTACGCAAGGGAATCCTGACGATCGGGATCGTCGCCGTGGTGGCGGTGGGGGCCGGCCTCTTCGGGAAGGCGCTTCCTGCCGGCTTCATTCCGGACGAGGACCAGGGGATTTTCGGCGTCGCCGTCCAGCTTCCGCCCGGGGCCTCGCTGGAGCGGACCAGCGCGGTACTCAAGAAGGTGGAAGACTTCCTGGCGAAGGCGGAAGGGGTGGAATCTTTCCAGACTATCGGCGGCTACGGGGCGGTGACCAGCACGTACCAGCCCAATTACGGCACGATCTTCGCGCGCCTGAAGCCGTGGGAAGAGCGGAAGGGCGAGGCGCTGCACGTGAAGGGCATCATGGCCAAGCTGCAGCGGCAAGTGGCAACCATTCCGGAAGCAGCCATCTTCCCGTTCAACATCCCGACGCTGGCGGGGTTCGGCGCCGCCGCGGGGTTCAACTTCCTGATCCAGGACCGCAGCGGCTCCCTGACGGTCGAGCAACTCGGCGAGCAGTCGCGGAAGTTCATCGCGGCGGGCAGACAGCGACCGGAGCTCGGGAACCTGTTCACGTCATTCGACCCGAACTACCCCCAGGTCAGGGTGGAACTGGACCGGGAGAAGGCGCGCACGCTGGGCGTCCCGGTGAACGAGGCGTTCCAGGCGATGTCCGCGGCCCTGGGAGGCGCCTACGTCAACGACTTCAACCGCTTCGGGCGACTGTACCGGGTCTACGTGCAGGCGGACGCGGCGGCCCGCCTGAAGGCGGACGATATCGGGAAGGTGTACGCCCGGTCGAAGACCACCAACGAGATGGTTCCCCTCTCCACGCTGGTCACCATCAAGAACATCGCCGGGACCGAGCTGACGACCCGGTTCAACCTGCTGCGCTCCGTGGAGATCCAGGGGGCGCCCGCCCGGGGCTTCACGTCCGGGCAGGCCCTCGCCGCGCTGGAGCAGGTCTTCGCGGAGACGATGCCGAAAGAGTTGGGCTTCGCCTACTCTTCCATGTCGTACCAGGAAAAGATCGCCCCGCCCGCCACACCGACCTTCATCATGGCCATCGTGTGCGTGTTCCTGCTGCTGGCCGCGATGTACGAGAGCTGGCGGCTGCCCTGGGCGGTCCTCCTGGGGTCACCCTTGGTGGCCCTGGGGGCCTTCTTCGGCGTCTGGCTGATGGGATTCGACAACAACGTGTACGTGCAGATCGGCCTGGTGATGCTGATCGGCCTGGCGGCCAAGAACGCCATCCTGATCGTGGAGTTCGCCAAGGCGAAGCACGAGGAGGGCATCTCCCTGGAGGAGGCCGCCCTGACATCGGCCCGCCTGCGCTTCCGCCCGATCCTGATGACGGCCTTCGCGTTCATCCTGGGCGTCGTGCCGCTGATGAAAGCGAGCGGCGCGGGCGCGGGGGCCCAGAACGTCATGGGCACCGGAGTGTTCTGGGGCATGCTGATCGCAACGGGGCTGGGCGTGTTCATCATCCCGGGCAACTTCACGTTCGTCGAGGGACTCGGTCGTCGGCGGCAGGCTGCGAAGCCCGCGACTGTCGTGGCGTCGCCCGAAGGAGCGCACTAACATGACCCGCCGACAGATTCTCCTGTTCTGCCTCATTGGGCTCGTTGCCGCTAGTTGCACCGTCGGCCCTGATTACAAGCGGCCGGAGGTCTCGGTCCCGCCCGTGTATCGCGGGGCCGACACTGGGCCGCAAGTCGGCAGCGCCGCCTCCTTCGGCGATCTCGCCTGGTGGAACGTCTTCCAGGATCCGGAGCTGCAGGAGCTGATTCGGATTGCCCTGGTGGAGAACTATGATTTGCGCGTGGCGGTGTCGCGCATTCTGCAGGCGCAGAGCCAAGTGACGATTGCCAGGTCGCAGCAGTACCCGACGGCGGACGTCGGAGTCAGCGCGCCCTATGCCGCATTCCCAGGGGGCGAACGTCCGCCCACGTTCCCCCGGGACAGCTTCGAGCCTCAGGGCGGACTGGGCGTCGCGTGGGAGCTGGACCTCTGGGGCAAGTTCCGCAGGAACACCGAGGCGGCTTGGGCCAATCTGCTTGCCTCGGAAGAGAACAGGTACGCCGTCATGACGACCTTGGTGGCGCAGGTCGCCCAGGCCTACCTGAGTCTTCGGACCCTGGATCTCACGCTGGAAATCTCCCAGCGCACCGTGACCTCCCGGGAACAATCCCGCGACCTCGTGCAAGCCCGGCTGGATGGCGGCGTCGCCGGGATCCTCGACCTGCGGCAGGCCGAGACGCTGCTCTATACCGCCACGAAGACCATCCCCGAGATCCAGCGCCAGATCGAGCAGACCGAGAACTTCATCAGCATCTTGCTCGGAAAGAACCCCGGCCCCATCAAGCGCGGCCGCCCCCTCAGCCAGCAGGTCGCGGCCCCGACCGTGCCCGCGGGGCTTCCGTCGGAGCTCCTTGCGCGCCGGCCGGACATCCGTGGGGCGGAGCAGCAACTGGTCACCGCGAATGCGCAGATCGGCGTCGCGAAGTCGTTGCTCTTCCCGCAGGTCACGATCTCCGGTTTTGCCGGCGCTGGCGGTGCGGTCATCAGCGGCTCGACCTTCGGGCCGTATGGGGTGTTCAATGTCCTGCCGGCCGTCACGTTGCCCATCTTCAACATGGGTCGCCTTCAAGCGGGCGTGGACTTCAACGAGGCCGTAGCCCAGGAGGCGGTGCTGCGGTACCAGCAGACGATCCAGCTAGCGCTCCGCGAAGTGTCGGACTCGCTGGTCGAGATCCAGAAACGGCGGGAGTTCCGGGAGCAGCAGGAATTGCTCACCAATACGCTGGCGGACGCCAGCCAGGTGGCCAAGTTGCGTTATGAGGGTGGGGTGTCCAGCTACCTGGAAGTCCTGGACACCGAGCGCCAATATTTCGATGCCGAACTCCAGTTAGCGCAAGCGCAGCGGGACGAGTACGTGGGCGTGGTGCAGCTGTACAAGGCGCTCGGCGGCGGGTGGCAGGCCGAGACGCCTGCCACGCCTCCGGCCGGCGGGAAAGCCGCCGCGGCGGTCGGCACACCGTAGCGGTGCGACGGTGTGCAGACGGAATCCCTGAGCGGGATTGACGAGTCAATGAAAGACGCTGGCCGCGCGAGCGTGATATCGCAGAGGCCGTTGGGGCGTCTAACGGACCTCTGGGCCACGGAGGCCGGGTTGAGTGTCTTCACCGGCCTGCTTGCCTTAGAGGTCTTTGTCGTGTCGCCGCTGGCGACTCTGGGTGTCCTGGGCACGAGCCTGATCGATGTGGTCTTCACGCTTCTCTTGATCTGCGGAGCCATTGCGCTCCATCCGGGGCGGATCCTGCAGGTTCTCGTCGTGATCTTCGTCGTGATCGCCATCGTTCTCCGCTGGATGGCAGCCTGGCAGCCCACGCCGTGGATCGTTGGGGCGGGATCGCTTCTGGATGTGGCCACACTCGGGTGCTTCGCCGCCATCGTCCTGACGCGGGTGTTCGAAGCCGGGCCCGTGACGAGGCATCGGATTCATGGGGCGGTGTGCGCATATCTCCTCTTCGGGTTGATGTGGGCCGCGGCATACGCCTTCATCGGGGAGGTATTCCCGCAGGCGTTCAGCGTGGTAAGCGGAGCGGGGCTCGCGGACAAACCTATAGGTCGGTTTGTCTATTTCAGTTTTGTCACGCTCACGACGGTGGGGTACGGCGACATCACGGCCGTGCACCCTTTGGCGCGAACGCTTGTCATTGCAGAAGCCTTGACCGGACAGCTCTTTCCCGCGATCATCATCGGCGGTCTCGTTTCGTCGGCTCTCGCCAATCGGCCGGAGGCCTGAGGAGGTCGAATCCCCGGCCCCGCAAATGATTCGTGGAAGCGCGGGGAACCAAGAGACGGATCCCTCGGGAAATTGCATGCGGTAACGTGCATCGTCAGAGGAGGGAGCATCATGCGTGGAGGTGCGCTAAAGGGCGTGGCGGTTGCGGTTCTCGTCGCCATCCTGGCGACGGGGTGTGCGGAGATGCAGGCGAACCCGAAGATGATAGTCGGTACCCCGGGGGAATGTTCGGCCAGATAACCCAGGAGTAACCGAGTACGGAGGAGCAGCATGCGTGGAGGTGCGCTAAAGAGCGTGGCGGTTGCGGTTCTCGTCGCCATCCTGGCGACGGGGTGTGCGGAGATGCAGGCGAACCCGAAGACGACGATCGGGGCAGCCGGGGGCGGCACCGTGGGCGGCCTGATCGCCGCCGCCGCTGGCGGGAATCCCGCGGCCATTGCCGCCAGCGTGATAGGGGGCATTCTCATCGGCGGGATGGTTGGGAACCTCCTGGACCAGCGTGACAAACAAATGGCGGCCGAAGCGGCGCATCGGGCCATGGAGACGGCGCCGACCGGCAAGCCTGTGGCGTGGAAGAACCCCGACAGCGGCCACTCGGGGACCGTGACCCCGACGAAGACCTACCAGACCGCGAACGGCACCTACTGCCGCGAGTACCAGACCACCGTGCTGATCGATGGCAAGCAGGAACGGGCAACCGGGACCGCCTGCCGGCAGCCCGACGGAAGCTGGAGGGTCGTGAACTCGTAGTAGGCTGCTGAAAAAGGCCCATCTGCGGCGTTGGCGCGCCTTGCCACTCGCTGCGGCGTACCCCCAGTACGCCTCGCTCGGGCTTCAGCGTGCCGCCTTGCATCTGGACCCTTTTGAGCAGCCTGGGCAGAGACGCGCTTGTTGGTCTGCTGCTGGCATACCCTGACCCCCGCCGGGGGAGGAGGAGAACATATGGGACGGATTCTCTGGGGGGCCCTGGTCCTCGCAGTGGCCCTCGCGTGCCTGCCTGTGTCCGTGGGCGCCCAGGCCGTAACGGCCGATTGGCGCGAGGGCTTCCGGGCCCACGACAAGAACGGCGACAACCGCATCGACCGGGCCGAGTTCCACGAATGGGTTGTGGACGGGTTCTATTTCCGGGACAAAGGCCATAAAGGGTATCTCGTTCAAGCGGACCTCCCGGGGACCTCGCCCGAAAAGTTCAAGGCGATGAATCGCAAAGGCGACGGCAAGCTCACCCTGAGCGAGTGCCTCAACGCCCTCTTCCAGGATTTCGCGGCAATCGACGTGAACCAGACCGGCGCGATCACCGCGGAACAGGTCGAAACGTACGTCAAACAAACCGGGAAGTAGTGCAGAGCAGCCGCTTCGTCACGCTGTAAGGAATTCTGACATGACCGATTCGTCCCGCGATCTCGCCGGCACGATGCTGCAGGCTGCGTTCATCGGCGCACTTGCGGCGGGCTGTTTCTGGATCCTGCGGCCCTTCCTGCTGCCCATGATCTGGGCCACGGCCATTGTCGTGGCCACCTGGCCGATCATGCTATTTCTGCAGACCCATCTCGGCGGGCGGAGGGGCCTGGCCGTGACAGTGATGACGCTTGTGCTGCTCCTGGTTTTGCTAGTGCCACTCGGCTTCGCCATTGCCGCCATCGCCCAGAACGCCGACCGGATCGTCGCCTGGTCGAAGTCTCTGGGCACCGTCAGTATTCCACCGCCGCCGGATTGGGTCGTGCGCCTGCCGTTGATCGGATTGACCCTCGCGGGTCAGTGGCAGCAAGTGGCGGGACTCGGCACGGGCGGGCTTTCGGCGCGCCTGGCACCCTACGCGAGCACGATCGTGGCGTGGTTCGTCGCCCAGGTCGGGAACGTGGGGTTGATGCTGGTTCAGTTCCTCTTGACCGTCGTCGTGGCGGCCGTCCTGTATAGCAGGGGAGAGACCGCCGCGGGCGGTGTGCGCCAATTCGCGCGCCGACTCGCGGGCGCTCCTGCCGACGGCGTACTCCATCTCGCCGGACAAGCCGTGCGTGCGGTTGCCCTTGGCGTGGTCGTCACGGCGTTGGTCCAAGCGCTCTTGGGGGGCATCGGACTGGCGATTTGCGGCGTGCCCTTCGTCGTGGTCCTGATCGCCGTCATGTTGATTCTGGGCATCGCGCAGCTGGGGCCCGCGTTCGTGCTGATTCCAGCGATCATCTGGCTCTACTGGAAAGGCGATACGACGTGGGGTACCGTGCTGGTGGTCTGGTCGCTCGTCGTCCTCAGCTTGGATAACTTCCTGCGGCCGATACTCATCAAGCGTGGCGCGGACCTGCCGCTGCTTCTGATCTTCACGGGCGTGATCGGCGGCCTGATCGCGTTCGGCATCATCGGCCTCTTCATCGGGCCGGTCTTGCTCGCTGTCGGCTACACCTTGCTCGTCGCCTGGGTCACGGAGCCTGACGCCGAGGCCATACCGTCCGACACGGGCGCGAAGCGGAGGAGCGAAGAACGCCCATGAGAGCAAAGATCGGGGTCGTAAGGGGCGGTGGCGATTGCCCCGGCTTCAACGCGGTCATCGGGGGCACGGCGAGGGCGGGAGAGATGGGATGGGCATGATTGGGGACCGCGTGAGGGGCAGGACCCTCAGGTGCCAGGCCCGATGGGTGCTGGTCCTGCTGCTCGTTAGCCTGTGGCTCGACGCGCCCAACGCCTTCGGCCAGGGCAAGAGCGGACCACAGAAGCTGTTCGCCTCGCCCGAGGCGGCGGTCAAGGCCCTGGGGGCGGCCTACCAAAAAGGGGACCGCAAGGCCGTGGCCGAGATCCTGGGCGACAAGGCGAAGAAGGGCATCACGCAGGAACGGAAGCAGTAGGGCAGTGTGCGATCGCGAGATGATCGGGCTCGAGTCGGTGTAAACTTTTTGACTGTGAGAGGGCCCGCTGCGCCGTAAAGGAGAAGGAGTCCCATGACGAATATCCTATACCACGTCCGCACTATCAGTGCGGTGATCGTTTCACTCCTCTTGTGCGCCGTCGTGTTGGGCGGCGCTCTTCCCGCCGTCGCCGGCGAGGCGGAGAACGCGCAGCAACTTGTGGACAAAGCTAGTATGACCCTGAACGCGTTCGTCGCGGACAAAGACATGGGGCCGTCCCTGAAGGCGCTCCTCAAGAAGGCTAGGGGCGTCCTGATCTATCCGCAAGTGCTCCGGGGCGCCTTCATTGTTGGCGTGTCGGGCGGCAGCGGGACGTTCGTCGCCTACGACGCCAAGGCCAAGAAGTGGGGCGGGCCGGCCTTCTACACCATCGGAGAGGCGAGCTTCGGCCTGCAGGCCGGGGGCGATGCGTCGGAGGTGGTGCTCGTCGCCTTGACCGAGCGCGGCATGACGGCGCTCCTCACCACGAGCGCCAAGCTCGGCGCCGACGTGGGGGTCGCGCTGGGTCCGGTGGGCGCCGGGGCCGAGGCCGCGACGGCCAACCTCAGTGCGGACATCGTCAGCTACTCGCGGGCGAAGGGCCTCTATGCGGGCATCTCCCTCGAGGGGGCGGTGGTGGCCACCCGGGATGCCCTCAACAAGGCCTACTACGGCAAAGAGGTCAGCCCGACGGATATCGTGGTGAAGCGGACGGTGTCGAATAAGAAGGCCGCGGGCCTGGTCAGCGCCGTCAAGAAGGCGGCGGGGAAGTGAGGTAGCAGGCTGCTGAAAAAGGCCCACCTGCGGCGTTGACCCGCCTCGCCGCTCGCTGCGACGTACCTCCAGTACGCCTCGCTCGGGCTACGGCGTGCCGCCTTGCATCTGGGCCTTTTTGAGCAGCCTGGAAGACGAGGTTTTCGGCAGCCGGCAAGAGGGCCGGTCGCCTACCCTCACGCGGGAGGATCTCATGCGCTGCAGCGAAGTGAATCACACCGAAGGGAGATACCGCCCGCTAGGGGCAGGGCGGTGGCGGGGCCTTGTCGCGGTCGTCATCGGCCTGCTGTGCGGCCTCGTGGTCCTCGTCCCCTGGGCGGCCCGTGCCGCGGAGACGAGCCTGGAGCAACAGGAGATGATCGCGGCGGCCCGGATCACGCGGGTTCTCCCCGGAGTCGTGGGGATTATCGTGAATGTCGGGGCGGACGTCACGGTGCGGTGCGGGCCCAAGGACATCTACGAGGTCAAACCCGACCCAGACACGGAGAACGGCACCGGCTTCATCATCCATCCGGACGGCTGGATCGCCACCAACGGCCACGTGGTCATGCCCGTCTACAAGGCTGACGAGGAGCACATCTCCAACTTCCTCGAGCAGGCCGCGCAAGTGGCCTGCGGCCCCGGCCTCAAGAAACTCCCCGAAGCGCGACGCAAGGCCCGAATGGCAGCCATCCTCAAGGATCCGGAAAACCGGAAAGGGGTCAAGCTGACGAAGAAGCTTGACGTGTACCTCCCGACGGGCGAGGCGCGGCAGGGGTTCCCCGCGGTCGTGAAGGCGTACAGTCCCCCGATTGACCCTGATCTCTTGCCGAAGGACGGGAGCCTGCCGAATCCGCCCATGTGGGATGCGGCGCTCATCAAGATCGAGGCGAAGGATCTCCCCACGGTCCACCTGGCCCCCAGCAGCGGGCAAGCGGTGGCGCTCGGCCAACAGCTAGTCATAGTGGGCTACCCCGGCGTCGTGCTCTGGCACGACTTCCTCAGTAAGAAGTCCCGGGCCGAGGCCACGGTGACCTTCGGCCGGGTCTCGGCCTTCCGGCTGGATGTGAACGAGCGCTGGATCCTCCAGACCGATGCGCCCATTTCCTGGGGGAACAGCGGCGGCCCCGCCTTCAATATCAAGGGAGACGTCGTCGGCCTGGCGACCTTCATCTCCACCTCCTTGGAGGGCGACCAAGCAATCCAGGGCTTCAACTTCCTGATCCCCATTGACTCGATCCACGCCTTGGCCAAGCAGGTGGGCGTGACCCCCAGCACCGATAGTCCGTTCACCCGCGTGTGGGACCAAGCGGTCCAGGCGATCATCGAGGGCCGCTACGCTGAGGGGATAGCCCACGCGGAGGAGGCCGACAAGCTCGTGCCGGGGCTGATCGACGTGCGACGCGCCATCGTGCGGCTTCGGCTGCTGCAGAGCGTGAAGCCGTAGGGAGCGGAGAAGAACAGCAGGCAGCTGGCAGGGGGCAGCTGGCAGCGGACAAGGGGAGAGGCGCCGGGGAGCAGGGGGGACAATGCAAAACAACCGACAATGGAAAACCGATCAAGGGGCCTTCAATGATCCGTTGTCAGTTTCTCATTTTGCATTCGCTTTGCAATATTTCGTGTCGTTGAAATGACTGGTGCATCGTTTGTTTCTCGCGGCAGGGGGAGCAGCGGGTCGATGCGGTAGAGCTGGCGATACGCGGAAGCAGGCGAGTGAGGAGGATCGTATGAGTCAGGTTGCGCGCGGACGGATCGGAAAGGCGGGCCCACGAGGGCGACGAGTTCTGGTGCTGGTGGCGGTGCTGGCGTTCTGTCTTGGACTGGCGGCGCCCGCCGGTGCTGGGACCATCTGGGATCGCGTGTCGGAAACTGTGCTGCCCAACGGGCTCAAGGTGCTCTTGGTGGAAGAGCCCAAGGCGCCGGTGGTGACCGTCCAGATCTGGTACAAGGCGGGCGCCCGAAACGAGCCCCTGGGCAAGGGCGGCCTCGCCCACATGATGGAACACCTGATGTTCAAGGGGACGCCCAAGACCGGCCCCAAGCAGTTCTCGATCATCGTCCAGCGCAACGGGGGGCAGGATAACGCTCACACGGCGCGGGATGCCGCGGCCTACTACGTGGACTTTGCCGCGGATCGTGTCAACCTCGGCCTCGAACTCGAGGCGGACAGGATGGTCAACGTTCTGTTCGACGAGAAAGAGTTCCTGCCGGAGCGGGACGTGGTCTATGAGGAGCGGCGCCTCCGGATCGACGATCAGCCGTCCGTCACCCTGGGCGAGGTCATGCGGACGACGGCCTTCATGGCGCACCCCTACGGGCGGCCGACCATCGGCTGGCCCAGCGAGATCAAGGGCTGGACGCTGGAAGATGCCAGGCAGTTCTACCAGACGTATTACGCCCCGAATACGGCCACGCTGATCGTGGCGGGCGACATCAAGAAAGACGAGGTGCTCAAGAAAATTACCGAAGTGTTCGGGACGATCCCCCGTGGGCCCGCACCGCCGCCCCTCGTCATTCCCGAGGAACCGCCCCAGATTGGCGAGCGGCGGGTCTTCGTCCGCAAGGAAGCGGAGCTGCCCATCTTCTTCGCGGTCCACCACGTCCCGAACCTCACCCACCCGGACAGCGCCCCCCTGAACGCCCTCGCCTACGTGCTGGGCGGGGGGGAGAGCGCCCGGCTGCACAAGAAGGTGGTCTACGAGCTCCAGCTGGCCTCGTACGCCGGGGCGGACTACAACCCGGTCTACAAGGATCCCTACCTGTTCGGCCTCAGCGCCGGCCCCCTGCCGGGGAAGACCGCCGAGGAGGTCGAGCGCGCCATGTTGGCCGAGGTGGAGCGCGTCCAGAAGGAGCCGATCACCGACCGGGAGCTCCAGAAGGCCAAGAACCAGATCGAGGCGGAGTTCGTCTTTGCCCAGGACTCGGTCCACATGCTGGCCAATCTCCTGGGCGCGTACGAGTCCGCGGCGAGCTGGAAGCTCCTGACGACCTACGTGGAACGCATCCGCAACGTGACGGCGGCGGATGTGCAGCGGGTGGCCCGGCAGTATATCGTCGCAGACAACCGGACGGTCGCCATATTGATCCCGATGAAGCCGGGCGGCGGCGCCCCGCCGGCAAAGTAGGAGGCGTGCGATGAGACGTACCTGGAAATGCCAGAGCAAATGGGAATGTCGCACGGTCCGATCGATCGGGCTCTTGCTCGGTGCCGTTCTCCTCATGGGGGCGCTCACGGCCCAGGTCGAGGCTGCCGCACTCGCGCAGCGCGAGGTGCTTCCCTCCGGGATGGTTCTCCTGGTCGCCGAGCGGCCGGCGGTGCCGATCGTGGCGGCCACGCTCACGCTCCAGGCCGGCGCCGTGTTCGATCCGCCGGCCAAGCCGGGGGTCGCGAACCTGACCGCGATCATGCTCAGTCAGGGGACCACGACCCGGACCGCGCCGCAGATCAGCGAGGCGATCGAATTCGTGGGCGGCTCCTTGGGCGTGGAGTCCGGCACGGACACGGCGCGGATCACCTTCTCGTTTCTGAGCAAGGATCTCGACCTGGCATTGGATCTGATGGGAGATCTCCTGACCAACCCCACCTTCCCGCCGGCCGAGCTGGCCAAGAAGATCCCGGAGGTCCTGGCGAGCCTCAAGCGGAATCAGGAGGACCCCGGGACGGTGTCCTATGAAGCGTTCATGGCCCTGGTCTACGGGGCCCACCCGTACGGGAAGCCGACCGAGGGCACCGAGACCAGCGTGCCGACCATCACGCGGGACGACATCCTGGCGTTCTATCAGGAATACTACCGACCCAACCGGGCCGTCCTGACCGTGGTTGGCGATGTCACCGTGGCAGACTTGAAGCAGCGCTTGACTGCACGGCTAGGCGGCTGGACCCCGGGCGGGGCGCCCCTCGTCAAACCGGCCGCCCCGGCGCCGCTGGCGAAGGGTGTGACGAAGACCATCCAGCGCGAGGTCACGCAGGCCGCCATCAATTTCGGCCACGTCGGGATCACCCGGGACAACCCCGACTACTATGCGGTCTACGTGATGAACTACTTGCTGGGAGGCGGCATGAATTCCCGGCTTCCGCAGAAAATCCGCGAGGAGAAGGGGTGGGCGTACGACGTCGGTAGCGCCTTCGCGCCCGGCAAGTACGCCGGCGACTTCAGCGTGACGATGCAGACGAAGAACGAGGTCGCCCAGGAGGCCATCGACGCGGCGCTGGCCGAGATCCGGCGCATTCGGGAGCAGCCGGTCTCCGCCCAGGAACTGGCCGATGCGAAGGCCTACCTAACCGGGAGCTTTCCCCTGCGGCTCGACACGTCGGCCAAGGTGGTCGGCATGCTCGCCTCCATCGAGCAGAACAACCTCGGCCTGGATTATGTCGAGCGGTATCCGGCCCTCATCAACGCCGTGACGGCCGCGGACGTCCAGCGGGTGGCCCAGAAGTATCTCAACCCCGACACGTACGCGCTGGCGGTGGTCGCGGATCTGACGAAAGCGAAATTCAAGCCGTAAGGCGGAGGGGCATAGAGGGGGCTCTGCACCCGGTGCGCCGACAGGGAGACAGACCCATGAACGGGCTTCGGTATCTTTGCTCATGCGGAGGAATCGCCGTAGGTGTCTTCGGCCTCATGGTTTTCAGTCCGGTGCACGCGCAGGACATGCCCTGCACCGAAGAGATTCGAACCTTCTGCGCCGATGTCCAGCCCGGCGGCGGCCGGATCCTGCAGTGCCTCAAGGCGAACGAAGCGAAGCTGCCGCCTGCCTGCGTGAGAAGGATCGACGACCTTCGCGCCGCCTTCAGCGGACCCGTCGGTGCGGCCTGCCGCGACGACTGGGCCGCCCTGTGCTACCATCCCAAGGCCTCGACGGATCGGCAAGCGATGCTGCAGTGCCTGCAGGCGAATCAAGCGCAGGTTTCCACCGGCTGCCAGAAGGCCCTCCGGGAGGGAACGGGCCCGCGGCGTGAGCGCGCAGGGGAACGGATGCCCTGAGGTGTCGGAAGGAGCGGATCGTTCGCGGCAGGTCGTGGGTTCGAGGCGGTATTGTCGCATTTGGGTTAGTGCTTTTCGTTTTGGGGTGGAGCAGGGTTCGTCTGATGAAAGACCCCAGGAAATGTCGGATTATAACCCGCAGCTAACCTATTGGAATGTCTGATGTAGTGTTTTGTGTTGTGCTGTCGTTGGTTCTGCTGGAAGTGGCACAGAACGTGCTCCTCTCTATAGCGTTCGAATAACCCAGAGCCCCAGGGACCGCGGCCCAGGGGTTCACAAGTGGCAGCGCAGGGCTGCCGCCCCCCCGAAGAAAGTTGGGGGGACACACTCAAGGATTCATAGGAGGGAGACACATGAAGAAGTTCGTTGCCGTGTT
>Ga0316628_100001086_pt1 | contig 18759 bp, 16 predicted proteins | sample OWC_Aug_M2_C1_D5_FD_207648 | JGI IMG/M metagenome (GOLD analysis project Ga0316628, IMG submission 207648) | Wetland soil microbial communities from Old Woman Creek delta, Ohio, United States - OWC_Aug_M2_C1_D5_C | ecosystem: Environmental > Terrestrial > Soil > Wetlands | place: USA: Ohio... | reverse complement strand
AAATCTGGGCCGAGCCGGAGGCGATGTAGCGCATGACGGCAACCGCGTTCATCCGGGATGCCTATCTGGGGGCAAGAAGAAGTGCCCTGCGGGGACTGGTGCCGCCCGTCAAAGCCAATGGAAGCCCGGCACTGACGTCCGGAGATACGCGCCGGATCTTGTTCATCCGGATCGACCGGGTCGGGGATCTCGTGCTGTCCACCCCGGCCCTGAAGGCGATCAAGAGCGCTTTTCCCGGCTCCCAGCTCACCGTGCTGGCCTCTCCCGGTGCCTGCGGGATTCTGGACAACAACCCCCATGTGGACCGTGTCGTTGTTTATGACCGGTCCGCATCGATGGCCGCACGGGCAGCCGTCCTCCGCGGGCTGCGAGAGGAACGCTATGACCTGGCCGTCGATCCCCTCGATGACTGGGATCTCGAGCCGGCCCTGATCGCCGCCTGGAGCGCCGCCCCGGTGCGCGTCGGTTATGCGGGTGCGGGGCGGGAGGTCTTCTTCAACCGCATCCTCGAGAGGCCGCGCATCCCCGCGCCGGCGGTCGATGCCGCTCTTCGCGTTCTGCAGCCGCTGGGAATCAGGACTGTGGACCGGAAGCCGCAGATTGCCCTTCTCGAACAGGAAAAAGTGCAGGCCGGGCAGTGGCTGGCAAAGAGGCTCAACGGCGGGGCGCCCGTCGTGGGTATCCATCCCGGCGCCACGTACGGGACACAGCGTTGGATGCCGGACTATTTCGCCGAGCTGGCCGATCGCCTGGCAAAGGAGGGAGCGGCCGTCATGCTCCTGGGAGGGGCCTCTGAGGGGGCTCTCGTCGAACGGATTATCGGGCGGATGCGAAGCCGGCCCGCCATCCGCGTTGTCGCCGGCAACCTGCGCCGGTTCTGCGCGCTGTTGTGGCACTGCAGGCTTCTGGTCTGCAACAACTCGGGTCCCCTTCACGTGGCCTGCTCCCTGGATGTTCCCACGGTCTCGTTCATGGGGCCGACCGTCATGGAGCGATGGTATCCGGCAGGGGAGGGGCACACGGTGCTTCGAAAGGGCAATCTGCCCTGCATCGGCTGCAATTCCGGGCGGTGCCGGGTTGGGACGCATGACTGCATGCGCCTCATCACACCGTCCGATGCGTTTGAGTCGGTCTGCCGCGTTCTGAAGGCGCGGGGGCCGTCCCGTTCAACAACCACCGACAACCGGGAGCCTGCAGGATGAAGACCCGAGAACTCCGATTTGTGAAACCCCTGCGTCCGGCCGGAAGCCAGGCGGAGCGGCAGCCTGAACTGACCGTCATCATTCCCGTGCACAATGAAGAGGACAACGTAGCGGCTCTCTGCGCGAGACTGGCCGGGGTCATCGACGGACTTGACATGACCCGCGAAGTGATCTTCATCGACGACGGGAGTACGGATCAGTCCTTTCCCCTTCTGCACGATATTGCAAAAACGGACCCCGACATCCGGATCCTCTCATTTTCCCGGAATTTCGGCCATCAGGCCGCCATCTCCGCGGGACTCGACCATGCCTCCGGCCGCGCGGTCGTCATCATGGACGGAGACCTGCAGCACCCGCCGGAGGTCCTTCCAGCGCTGATCGAGAAGTGGAGGGAGGGCTACGACGTCGTCTACACGACCCGGACATACTCTTCCGGGGCAAACGCCTTCAAGCGGATCACCTCCCGGCTGTTCTACCGGCTCATCAGCAGGCTTGCCGGGTTCCGCATGCCCGACGGCGCCGCAGACTTTCGGCTTCTGGACCGGAAAGTGGTCGATGTCCTGAAAGGGCTCAGGGAAAGAACGCGGTTCATGAGGGGCCTGAGCGTCTGGGCGGGATTCCGGCAGACCGGGATCGGCTATGTGGCCTCGGAGCGCAACGGGGGCCAATCGAAGTATTCCCTGCGCCGGATGGTTCTCCTTGCCCTGGATGGCGTCACGTCGTTCTCCGTTTTTCCGCTGAGGATGGCCGTCTATCTCGGATTTCTGATCTCTTTCGTGTGTCTGCTCTATCTGGTCTATGTCCTCTACGTCCGATTCGTCTCCGGCACTGCCATTCCCGGCTGGGCCTCCACCATCATTGCCGTTTTGTTCATCGGCTCGGTCCAGCTGATCACCGTGGGGATTCTCGGCGAGTATATCGGGCGGATTTACGAAGAGCTGAAAGGCAGGCCCACCTACATTGTCAGGGAGAAGGTCGGCTTTGAGGATCGGGAACATGACACGCACTAGACAGCAGGACCCGGTCTTTTTCTACGACCGGTTCTCCGAGCATTTTGATGACGCCATGAACGGCTACGATGTCCGGAAGCGGATCCGGATCGTGTTTTCCGATCTCCTGCCGACAGAATTGCAGGGAAGGAAGATCCTCGATGCGGGTTGCGGCACGGGCTGGTTCAGCCGGGCCGCCATGGAGCGGGGGGCGGATTTCGTCGTTTCGCTCGACATCGGCATGAACCTCTTGAAGAGGACGGACAGGAAATGCAGAAGCCGCAAGGTCTGCAGCGATGTCCTTCACCTTCCCTTCCCTGCCGAGAGTTTCGATATCGTCATCTGCTCCGAAGTCATCGAGCACACACCGGAGCCGGGGGCTGCGTTCCGGGAGCTGGCCCGTGTGCTCAAGCGGGGCGGCATTCTGGTCCTGACGGTGCCGAACCGTTTCTGGCACTGGGCGGTACGGTTCGCCAACCGGTTTCGCCTCAGACCCTACGAGGGCCTGGAGAACTGGTGCCGGCGGGAGGATATCCGGACCTGGTGCGGGGAGCATCGCATTTCCATCGAGAAGCTCTACGGGTTTCACCTCTACCCCTATATCCTTCCCTGTACGCACGGGATGCTGGACTATTTCGACCGCTTCGGAGACAGGCTGGGGCCGGTCATGCTGAACATCGCCCTGAAGGGCTCCAAACGATAATCGGGAGCGGCCATGACCGGAAAAAGTTCATGCCTTGAGCCTTTGACGCCGGACCGGCGGGGGACGGCAATGATCGGCGACAGGAAGCTCACCCTCGTTCTTGCGATGGCGACCCTCTTCATCCTGCTCTCCTATTTCCATTCCGTCGTCCGGATGAGCGTCCTCGACGGCAATTTCGGGGACTTCGCCAATTACTACTTCTACACGCAGCAGATGGAGTCCGGGGTGAATATCTATGCCGTTCCCCAGGCCCAGATGGAAGAGAGGATCCGACAGTCCGACATCCCCGCTTACATCTGCTATGGCGTCGGCTACTCCCCGCTGTTCTTTTTCCTTTTTTCACCGCTGACCCGGCTCGATTTCTCGACGGCGAACCTCATCTGGCTCATCCTGAATCATCTGCTGCTGGCGGTGATCCTCGCGCTCGCATGGAGAATGAGCGATGCGCGGCGTGCATCGGACCTGTTCCTTCTCGTCATCCTGATGTTTGCTTCCCAGCCGCTGGCGGAAAACGTGGGCATCGGGCAGATCAACATCGTGATCCTCTTTCTTCTCGTGCTGATGGCTTCGGGATACGGGCGGGAACGGAGGGAATGGTTTTGCGGCCCGCTCCTCGGGTTCATCCTGCTTCTGAAACCGCAGTTCGGGGTTCTGCTTCTGTTCTTTGCCTGGAAGAGGTCCTATGCCGCTGTCCTGGCGACCCTGCTTGCCTATCTCCTGTTTCGGGCGGCCGGCGTCCTGGTGTACGGACTGCCCGTGGAGGTTGCCTACTGGACGAACCTGCACGCGCTCTCCGGGATCGAAACCCTTCACCTGAATTCCCTGAAGGTCGTTCTTCAGAAGGTGTTCGGATCTGCGGCGTCCGAGCGTGCATGGGCCGGGGGGATCTACGCTTCGATTTGCCTGCTGCTGACGGGAGCCACGTTCCTGAGAATGGGGCGCCGGCGCATGCCGGACAAGGCCCTGCAGGAGTATGCCCTCGTCATCTGCCTGATCCTCCTCATCTCCCCCGTCACGGAGGAGCATCACCTTGTTTTCATGTTCATTCCCTTCGTCGCGCTCCTCCATGCCGCGGAACTTCATGTTCGCAGCGGGGTGCTCCTTGCGGCGGCCTTCTGTCTCATTTCCGTCCGATATTCGCTGAACCGCTTTCCTGTCTTTCAATCCGGGCTGCCGGCCCTGCTGAACGCAGCGAAGCTGCTCGGCGTATTCATCGTCTGGGAGATCACGAGGAGATCCCTTCCGCCCGCAAGACCGGGCGCGATCCTCCAATCCTGGCTCGTGCGAAAAACACGGGACGGCCGTGTGGAAGGCCTGAAACCGGCTCCATCCGGGACGCCCGGCGAAAGCTTGACCCCGTAAAGGCGGACGGATGGAAACCCGGACGAATGTCATTTTTCATGCTCTGGAAGGACTGAAAGCCCGGCCGGCTTTGCTGTTTTTCCTGTGGTCCCTCTGGCTCGCCTTTCCGTATTACGGTTTCGGGCCCTCGTCGTTTGTCTGGCTCCCCGACAACGGGGATGCCTTCCTGCCGATGCGACTGGCCACGGCCGATGGACTGGTGCGCGGGCAGTCAGGCTGGTGGGGCCATCTGCTCGTGTCCGGAGCCGACGGGCTCTCTTCCCTCTGGTCCGGGGAACCCCTGTCCGTCCTGTTTGCCTTGCTTCCCGGCTGGATGGCCTATGGCTTCGTCATGGTTTGTCAGCGTTTCCTCGCCGGCTATTTCACCTTCCGGCTCATGAGGGATGCCCTGGCTCTCGAGGCCATGCCTGCGTTCTACGCCGGCCTTGCCTACGCTCTCTTCTGTCAGGGCTCCATCAATCATCATTGGGCCGGGTTCACGCTGTATGACGGCCTGGTCCTGCCCGGTCTGCCGTTTTTTCTGTGGGCCCTGCTTCGCCTCGATCATTGCGGGAGAACGGTTCTCTGCGCCGGTGCAACCGCCCTCGGTGTTCTGCTTTCGGTGACCTCTCTGTACTACATTGCCGTATTCCTGTTTCCCCCGATGCTTGTGTGGTTCCTCTGGATCACGCCGCGGCGGCAAGGATCCTTCTGGCTGGCCTGCCTGCTCTTTGTCCTGTCATGGGGTCTTGCAGAGGCACCCGTTCTCTGGGCGACCTACCTGAATTCCCCGCTGTCCTTCCGCTCCCTCTGGCCGTCCGATTCACCGCTGAGCGACGCCACCTACCTCTGGCAATACCATCTGTCGCTGGACGGGGAGCTGATCCGTGATAATGTCCTGTCCCTTTCCCTGGTCCTGCTGGGGCGATCCGCATCGGCGAGCCGGGACCGGAGGCAAACCCTCCTGCTCGGGCTGCTTCTGTTCTGCCTGGTCTGCAATCTCGCTTGCCCCTTCCTGCTGAAGGAGGCGCTCGATCATCTGGGCATTCTGAAGGGTTTCAGTTTCGACCGACTTTACTGGTTCGTCCCCTTCCTGGTCATCACGTCCGGGGCGATGGGTCTTGCGGCTTTGGGACAGAGCTGGGCGTTCGCGCTGATGAGACCCCCGCGCGTGGAACGAAGCATTTCCATGCGCAGACTCGTTTTTGTTGCATCGGCCTGCCTGCTGGGCCTGCAGTCGATGATCATCCAGAAAGACATCCTGGTCGAAATGGCCGAGGGCAGGAATTTCCGGAATCTCTATCAGAATCCGTCGGTGCTGGAAGTCGCTGCACGCAGGGATGCGACCTCGCCGTTCCGGGTCGCCACGCTTGCGGAGACGTCGAGGGAGCGTACGACCCATCCGCACCCGGGATATGCCTGGGCCTACGGCCTCGAAACCGCCGACGGATACGTCAACCTGTATTCGAAGCGCTACCATCAGTTCTGGGAAAAACTGATTGAACCGGTGTCGCAATACGACATGGAGAGCTTCGCCCGGTTTCGTTTTTCGGGTACCCGGCTGTACCTGCTCGTTCCTTCCGGCCCGCAGCAGGAAAGGCGAAGCGATTCCTCCCCGGGAGGATTGTTCAGGCCGGGGCTACTGTCCCTCGCCAACGTTCGGTTCCTGATCTCCTCCAAACCGGTCCGCATGGACGCCATGATCCCCATCCACTCTGAACGGCTTGCCGTGCAGGAGGCCTGGGAAAAACGGCCGAGGCGAGACAAGTTCTTCGGGCTGATCCTAGGAGAATACCCCGGTGCGCCCATGTACGTCTATGAGAATGAGCAGGTGATCCCCCGGTTCTTTCTGGCCCGGCGCGTGCAGGTCCTGCCCGGGGATGCGGAGATCCTTTCCGCTCTCGGCGAGGCCACCCGGGAGGATCTGGCGTCTACGGCCTACCTCAAGCATTCCGATGTGCAGGGCCTGTCCATTCCGGCCGGGGGAACAGGAGGAGGGACTGTCCGGGCCGGGAGCTATCATGCCGATCGGATCGTACTGGAGGTGGATGCGCGTTCGGACGCCATCCTGGTGGCCACGAACAATTTCAGCCCTTTCTGGAGGGCCTACGTCGATGGCCGGGAGACCAGGATGTTCCCGGCGGACCACACATTCCAAGGGGTCCCCGTCCCCCGGGGCCGTCATGAAGTCGTTCTCTCCTACGAGCCGCCCTATGTCATGCTGCCCCGGCTGCCTTACTGACCCGGCATGCCGGGCCGGGGCTCGCGGCACCGCCCGCCACGACTTTCTGGTACGTTTATTGCTTTGATATATCAAACCATTTCACGTCTTCCGGGGCTATCTGTATCGCCTCATGAACGGCCCGTGTTCAGGTATCCATGGCATCGTCCATCGTCTCGAAAAAGGCGAAAGTCCATCGCAGCGTCAAGATCGGAGAGTTCTGCCGGATCCATGACAATGTCGTTCTCGAACAGGACTGCATCGTCGAGGATTATACGACGCTGGGCTATCCCTCGGCGTTGGGGGACGGTTCGCCGCTGGTCATACGCAGGGACAGCCTCATCCGCTCCTATGCGCTTTTTTACGAAGGCTCCGAGTTCGGGTCAAGGCTGATCACGGGGCACCGGGTCACCGTCCGGGAAATGACGAAAGCGGGGAAGAACCTGCAGATCGGGACCCTCTGCGACATCCAGGGCCACTGCACGATCGGGGAGTCTGTAAGGCTGCATTCCAATGTTCATATCGCCCAGGGAAGCCGGATCGGGGATTTCTGCTGGCTTTTTCCTTTCGTGGTGCTGACCAACGACCCTCACCCGCCCAGTGATGGCTATCGCGAGGGCTGCCGGATCGAAAAATTTGCGGTGCTCTCGACGAGTGCGTGCATTCTGCCAGGGGTTGTCATCGGGGAAGGCGCCCTCGTGGCGGCAGGGGCCCTTGTGAGCCGGGATGTGCAGGCCGGGCGCATTGCCGTGGGGAACCCGGCCCGCGATGTCGGGCCTGCGGGCGACATCCTGCTGCGCGACGGCCGGGGCAAGCCCGCCTACCCGTGGCGGCGCCACTTTCGTCGCGGCTATCCGGAGGAGATCGTTGAGACATGGCTGAGGGAGTTCGAGGATGAGAAATGACCAGGACAAAGTGATCCGCGGCTTGAGCGTGACGCACAGGAAGGGAAGCCGTCGTCCCTCTTCCCCGGGACAGGGCGATTCGGTTGTGCGGTTGTCCCCGCAACGGGACCTCGTGAAGAAGGCTGCCCTGGCGTTCCATGCCGGACGGGGGGATTCCCGGTCCGGGGTGCGAGACTGCCGCATCATCGACCTGCCGAAGATCGCCGACCCGAGGGGAAACCTCACTTTCATCGAGGGAGAAAACCACCTGCCGTTTTCGTTCAAGCGCTTCTTTTACCTCTACGATGTCCCGGGCGGTGCCGATCGGGCCGGCCACGCACTCAAGACGTGCCATCAGTTCATCATCGCCATGTCCGGCAGCTTCGACCTGCTGCTCGACGACGGGAAGAACCGGCGGCGGTATCACCTGAACCGGTCCTATTACGGGCTTTACATCCCCCCCCTGATCTGGCGGGAGATCGACAACTTTTCGTCCGGATCCGTCTGCGCGGTTCTGGCATCGGATCGGTACAACGAGAACGATTATTTCAGGGACTACCCGTCCTTCCTGGAGGCCGTTGGCGGAAACGGGCGATGAACATTGCTTTCCTGGACATGAAAGCCGCTCACCGGGAGCTGCAGGGCGAACTGCTGGCGAACTGCCGCCGGGTTCTGGAGTCGGGGCAGTATATCCTGGGCGAGGAAGTGGATCTCTTCGAGCGGGAGTTCGCCGCCTACTGCGGCGTCCGTCACGCCATCGGCGTCGGCAATGGCCTGGATGCCCTGCACCTGATCCTGCGCGGATACGGCATCGGCCCGGGCGATGAGGTGATCGTGCCGGCCAACACCTACATCGCGACCTGGCTTGCCATATCCCATGCGGGCGCTACACCTGTCCCGGTCGAGCCGGATCCGCTGACCCATAACCTGGATGTCAATCTCATCGAGTACGCCATCACGGGCCGCACGAAGGCGATCCTGCCCGTGCATCTCTACGGTCAACCGGCCGATATGGACCCCATCGTCGAGACGGGCCGGAAATTTGGCCTCCGGGTGATCGAGGATGCCGCCCAGGCACACGGCGCGAAATACAGGGGGAGGCACGCGGGCAGTCTCGGCGACGCGGCGGCCTTCAGCTTTTACCCGAGCAAGAATCTCGGCGCCCTGGGGGACGCCGGAGCGGTGGTCACGGATGATGAGGCTCTGGCGGACAGGATTCGCATGCTGAGAAATTACGGGTCGCGCATCCGGTACCGCCATGAGACGAAGGGTCTCAACACGCGGCTGGATCCCTTGCAGGCAGCCGTGCTTCGCCTCAAACTACATTACCTCGACGGGTGGAACGATCTGCGGAGCCGGTGGGCGGCGCTATACCTGGAAGGGCTTGCCGGGGACACCCGTCTCCGTTTACCGGCCGTCCTGGAACGTGCGAAATCGGCATGGCACCTGTTCGTCGTGCGCCATCCGCAGCGTGATGCCCTTCAGCGGCACCTCTCGCAGGAAGGGATCGAGACGCTGATCCATTACCCCGTCCCGCCCCATCGATCCGAGGCCTATGCGGATGCCGGGCTGCCGGTGGGCAGCTTCCCCGTCACGGAGCATCTCGCGGCCACGATTTTGAGCCTCCCCATCGGACCCCACTTGAGCCGCGAAGCGATCCTGCGGGTGATCGGGGCTGTGAAACGCTTTCCCGCGGGGGCAGGAGAAGGGGCCGCATGAAAACACTGTCCGTCATCGTTCCGGTGTATTTCAACGAGGGCTCCCTGCCGCAACTCTTCGGGGAGCTCTGCGCTGTCGAGGCCGCCCTGCGGGATGCGGGAATGGCCCTGGAGATGATTTTCGTCGACGACGGCTCTCTCGATCGATCCTGGGATGAACTTTTGAAGATCAAGAAGCAGCGGGAAAACACCCGGATCATCCGCCTGACCCGCAACTTCGGCTCCATCCGCGCCTCCAAGGCGGGCTGCCGCTTTGTCACGGGCGACTGTTTCTGCACCCTCTCCGCCGACCTGCAGGACCCGCCGCCGCTCCTGCTGAACATGGCCGAGCGGTGGCTGCGCGGATCGAAGTACGTCATCTGTGCCCGTGCCAGCCGGCAGGATCCGCTGACCTCGCGGATCTGTTCCTACCTCTTCTACCGGCTCATCCGTGCCCTCGTCATCCGCGACTACCCGCAGGGCGGCTACGACCTGGCCCTGATGGACCGGGAGATGCTGCCCTATTTCATCGAGAGCAGCAAGAATCTCTTTACGCCGCTTCTCGGGTTCTGGCTGGGGTACAAGCCCGATGTCATCCATTACGACCGGCGCAAACGGAACCACGGGACGTCGAGATGGACGTTCCTGAAGAAGCTCAACGCGTTTCTCGATTCCATCCTCGGCTATTCCGTGGCGCCCCTGCGGCTGATCTCGCTGGTCGGCATTGTCGTGTCCCTCTGCAGTTTCAGCTATGGGGGGTGGATCATCGCCAACGCGCTGCTGGGCCGGATGGACGTGCCGGGCTTTGCAACCATCGTGGTTCTGCTATCCTTTCTCATGGGAGTCGTCATCACGTCGCTGAGTGTCATCGGGGAGTACCTGTGGCGCATTTTCGACGAAGTCAACAAGAGACCGGAAGTCGTTATCGATGAGATGCATTGAACGTGAATTCTCCCGATTTGTGTGGGCCGGCCTTGCCAACACTGCGATCAGTTACCTCCTGTACCTCCTGCTGCTCCGGTTGTTGCCCTATGCCGTGTCCTACGCACTGGCCTACGCCGCCGGGATCGCGATCTCCTACGGGTTGAATTCCCTGTTCGTGTTCCGGCAACCCATGGCCGTGAAAAAGGCTCTCCGGTACCCCGCCGTGTACGCGTGCCAGTATGGGCTCAGTGCGATACTGCTCTGGGCCGCTGTTGAGCTCCTCGCCGTCGATCCGCGCGTTGCCCCCCTGCTTGCCGTCGCGTTGTCGGTGCCGTTTGTTTTTCTGATGAGCCGTTGGATCCTCCGGGGTGGATCGAGACAGGCTCCGCACACCGAAGTCCCTGCGGGGAATGCACCCGGCGGGGAAATCCCGGCAGGAGCTCTCACGGGCGTGGCATGCCGGTTCCTGCTCAAGGGGGGCCTCATGGTGATGGGTGCGGTGATGGCCGTCCTCTTGTCGGAAGGGCTCTTGCGCCTCACCGACTATGCCGCCCTGATCGGCCGTGACTTCGGGGCGCCGCGGCATTACTACGCCGCGGACCGGGAGAACGGCTACGACATTCTTCCGAGTCAGGTCGCATCCACGTTCGAATTCAAGGATTCTTCCCACCCCATCTGGAGCAACGAGTTGGGCTGCTTCGATATCCCCCTCGGGAACGAGGAGCCGTTCGTCCTCCTTTTGGGCGACAGTACTTCATGGGGGTACAAGCCCCTCGAGGCACTCTGGGGAAGCGTCGTGGAGCGGGAGACGGGGGTGCGGGTCCTGAAGTGCGCCGTGCCGGGTTACGGCACGAAGCACGAGGTTCTCAAGGGGCGGAAGGTCCTTGCCGGTGCGGGAAGGACCCCGTCGCTGATTCTGGTCGGCCACTGTGCAAACGATCACATCGATGACTATCTTCACCCGCTCTACACGGTTGTAGACGGACAGATGCTGGCCTACCGGAGCCTGGCCGATATTCGAAGCGGAGAGATCCATCAGAAGTCCCTGGACACACTCCGGGAAGAGCTGGAGAACTGGGAACGCTACGGGGTGACCTATGCGCCCCGTCACCCCGCCCTGAAGCGCGTCAAGAAATTCCTGAGCGAGAACTCGATTGTCTACCGGCTCTCGCAGCCCCATGCAGAGAGGATCCTGAAGGGCATCCCTTCCCTGGTTCCGCTGGCGGAGGCCCTGATCGATGCCCCTGTCGTCTCCCCCGATGACTATCTGCGCATCCTGTATCAGCCCGGCGCCTACCCGTGGCTCGAAAAGGCATGGGGGCAGCATTTCGAGAATCTCAAAGAGCTCAAGCGGTTTGCCGAAGATCACGGTGCGGAGCTCCTCATCGTCCTGATCCCGACGCGGGAGCAGGTTTACGGGTTCGGCGACGGGGGCAGCGGCATTCGCGGGGAGGAGGCCAACGAGAAGCTCCTCCGGTTTTTCGAGCAGCAGGGAATCCCGGCCATGGATCTTCTCCCGGCCTTCCGCCGCTATGCCGGGGAGGCCTCGAAGGCAGGGACGGGGTTGTTTCCGCCGCTCTACTGGCGCCGTGACTCCCACGGAAGCGTCGGGGCGGACCGCCTCGTGGGGCTTTTGGTTGCCCGTCGCCTGCTCGAGGAAGGCGTGATCGATGTCCCCGATGCCGGAGTGCGCCTCGACCGGATCGACGGCGTCCTCGAGCGGTTTTACAAGGGAGCACCCCGAAGGGGCGCGGCAAAGGAACCCGCATGAGTGAAACGGAAGCAGGATTCATGGAGCGGCACCTCGAGATCTTCTGTTGTCCCCGATGCCGGGAAGATCTCGTGATCCGGGATGCATTCATCCAGTGCAGCCAATGCGGCCAGGCCTATCCCCTGCAGGGCGGCATTCCCATGATGTTCAGCCCGAACGAATGGCCGTCGTCAAAGCAGGATGTCACCGAGACGATCCGGGCGTTTTACGAGGAAAACCCCTTTCCGAACTACGACGAATTCGACAGCGTGAGCAGCCTGACCGACAAGGCCCGGAGGGGGATGTTTGCCCGGTTGCTCGATGATCAGATTCCCTTCGGCGCGCGCGTGCTCGAATGCGGCTGCGGTACCGGACAACTCACCAATTTCCTGGCTGTCGCCAACCGGACCGTGATCGGGACGGACCTCTGCATGAACTCGCTGAAACTGGCAAAGGAATTCCGCGAGAAGAACGGCCTGGTGAGGGCTCATTTCTTTCAGATGAACCTGTTTCGCCCCTGCTTCAGGCCGCAGAGCTTCGACCTGGTCATCTCCAACGGCGTCCTGCATCACACGAGCGACCCCCGCCAGGGCTTCCAATCCATTGCTTCGCTGGTCCGGCCGGGGGGGTACATCATCGTGGGACTCTACGACCGGTACGGCAGAACGCTCACCCGCTTGCGCCGTGGGATCTTCAAGGCAACGAAGGACCGGTTTCGATTTTTGGACAGGAGGACCGTCGACCGAAAAACGAGTGAGGCCAAGAGAAACTCCTGGTTCATGGACCAATACAAGAATCCCCATGAGTCCGCTCACACCATCGGGGATGTTCTGCCCTGGCTCGAGGAGACGGGGTTCCAGTTCATTCACAGCATCCCGAAGACCATTCCGTTTTCAGGCGTGGACAGGGAGGAGAACCTTTTCACCCCCGAGCGGGTGGGCAGCCGCGTCGAAAGGGCGGCGGTGAACATGACCTCCGTGTTCAAGGGGCACGGAGAGGGGGGATTCTTCGTCGTCGTCGCCCGAAAATCCTGATCATCGCAGCGCGTCAATCCCGGCGGAACCGTATCCGCTGCGGCTTACGACGGCTTTGCTCTTCCCTCCTTGAATACCGGTACGGACCGGGAATCGACCTGCCAGCATCCTGTCCGCCAGGGGCCGTTCCGGGGCGAAAGGGCTGGAATGGAACTTGCACAATGAATCCCCCGGACACCTGCGCGGACGGGCGCGGTTGTCACGATCGAACCGGTATCGGGAGCGCGGTGAATGGAGTCGAAGCGGTCTTCAGCATCCAGATGGAGAAATGTTCTCCTCGTCATCTCCAGCATTCTCGCCAGCTTCGTTTTCATGGAGCTTTACCTTCGAATCTTCATGCCCCAGGATCTCATCGTTCCCATGCCTGCCATACAGGACACCGAACTGATCTACCGGTTGAAGGCGGACACGAAGGCATACCTGAAGGGGACCTCGGTCCGGTGGTTCCATCTGGAGACCAACTCGCTGGGCTTGCGGGACCGGGAGATCGAACCCGGCAAGAAGACCGATCGCCGCCGTGTCATGCTCCTGGGAGACTCCATGAGCATGGCGGAAGGCGTTGAACTCGAGGAAACCTACATCAAACGCTATGAGGAGCTGGCCAATCGCGATGCCCCCGGAAGGCGGGTGGAGGCGATCAATGCCGCCATCCGCGGTTACGGAAACGACCAGGAGGTCCTCCTGTTCGAGCGGTTCGGACCGTTGTTTCTGCCCGATGTCGTGGTTCTGGCCTTTTTCGAAGGCAACGATCTCGAAGACAATCGCAACGGGGGCCTTTTCCGGCTCGGTTCCGAGGGCGACCTTGTAAAGCGGATACCGACCGAGTCCGATTCCCCGAAGCTGCGTTATTACAACCGGCAGATCCGGATTCAGAACGTTCCGGGCTACCGGTTTCTCGTCGGTCATTCCCATCTCGTCAATTTTGCGAGGATGCATTACGCGCGGCACCTGATGAGGCAGCACGACGAGGTCGCATCGGTCAACAGCCTCCAGCGTTCATACCGGGAGGAAGATCTCATGCTGACCCAGGAGATTCTGAAGCGATGGCAGGAAGATTGCCGTCAACTGGGTTCCGTGCCGGTTATGCTCTACATCCCGGCCCCCGAGAGCCTCGGCGATTCGCGGGCCCATACCCGCACGGCGGGTCTGAATTCCGCCATGGCGGAATTCGCCCGCAGGCAGAACCTTGCCTTTCTGGACCTGACGGCGGCCTTCCTCAAGATGCCGGATCCGCAGCATCTTTACCTGAAGGACGCCCATCTCAGTCCGGAGGGGCATGTGAGCGTGGCGAGCGCGCTGCATGATTTTCTGAAACGACGCAATATTCCATAGCGGGACCGCCGTGAGGGTTGCGCGCATGCGATGCGGTGTCCGCGCGGATGACAACCACGGCAGGCAAGGGATCATGGCCACAAACATCCTCGGAATCTCCGCATTCTATCATGACAGCGCGGCCTGCCTGGTGCGGGACGGCGACATTGTCGCCGCGGCGCAGGAGGAGCGCTTCACGCGCATCAAGCACGATCCCGGTTTTCCGGAAAACGCCGTGGCTTACTGCCTCCGCGAGGGAAGGATCTCCGCGGCCGATCTGGACTGCGTCGTCTTTTACGATAAGCCGATTCTCACCTTCGATCGCCTGCTCCTGAGCTACCTCACGGTTGCGCCCCGGGGACTTCGCTCCTGGCTCCAGGCGATGCCGGTCTGGCTCGGAAAGAAACTCCACATCCCGAAGGTGATCCGGGAGGCCATCGGTTTCGACGGCGATGTCCTTTTTACGGAGCATCACGAGTCTCATGCGGCCTCCGCCTTCTACCCTTCCCCTTTTCACGAGGCGGCCATCCTGACCGTTGACGGCGTCGGCGAATGGGCGACGGCCTCCTACGGTTTCGGCCGGGGCAAGGATCTCTGTCTTCTGAAGGAAATGCATTTTCCCGATTCCCTGGGGCTGCTCTATTCCTCCTTTACGTATTTTACGGGATTCCGGGTCAACTCCGGGGAGTACAAGCTCATGGGGCTGGCTCCCTACGGGGAACCCGTCTACAGGGACGTGATCCTGCGGGAGCTGGTGGATGTGAAGGAGGATGGATCGATCCGCCTGAACCTGTCCTACTTCGACTTTGTCGGCGGCCTCCGGATGACAAACGGGCGTTTCGCGGAGCTGTTCGGCGGCCCGCCCCGGGAACCGGAGGCAACCATCACGAAGAGGGAGATGGACCTCGCAGCCAGCATCCAGTCCGTGACAGAGGAGATTGTCCTTCGCATGGCCCGTCACGTTCACCGGGAGACGGGGTTCACGGATCTCTGCCTGGCCGGTGGTGTGGCGCTGAACTGCGTGGCAAACGGGAAGGTTCTGCGCGAGGGGCCGTTCAAACGATTATGGATCCAGCCGGCGGCCGGTGATGCCGGCGGGGCGCTCGGTGCCGCGCTTTCCGTCTGGCATCGATACTGCGGCGGGGATCGCGTGGTGAACGGAGAACCGGACGGGCAGTCCGGATCGTTTCTCGGACCCTCCTTTTCCAATGAACAGGTCCGTCAATTCCTGGATCGGAACGGGTACCGCTATCACCCGGTCGAACCCGCAGATCGGGGAAAACGAATCGCCGGGGCGATTGCTTCCGGCAAAATCGTCGGCTACCTCGCGGGACGGATGGAATACGGTCCGCGTGCGCTGGGAGCCCGGAGCATCCTGGGGGACCCGCGCAGTGACACCACACAGAGCATCATGAACCTCAAGATCAAGTATCGTGAGTCGTTCCGGCCTTTTGCCCCGTCCGTCCTGGAAGAGAGGAGCGCAGATTATTTCGATGCGGAGGGTCCGAGTCCGTACATGCTTCTGGTGGCGCACATTCGGGAGAAAAGGCGCCTGCCCCAGCCCGCCGGACTGGAGGGAATCTCCGATCGGCTGAAGGTCCGGCGAAGCGATATCCCGGCCGTGACGCATCTCGATTATTCCGCCCGCCTCCAGACGGTGAGCCGGGGCACGAAGCGGGATTACTACGAAATCATCGAGGAGTTCGAGAAACTCACGGGACATCCGGTCATCGTCAACACGAGCTTCAATGTCCGCGGCGAGCCCATCGTCTGCACCCCCGAAGACGCCTATCGCTGCTTCATGCGGACGGAAATGGATGTCCTGGTCCTCGAGGACTGCATCCTCTACAAAGAAGAGCAATCCGCAGGCGCCGGGGGAAAGGAATGGGGTCATGAACGAGTGCTCGACTGAGTCCCGGGACATCCGGAAATTCGGGGCGGTTGTTGCCGTGTTTTTCGGTGCGCTTTCGCTCACGGCATGGTGGCTGGAGAGGAACGCACCGCTTTATTTCTTCGGGTCTCTGAGCCTTCTGGGCCTTGGATTTCTGCTGGCCCCTGCCTTCCTGAAGCCCGTCTGGCTCGGGTGGCAGAAGGTTGCCCGCCGGATCGGGACGGCGGTTACCCTCACGATTCTGACGCTGTTCTACATTCTGGTCATGACCCCGGCCGCTTTCTTGAAAAAGACATTCGGCGGGGCGCCGCTGCCCTTGGAGCCGGATCCGGCAGCCCCCACCTACTGGGTGCCCCGGAGTGAACCGGCTCAGCCGAAAGAAAGATTCGCGAAACGATATTGAGGTGCCGTCGATGAAAAAAACGTTCCTCGCTGTGGAGTTCTGGGAGTTCCTCCGGATCCGGAAACGATTCTGGCTGCTGCCGATCGTGTTGATGCTGCTCCTGTTCGGGGGAGCCGTCGCGCTTACGGAAAGCAGCGCCGTCGCTCCGCTGATCTATGCCCTGTTCTGATGCGGCATATGCGGCGGCGTCGGACCCGGTTTTGCGCAAGGGCAGCGTGCAGGAAGCGTATGGGATGAGAACGATTCCGCCTTGTCCCTATTGCTCGTCGCGCCTTGTTGTCTGCATGGAGACGCGGGAGAGGGATTATCTGCGGTGCGCCCGCTGCGGCCTCGTCACCCGCCGGGACAACGCGACGATGGGCGGCGGGCCGGAATCCGGGTATCTCGATGACCGCTTTTTCGAAGAGGCTGCCCGGGATCAGCTCGACGGACACCGCAACGGAATTTACGACTCTCTGCTGGATGAGATCGAAGCGACCCTGCATCCGGGAAGACTCTTGGACGTCGGGTGCGGCTGCGGTTTCTTTTTGAAGGCGGCACGCAGCAGGGGCTGGGACATACGGGGAATCGATCCGTCTCGCAAATCGATGGAACACCTTCGCCGCATGCTGGGGAATGTAGGGGTCGAAGGCCCGCTCGAAATCTTCCCGGACGATGAGCGATTCGATGCCGTCACGATGCTCAACGTCCTGGATCACCTGGAAGAGCCCTGGAAAGCCGTGGAAAAGGTTTCGAAATTGCTGAGGCCCGGGGGGCTGTTCCTGCTGCGGATTCCCAACGGCAGCTTTCACGCGGCGGCCTTGAGGTTGCTGTTGATGCTGGGGCCGGAGGCAGCGGCGTGGAGACTCACGGTGATTCATCGATATGCGCTGACACCGGGGTTCCTCGAGCGGCTGCTGTCCGCCCGGGGGTTCACCGGCATTCGTGTCCGTAACGCACGGCTGACGGAAAGCGTTCAACTCTTCGGCGGGCGAGGCGACCCCATCAACGGCATGGCCCGATCCCTGCTGTGGGCTGCGGTCCGGTCCGTTGAGCTCGCGAGTGCAGGGCGGTTCCTGATCGGGCCCTCCCTGAGCGTAAAGGCGACAAAAAAATAGGAAACCGGGATGAACCTTCTATTTGCAGCCGATGTCTCCATCGCCCGGGTGATCGGCGGGGCGGAACGAGTCCTCTACGAGGAGAGTACGGAACTCGCCAGGCGGAATCACGGCGTGCACGTCTTGACCCGGAGACTTCCCGGTCACGAAGCGGACGACGAGGTGATCGACGGCGTCCGCGAGTGGCGCTACGGGATCCAGAGCGGCAGCGGTTCCTCCTCCCTTCGTTCCGCGCTCGTCAATGCGCGCGCGCGTTTCGAGAAGCTGCAAAGGCAGTACGCCTTTGATCTGCTCCACTTTCACCAGCCCTTTACTGCCTATGCCGTGCTTCGGTCTAAAACGGCTGACCCGGTGAAGAAGCTTTATACGTGCCACTCGCTGGCCTACCAGGAATTCATTTCGCGGAACGCGAAGCCCCGTACGATCCCCGGAAGAATCCGATACCACTGCGAGACCCGGATCCGGCGGTTCATTGAGCGCCATGCCCTTCGCAAATCGGACCGGATCATCGTTCTAAGCAGGTTCACGAGGGACCTGATCGTCGAGGCCCACCGGATTGACGCGGGAAAAATAGAAATTATCCCGGGCGGAGTGGATCTCGACCGCTTCAGGGACAGTGCCGACAAGGGGGCGATCCGCCGGTCGCTGAGGATTCCCGGGGATCGATTTGTCCTGCTGACCGTCCGGAATCTCGTCGCGCGGATGGGCCTTGAGAACCTGCTTCATGCCATGCCGGATGTCGTAAGGGAGATCCCCGGCGTACTCCTCGTGATCGGCGGCACCGGGGCGCTCCGGGATAAACTCCTGCGTATCACGTCGGAGCTGGGGCTTCAAAATCATGTCCGCTTCGACGGGTTCATCCCCGATGCGAGGCTGGCCGACTATTACCGCATGGCGGATCTGTTCATCCTGCCCACCCTTGAACTTGAGGGCTTCGGGCTCGTGACCCTCGAATCCCTGGCCGCCGGTGTGCCGGTTCTGGGGACACCCGTGGGCGGGACGATCGAAATCCTCAACCGTCTGAATCCGGAGTATCTGTTCAGCAACCCGTCGCCTGGAGCCATGGCATCGAGGATCATCGCCAGGCACCGCGCCTACATGAGCCATCCGGGCCTGATGCGGGACGAAGCGAAGCAATGCAGGGCGTTCGTGGAACGGCATTATTCGTGGCAGAAACGGCTCGATCTCCTGGAGGCCCTCTGCGAGGAACTCCGTCCCTCGAGCACCCCGTCGGCCGGTGGGGCAGGGGGAGCCGGGTCGAGATCAGGCTCTCGTCCCGATTCGGGGAAACACCGGCTTCCGATGGCGTTTC
>Ga0316628_100001085_pt1 | contig 18766 bp, 19 predicted proteins | sample OWC_Aug_M2_C1_D5_FD_207648 | JGI IMG/M metagenome (GOLD analysis project Ga0316628, IMG submission 207648) | Wetland soil microbial communities from Old Woman Creek delta, Ohio, United States - OWC_Aug_M2_C1_D5_C | ecosystem: Environmental > Terrestrial > Soil > Wetlands | place: USA: Ohio... | reverse complement strand
TGCCGCTGCGCTGGATCCGTCTCGCGGCCGCCGCGAGCTTCGCGCTCCTCGGTCTCGGTCTCCTGGCGGGCGCGTGCAGCGGGGCATGACGCGCGCAGCCGTGGCCTATCCTGCGGGCGGAGGTTCCCCATGCGCGTTCTCGCTCTCGCCTGCGGCTGGCTCACCGGCGACGCCGGCCTCTTCCTCGCCGGCGAGGCCGGGCGCATGCGCCTTCCGGTGCCGAGCTGGCTGATCGAGCATCCGCGGGGCCGCGTGCTCTTCGACAGCGGGATGCATCCCGAGCTGCAGCGGGATCCCCGCGCGCGCCTCGGCCCGGTGGCGGACGTCTTCGAGTTCTCGTACGGCCCGGGCGAGGACGTGGCCTCGCGCCTGCGGGCCCTCGAGATCGATCCCGCCTCCATCCGGCTCCTCGTGACCTCCCACCTGCACTTCGACCACGTGGGCGGAAACGCCTCGCTGCCGAACGCGCGGGTGGTGGTGCAGCGGCGCGAGTGGGAGGCGGGCCGCGATCCCGATCTCGTACGGCGCAACTACTACGATCCCCGGGACTACGACCTCGGGCACGATCTGCTGCTGCTGGACGGAGAGCACGATCTCTTCGGGGACGGCTCGGTGGTCTGCGTCCCGACCTACGGCCACACGCCGGGCCATCAGTCGCTGCGGCTGCGCACGGGGTCCGGGGAGCTCGTGCTGACGGCCGACGCCTGCTACCTGCGGCGCACCCTGGAGAGGCTCCAGCTCCCGGGGACGGTCTTCGATCGCGAGGCGATGCTCGCGTCGCTCCAGCGACTGCGCGCGCTCGAATCCGCCGGGGCGAGGCTCCTCTTCGGTCACGACGCCGAGCAGTGGCAGAGCCTGCCCCGGGCGCCCGAGCCCGTGGCCTGAGCCGCGCGGCGGCGCAACCGCCGCTCGGCCTCAGGCCCCGCCGCGGAGCCGGGTGGCGAGGAAGCGCTCGATCATCGGGTTCACCTGCTCCGGCGCCTCCAGCTGGTGGAAGTGCCCGACGCCGACGGTCTGGCCCGTCACCACGCCCGGGCAGACCGCGCGCAGCCGTCCGAGGTCCGAGAGCAGCGTCTCCGCGGCGACGTAGAGCAGGGGCACGCGACAGGCGGCGGCGACGAGCTCGTGGTCGAAGGCGAACATCTCCTCGAAGCAGGACGCCATCACGTGCTGCGGCGCCGCCGACATGCCCTCCACGATGCGCCGGCGGCGCGCGGGGTCGTCGCTCGACAGGAAGAGCTGGCCGTCCACGTAGCCGCGCTGGAACTCGCGGTAGCCGGGGCCCCGCAGCTTGGCCAGGGTGCCCGGGAGGTCGGGCAGCAGGCCCTCCGGCGGCAGCAGCGGCGAGTCGAGGAGCACCAGCGCGGCCGCCAGGCCGGGATGCTGCGCCTCGACGTTCAACGCCACCAGCCCGCCCATGCTGTGTCCCACCAGCACCGGCCGGCGCAGGCCGAGCTCGCCGGCCAGCCAGGCCACGTCGTCCGCCAGCGTCCGCATGGTGTAGGGCGCCTGCGGCTTGTCGCTCTCGCCGTGGCCGCGCAGATCGACCGACACCACGCGATGTCGGCGCGAGAAGTGCTCGGCCTGCGGGGTGAAGTAGCCGTGATCGCAGCACCAGCCGTGGATCAGCAGGAGCGGGGGATCGCCGGCTCCGCACGCGTCGTAGGCCAGCGCCACCCCGTTCCTCGATCGCCTCTGCATCGTCACCTCCGCAGCATCTCCCGAACTTCGTCGGCCTCCCGGACCAGGTCGCGCACGATGTGGCCGGCCGGGCGCACCTCGTTCACCAGGCTGCACGACTCGCCGGCGTAGAGAGCCGACAGCTCCAGGTCCCCCTCGAAGCCCGAGCCCGGCGGGAAGACGGAGTAGCGCGGCACCTCGAGGAGCGCAGGCCCCAGTGCGAGCTTGCCGATCGTCGTCCCCTCGCCCGGCCGCCGGCCCGTGGCGGGCCGGCCCGCCGCCTCCCACTCGGCGACCGCGCGGTTGCGCAGCACGCGATGGGCGGCGCCCGGCCAGCCCACGTCGAAGAGGAAGGTGTGGACCGTGTCCTCGGCCCTCGCCCGCACCACCCGCTCCTTGTAGGCCGGAGTCGCCCGGGCCTCGTCGCTCGCCAGGAAACGCGTGCCGAGAGAGGCTCCCTGGGCGCCGAGCGCGAGGGCCGACACGATGCCGCGTCCGTCGGCGATGCCGCCGCTCGCGACCACCGGGAGCGGAGCCACGGCGTCCACCACCGCCGGCAGCAGCGCCGCCAGGGAGGTCGTGCCGCGCACGTGCCCGCCGGCCTCGAAGCCCTGGGCGAAGATCCCGTCCACGCCGGCCGCCGCCGCGGCGCGCGCCTCCTCCGGCGAGCCCACCTGGGCGAAGAGCGGGACCCCGGCACGACGCGCTGCGGCGACGTGGGGAGCGGGGTCGCCGAAGAAGAGCACGAGGAAGGAGACGCCCTCCTCCAGGCAGGCCTCCACCGAGCCCGGCGCCAGGAGGGGCAGCAGCAGGTTCGCACCGAAGGGCCGGCGCGTGCGTCGGTGCGTGTCGCGAATCAGCTCCCGGGCGTGCTCCAGGGGCACGCCGCCCAGGCCGAGGACGCCGCAGCCCCCGGCCTCCGAGACGGCCGCGACGAGCTCCGGACCGGCGATCCCGCCGCCCATTCCGGCACAGAAGATCGGATGCTCGATGCCGAGCGCGTCCGTGAGCGGTGTCCGCAGCATGGAATACCTCCGGCACCCCTTGCTACTCGAAGCCGCGCGACCTGTCACGGGGGACGGCGTATGCTGCCGGCCCGGGGCCCGCCCGCCCCCGAGGAGGATCCATGCAGCGCTGGAAGATCGGAGACGTGACCGTGACGCGGATCGTCGAGCTCGAGCTGGTGTCGGCCGGCACCTTCGTGCTGCCCGATGCGACGCCGGAGAACCTGAAGCGCCTGCCCTGGCTCGCGCCCCACTTCGTGCAGGACGACGGCCAGGTGCGCATGTCGATCCACGCCTTCGTCGTCGAGTCCGAGGGGCGTCGCATCGTGGTGGACACCTGCCTCGGCAACGACAAGCCGCGTCCGATTCCGGACTGGAACATGCTGCAAGGGCCCTTCCTGCAGGACCTCGCGGCGGCGGGACATGCACGCGAGTCGGTGGACACCGTGCTGTGCACCCACCTCCACGTGGACCACGTGGGCTGGAACACCCTGCTCGAGGCAGGCCGCTGGGTGCCCACCTTCCCGCGGGCGCGCTATCTCTTCGCGCGCAAGGAATGGGAGTACTGGAGCAACGTCCAGGACGAGCAGTTCGGCGACGTGATGGGCGACTCCGTCCGCCCGGTGGTGGACGCCGGGCTGGTGGACCTGGTCGAGCCGGACCACGCGATCACCTCCGAGGTGCGGCTCGAGCCGACTCCCGGCCACACGCCCGGCCACGTGAGCGTGCGGATCTCCTCGCGCGGGCAGGAGGCCGTGATCACCGGCGACCTGATGCACCACCCCTGCCAGGTGGGGCGCCCCGACTGGTCGAGCCACTTCGACGTGGACGCGCAGGCGGCCCAGGCCACGCGCCGGCGCTTCCTCGAGCGCTACGCCGAGCGGCCCACGCTCGTGTTCGGCACCCACTTCGCCACGCCCACGGCGGGACGCATCGTGCGCGACGGCGACGCCTATCGCTTCGTGGTGTAGGCCGGCCGTGCGCGCCGTCTGGTACGAGCGCTTCGGGCCCGCGCGCGAGGTGCTCCGGCTGGGAGAGCTGCCCGATCCCCAGCCGGGGCCCGGCGAGGTGAGGGTTCGCCTGCGCGCCTCGGGCGTGAACCCGAGCGACGTCAAGACGCGCGCGGGGGCGACGCGGCGCCCGTCGGCCTTCGCGCGCGTGATCCCGCACAGCGACGGCGCCGGCGTGATCGACGCCGTGGGGAGCGGCGTCTCGCCGGCGCGGATCGGCGAGCGCGTCTGGGTGCACAACGCGCAGTGGGAGCGTCCCTTCGGCACGGCGGCCGAGGCGGTGGCGCTGCCCTCGGAGCTGGCGCCGACGCTGCCGGACGGCGTCGGCTTCGCCGAGGGCGCCTGTCTCGGGATCCCGGTCCTGACGGCCCACATGTGCCTCTTCGACGGCGCGCCGCTCGCGGGGCGCTGGGTGCTGGTGCAGGGCGGCGCCGGCGTGGTGGGACACTATGCCGTGCAGCTCGCGAGCTGGGCGGGCGCCCGGGTGATCGCCACCGCGAGCTCCTCGGAGAAGCTCGCCCACGCCCGCGCCGCCGGCGCCGAGCAGGTGATCGACTACGCCCGCGAGCCGGTGGCGGAGCGCGTGCGCGAGATCACGGAAGGGAAGGGCGTCGAGCGGGTGGTGGAGGTCGAGCTCGGGGCGAACCTCCCGCTCCTCCTCCAGGTGCTGGCGCCCCACGCCGTGGTGGCGAGCTACGCCTCGATGGCCGTGCGCGAGCCGGCGCTCCCGGTGTATCCGCTGATGGCCCGCAACGCGACCCTGCGCTTCGTGCTGGTCTACACCTTGAGCGCGGAGCAGAAGCGGCGGGCGCTGGACGATCTCGCGCGCTGGATGGAGAGCGGGCGGGCCCGCTTCGCGATCGCCGCGCGCCTCGCGCTCGAGCGCACGGTGGAGGCGCACGAGCTCGTGGAAGGCGGGCAGAAGCTCGGTCACGTGGTGCTCGAGATCGACTGAGTCGCGCGGCCCGGCGGCGCCGCCGGGCCCCGTCAGAGCAGGCGCTCGAGCTCCACCACGCTCTCCAGGATCGCGTCGGGCGCCTCGGCGTGGAGCACCTCCCGCGGGCTCGTGCCACCGAGCACGCCCACGGTGAAGGCGCCGGCCGCCCGTCCCGCCCGCACGTCCACCGCCGAGTCGCCGACGTACGCCAGCTCCGCGGGCGGGAGCGCGAGCCCCTCGGCGCAGCGCAGCACCGGCTCCGGATGCGGCTTGCGCTGCTGAACGTCCTCGCGCCCGACGATGCTGCCGAAGAGCCCGCGCACGCCCCAGCGATCGAGGCTTCGCAGCTCGCGGCCCGAGGAGGTGGCGATGCCGAGGGAGAGCCCGCGCGCGTGCAGCCCGCGAAGCAGCGCGAGGGCGCCGGGAACGGGCTCCGTCTCCTCCTGGTAGCGGCGGAGCCAGACCTGGCGCCGCTCGGCCCAGACGCGCGCCAGCACCGCGTCGAGCTCCGGGAAGTCGGGCGGGAAGAGCCTGCGCAGGAGGTCCGGCGCCGCCACACCCATCAAGGCGTAGACCTCTTCCCGGGGCACCGGGGGCGCTCCGGCGAGCGACAGCACCTCGCAGGCCATGGCGTAGAAGAGGCCGAGCGAATCGGCGAGCGTGCCGTCGAAGTCGAAGACCACGCCCCGGAGCGCACGCATCGAAGGGACTCTAGCGCGCAGGGCCTCCCGGCGGTGGCCGCCCCGCGGTAGGCTCGCAGCATGGACTACGAGCAGATCCTCTACGAGACCCGCGACGCCGTCGCGCTGATCACGCTGAATCGTCCGGATCGGCTGAACGCCTGGACCGCGCGCATGTCGCGCGAGCTCACCGACGCGTTCGAGCGCGCGAACGCCGATCCCGCGGTGGGCGCCATCGTGTGGACCGGCGCCGGGCGCGGCTTCTGCGCCGGGGCGGACGTGAACGACGCCTTCGCACGCAACCTGGAGGAGCGTCAGCGCGGCGAGGCCGGTCGGGAGGCGGTGCGCCTCGATCGCAACTGGGTCGAGGTGGTGCGCGAGGCGAAGCCCATCGTGGCGGCCGTGAACGGCGTCGCGGTGGGGGTCGGCCTCACCATGATCCTGCCCTGCGACGTGCTCCTGGCCTCGGAGCGGGCGCGCTTCGGCATGTTCTTCGTGAAGATGGGCCTCGTGCCCGAGCTCGCGAGCACCTACTTCCTGGTGCAGCGCATGGGCTTCGGCCGCGCCAGCGAGATGTGCCTGAGCGCCCGCCTGGTGGACGCCGCGGAGGCCGCAACGGGCGGCCTGGTGGATCGCCTGGTGCCGCACGAGAAGCTCCTCGACGAGGCGCTGGCGCTGGCCGGCAGCATCGCCGCCAACCCCGATCGCCAGCTCCGTTTGACCAAGCAGCTCCTCACCCGCAACGCCGCCGATCCCGACTACGAAGCGGTGATGCGTCGCGAGTTCGAGGCCATCGAGTCCTGCTACACCAGCCCCGAGCACCGGGAGGCGATCCGCGCCTTCCAGGAGAAGCGCCCGGCCCGCTTCCGGGGCTAGGGGCCGGGGGCCGAGGAGGCCCCGCGGGTGCCCGCCGCGCGCGGGCCGGTGGGCCTCCCCGCGCAGCGGCCGCGCGGCCCGAGCCCGTCACCCCGCCGCCGCAGCGCTCACCGCTTGCATTCTTCCCTCCCGGGGCCTCTAATTCGACGCGATCTGGTGCGCCGCTCCCGGCCTGCGCCCGATCGTTCAGGCTTGCGCCCAGTTCAGGCCTGCGCCCGATCGGGGTCGACGCAGGCGAAGCCCCCGACCCCGACGCGGAAGAGGGACTCATGAGCTGCAGGATGCTCCTCGCTGCGAGCGCACTCGGCGGCCTCGCGGCACTCGCCGTTCCCGTTGCCACCGCTCGCGCCGACGGCGACCTCGGCAAGGTGAACCACGTCATCATCGTGATGCAGGAGAACCACTCCTTCGACAACTACTTCGGGGCGCTGCCCTACGTGCCCGGCGGGCCCTACCACGGTCCGGGGATGCAGGACGACGATCGAGGCCGCCCCGGCGGTGGCTGCAATCCGCGAGACCATCGCTGTGTCGACGGACTGCGCTGCCAGGTGATCGGACACGACGAGTTCCGCTGCGCCAACTCGAACCTGGACGACGACGGAAGCGTCGTGCACGCCTTCCACGATCCCCGCTACTGCACGGGGCCCGATCTCGACCATTCCTGGTCCGGCAGCCACATCGAGGCCAACTACCACTTCCCCGCCCTGACATTCCTCTTCAGCCCGAACGACGGCTTCGTGCGGCGAAACGACGAGACCTCGCAGGGACAGCCCGACGTCGGCCCGGAGACGCCGACCGACGACGACACCATGGGGTTCTACACCCAGGACGATCTACCGTTCTACTACGGGCTCGCCCAGAGCTTCGCGATCGACGATCGCTACTTCTGCTCCGTCATCGGGCAGACCTTCCCGAATCGGTCCTACGAGCTCGCGGCGACCTCCTTCGGCCACCTGACGACCTCCGAGATCCTGCCGCCCGCCGGGGGCTACAAGCCCATCACCGGCACCTTCATGGACCTGCTCGATCAGCACGGCGTCTCGTGGCTCAACTACTTCAACGACGTGCCGACGACCTTCATCTACCGGCCGGCCGGGAACACGCACATCCGCCTCCTCTCGAGCTTCCTGGCGGACGCGGCGGCCGGCACCCTGCCGCAGGTCTCCTTCGTCGATCCGAACTTCGGCTTCCTGGGAGGTCCGAGCACCGAGAACGACGAGCATCCGCCGACGGACATCCGCAAGGGCGAGGCGTTCGTCTCGGACGTGGTGAACGCGGTGCGAAACGGGCCGAACTGGCAGGACTCGATCATCTTCGTCGTCTACGACGAGCACGGCGGCTTCTACGATCACGTGGCGCCGGCGCGCGCGCCGCAGGGCGGGGCGCGGAACCCGGATGGGATCGATCCGGGGCAGTGCGCGGACCTCTCGAATCCGCCGGCGAGCACGCTCCCCGGCGGCGGCGCGCAGTGCAGCGTCAGCCAGGCCGAGGCGCTGGCGATCTGCCCGGGCTTCACCAACACCGGGCCGTACCCGCGCTTCTGCCCCAACTTCGACCAGCTCGGCTTCCGCGTGCCCTTCATCGCGGTGTCGCCGTTCTCGAAGCCCCACTACGTCTCCCACACGGTGGGCGACCACACCTCGATGCTGGCGTTGATCGAGAAGCGCTTCATGCCGACCGGCGACGACAAGAAACCGTCGCACGCCGCGCTGACGGCGCGCGACGCGAACGCAGACACGCTGGAGGACATGTTCGACTTCGCCCATGCGCCGTCGCTGAACACGCCCGTGCCGACGGCCCCCGGAGCGAGCGACACGGACCCGGGCTGTCCGTTCGTGGCTCCGGTGCCGAGCGGGGCGCCGGCGGGCGGGAGCTTCTAGCGGCGGCGGGGCTCAGATCGGGCAGCTCACCTCCTCGAGCTGGAGGATGGCGAGCAGGCGCCCGAAGCCCACGTACTGGCCGGCCATCATGAGGAGCTCCAGCAGCTCCGCCTCGGAGAAGTGTCGGCGGAGCTCGCGCACGAAGGCGTCGTCGATCGCGTGATGGTCCTCGGCCATCCGTTCCGCCAGGCGCAGCGCCGTGCGCTCGCGCGGTGTGAAGGGGTGGCCGGCCGGCACGTCCACCGCCAGCGCCGCCTCCTGCTCCGTCACGTGGTCGGGGTCGAGGCGCGCGGCCTTGCACGTCTTGCAGCCGTTCAGGGTGGCGATCCGCAGGCGCACCAGCTCCTTCAGCCGAGGCTCGAGGAGCCCGGGCGCGCCCTGGTTGGTGTGGAACGGGAAGTAGAAGGCGAGATAGCGCTCGAGCAGGTCCGGGTGGTGCGCGAAGGCGCGCGCCACGTGGCGCGCGGACCAGTTCGAGGGCGCCGCCTCGTCGTGCATCTTGCGCAGCGCGGGCGGGAGCGTCTCCGGGTCGGGAAGGGGAATGCGGGACATGGACTCCTCCGTGTCGGGCTCAGGCCAGCTTGCGCGCGAGCTCCGCGTACTGGTCGAGGACGGGTAGCACCTTGTCGCGCGACTCGGCCGGCACCGCCAGGATCGCGCGCTCCACGCCCATCGACTGATACTTCCGCAGCTCCGCCTCCTCGGCCTTGGCCCAGAACACGGAGATCGGGATCGAGCGCGGATCGCGCCCGGCCTTCTCCGCGCGCTGCCGCAGATCGGAGATCGCGGCCGGCAGGTCCTGGATCAGCAGGTCGATCGGGATCCAGCCGTCGCAGTAGTCCACCACCCGCTGCCGGCCGTTCGGCGTGGCAGTGCCGAGGATGATCGGCGGATGCGGCCGGGTGAGGGGCTTCGGGTGCTGCCAGATCGGATCGAAGTTCACGAATTCCCCGTGGTACTCGGCGTTCTCGCCGGCCCAGATGGCCTTCATCGCCTCGATCTTCTCGCGCAGGATCTTCCAGCGCTTCTTGAACGGCGTGCCGTGGTTCTCCATCTCCTCGGCGTTCCAGCCGCCGCCGATCCCGAACAAGAAGCGGCCGTTCGAGAGCTGATCCAGCGACGCCACCTCCTTGGCCAGGAAGATCGGGTCGCGCTGGATCACCAGGCAGATCCCGCTGCCGATCAGGATGCGCCGCGTCACGGCGGCGGCCATCGCCAGCGACACGAAGAGATCGTGGGTGTGCCAGTACTCCTTGGGCAGGTCGCCGCCGGCGGGGTAGGGCGTGCGGCGGCTCGCCGGGATGTGGCTGTGCTCCGGCAGCCAGATCGATTCGAAGCCGCGCTCCTCGGCCGCACGGGCGAAGTCGTCGGGGCGGATGGCGTAGTCGCAGCTGAACAGCATGAGGCCGATCTTCATGGCGCACCTCCTGGCCCGAGCATGTAGCCTGCGGCGGTCGACGACACAATCGGGGCCGAGGAGGAGGCGCGGTGAAGGAGCTGCGGGGCCGGGTGGCGGTGGTGACCGGGGGGGCGAGCGGGATCGGCCGAGCGCTGGCCGAGCGCTTCGCCGCCGAGGGCATGAAGCTCGTGCTGGCGGACGTGGAAGGGCCGGCGCTCGAGCGGGCCGAGGCGGAGCTGCGCGCCGCCGGCGCAGAGGTGCTCGGCCTGCGCACCGACGTGTCGAAGGAGGCGGAGGTGCAGGCGCTCGCGGCGGCCGCCCTCCGGCGCTTCGGCGCGGTGCACGTGCTCTGCAACAACGCCGGGGTGGGATCGGGCGGCCGCGTCTGGGAGCTCACCCACGCGGATTGGGAGTGGGTGCTCGGCGTGAACCTGTGGGGCGTGATCCACGGCATCCACGCCTTCGTGCCGGCGATGCTGCGGGGCGGGGAGGAGGGGCACGTGGTGAACACGGCCTCGCTCGCGGGCTTCATCTCCGCGCCCTACGTCGCCCCCTATCACGTGACCAAGCACGGGGTGGTGACGCTCTCGGAGTCGCTGCACTACGAGCTCGCGGCGGTCGGCGCCCGGATCAAGGTGTCGGTGCTCTGTCCGGGCTACGTGGCGACCCGCATCGCGGAGTCGACGCGCAACCGTCCGGCCGGGCTGCGCGCGGCGGTCGAGTCCCAGGGCGGCCGCCCGGAGGCCGCCGGGATGGCGGAGGCGATCCGCCGGCGCGTCGCCTCGGGCCTTCCGCCGGCGGAGGTGGCGGCGCAGGTGCTGCGCGCGATCCGGGAGGAGCGCTTCTGGGTCTTCACCCACCCCGGGATGAAGGCGCTGATCGACCAGCGACACGCCGACGTGATGGCGGAGCGCAATCCCGAGGCGCGGCCCTACTGGGTCAGGGAGTCGTAGGCGTCTCGGGCCACGCCTCCTGCAGCGCGCGCAGCCCCGCCACCGCCACCGGCCAGCCGCCGTAGTGCGCGAGGTGGATCATCAGCTCCACCAGCTTCTCGCGCGGGATCCCCACGTTGCGCGCGCCGCGCAGGTGCAGCCGGAGCTCCTGCTCCCGATTGAGCACGGTGAGGGCGGCGAGCGTCACCAGGCTGCGCTCGGCGAGCGCGAGCCCGGGGCGGTTCCAGATCTCGCCGAAGAGGTGCTCGAGGGTCACGCGCACGAAGCCCGGCTCGAGGCTCGCCACCGGCGGCTCCACCCCGAAGAGCTCCCGGAAGCGTGCCACCCCGCGGGCGTAGCGGTCGTCGTCGGTCATCCCATCCTCCTGCACGCAGGTCCGTCGCCGCGCCGACCTCCGGCGCGGCGCGCGGCGCCGCTCAGCGCACGACGGCCCCGGGCGGGCGCGGGTTCTCCTCCAGACGGAGCTCCTCGAGGCGGCGCAGCAGCGACTCGCGGATCTCGGGCTGCGCCAGCAGCACGTAGAAGCGCTCGTCGCGCACGGCCTCGAAGACCCGCTCCGCCACCTGCGACGGCGCGAATCCCGCCTCCACGCCGGCCCGCAACGCCTGGTCGAAGGCCACCGTGGCGGCGCTCGCGCTCGGCTTCGGCGGGTCGGAGCGCAGATCGCTCGGCCGGTTGCGCGCGGCGTCGGCGATCCGGGTGCGGATGAAGCCCGGGCAGAGCACCGACACCTTGACCCGGGCGCCGAGCATCGCGAGCTCGTGGTGGAGGGTCTCGGAGAGCGTCACGACGCCGTGCTTGGTCACGTTGTAGACGCTCATGAACGGGTTGGAGGTCAGGCCGGCCATGGAGGCGGTGTTGATCACGTGTCCCTCGTCCTTCTGCTCCAGCAGGATCGGCACGAAGGTCCGCACGCCGTGGATGACACCCCAGAGGTTCACTCCCAGCACCCATTCCCAGTCGGCGAGTGACTGCTCCCAGCTCGCCCCGGCCACGTAGACGCCGGCGTTGTTGAAGACCAGGTGTACGCCGCCGAAGTGCTCGAGGGCGCGGCGCGCGAGGGTCTCCACCTCGGCGGCCTTCGAGACGTCGGTCCGGACCGCCAGCACGCGCGCGCCGGCCTGCGTCATCTCGCGCGCCGTGCCCTCGAGGGCGGCCTCCTCCACGTCGGCCAGCACGATCCGCATGCCCGCCGCGGCGAAGCGCTCGGCGCACGCCCGGCCGATCCCGCTGGCGCCGCCGGTCACCACCGCCACCCGGTCCTGGAAGCGCTGCATGGCTCCTCCTCGCGCCGCACCGCGTCGCGCGGCGTTCGGCGCGCACCTTATCGCACGAAGCGCTCCCGCGAGCCAGCGATCCCGCACCCCCTGCCTCCCGGGCGGGCGTAGGATGGTCCTGAATCGTGCGGGAGGCGGATGGATGGCGGACGAGCTGGCGGCACTGGATGCGACGGCGCAGGCGGAGCGGGTGAGTCGCCGCGAGGTCTCGCCGCGCGAGCTGGTGGAGGCGGCGATCGAGCGGATCGAGAAGGTGGATCCCCGGATCCACGCGGTGATCACGCCGCTCTACGAGAAGGCCCGCGCCGCCGCGGCGTCGGACGCGCTGCCGCGGGGGCCCTTCCGCGGCGTGCCGTTCCTGCTGAAGGACCTCGGCTGCGCCTCCGCCGGCGATCCGCTCCACAACGGAATGCGCGTGCTGCGCGACGTGGGCTTTCGCGCGCCTGGCGACACGTACCTCGCGCGCCGCTTCCGCCGGGCGGGCCTCGTCTTCCTGGGCAAGACCAACACCCCGGAGCTCGGGCTCACCGCCACCACCGAGCCGCTGGCGTACGGCCCGACGCGCAATCCGTGGGATCCCACGCGCTCCGCCGGCGGCTCGAGCGGAGGCTCGGCGGCCGCGGTGGCCGCGGGTCTCGTGCCCGCCGCCCACGCCAACGACGGCGGGGGCTCGATCCGGATCCCGGCCAGCGCCTGCGGCCTGGTCGGTCTGAAGCCCACGCGGGGCCGTGTCTCCCTCGGGCCGGACGTCGGCGAGTCCTGGCACGGCCTCGCGATCGAGGGCGTGGTGACCCGCTCCGTGCGCGACACCGCGGCGTTCCTCGACGTCATGGCGGGGCCCGAGCCCGGCGATCCCTACGTGGCTCCGCCGCCGGAGCGGCCCTGGCGGGACGCGCTCGCGCGTCCGCCGGGGCGGCTGCGGATCGGCCTTCTCGACCGCACGCCCGCCGGCGATCCGCCGCTCCACGCGGAATGCGCGACCGCGGTGCGCGATGCGGCGCGCCTCCTCGAGTCCCTCGGCCATGCGGTCGAGCAGGGCGCGCCGGCGGCGATCGACGATCCCGAGCTCTCGCCGCGCTTCCGCACCCTCCTCGGCGCCCACACGGCGGCCACCCTGGGCATGATCGGGGCGGCGCTCGGGCGCGCCATCGGGCCGCAGGACGTGGAGCCCTGGACCTGGACCCTGGCGGAGCTCGGCCACGCCACCTCTGCAGAGGCCTATCTCGACACCGGCGAGTGGATGAACCGCTACAGCCGCGCCATGGCGGCCTGGTGGAGCGAGGGCTTCGATCTGCTGCTGACGCCGACGCTCGCAGCGCCGCCGCCGGCGCTCGGCACCCTCGTCGCCGCACCCGAGGCGCCGCTCGCCTACTGGGACCGGCTGATGCAGTACATCCCCTTCACGCCGCCCGCCAACCTGACGGGCCAGCCCGCGATCTCGCTTCCGCTGCACTGGAGCGAGGCCGGGCTCCCGATCGGGGTGCAGCTCGTCGCGGCCTACGGCCGCGAGGACCTGCTGCTCTGCGTCGCGGCGCAGCTCGAGGAGGCGCGGCCCTGGCGCGGGAGGCGTCCTCCCATCCACGCCTGAGGCCCGGCGGCGCGCCGCCGGGCCGCGCGCTTCGCCTGCGCGAGAGGAGGAGCCCATGTCGCGATCGCTCGTGCTCGCCACCGCCCTGCTCGGTGCCGCGCTGGCTGCGGCCCTCGTCGCCCCCGCTCCTGGGCCGGCCCCCGGGCCGCACGCGGCGCCCGAGCTCGGCGCGAGGGAGACGCGACTCCTTCTCGCCGACGAGGCCCCCCCGCTCCCCGGCGACGAGCCCGTCTGCTGCCTGATCGACACGCCGGCGGGCTGCACGGGCTGCGGGAAGGGCGAGAGCTGCGTGTACCAGACGATGAGCGCGCACCAGTGCGTGCTCGTGGTCTACGGTACGCGCTGCGACGATCGCTACTGTGCCAAGGGGAAGCCCTGAGGCAGGGAGGACGCGATGAAGTTCGGCGCCATGATCGCCACCCACATCGACGACTGGCGTCTGCTCCAGTACGCGGAGTCGCTGGGCTACGACCACGGCTGGGTGCCCGACTCGCAGATGATCTGGTCGGATTGCTACGCCGTGCTCGCCCTGGCGGCGGCCCACACCTCGCGCATCCGGCTCGGGACGGGCGTCGCCATCGCGCCGACCCGGCTCGCGCCGGTGACCGCGCACTCCATCGCCACCATCAACCGGATCGCGCCGGGACGGATCTTCCTCGGCATCGGGACCGGTCACACCGCGATGCGCGTGATGGGCATGCCGCCGATGAAGCCCTCGGAGTTCGCGGAGTACCTCCGGGTGGTGCGCGCGCTCCTCTCCGGCGAGGAGGTGGAGTACCGCCACGGCGGCGTGACGCGGGCCATCCGCTTCCTGCATCTCGACCGCCACTTCATCGACGTCGAGCACGCGATCCCGATCTACGTGGCGGCCAACGGGCCGGGGGCGCTGCGCGCGGCCGGAGCCTACGGCGACGGGCGGATCTCCGCGCTGCACGAGCCGCCCGAGCTCACCCGCCAGAGCCTCGCGCTGGTGGCGGAGGGCGCCTCGCGCGCCGGGCGCGCGCTGGCGCCCGACTTCCACACCGCGGCGCTCACCACCGCCGTGGTGCTCGAGCCGGGGGAGCGCCTCGGCTCGGAGCGCGTGATCGACGAGTGCGGCTCGCAGGTCGCGGCGGCGCTCCACTACCTCTACGAGGTGCATCAGAAGTCCGGCGACGACTCCGTGATCCCCGGGCCCGTGGCCTCGGTGTACGAGGCCTATCGCGCCCACGTGGAGAAGATGCAGACCCCGCCGCAGAAGCGATACCTCCAGCTCCACGAGGGGCACTGCACGTTCCTCGTGCCGGAGGAGCGGCGCTTCGTGACGCCGGAGACGATCCGGACCTTCTGCCTGGTGGGCGAGCCGGACGAGATCCTGCAGCAGCTCCGCGCCGCCGAGCGGGCGGGGCTGCGCGAGATCACGCTGCTCCCGCCGATGGACCACGCGCGGAAGGTCTTCCGCGACTTCGCGGAGAAGGTGATCGCACGCTGGTAGGGAGGAAGCATGGCGAACGCGGCACGGGCAACGGGCCTGAAGGGCAAAGTGGCGCTGGTGACGGGGGCCGCGCGCGGCATCGGGCGCGGGATCGCCCTCGGGCTGGCGGAGGCCGGAGCGGACGTGGTGCTGGCCGACCTCGCGACGGAGGGCGAGAGCTGGACCTACCGCCTGGCGGGGAAGGGCGAGCTCGAGGCCGCCGCCAAGGAGGTGGAGGCGCGCGGCGTGCGCGCGCTCGCCGTGGCCTGCGACGTCCGGCGCGCGGACCAGGTGGCGGCGCTGGTGGCGGGGGCGCTGCAGGGCCTCGGGCGCCTCGACGTGGTGGTGAACAACGCCGGGGTCGTCCACTTCGGCGCGCTCGCGGAGTTCGACGAGCGTCGCTGGGAGCAGCTCTTCGACGTGAACGTGAAGGGCGTCTTCCTGGTGTGCAAGGCCGCCATTCCCCATCTGGTGCGGAGCGGTGGCTGCATCGTGAACGTCGCCTCGGTGGCCGGGAAGCGCGGCTACGCTGGCGGCACCGGCTACTGCGCCAGCAAGTTCGCGGTGGTCGGGCTGACCCAGGCGCTGGCCGCCGAGCTCGGTCCCCAGGGCGTGCGCGTGAACGCGGTCTGCCCCGGGATCCTCGCCACCGCGATGTGGAACGACCACCTCTCCGACGTGCTCGGCGCCGCCAGCGGGAGCCGCGGGCGCGAGGCCTTCGACGCCGCGGTGCAGCGCTTCGTCCCGCTCGGTCGCGAGCAGACACCGGAGGATGTCGCCGGGGCGGTGCTCTATCTGGCCACGGCTCCCAACGTATCGGGGATCGCGCTCAACGTGGCCGGCGGGATGGAGGGCTGGTAGCGCGCACGGCGCCGCGGGAAGTCGACGACGCGTCGGCGGGGCGCCGCCGGAAGTCGACGCAGCGTCGGAGCCCCGGCCCTTCCGACCCGGGGCTCGGGCTGGTATAAGCGGGAGAGCGGCCGCTCCCGGCCGCGCGAGGAGGCCAGCATGCACGTCGGCATGGCCGTGATCTTCCAGGGCGAGGGCGAGGGGCGCACCGATCGCAACGTCTACCGCAACGAGCTGCGGCTCGGGGACCTGGCGGAGCCGCTCGGCTTCGGATCGCTCTGGGGCGTGGAGCACCACTTCACGGACTACACGATGTGCCCGGACGTGCTGCAGTACCTCACCTACTTCGCCGGCCGCACCCAGAAGATCCAGCTCGGCTCGATGGTCGTGGTGCTTCCCTGGCACCAGCCGATCCGCGTCGCCGAGCAGGTGGTGATGCTCGACCACATGTCGAACGGCCGCATGATCCTCGGCATCGGTCGCGGCCTAGGTCGCGTGGAGTTCGAGGGCTTCGGCGTGCGCCAGGACGAGAGCCGCGAGCGCTTCGTGGAGTACGCGCAGCTCGTGCTGGAAGGGCTCGAGAAGGGCTACTGCGAGTTCCACGGCAAGTACGTGGAGCAGCCGCGTCGCGACCTGCGCCCGCGGCCCTTCAAGTCGTTCCGCGGCCGCACCTACGCAGCGGCGGTTTCGCCGGAGTCGTCGATCATCATGGCGCGGCTCGGGATCGGGATCCTGGTGATCCCCCAGAAGCCGTGGGAGCTCGTCGCCAACGAGCTCAACGACTACCGGCGCGTCTTCCGCGAGACCAACGGCCTGGAGGCGCCGCCTCCCATCGTCGCCGGCTGGACCTACTGCGACGAGAACGCCGACCGCGCCGCAGAGATGGCCCACCGCTACATCGGCGGCTACTACCGCTCGGTGGTGCGCCACTACGAGCTGGTGGGCGATCACCTGACGAAGATGAAGGGCTACGAGTCCTACGCCGAGATGCAGCGCAAGACCAGCGCCGAGGGCGGCGTGGACGCGATGACCGACTTCTTCACCAATCTCCAGATCTGGGGCACGCCGGAGCAGTGCTTCGAGAAGATCATGGACATCCAGCGCCGCACGGGCGCCGAGGCGTTCAACGGCGTCTTCAGCTACGCGGGCATGCCCTACGACCTGGCCGAGGCCAACCTGAGGCTCTTCGCGAGCGAGGTGATGCCCGAGCTGAAGAAGCAGGTCCCGATCCAGGACCAGCTGATCGCCCGGGCGGGGGTCGGCGAGGCGGCCGACGCGAGCGCCTTCCGTCTCCCGATCTGACGCGCGTCCATCCACGCAAGGCCTGCGATGGCGGTTCCCGCGTACGACTGGCTCGCCCACCATCGCCGGCGCACGCCGCGCAAGCTCGCGCTGGTGGACCTCCACAGCGGCCGGCGCTTCACCTGGGCGGAGTTCGACGCCCGCGCGGGCCGGCTCGCGCGCTTCCTGGCCGAGGGCCTCGGCGTGGAGCGGGGCGCGCGGGTGGCGGTGCTCGCCCCCAACACCAGCGACGTCTTCGAGGTGCAGTTCGCCTGCGCGAAGCTCGGGGCGGTCTTCGTCCCGCTGAACTGGCGCCTGGCCCTGCCCGAGCTCGAGTTCATCGTGGCGGACGCCGAGACCCAGGTCCTGATCCACGATCGCGAGTTCACCGACGTGGGCGAGGCCCTCGCGACGGCGTGCCGGGTGCCGCACCGCGTGGAGCTCGCGGGCGACGTCGGGGACAGCCCGTACGAGCGCGGGATCGCGGACGCCGGGAGCCCGCGCGAGGCCGTGCCCCTGACCCACGACGACGTGTCGAGCCTGCTCTACACCTCGGGGACCACGGGGCGGCCGAAGGGCGCGCTCATCACCCACGGCATGACCTTCTGGAACGCCGTCAACCTCGGCGGTCCCGCGCTCGTGACTCCCCGCTCGGTGGGCCTGACGGTGCTGCCGCTCTTCCATACCGGGGGACTCAACTGCTACGCGAACGTGATCCTGCACGCCGGGGGCACGGTCTGGGTGATGCGGAGCTGGGATCCCGACGCCGCGTTGCGCCTGCTGGAGGATCCGGGGCAGGGCCTCACGCACTTCTTCGGAGTGCCTGCCCACTACCTCTTCATGAGTCAGCATCCCCGCTTCGGTGCGGCGGACCTGCGTCATCTCTCGATCTGCGGCGTGGGCGGCGCCCCCGTCCCCCTGCCGCTGCTCGAGATCTGGGCCGGGCAGGGCGTTCCGCTGCAGCAGGGCTACGGCATGACGGAGACCAGCCCGAGCGTGCTCGTGCTGGACGCCGAGCAGGCGGTGCGCAAGCTCGGCACCACCGGGCTCCCCGTGCTCCACACGCAGGTGCGTCTGGTGGGAGAGGAGGGCCGGGACGTGGCTCCTGGGGAGGTGGGGGAGCTCTGGGTGAAGGGCCCCAACGTGACGCCGGGCTACTGGCGGCGCCCGGAGGCCACCGCCGAGGCGATCACCGACGGCTGGCTGCACACCGGCGACGCCGCCCGGGTGGACGACGAGGGCTACTACACCATCGTGGATCGCTGGAAGGACATGTACATTTCGGGCGGCGAGAACGTCTACCCCGCCGAGGTCGAGTCGGTGGTCTACGGCCTGGACGGCGTGGCCGAGGTGGCGGTGATCGGCGTCCCCGATCCGCGCTGGGGCGAGGTGGGCCGAGCGGTGGTGGTGCGGCGCGAGGGCGCGCGCCTGGACGAAGAGGCCGTGCTCGCGCACTGTCAGGGTCGGCTGGCGCGCTACAAGATCCCCCGCTCGGTGGTCTTCGTGAAGGAGCTGCCGCGCAACGCGGCGGGGAAGGTGCTGAAGCGCGAGCTGCGCTCGCAGCTCGGCGGGCCGCGGGCCTGAGGAGGGATGCCGTGCGGGTGCAGGAGCTCTTCGACCTGAGCGGGCGGACGGCGCTCGTGACCGGCGGCGGGCGCGGCATCGGTCGCCACATCGCGCTCGGCCTGGCGGAGGCGGGCGCCGACGTGGTGGTCGCGTCGCGCAAGCTCGCGAACTGCGAGGCGGTCGCCAAGGAGATCGAGGCCCTGGGGAGGCGGGCCTGGGCGGTGCCGGCGGATCTCTCGAAGCCCGAGGAGATCGATGCCCTGGCCGAGCGCACCCTGGCCGCCGTGGGCCGGCTCGACGTGCTGGTGAACAATGCCGGTGTCACCTGGGGCG
>Ga0316628_100001084_pt1 | contig 18780 bp, 11 predicted proteins | sample OWC_Aug_M2_C1_D5_FD_207648 | JGI IMG/M metagenome (GOLD analysis project Ga0316628, IMG submission 207648) | Wetland soil microbial communities from Old Woman Creek delta, Ohio, United States - OWC_Aug_M2_C1_D5_C | ecosystem: Environmental > Terrestrial > Soil > Wetlands | place: USA: Ohio... | reverse complement strand
CTTCCATGACAAGGACGGGGACGGCCGGAACGAGGTTCTCTTCGTTCCCCAGGCGGCCGACGACCGGGGCGTCGGGATGGTTCTCCTTTTCGACGACAGGGGATCGCAACTCTGGCGTTTCGATTGCGGAAAGGACATCGTCGTCGGCGGCAAACGATACCCGCCGGGATTCGTCATCAACATCCTCGAGGTCCGGGACGTCGTCGGGGACGAGCGCCCGGAAATCGTGATCGGGTCCCACGCGTTCATGGAGGCGCCGTCGCAAATCGCCGTCCTCAACTTCGACAAACGGGTCCTGGGCGAATACTGGAACTTTGGGCAGCTGGCCGATTACGAGGTCATCGACGCCGACGGAGACGGAAGGAAGGAAATCGCCGTGGTCGGAACCAACAATGAATACGACCAGGGCGTTCTTTTCGTCCTCGATCCCGAAAACATGAAGGGAACGTCCCCGCAAAGCCCGGATCGCCGGTTCGCCGGGATGGAAGAGGGCTCGGCCCGGCTCTATCTCCGGTTCGCCGCGATGGAGATTGACAAGGTCCTTTTCTCCCGGGGGGTCATCCCCATGATCAAGATGATCGGCAATGCCTTCCTCCGGGCGGAATCGAGCTGGAGCCTGGTTTACTACGATTTCGACGAAGCCCTGAACCCGCCCCAGGTCACCCTCACGGACGCCTTGGACCACATCTATCGCGATGCCCAGCAAAGGAAGTTGATCTCGACTCCCCTCGACAGGACGGCCTTGCTCCGGACGCTCGCCGAAGGCGTTACCTATTTCGATAAAGAAAGCGGAGCCTGGGTCAACCGCCGGGCCATAGCCTCTCCCCCGGCGGGCTCGTCGAGCCGCTGATTATAGGACGGCGAGACGCGTCTCAAAAAAGGGATCGGGAAGAGAGCCGTCAGCGCCGGCCGCCGGCGTCCGGCCGGCAGGCGGCGAAGAGCTTCTCCTTCCGGCTGCGGCTGACCTTGATTCGGGCGCCCGAAACGAGCACGGCCGCGACCTGGCTCCGGCCCTCCTTTTCCAGCTTGTCCAGGAAACGGAGATTGATGATGGCCGATTTATGCACCCGGAAGAACATTCCGGCCGGAAGCCGCCGCTCCAGGTTTTTCAACCGCTCCCGGTAAAGATAGGATTTCGTCCGGGCGTGGATATGGACGTAATAATCGGCTCCTTCGATCCAGACGATATCCTTGACCCAGACGATCCGATGGGCGTCCTTGTCGTCGACCAGGAGGCGGTCGATCGGCGCGTTCTTTCCGCCGGCGGGCTGGGCCGGCGGTTCCGGCGCCGCCCCCCCGGTCCAGCCGGAGACCAGCTCCAGGAGCGAGGCGCCGAAAGCCGAGGCCGATTTCTCCCGGAGACGGTTTTTGACCCCGGCCAGCGTGGCCGCAAAGCGGGCCCGGGCGACCGGTTTCAAGACATAATCCATGGCCCGCACCTCGAACGCCCGGATGGCGTACGCGTCATAGGCGGTCACAAAAACCACTAGCGGCCATGTCTCCGGAGGGAGCGCTTTGAGGACATCGAACCCGCCGACTTCGGGCATATGGATGTCGAGAAAAACGACGTCCGGCTTCAGACGGGCGATGTCCCGGACGGCCTCGCGGCCGTCGGCGCATTCCCCGAGGATCCGGAAATCGGGATCGGCCTCAAGGAGAATCCGGATCCCTTTCCGGCACAAGGCCTCGTCGTCCACGATCAAAGCGGTAAAGGGCTTCACGGCCGGCCGGGCTCCTCGAGGCCGCGAATCTCCTCGGTATACGGAAGAGCTATCGAGGCCCGAACCCCTCCCTCGGGAACGTTTCGGACATCGAGGACGAAATCCCGACCGACCAGAAGCTCGAGTCTCTTTTTAATCGCCCGCAGGCCGAATCCGGACTGGTTTTCGAGATCCCATCCTTCCGGCAGGGCGGGACCGTCGTTGCGGATCGAGAGAACCAGCTTGTCCCCGTCCCGCCGGACATCGATCTCGATTTTTCCCGGCTCAAGTCTCCGGGAGAGGCCGTGCTTCACCGCGTTTTCGACCAGCGGCTGGAGGATCAATCCCGGGACTTGGGCGTTCCGGACGGCCGGATCGACCGTCATCCGGACCGCGAGGCGGTCCTTGAACCGGATCTCCTCGATGGCCAGGTAGTCGCGGACGGCGGATGTCTCCGATTCGACGTCGACCCATTGGCGGTCGTCCATGTCGATGGATCGCCGCAGAAGGGATCCCAGGCGGCCGACCATTTCGGACGCCGGTTCGATTTGCCTGTCCAGGATCAGGACGTTGAGCGACTGCAGGGCGTTGAACAGGAAATGCGGCCGAAGCTTCATCTTCAGCGAGTGGAGGCGCGCTTCGGCCAGAGATTCGGCCAGCCGGGCCCGGTCGATCTCCGTTTGCCGCAACTGCCGGAAAAACGTCAAGGCTTGATGGATGGCGACGACGGCGGCGTAAAAAACGACATTGCGGCCGAGATAATCAAGAAGCCCGAGGACGAGGCGATAGGCGAAATCGCCATAATAGTACAAACCGGTGACCGGCTCGATGACGGCGTGGATGAGGAACTGGGCCAGGCTGAACAGAAGGCAGACCGAAGAATGCAGGAGGAAAAAGCGAGCCGGCCGCTCCGCCGACCAAGGCCGACGCCGGAGGAAGTGGAGGACAAGCGCCAAAAGCACGGCCCAAGGGAGAAGCGTGGCGATGAGAAACCAGGAGACGATCTCGACGATCCTGTTCCAATGATTCGCCGCGCTCGCGGGCTCGGATTTGGCCGAAAAGAAGTTATCGCTGATGAAGGGAAGGTTGGCCAGGAGGATCGCGGCGAGGGCGGCCAGGATCAAAACGGCCAGCCGGCGGTTCGGGTGGATCATGCCGCGGTCCATTATATCCCAATTCCGGGCCCGGTCAGATCGTCCAGGCGTACCCCAGCTTGATGAATACGGTCCGGTCCGTCTTCAGCAGGCGGAGCGAAGCATCGGTCATGCCGTTGTCGCTGTATCCGAGAAAGAGAACGGTCCGGGGATTGAGCTTATAGGAGAACAACAATTGCGAAAACAGGGTTTTGGACCGCTCCTCGACGGCGCCGGAATAAAGGGACGGATCCCTGAGGACGTCCATATATTGGAGGATGGCCCTGAAAAAGATGTTCCGGCTGAATTGATAGACGAAGGATGTGTCCAGGGCGTTGACCCGGAAGAGACGACCGCCGTCGACACCCAAGGTGAGATACGTGTAATTCAAGTTCAGGTTGAGGTGCCGGCTCGGATTGAGCGAGAGACGCGGCGTAAAAAAGAATTCGGCGGCCGGGCGGTCGGCTTCATAGTCGATCTTATCCTCCCAGGCGAGGGTGGCGCTCATCTCCAACGCGCCGGAAGGCCGGGAATTGAAGCCGAAGCCGTGGAAATCCTGGTAAAAGCGCAGCCCTTCGTAATTGCGGTCCCGGCAGCCGAAGTAGGAATAAAACGCGGTATTTCCCGGGCCCTGGAGAAAGCCCATGATCTCAAACGTCCTGAGCATCAGGGTTCCGTCCGATTTCCTCGTCTGCCGTATAGCCGTATCCACCTGGGCCTGGCTGAGGAAGCCGGTCCCGTCGCCCCACCAGGTCAGGCCTCCGCCGACTTCCGCTTTCGTGAAGCCGGCCTTGGGAATGTACCCGAGATCGGCCCGGAATCCGCTCCCGTAGTCCTGGTAGTCGGCGAAGTATCGATAATTGCGGGTGCTGTGAACATAATGCAGGAGCCACATCACGTCGGAGAACGGCCCCTCGGCCTGGCCGAATTCTTCAGCCAGGGAATCCGGATAGCGGGTCGAGGAACCTAAAACCTGGGCGATGACCCGGTCCCGTTCGCCGAGACGGAGGTCCGCGTCGAAGCCGAAAAGGCGATTGAAGTAGTCATCCCCCTCCCGGTCGGTGGCCAAGGCGCCGATCGTATAGCGGCTGCCGAAGTCATGGCTGAACCGAAAAACCGAGGAAAGATTGGCCGCCGACAAAGAGGCGGAGAAGGAACGCTCGGGACCGGGAAAGACGAGATTGGTGACGGCGTCCTGGAGGCTGTACAAGCCGAACGTGTTGCCGCCCCCCTTCCCCGTCAGCTTGAAGCCCCACTGGGGATCCCGGATGGCCCGGGTATAAATGGGATACTGCAGCCCCTCGATATCGACGTTGGACAAGGTCTCGAAATAATCCGCCCCCTCGGTGAAAAACGGGCGTTTTTCCTGATAGAAAAGGGCGAACGGCTGATTGATGTCCAGCTGCAGGGCGTCGGCTTCGACCTGGCTGAAATCGGGATTGATCGTTCCCTGCAGGGTCATGTTCGAGGTGATCCCCCACTTGGCGGTCAGCCCGAATTCCGCGTCTTTATTGCCGGCCTGGAAACCGCCCCGCGGCCAGTCAGGCCGGATTTCCGTCCGGACCGCCGTCAGGGTCGGGTCCAGCTCCAGGGCCTTTCCCGGAACGGCCTTTTGGAATCCCTGGATCTTGATCATCTGGCTTTGGAGGGAATTATTGTTGCGGTCCTCGGCGAAGGCGCCGATGGTGCGCTCGACGCTGCGCGGAAAGATCCGATAGGCGGCAAAGCCCCAGGTTCGGTCTCCTTCGGCGTTCCGGAAGCGGAGCTGGTCGAAGGGAATCGCGAATTCCACGACGTAGCCTTGCTCGTCGATCCGGCCGGCGCAGTCCCAGATCGCGTCCCAGCTGGGATCCAGGCTCCGGTTGAGCCGGATATAATCGCCCTGGACGCCGAGCGGATTTCCGGCGAATTCATAATTCCGCCGCTCGTCGTTGAACGTGTCGATCAAGATCGCCACCCGGTCGTCCGACATGATCTGGTCGCGGTCGGAATAATGCGCCCGGATCAAGCGGGGCTCGGGATCGAAGCAGCGGAAGGCGATCATCAGGGTGGTCGCGTTGGAAACGAGGAGGCACTCGGTCCGGACCGGGGGCGCGACGTTCTCCCCGGGGATCACTTCGTAGCCGAGATCGACGACGCGGGCGGACGCCCAGACGTCCTCGTCGAGGACGCCGTCGACACGGATCGCCCCGGTCGTCTCCGGAATAATGAGAGGGGACGGCGCCTTCCCCGCCGGTTGCGGCTTTTTCTCATCCGGACCGGCCAGGAGGCCGGACGAAAGACCGCCGGCGGCCGCAAGGACTAATATCGCGAGACGAAAAGCATTGCGCATGGTTCTTCTCCTGCCCCGAGAATCGTTCACCGGGCGGAGAGATTCAATCGATAGTCAGGGAAGCGGCGAAAAGCTGCAGGGAACGGGATCGGGAGGGCGGGACACCCGCCGCCCTCCGCGACCCAAACGGCGAACGACAAACCCGGTCTATTCGTACCTGATCGATTTGATGGGGTCGGCCATGGCCGCCTTGACGGTTTGAAAGGTGATCGAAGCCAAGGCGACGGCCAAAGCGATCAGGCCGGAGAGCAGGTACGGACCGACGCCGACGGTTGTTCGATAGGCGAAACCGCCGAGCCAGCGACGGACGATCAGATAGGCGACCGGAAAAGCCGGAAGGGACGCCAGGAAAACCCAGCGGACGAACGTCGCCGAGAATTGCCCGACGATCGAGGACACCCCGGCCCCGAGAACTTTCCGGATGCCGATTTCCTTGGTCCGCTGCTCGGCGATGAAGGAGGCCAGGCCGAAAACGCCGAGACAGGCGACGAATATCGTGAGCAAGCAGAACGAGACGAGAATGACGCCCAACCGTTCTTCCTTGACATAGGCGGAGTTCATAAATTCGTCGATATTTTGCGGATCGTAGGTTTGTCCGGGCAGGAGGCGATTCCAGATGTCCCGGATCCGCTCGAGGGCGGCCGATCGATTCTCCGGGGGGATCCGGACGATCAGCGAGCCGGCGGTTTCCCCGGACAGGCTCATCACGACCGGCTCGATCAAGGAATGAAGCGAGTTCGTATGCCAGTCGCGGACAACGCCGATGATCGTTTGAGGCTTGTCTCCCCGGTAAATCGTCCGGCCAACCGGATCGGCGAATCCGAAATCCCGGGCGGCCCTTTCGTTGACGAGGATGCCTTCATTTTCCGCGGTCCGGCCCGGATCGAAATTCCGGCCGGAGATGATTTTCAGGCCGAACGTCGTGATGAAATCCGGATCGAACGACAGTGTTTGGGCCTGGAATCCCTTCGCTTGGGTCGAATTTTCCAGGCGATAGACGGACAGGCCGCGATTCTGCCCGGAGGGCAGGAAGGAGATCGCGGCGGCCGGGGCCTGGGTTCGAGACAGGATTTCGCTTTTCAAGACTCCCGTGATTTTCAGACGGCGGGCGTCCGGAATCTGGAAAAGGACGAGATTTTTCGCGTCATAGCCCAGATCCTTGGTTTCCGTGTACCGGACCTGCTTCAAAACAACGAGCGTCGAAGCGACCATGACGACGGCGATAAAAAACTGACATATGACGAGGGCCCGCCGCAGGCCCGACTTGGACGCGCGCGAGCCGATGCCGGACCGAAGCATGAGGGCGGCCGGGAAACGGGACAGGAAGAAGGCCGGATAGCTGCCGGCGAGCAAACCGACGACCAGGATCATGCCGACGATGACAAGGGGCAGCCCAAGGCCGGAAAACAGATTGAAGCTGAGCTCTTTTCCCAGGTACGCGTCCAGGCGCGGCTTGAAGAGGCTGTAAAAGAAAAGGCCGGCGGCCATGGCCGCGGCGGTGACGAGGATCGATTCGGTCAAAAACTGGCGGATCAGGTCACGGCGTTCGGCGCCGCACGTTTTCCGGACGGCGACTTCCTTGAGCCGGCGGGCGATCTTGGCCGTGGACAGGTTGACGAAATTGATGGCCGCGACCAGGAGGATGAGCAGGGCGATGGCCGAAAAGACGTAGATTTGGGCGATGTTTCCGGCGCTGGACAGGTCGTTGCTGATGCTGTTCCTGGCTTGGTCGAGATAAATCTTCGGCAGGGCCTGGAGAAAACAGGAATACCCCTCCCGATCCTTCGGATCCAGGCGGGATTTCATCAAGGCGTCGACCTTGCTTTCCACGGACTTCATCACGGATCCCGGACGGAGCAGAAGGAAGGTCGTGGTCATGCCCCAAGCGCCCCACTCCGTGGGTTCCTTGGGGCTGATCCGGGACATCGAGGCGTAGGACGCGATGACGGAACGCCTGAGAACGGTATTGGTCGGCATGTCCTTCATGACGCCCGTCACCGTGAAGTCGAAAACGTCGGTGATCCGGAAACGAAGCGTCCGGCCGAGGGGATCCTCGGGACCGAAGCACTTCCGGGCGAAGCTTTCGTCGATAACGACGGAGAACGGCTCGGTAAGCGCGGTTTTCGGGCTGCCCTTGACCAACGTCAGGCCGAAAACGTCCAAAATCTGCGGATCGGCGAGAAAAATCATCTGTTCCTTGAAATCCTTATCGCCGGCCCGGATGGCGATCTCGAACATCCGGCGGATGCGGACGCTCTCCTCGACTTCCGGAAGGGATTCCTTTGCCGCCGGTCCGAGAGGCGCGCTGACGGCCGCGTTGATATAGACATCTTTATCGAAGGGAACCCGGGCGTTGACCCGGAAGATCCGGTCCTTATTGGCATACATGCGATCGAAGCTCAGCTCGTGGACGACGTAGCCGGTTACGAGCAGGCATCCGGCCAGGCCGATGGCCAAGCCGATGATATTGATCGAGCTGAACATCCTGTCGCGCCGGAGCGACCGAAGGGCCGTTATCAGGTTGTTCTTCAACATGCCGTGTTCTCCTTTTCAGAACATGCTTATGCAAGGAGGATGCCAAGTCGGTTTTCCCAGGGAAAGCTCGAGACCGCCTTAAAAAGCGGAGAAAAGGAGTATCTCGGAAGGGTTCCGTTCAAAGGCGCGACAACGGCTGTTCGATTCCGAACAGCGGCCGCGGCGTCCAAATCACAACCTCCAAAGATAAGAGGCCTTGAAGAAAAAGCCGCGCCGGCTTTCCCGGAGGGTGTCGGACGGCCGGTCGACGCCTTCAAACCATTCCGTCTTATCGTAAAGCGATCCGTATCCAAGATGGATCACGGTCCCGGGAATGTAGGTAAAAGAGGCCAGGAAGTCGGTGAGAAGCTCTTTCTTGTAGGCGTTGTACTCGACGATCCCCCGGAAAAAGAGATACTTGTTGACCTGGTAGGTCAGCCGGTTCCAATAAATATTGTAAACGTAGATTTTTTCCTTCGTCGAACTCCGGAATAAATCCGCGTACGTCCAGGTGACGGACAGGTTGATGTTTTCCGAGGGCTGGAAGACGGCCGCCGCTGACGCCCGGATTCCGTATCCCTGGAACGGATCGGCGGCATAGCGGATCGCCTGGCCGGCCCGGAAGCTGAGCCGGAGGTTCAGCTGCTTCGTCAGCTGGCTTCGGCCGACGATGTTGAAACCATCCGTCTGGAATCGGCGGCCGAGATAAATTTCGGTCGCGTCGGCCCAGGCGACAGATAAAGTGGAATTCCCCTTAAAGACCGCCTTTAAGCTGAAGGTTTTTTCGTTTTCCCAAAGACCGCTCTCATGATCCTTGAGGACCGATAGGCCAACGGACGGTTGAATCCTGCGGATCCAGCCGGATTTCGGATATAAACGGGGATCGACAACGAGCACGCCCGAAGTCAAGCCGGTCCGGGTCAGGTACCCGACGTCCGTCACAAAATCCGAGGAGAGATCATGGAGGGAGGCGCTGATCCCCAGATTGCTGGTGTCGTGATAGTACTCCAAGCTGAGCGCCCGGCCGGATTTCCGTTCAGCCCCTTCTTCAGCCCGGGTCCAGGATCCAAAGCCATGGAAGCTCATCAATCCCGCTTTGGTGAGCCGGACCTGCGCATCGGCCCCGGCCACCAGGTTCGATCTGCCGTTCTGAACGCGATTCGTGTAAAAAGCCCCGAGATAGCCGTCCTGGCTGGTCGTTTTTTTATAGCGAAAGATCGTGATCGTCGCGTCTTTCGGATCGCTTCCGGTTTCCAAGGAAGGCGCGGAGTCCACGGCAAAAATCGAGGCGATCGTGTCCTTCCGGCCGATTTTGCCGCTGAGCTTGAAACCGGCTTTCGGGTCGACGATCATCCGCGTGTGGACGATAGATTGAAGCGGGCCGGCCGTCGTCGCTCCAACGTTGAAGTTTTCGCTGCCTTCCAGAAAGAACGGCCGCTTTTCGGGAAAGAAAAGGTCATAACGGAGATTGGTGTCGACCTGTCCGGCGTCCGCTTCAATCTGGGAAAAATCCGGATTGATTGTTCCATCCAGGATAAGGCTGGGCGTGATCCCGAATTTTCCCGTCAGGCTGAGGTCCCTGGAATCGGGAGAGCGCCGGAGCTCGCCCTCGCTCCGGGCATAATTGCGCCCGAAGGTGAAGGCCGGCAGGAGCTCGAGGAGCGTGTACCGCTTTAAATCGAAATATTCCATCGGGGCCATCTGGGTCAGAAAGGCCAGGCCGCGCGCGGGGTCCAGCGGAGGATAAGCCCCGTGCTCCTGGCGCCGGTTGATCGTTCGCTCGAAGAAAACGGACATTTCGGTCCGGTCGCCCGCCGCGTAACGGATGCTTTTCAGTGGAATCTGTATCTCGACCGCGTAGCCCTCGTCGTCGATCCGCCCGGCGCTGGTCCAGACCATATCCACGCTGAAGTCTTCCTTATTGCCGGCAAACCGGCTGTCCGCCTGGATCCCCAGGGGATTGACGTAGAAGCCGTAAAGGGACTGCTGGTCGTTGAACGTATCCAGGTTGATGCAGACGAAGTCGTCGTTGATGACATCATCCCGCCGGGACACCGCGGCCTTGATCTTGCGGGGCTCGGCGTCGTAACAGCGAAAAGCGAAGTAAAGGTTTTCGCGGTCATAGGCCATGAAGGTAACGGTCTTCTCAGGCTGCTTCTTCCCCATGACCGGAATGAAGATCTCGAAATCCGTGACGCTCGGGGCCTCCGCCCAGACCGGATCGTCCAGGACACCGTCGATTTTCGGCGGACGGTCGGTTTTGAGGGGTTTGAGCAGGGGCTTGGCGGCGTAATCATTCTCCGCCGTCGCGGCCAGGAGAGGGAAAACGACTGAAAACAGGGCATAGGCGAATATTATTCGTTTTAACATGGACCTGAATCTCCGGATTACTATACGCGACGCTTCAACGGAATGTTGCTTGATGAAACCGCGTCTTTTGACAGGATACACAAGTTTCCCGATAATGCAAAACGCCGGAGCCGTTATGACAAACAGTCCTACGCCTAAAAGAATCCGCGCGGCGGCGGGACCGGCCGCGGCCTGTCTCCTGGGAACGGTCCTCGGCCTCATGCCCGCGTTCGGCGGGGATGAGTTCGAAAAGGGCCGGATGATCGAGAAAGTCGTCTGCCGCGATTCCCCGGCCCATAGCTATGCCCTCTATCTCCCGGCCGTATTCGACCCGGCCAAGTCGTGGCCCATTCTCTTTCTCTTCGATCCGTCGGCCATGGCGCCGGCCGCGATCGACGCCTTTCGCCCGGCCGCGGAGAAGTTCGGATGGATCCTGGCCGCCTCCAACGACAGCAAAAACGGCCCGGTGGACCCGAACATGAAGGCCGCCCGGGCGATGTTCCGGGACGTCCGGGCCCGGTTTTCCCTCGACGAATCGCGGATTTATGCGGGCGGATTCTCCGGCGGATCCCGGACCGCAAGCGTCTTCGCCCTGGCCGCCGGCGTCCGGATCGCGGGAATCATCGGCATCGGCGCGGGAATCTCGCCGGGCATCGCGATTCCGAACCTCAACATCTCGTCCTACTTCGGGATCGCCGGGCTGGCCGATTTCAACTATCCGGAAATGAGGCAACTGGACGCGGACCTCGACGGCGCCGCCCTGCCCCATCGCATCCTCTTTTATGATGGACGCCACCAATGGGCCCCGGCCGAAATCGGCGTTCGCGCGCTCGGCTGGATGGAGATCGCGGCGATCAAGCGAAGCGCGCGGAAAAAGAACGAGGCCCTGATCGATGAAATCCTGGCCAGGGAGACCGCCGAAGCCGACGCGCTGTCGGCCGGAGGAAAAGCCTATTGGGCGGCGCGCGCGTATCGGGAAACCGCCCGGCTGTTCGACGGCCTTCACGACGTCGCGCCCCTCGCGGCCGAAGCGGAAAAGATCGAGGCGTCGGCCGCTTATTCCGATTTTCTCAAGCGGGAAAAGAACCGGGAGGAAAAGGACGCGGCCCTGCGCCGGGAGATCGGCGGGACGTTCGCTTTTATCGAGGAATCCCCGGAGGACCGGACGGCGTTTCTCGACCTTCTGCGGGACCTCGACCTCGGATCCCTCCGGCGAACCGCCGGGAAATCCGCGACCTGGGAAGACCGGAGCATGGCCGTCCGCCTCCTTTCGCTTTACGGCATCGAAGCTTCCCGAACGGGCTATGAACGATACGAAAAGGGGGATTTCCTGCGGGCCTCGCTCTATTACGAGCTCGCCGCGGGGCTCTGCCCGGACGGCGATTCCCGTCTCATCGTCATCCACCGCAATCTCGGCAGCATGTACTCGCTCCTCGGCGAAGTGAAAACCGCCCTGAACCACCTGGAAAAGGCCGTGGAATTGGGATTCTCGGATGTCCGCGACCTTGAAACCGACGAGGACCTGGCCAAGGTCCGGAAGACGGCCGGATTCCGGAAGCTGATCGAGCGTCTTAAGAAATCCACTTAAGGCTTTCGTTTCGGCTGATGATCTCCTTGATATGATCCACGGCGGCATTGCACCGCAGCTCGAACTGGCGGTTGTATTCCTCGCGACTTTTGTAGATTTTATGCTTTCCGGGAAGAGGATCTTTGTCCCTCAAGTATTTATCGACGGCGATTTCATCATGACGGGGCAGAGCCCCCCGCCAGGCGTAATCGCCGGATGCTTTTAAGGCTCCGGGGAAGCGAACCCAGACGTTTTCGATCAAGCCCTTCGCATCCTCCTGGGCGTATCGTCCGGAAATGATTTTTTTTTCGTTTAAAAGACGGATTCTCTCGGCTTCGCTTCCCTTAAACAGCCGTTTGTTATAAGAAAAATTCCGCAAGTCCAGGCGGGGGCCGGAATAGGAAATCGGCCCGGCACAACAATCGTCAAGGTGGTCGGAATCATACGTGACAAGGGAATCGCCTTTTTCCTTGGCGAAACAGGCATAGGTGCTGTGGGCATAAAAATCGGCAATGCTGTGAGCGGCGGTGGCCAGCCCGGTCAAGTTTTTCGCATCGAGATTTTTTTGAACCAGATCCCACCCCTCCGGAATATAGCCGTTGTCGAAATGGATCAACGGATTGTAATTGGGAAGAACGTCGACGGCGACGCTGACCGATTTCAGCCAGAGGCGCTTGAGCCAGCCCATTTCGGAAAAAGCCCGGTCGAAGATCGAGTTGTGGGCGGCGCCGGCGAAACAAGGATCGAAGTCGCGCCAGAAATTTCCCCGCTCGGCCAGGTATTGCCCGAATGTCGTGCCTCCCGTATTTTCCAGGACGCTCCACATGTGGTCATTATTGAAAAGGAAATAGGGGAGATATTCCAGATAGGCTCCGCTTGAGGCGGCGGCGTCCCTTCGGCGATCGACGGGAACGTCCCGGCCCTCGCCGACGAAGAGCTGGCTTTCCAACAGCATCCAGCGGCCCGTTTCGTTTTTATACATGACCCAAACATGATCGTGCGGTTCCCCATTTTTTCCGTCGACGATCTTTCCCAGGACGACCCGGACGCAATATCCGCTGACCCCCGAGGCGAGGATCATTGAAGCCAGAAGGAAGGATCGATCCTCGCAGTCCCCGGATTTCGTGGCGAGGGTTTCCTCGGGGTATAACCAGCATTTGCGGATCGTGAGGTCTTTATACTCATAGGCGATGTTTTCAGCGACATATTCCAGGATTTTCTGGACCCGAAAATCGAACGACCCCAGGGCCCGTGATCGGAAAAAGGCTTTCTTTTTCTCCGCCATCCTATCCACGAGCTTTCTGAGCTCCCTCCGAATCACGGCGTTGTCCTTGTTCGAGAGAAATTCCCGGATATCCGTGTCGAATCTCTTCTCGGTCCCCGGCACACAGCGCGAGCTGTCGATGACGGGATTGAAGATGATATGGTCTCCGTCCCAGTTCCATTTCTGAAGCGATTGAATGTCGGAATCGGTCAAGCACATGGCGTCCCCCTCTTGATACGCGTTCTTCCGGTCGCCTCGGTTCAGGTCGCCAGGAAAAAGCTCCCGTCGCGCTCTTCGATCCAATCGGGCACGACGAAGGGCAGGCCGAGCCTCCGGCGCTCGCCGCGGATGAAATCGACGTAGGAGGCCGGAATCCGGCCCGACTCACCGAAAACAAACGCCGCGATATTGCGGGAGAAATACCGCATTTGCTGGTCGGGCCGGAGGCGGGTCCGGTACTCGTCGAGATATTCTTTTTCCGAACATTGGTAGACGTTGAGAGGCCAGTCGGAGCCGAAAAGAAGGTAACGACCGAGAGCGCCGTCGTCCAGGTCGGCCGCCGTTTGCCCGATATTCGCCTCAAGGGCCTTTTTCTTGTTCTCCTTCTTCACAAGATGAACGATGCCGTAGGCTTGATCCGCATAAAGCTTCGCGGGGCCTCCCCAGGCGTCCGCCTCTTTCAATAAGGTGCGAATTTTCTCCCGCCACTCGACGGCCTTTTTTCTGTGATGCGGTCCGTCGATTTGACCTCCCATATGGGCGAAACAAATGCGCAGGCCGTAGGCTCGAGCGATCGGCCCGAAGTTCGCCGGATCGGTATACCTCCAGATGTCCTGATATTTGCGCTTTTTATCAACGGTGACCTGGTAAGATCCATTGACCGAGCAGTGGACAAGGATCGGGATCCCGCGATCCCCGGCATATCGATACAGGCTTTGGAGCTGCGACAGAATCTGATCGCCGCTCAAGCGCCCGCCCCCCGGATAGCTGCGATAGGCATACTCAAAATAGTCGCGATTCGCAAGGGAGTAGGACGTCCGGTCCGGCCGCGGGTCGAAGCCCATGGCCGGATAGAGCTTGATCCCGACATACCCCCGCGTCTCGATATTCGTCTTCAGCGACGCTATCGCCTCCGGCCGGCGCGGATCGAATCCGAAAAAGGGAAACAGCCGGAAGGGATGCCGGGCGCTGGCATCGGCGATCTTGCCGAGGACGTCGTCGAACCGATGATTCAGGTCCCGGGCCTTGGGATCGGAGCCTTCCGGGTCGATATGGAGGACGACCGCGTAATCGATCCCGGCTCGATCCATGTCCTCGATATGAAACCGGGACACTTCGCCGAAGTCTTTTTTTCTTCTCATAATCGATATAAACCGGCGGATGTTTTTATTCAGGGCGGTATTCAACGGAGGCTCACCGAGAAAATCCATCCATTCGGGCAGACCGCCCTGCTGTTCGGACAGGTGTTCGGGCAGGCAATTGAGGTCCAAATGATGCGTGTGAACGTTGCCGACGCCGGGCCGTTTTGCCATGATATTCCCCCTTCCGCAGTATGAAAGGAAAATAGGCCGAAACAAACGTTCTGTCAAGCCGCGGAGAAATCCCTGTTTCCCGCTTTTGACAAGCGCGCTTTCTCTCCGTATATTGTTTATATTCGGGAATGAAGCATGTTTTCGAGGAGGGGGAAATGAAAAGCCATTATATTCGCGGGGGACGCGCGGCCGTTTCCGGGATGTTCATCCTTGGGTTTCTCCTGCTCTCCGGAAAAACCCTCATGGCCCAAACAAGTCCGATTCTTAAACTTGACGATATTGTCGTCCCGGAATTAAAAATTTCCTTCATCTTTATCGAAGAGAGGGGATTTTTACCACTAGAACTCGACCGCTCCCTCCTGGCCAAATACCGAAAAGCCGAAGGGTTTTCCGCGCAGACCATTCTTTACGACTATATCGAACAAAGGCTCGTTCCCGCGGAAAAGGAACAATGTACCCTGACCCTCTACGTGTTGTCGAACGAATCAATGAATCAATCGGGCAATATGATCGATGCCTTGTATAAAAAATACTCCGTAAAGGTGGAAGGCAATTTCATGGATGGACCCGTCAAAATCCCCGTGCGTTTTTCGAAAAGCGGGCAAGAGTCGGACTCCGCCTTTTCATCGGGAACGATCACATTGACCGCCCACCAAAAAATTCCGAACTCCGCTCTCGAGATCGTACCTGCGGTGCGGTCCCCCATCGTAATCCGAGCGACGGAAGATCGAAAAATCGACATCGCGCTGAAAAACAAGTCCGGATGCCCGATCCATATCAGCGCTGTCAAAGTCATTCCGGAGAACAATTCCTTATGGAATCCAGAAGAGCTCAAAACCCAGATCATCAAGCCGGAGATTCCCTTCGGAGAGAGCGACGAAACGCCGGCTGTGAAACTGGACCTGAAACCCTATTGGACGACCTTTTTGAGGAAAGGGCTAATGCCCCCGAATCTCCAGGATCCGTCTCGCGTCGAGCTGATCGTCCAATACCAGGTCGAAAACGGGAAAGCGGCCGAGGCGAGAAAATATTTTGAGGTCAGCTTCTCGCCGCCGATATCCATGCTCCTGATCACGCCAATGGTCGCAGCCGCCGTCTCCTTCTTACTCGTCACCTTTTTTATTTTGCCGTTTATAAAACCGCAGTCGGCCTCGGGAGAGACCCGCAAGACCGGAGTCCTGTTGAAAAGAGCCGTTCTTGGAATGATCGTGGCTTTCTTTTCCTTCCTCATTCTTTGGGCCTTCCGGGATAATATCGAACTTCGCTTATTCGATTTTTCCGTAAATCCGGACCAGCTCCTGACGCCCGTACTGATCGGCATCATCGCCGGAACGAAGCCGAAATATTTCTTGAAGAAAATCAAGGATTTTGTCGAGGGACAGCCGGGACCGTCTCCACAGCCGGCAAAGAAACCCGGGAAAAACAAAAAGATCGTCCATCACCTGTTCCTTGTCTTTTCCGCACTCGCCTGCTCCTCCTTCGCCGCGGCCGGAATCAACGAGCCCTTCCGGCCGATCATGCTCGCTTACCATGAAAAATCGAATTCCGTTTATACGGTCGACTGGGGCACGAAAGGGAATATCGGCACCATCTATCGAATAGACGCATCCGCCGCCGCGCCGAAACTCGAAGTCGTGAAAAGAATGAAAGCCGTCGGCGATTCGACGGATCACTGTCTGGTCGAGCGGGGAACCGAGCTCTGGCTGGCCACGGTTGCGATCGAAACCGTCGACGGGATTCAGCAATCCCGCGTTTTTCTTATTCCCTTGCTCACGCCGGAAAAATCTCCGGAGATCATCGTCCCGAAGGAAAAGATGATCAAGCGGGGCGTCGGTCAATGCTGGGCCATCACGTATGACCGGCCTCGAGATCGATTGCTTTTAACGGATCCCGTCCGTCGAGCCGTCTTCGAAGTCAAAATCGAGGACAACGGCCTCGGGAAAAGCGGGCCGATCATCAAAGATCCCTCGTTCAATCGTCCGACGGCGATCCTGGCCCATGAAAACACTCTTTTTGTCGCCGACCCGGGGTCCGGATCCGTTGTTCAATTCACGCTTCCTGGAAACGCGAAAAAATTCGCCGCCAGCGGCCTCGTTAACCCCCTTTCGCTTTCGATGTCCCCGAACGGGGGATCCCTTTTTATCGCCGATTCCGGGCGGGGAATTGTCGTCGAAGCGCCGCTGACGCCCGGGGGAACGCAATCCGACCGGGTCAGCAACCCGGAGCTTCAAGGACCGAACGGCGTTATCGTCGACAGGAACGGGCAAATATGGGTCGCCGACATGAGCGCGATGGCAATATTCAAATTTTCCCCGACGGGAACGCTTTTAACGACGCTCCGCCCGGGCGGCGGGATTTGACCGCGCCCGCGAATTTGTCCTCAGGAGGAATCCATGATCCGCATCCTTCACGTCAGCGACCTTCATTTCGGGAAAAGCCAGAAGCAGACGGGCCGGGCCCTGCGGCTTCTCGAGAAGATCAAGCCGCTCGTCCGGGACGTCACGCCGACGTTTGTCCTGGTCACCGGAGACATCATCGACAATTCCAACCTGGGCAAGAACAGCTGGAAAGATCAATTCGAAATCGCGAAGGCCGCCCTGGCCCCTTTCAAGCCGAACCTTCTCGCCGTGCCGGGCAACCATGAATACGGATTCGGGGGTTTCGGCTATTCCCAACCGTGTAGCGACTTCCTGGATGGCATCTTCATGCCGGCCATCGGCGTGACCCACGAGTTCCGGACAAAACAGCCCTTCCTGAAGGTTCTCGACGACGGGGCGGGGACGAAAGTCCTGACGATCGGCCTCAATTCCTGCCTGATGACGTCGAGCCCCCTGGACATCGCCAAGGGGGAGATCGGCGATGTCCAGTTGAAAGCGCTGGAGGCGATTTTAAAGAATCCCGCCGACAGGACGATACCCAAAATCGTCTATCTCCACCACATCCCGCATCGCCGCGCCAAAGGGATCGGCATGAGCCTGACGGACTATGAAAAATTGATGGACGTGGCCAGCCATCGCATCCAGGCGTTCGCCTTCGGGCACGAGGGCTCCATGAAAGACCCCGCGTCCCGGAAGGCCAAGACGCGCCCGCTCCCGCCGCGGGACATGCGAATCCGCGGCGGACGCCGGCACGGGATCAAGTATTACCTGGACGCGAATATGTCCGTCGAGAACCGGGCGTGTTATTGCCTGGAAGCGGACAAGGACTCGTTTACGGCAAAGCTGATCTCATTCGCCTGAAAGCCGGCCTCTCAGGCGGCGGACCGGACCTTGCCCGCTTACTTCGCCTGGAATTTTTCGCCGGCTTTTTGCTGCAGCTCCAGCGCTTCTTTCCTCAAGGCGATCAAGTGGTCGATAATCAACCGGACCTTGAGGTTTTGATTCTTTCGTTTCCCGGTCGCCGGGAAATTTCCGGAGTCATGGACAAAGCCGACGACTTCATCGGCCTCGATGAACGATTTGATATACGCGTCGGCGAGAAGCTCGGCTTCCAGGCCGTCGAGCGTCTGGCTTTCGACGATGACGTGGAAGGCCCGAAGGCGCTCCATCCGCATTTCCTTGATCTCCCGGGAGGCGTATTCCGGCTGCGGGCCCAGGAACTTTTTCGCCTCGTTGATCACTTCATCCATCAGCCCGCACCCCTCCTCGAGGCGGTTGCGGGCCAGATAGTATTTGGCGGAATCCGGGACGCCTTCCGTGTTCAAGAAAGACTGAAACAGGCAGATCGCCTCGCTCATCCTGTCATTGGATTTCTTTGCCGTATCCAGGAGGACCTTGCCGACGTTGATGTCCATCATTCTCGGCCTCGCTTCAGGATAAGCCGCTTTTCCGCGGATTTCCGGCCTCTCTTGCCGATAATTTACCACCTCCCGGGGGCATCGTCAAATAGGCAGGGGGAAAGCGGACGGCGCTGAAGGAGAAGCCAAACGGCCCGCCGGGGCATGATGTCTTCAGATCGAGAGGAGGTTTCCCCATAACTTTCCCCTCCGGCCGGAGTATATATTTACGAAAGTTACAAAAAAACGGAGGGAATTCAGTTATGAAAAAATCCATTTTAGGGGGGATGGCAATTCTTATCCTTGCCGTTTCGGGCGTTTCAGCCGGGGAATTCAGCGCCAAATCAGTCCGTCTCATCAATCAATATATCGATCAAGCCCTCGCCCTCGATGCGTTTTCCGGAATCGTCCTGGTCACGAAGGACGGCCGCCCGATCTTTGAAAGAGCGGCCGGAGAAGCGAGCAAATCGTATCGGGTCAAGAACGTCATGGACACAAGGTTCAATATCGGGTCCATCGGCAAGATTTTTACCGCAACCGCGATTATGCAGCTCGTCCAGAACGGCAAGATCGGCCTGGATGATTCGATCGAGAAATATTTGCCTGATTTTCCC
>Ga0316628_100001083_pt1 | contig 18791 bp, 11 predicted proteins | sample OWC_Aug_M2_C1_D5_FD_207648 | JGI IMG/M metagenome (GOLD analysis project Ga0316628, IMG submission 207648) | Wetland soil microbial communities from Old Woman Creek delta, Ohio, United States - OWC_Aug_M2_C1_D5_C | ecosystem: Environmental > Terrestrial > Soil > Wetlands | place: USA: Ohio... | reverse complement strand
GTGGGGCGGTGGCCGTGGACCTCGCCACCGAGGTCGGACCTGCCGGCCTGATCGTGCAGTCCAGCTTCACCTCGATCCGCGAGATGGCCCGCCACCACTACCCCTTCGTACCCGGGGCGCTCATTCGCACCCGGATGGACTCCCTAGCCAAGATCAGCCGCGTGCGCTGTCCCAAGCTCTTCATCCACTCTCCGGCCGACGAGATCGTGCCCTTCGAGCTAGGGCAGCGGTTGTTCGAGGCCGCTCCCGAGCCCAAGCGCCTCCACGTGGTCCCGGGCGCCAGCCACAACGAGACCGACGTCGTGGGTGGCGCCGCCTACCTCGCCGCCCTGCGCGACTTCGTGCACGACTGCGCCGAGCCCGGCCTGTCCCCTGCGCGCCTGTCCTCCTCGTAGGGACCCGGCGATCGCCAGAGGGCGTTACAATCGACCCATGGACTCCCTGCCGGCGGACAAGGTGGCCACCCTGGAGGCGGTAGCGCGACGCATCGTGCCCGAGGTGGCCGGGCTCGACGCCGGCGGCCGGGAGCGCTTCCTGGAGATCATCGACCAGGCCCTGCGCGAGCGGCCGCCGGCCATCCGGCGCCAGATCGCGGTCTTCCTGGGCGTCATCCGCCAGGCGCCGCGGCTGCGCTTCGGGCACAGCTTCGAGCGGCTCGGCGCGGGTCGGCAGGAGCGCGTGCTGCGCTGGCTGCAGGACTGCCCCGTGTCACTGCTGCGCAAGGGTTTCTGGGGCCTCAAGGCGCTCGTCTTCATGGGCTACTACGGTCAGCCCGAGGTGTGGCCCGAGATCGGCTACGCGCCGGTCTTCGACGCGCGGGACAAGCTCCATGGGTGAGCGGCGGGTCGACATCGCGATCGTCGGCTCAGGCGCTGGCGGCGGGGCTGTGGCCAAGGAGCTCGCCCCCCTTTGCGGCCAGGGCGTGCGCATCGCGGTCCTCGAGTGGGGGGCGCGGCTCGAGGAGCACGAGTACACCGGCCGCGAGCTGGAAATGGCGCGCAAGCTGTACTTCGACTCGGGCGGGGTGCTGACCAAGGACCGCACCATGACCCTCGCCTTCGGTCGCGCCTATGGCGGCTCGACCGTGGTCTACACCGGCACCTCGCTGGCCATGCCGCCGGAGGTGGTCGAGCGCTGGGCGGTACCCGGGCTCGAGTGGCAGGATCTCCACCAGCGGTCCCTGAAGTACCTCGCGGAGAACAGCGTCCACCTCCAGGAGGAGGGGCTGCTCAACGACAACAACCGTCTCTTCCGCCTCGGTTGCGAGCGGCTCGGCTACCGGGTCGAGCAGTTCCCGGTCAACGTCAAGGGCTGTCGCGGCTCGAGCCTGTGCAACCTGGGCTGCCCGAACGCCGCCAAGCAGGGTACCCACCGCGTCCAGCTCCCGGCCGCCGAGGCCCGCGGGGTGGAGGTGATCAGCAACTGCAAGGTCGAGAGGATCAGCCGCGGCGAGTGTCAGGTCACGGTCTCGAACCCGCCCTACGGTCGCCCCTCGGCCTGGGAACCGGGTCGACACACGGTCAAGGCCAAGGTGGTTGTGGTCTGCGGTGGGGCGGTCAACAGCCCGGCGCTGCTCCTGCGCTCGGGGTTCGGGCAGGACCTGCCTGCCCTGGGCCGCTACCTGACCCTGCACCCGGCTTTGATCCTGGTCGGCGAGCACGCAAGGCCGATCAGCAACTTCCACGGCCACCCCAAGAGCTTCTACTGTGACCAGTTCGCCGCGAGCCATGGGTTTCTGCTCGAGACCTGCATGTATTTCCCCTTCACCACCTCCAAGAACCTGATCGGCTTCGGCCCCGAGCACTCCGAGCTGATGCGGGCCTTCGACCACCTGCAGATGATCCTGGTCCTGGCCCTCGACCCGGCGCTGCCGGGCAATCGGGTGCGGGTCGACCGCGGAGGCGAGCCAGTCGTGGATTACACCCTGACCGACACCGTCCTCGACTCGCTCCACGCCAGCATGAAGGCGAGCGCGCGCATCTTCTTCGCGGCCGGCGCCCGTCGGGTCCACGCCCCCGCCGGGCGCAGCTTCTCGATCGCCGCCGGGGACGCCGACCGGATCGACCAGCTGATCCCGCGCAGCAACGTCGTGCCGGGCAGGATCTCGGTGAACAGCGCCCACCTCATGGGCGGATGCCGCATGGGCGCCGACCGCGCCACCTCGGTGACCGACGAGTGTGGCCAGGTGCACGGCCAGCCGTGGCTCTACGTGGCCGACTCGTCGCTCTTCCCGCGCTGCTCCGAGATCAACCCCTACGTCACGGTCATGGCCCTGGCCGACCGCGTGGCCGAGCGCATCACGAGCCGCGCCGGCGAGCTGCTCACCCGATGAAGACCCGCGGCTCCAGGCTGGTCGTGCGCGCCCTCGAGGACGAGGGCGTGCGTTTCGCCTTCGGCATCCCGGGCACGCACAACATCGAGCTCTACGACGCGCTCGAGGGCTCGGCGACGGTCGAGCCGGTTCTGGTCACGGACGAGCAAGCGGCGTCGTTCCTGGCCGACGGCCTGGCCCGAGCCTCGACCGACGTCGGCGTGCTCAACCTGGTGCCCGGCGCCGGCGTCACCCACGCGCTGTCCGGTATCGCCGAGGCTTTCATGGACAACGTGCCCATGGTCGTGATCGCCTGCGGGGTGCGCTCCGACACCGGCGCCGCCTTTCAGCTGCACGACATTGACCAGCTCGCCGTGCTGCGACCGGTGACCAAGGAGGTCCTGCGCGCCGAGCGGGCCGCCGACATCTACCCCATGGTCCGGCGCGCCTTCCAGGTGGCGCGGCGGGGCACGCCCGGCCCGGTGGCGGTGGAGATACCGGCCAACCTCCTCCTCCTCACCCACGAGGTCGAGGAGGTGGGCTGGGCGCCGGAGCCCGATCCGCCGACCGATCCCGACCCCGATCTGCTCGAGCGCGCGGCGCGGCTGCTCGGCGAGGCCCGCCGGCCGGCCCTCTACGTCGGCGTCGGCGCCGCCGGGGCGGCGGCCGGACTGGTCAGGCTGGCCCGCCAGCTGGCCATGCCCGTGGTCACCACCATCCAGGGCAAGGGCGTGTTCCCCGAGCACCACCCGCTATGGCTGTGGAACGGTTGGGGCGCGCATGCCCCGGCCTTCGTGCGCCAGGTCATGGACCGCTGCGACTGCCTGCTCGCCATCGGCTGTCGCTTCTCCGAGGTGGCCACCGGCAGCTACGGCATGACCCCGCCGCCCCAGCTCCTCCACGTCGACATCAACCCCGAGGTCTTCAACCGCAACTACCACGCCGCGCTCGCCATCCGCTCGGACGCAGCCGTCTTCGTCGATGGCCTGCTCGGCCTGATCCACGGCGAGCGCCCGTCAGGGACCCTGGTCGCCGAAATCGCAGCTGGCCACCGCGACGTCGAGGAGCGCTGGCGCCGGCGCGCGAGCCGGACCCGGGTCAGCCCGAGCGCGCTCTTCGCTGCCCTGCAGGAGCACTGCCGGCCCGATGCCGTCTTCACCACCGACAGCGGAAACGGAACCTTTCTGGCCATGGAGCACCTGCGCCTCGACCGCCCGGGCTGCTTTCTCGCCCCGGTCGACTACTCGTGCATGGGCTACGCGGTGCCGGCCGCGGTGGGCGCTGCCTTTGCCAACCCGGGGCGGGACGTCGTCGCCCTGGCCGGCGACGGCGCCCTGCTCATGACCGGCCTCGAGCTCCTCACCGCAGCCTCCCATCGCGCGGCGCCGCTGGTCTGCGTCCTGCGCGACGGCAAGCTGGCCCAGATCGCCCAGTTCCAGCACATCCCGCTCAACCGCGAGACCTGCACGGTCCTGCCCGATTTCGACCTCGAGGCCCTGGCCCGCGGCGTCGGCTGTCGCTACTTCCGGATCCTGCGCGACCACGAGCTCGAGGGCGTGCTGCCCGCCGCCCTCCATGTCGCGCGCGGCGGCACCCCGGTCCTGGTCGAAGTGGCCGTCGACTACGCGGACACGACCTACTTCACCAGAGGCGTGGTCAAGACCAACTTCTGGCGCCTGCCCTGGGGCGACCGGCTGCGCATGCTGGCCCGCGCGGTCGGGCGGAGGGTGGTGGGAGGGTAGGGCGGGAAGGTCGGGGCGACGAGCCCGAGCCGGTTGCCGTCGTCGGTGCCGACCCTCTTCCCGAGCTCGTTCCCGGAAGAGTCGCGCACAGGGAACGGCAACGGTAACGGCGACGGGCTCGGGCCCGGGAGCGGGCTGGGAATCTGACTACGGCCGCACCATCGGGCGCACGCCGCTGGCCTGGGCCGTGATCCGGCGCAGCATCGGAATGTCGAACGGCGAGTCCGGGTAGATCGCGTTGTGTCCCAGACGTCGGTCCTGGTAGCCCTCGGCCGTGACCTCGAGCAGGCAGGCGCCCTCGGGCACCGCGAGCTCGTAGAGGCCGTCGGCGCCGGTCACCGCCTGCTCCTCGAGCGGCCAGATCAGGTCGACCACGGCGCCGGCGATGGGCTGGCCGCTGCCGGCGTGCGCGACCACGCCGTGGAGCTCGGTGGTGCGGGCGCCGCCGCCGTCGGCGACCAGAACGGCGTCGTGGCGGGTCGTCGGGCCGGAGCCGACCGTGACCGGGGCGGCCGCCGGGAGATAGCCCGGGGCCGAGATCAGAAGCACGTAGGCGCCAGGCAGGAGCAGGCGGTGGAAGTCGCCGACGTCAGGGTCGGTCTCGACCCAGGACGCGTCCTGCTCCACGTCGTGCCACGCCACCTCGACCCGGGCGGCGAGCGGAGCGCCGGAGGCGTCAGTCACCACCCCGCGCACGCCGCCGAGCACGCTCTCGAGGTAGCCGAGCAGGGGCTCCCGGTTGTAGTCCCAGTACATGGGCAGGAGCGCTCCGGGCGGGTTCTTGAAGCGCGACACCTCGATCGTCACCTCGCGGCTACCGTGCCAGAAGTTCATGTAGTCCTGGCGCCCACCGGTGATCGTGTACCAGGCGTAGCCGTTGGTGATGCCGTTGTCGAGGTCGGTCAGGTACCAGGGGTCGTCGTGGGGCGGGGTGGTGGCGGCCTGGTGGGCGCGGTCGGCATAGGCGCGGGCCAGGGCCACGAACCAGAGGTCGTCGGCGTGCAGCCGGGACCAGGTGTCCCACGGGTAGTTGACCACCTCGGCGCCGCCGTGGAAGTTGGCCGAGAGCACGAACGAGTGGGCCTCGGCAAAGGCCATCATGGCCTCGGTCTCCCGCCACCAGGGCAAGCCGTCGGGGTGGTCGCCGTCGTCCGGGTCGGGGAAGTTGCGGTTGGGGTTGACCCCGCTGTCGCGGCCGCTCGAGTCGGTGTAGGAGCGGACCGCGTCGGCCACGCTGTCGTCGCCGCCGAAGTAGGTGCCGTCCGGGTTGGCGGCCGGGTTGAGCCAGATCTCGAGCGAGTCGACGAGCGCGGTCAGGCGCTGGTCATAGGGCACGCTCGAGCCGGGGTCGTAGTGGCCGAGGAGCTCGTCGGCCAGGCGCAGGAGGAGGATGATGCCGGTGGTCTCGTCGCCGTGCATGCTCGAGGTCAGGAAGACCTCGGGCTCGTCCTCCTCGAGGTCGGGGTTGTCGCTGATGCGCAGCGCGAGCAGCTGGTGCGGCCTGACCAGGTTGGTGGTCTCGCCGATGACCTCGAGCCGGCACAGGTCGGGGTGGTCGGCGGCGAAGGCCTCCATCATCGCTACGTACTCGGCGTAGGTGGGAAAGGCGTCCCAGGCCCCGATCGCGGCCCGCTCGAGGAGGCCCATGCGCGCGCCCGGGTTCCCACCCGGCATGGGCAGCTCGCGCCAGGTGTAGCCGGCGGCGGAGAGCGGCGCCACCTGCCTGGGCGACACGTAGGCCCAGACCCGCGTGCCTTCGACCCGGTCGATGCTGACCAGCCGGGTCAGGGCCTCGAGCTCGGCCCGGTCGGCGAGGTCGAGGACCACGTAGCGCGTGCCGCCGCTGTCCGCCGAGGCCGCCAGGCCGGCCGCGACCATCATCAGCCCCAGGGCCAGCGCGCGTGCTGCTCTCATCCTTGCCTCGTCGGCGATGCCCACGGCGCCACCCGCAGAGCATAGCCGGGCCCGGGGCGCCGCGCCAATCCCAGCTCAGTCTGTCGCCGCCGGAACCCGGCCGCCGATAGATAGAGGGCCGCGGAAGCAGCTCAGCTGGCCGTCGTGGTAGAAGCGCTCGAATCGCGCCGAGAGGAACTCGTGCAGGCAGTCGGCGATGGAGAAGATGACCACCGGCCGGCGCGCCACCTCGAGGTGGTGGGCCATACGCTGGTAGAAGGCGCGCCCCGGTCCCTCGGGTCGCAGTGGGCGGTAGAGGTAGATGAAGTCGAAGCCGGCGATGGAGACCTCGGCGACGTTGGCCACCACCCACTTGACGCGCTCGGGCGGGACCTCGAGCCAGGCCTGCAGGCGCTGGCCGATTTCGACCATCCGGCTCGAGATCTCGATCTGGACCGTGCGTCGGTGCGGGTAGAGCCGCTGGAGGAGCAAGCCCTGGAGCCCGTTGCCGGCGCCGAGGTCGACGCTCACGGTGAGATCGTGGATGAAGGGGGCGGCCTTGAGGAGCGGGCTGAGGCCGCCGGCGTGGCACCAGGTGCCGCCGCTGGCGTCGACCACCTTGCGCTCGGCCGGAGTGCAGGGCGCCGCGTGCATGTGGAGGTGACAGTAGAGCTCGAGGAAGTACTCTTCCAGTAGGTCGCCGTCACCCGCGTTGCAGGCGGCGCGGAAGCGGTCGCGGAGGTGGCCGTAGTCGGGGAAGTCGCCGTCCGGGTCGGGCGGCGGGCCGAGCTCGGCCAGGAGCGTCATGAGGCGGACCAGCTGCGCCCGCTCGGCCTCGCTGCGGCCGTCTCCGGCGAGGAGCTGCGTCAACCTGTGAGCGAGCGACCGTGAGTCGATGTCGATCCTCCGCCGGCAGTCGGGACAAGGTACCATGCGGCCCGGACCCGAATCATGAGTCGCAGCCAGCCCAACGACCTGCGCGTTACTCTCGACCTGCGAGCGGAGGCCCATCTGTCGGACGAGCTGCTCCTGTCGGACGAGCAGGAGGCGGTGCGCAGCTTCTTCGACGAGATCAACACTCGGCGCCTGCGCTTCAACCTCTGGCTGCTGGTCTCGGCCTTCGCCCTCTACGCCGTGTTTTCCTTTGCCGACGGGCGGATGGCCCAGGGCGGCACGACCTCGGCCGCCGTCGTCGCCTGCGCCCTGCTGCTCCACCTCCGGCAGCGCCGGTTCGTCGTCGACTCCATCCGTCAGGTCTGCGCCGGCTGTCTGCTCGGCGCGAGCGTGCTGATGTGCGTGATCCACGGCACGGATACCAGCGGCGCAGCGCTGTGGTTCGTCATCCTGGCGGTGCTGGCGGGTCGCCTGCGGTTCTCGCCCGGCGAGCACCTGGCCTTGATCGGCTCCCTGTACGCGATCTTCGTCGTCCGCAGCGTGATCGTGGAGCAGCTCCTGCTCCGGAGGGGGTTGCCGGTCGCCGAGCTGCTCAGCGTCGCCTTCCTCGGCCTGGTCTTGGTCGCGGCGGCCGCGGGTTCGGCGCAACGTGCGAAGAAGCGGTTCCTCGCCCGCTGGCGGGTCGAGAGCCTGCGCCACCGCGACCGCCTGCGCATGAAGCAGGAGCTGGAGTACGCCCGTCAGATCCAGCTCAGCATGTTGCCGCGGCAGGCGCCGACCCCGTCCTGGCTCGACATCGCAGCCCTCTCCATCCCGGCGACCGAGGTTGGCGGCGACTACTACGACTACTTTCCGCTCGGCGGCGAACGCCTGGCGGTGGTCGTGGGCGACGTGACCGGGCACGGCGTGGCCAGCGGCCTGGTCCTGTCCGGGGTTCGCGCCAGCCTCAACCTGCTCCAGGAGGAGATGGACGCCCCGCAGCAGATCCTGGGCCGGGTCAACCGTATGCTCAAGCGGACCGCCACCCCGCGCATGCTCATGACCCTGGGCCTGGCGGTCCTCGACGGCTCGAGCTCGACCCTGACCCTGTCCACCGCCGGCCACCCCCCGGCCCTGCTCGCGCGCCAGGGCGGGGACGATGTCGAGGAGATCGGGCGGGGAGCGCTACCGCTGGGCGCCATGGCGCGCAGTGAGTACGCGGAGGACCGGCTCAGGCTCGAGGCCGGCGACGTGCTCTTGCTGTACAGCGACGGGCTGGTCGAGACGACCGACCCGGAGGGCCGCCAGTTCGGCTGGGACCGGCTCCGCCAGGCCCTGCGCGCGGCGGCCGGGGAGACCTCGGCCCAGGCCGTGCGCGACGCCCTCCTGCGCGAGCTGTGGGACTTCAAGGGCGACGCCGAGCAGGTCGACGATGTGACGATGGTGGTCATCCGCGTGCGGCCCGCCTGAGCCGACCCCGACCGACCTCTTGCACGAGACTCCCGCGCTCAGCCCGGACCGTGATTTCGCCTGCGCTCAAGCCGGGCTCGGTCCGGGGAAGGTCGGATTGGAAGGCCAAGACGCCAAGGTCGCGAAGACAGAACGTAAGGTACTGTGAATGAACACTTTATGATCTTTGCATCGGCGCGGTTTGAAGGACCAATCGCCCGCTCGCGGCCGCACAGGCGCTCAGCCTGACGCAGAGGTGCTGGCAGGACCCGGACTAAGGGGCTACCCGGCCGCTCGGCTGGCGCGGCTCCGCGAAGCGGTCGCCCAGCCAGAAGAAGGCGGCGCTGGTCGCGCCCCAGTTGCCGTCGGCGTCCTGGGCACGCAGGAACAGGCTGTGGCGGCCGCGGGCCAGGTCGGTCGTGTCGAGGGTCGCTTCCGCCTCCTCCAAGTCATGGTCGAAGCTGCCGTCGACCGGGATCATGGCCACGAGCTGACCGGCCTCGGCGCGCCAGGGGGGAACGTCGACCGCGTACTCGACAGCGGTGATGGTCTGGGTGGGCTCGATGCCGTTGACGTTGCTGTAGCGGCGGTCAGTGACGTCGGCGACCACGGTTAGCAGGCTGTCGGGGGCCAGGGTCGGGCCCGGGTCGAGGACGATCTCGGTCACCTCCGGACCGGAGGGCGTCAGGTACGGGGTGCGCGCCACCTTGGCCGCGTAGAGCAGGGCGTCGAGGTTGGGCTCGAGGATGGACTCCTCAAACACCGTGCAGTCCTCGAAGAACCAGTCCCCGACCTCGAAGGTGAAGGCGGCGACGCCGAGCTCGCCGTAGGCGAAGTCGATGGTGGTGCCGTCGGTGGGGTAGAGAAAGATCGACTGGTAGGGGACGTGGTGGTTGTAGTAGGCGAGCTTGCGGCCCAGGGTCTGGAGGGCGGTGGAGTTGGGCGGGTGCTCGTAGCCAAAGCCCCAGGGCCAGAGCACGAGCGCACCGTAGGCGTGGATGTCGAGGTAGATGCCGGTGGCGTCGGCCGGCGGCTCGGGGTTCCACTGCGCCGGGAAGAGGGCGCGCAGGTAGTCCTGCACCGCCTGCGTCTCGGGCTCGGAGCCCGGGAATGGTCCGCGGTACGTCTCGTCGCAGTATCCTGCCGAGGAGCCGCCACAGCAGCCCCACTCGTACTCGAAGTTGCGGTTGATGTCGGCGCCGCGGTCGTCGGTGTTCGGGCAGTAGTCGTTGTCGGCGTTCTTGCGCCACATCATCAACTGCTCGGCGCGCTCGCGCCCGTCCGGGTTGGAGAGCAAGAAGAGGTTGATTTCGTGCTCGTCGAGGATCCAGGTGATGTCCGCATCGATGCCGTGGCCGTCCACCAGACGTTCGGCGAAGCGCAGGAGCAGCTCGGGCGGTGCGAGCTCACGGGCGTGCATTCCGCCGGTGGCGAAGAGCGCCGGCTTGGGGTCCAGCTCCGAGGTCGCGGCGTTGGTCAGGCGCAGCACCATGAGGTCGTGCCCCTCGCGCTCGGCCTCGGGGTGGAGGAGCTCCCACGAGTCGCCGATGTCGATCCAGCTGGCCAGGTCGGGCCGGCGCGCGACCAGGTCCTGGGCCGCCTGGAAGGTCTCCTCGATCGTTCGATAGCAGGGGAAAGCGAGGATGCCTCCGTCCTCGGTCTTGGACGCCGAAGGGGGCCGGCACAGGCGGGCGGTGAGCTCCTCGTCGACCTGGACGCGAAGCCCGGCCGCCTGGAGCCGCGCCAGGCCCTCCGCGTCGACGCCCACCACCAGGTAGCCGGCCTCGCGGTGCACCTCCCATGGCTCGACCCACGAGGACACGGCGCGGATCACGGCCGGGTCGTCGAAGAGGACGCGGACGACTTGCGGGCACTCCTCACCGCCGAGGACGGGGAGGGGCAGCGCGGTCGTGACCAGGACCAGGGTGGAAAGAAGAAGCAGGGAGTGACGGCGGCGGGACTGATGTGGCGTGCTCATGGCCTCGATTCTACCGGAGCGGCGACCCCCTAGGGGGGGTGACGAACCGGGCCCGCAGCAGGCCGGGTATGATGCCCCATCGACGGGAGGCGAGCCGGCAGCCTTGGACAAGCTGGACGAGATCCGCGCGGCCCTCCGCCGCCTCGATCTCCACTTGGCCGTGGGGGATGTGGACGGGGTCGCCCACGCCCGGCTGCGGGAGAGGATCTTGGCCGAGCTCGACCCCAAGACGCGGGCCAAGCTCGAGGCCTTGCTTCCGCCTCCAGCGATCCCGGGCGAGGGCGTCCTCCGCTCCAAGAAGCCGTTGGCCGTGACCAGGTCGGCGCGCGAGCGGTGGTCGCGCCTGCTCGACCCGGGCAGCGAGCTGCTCGGCACGTGGCGCGTGGTGCGCGCCCTCGACTGGAGCCCGAGCGCGGTCACCTACCAGGTCGAGGAGCTGGGCAGCGGTCTGCCCCGGCTGCTGGTCCTCGTCGGAACCGAGGCCATGACCGCGGAGCAGAGGGAGAGCTTCCGGCGCGAGGCCATGGCCTACCTCGAGCTCGACAACCCCGCGATCCTGCGTGGTCACCAGCTCCTGGAGGATGCGGAGCAGGGGCTGGCCATGCTGTCGATGGAGTGGGTGCCGGCCTGCAGCGCGTACGAGCTGTGCATCCGTGCCCGCACCATTCCTGAGCTGGTGCCGGTGGAGCTGGCCCTGCGCATCCTGGCCCAGTCCCTCAAAGGACTGGCCGCAGCCCACGCCGGCGGCCTGGTCCACGGAGCGGTCAACCCGCGCAGCATCCTCCTCGCCGGCGGCAGCGACTCCGAGCTCTTGTCGCAGCCGGACGCGGACCCCCGGGTCAAGCTGTGCGGCTTCCTGGTCCGGCAGCCGCTCGAGCCGGTCGACGACCCGTCCGGGGGCCAGGGCCGCGAAGCGAGGGCCTACGCCGCCCCCGAGACCCTGGCCGGAAGCCTGGGCGCGACGCCGGTGGCCGACGTCTATGGCGCCGGCGCCGTGGCCTACGAGCTGCTCAGCGGCAAGGCCCCGACCGCCGCCGGTCACGTGCCGGTGGGCGAGCTGCGACGCGGGGTGCCGCTGTGGGGCGCGCGCGTCATCGGCGAGGTGGTGGAGCGTAACCCGGTCGACCGCGCCGACGTCGCCCGGGCCGCGGCCGAGCTCGAGGACGAGCTCGCCCCGGCCGCCGCACCCAAGGCTGCGGCCGCGACCGCAGCCGGGCCGCCCCAGGCGACGGACGCGGCGTACGTCGAAGCGCAGACCGAGCTCAGCGAGGATGACCTCAGGGTCGTGCGTGCCGTCGAGGAGTTCCGCCAGCTGCGACTGGCGGAGGAGGTTACGGGCCGGCGCAGGCGGCATCTGGCAGCCGCCGCCGGTGGCGCGGTCGCGGTCGCCTTGCTGGTGCTGCTCGGGCAGGTTCTCGGCCGATCGCGTCCCCGGGCCGAGCCCGAGCCCTCACTGACCGCGCCCGCAGTGGCGGAGCAACCGACGCCGGCGCTTTCGATGGCGGCCTCGCGGGGAGCGGACGCGGCAGACCATTCGCTGGCAGCCGGAGAGGCGGTGCTGGTGGTGCGCTCCAACCGCGCCGGGGACACGGTGTGGTTGGACGGCTTGGCGGTGGGGACCACCCTTCACGTCGTGCGCGTCGCGGCCGGCCGGCACCAGCTGCGGGTGACCCGCGACGGGTGTGAGCCGCGCGAGCAGTGGGTCGAGGTGGCGGCCGGCGAGCGCGAAGGCCTGAGCTTCCAGCTCGTCTGCCCGACGCCCGTGCCGCCGCGACCGGTGACCGCGGCGGTCTGGTCCGAGCCGGTGACCGGCCTCTTCTTTCGCTACATCCCGCCCGGTAGCTTCACCATGGGCAGCCCGGCGGACGAGCCCGAGCGGATGGCGGACGAGACCCCGCACCAGGTCACTATCACCCGCGCTTTCTGGCTCGGCGACGCCGAGGTCACCCAGGGGCAGTGGTCAGTGGTCATGGGCTCGAACCCCGCGCGAGCGACGGATTGCGGCCGCGACTGCCCGGTCGAGCAGGTGACCTGGCGCGACGCCCTCGTGTTCGCCAATGCCGCCTCGCGCCTGGCCGGTCTTTCCGAGTGCTACCGGCTCGACGGCGACCAGGCCTCGTTCCTCGGTCTCGACTGCCAGGGCCTGCGGCTGCCGACCGAGGCCGAATGGGAGTACGCGGCCCGGGCCGGCACCGGGACCGCGTTCTGGTGCGGCCCCACCCTGGGGCCGGAGCACGCCAACTTCGACGGCCAGCGCGCCTATGCCGGTGCCGCGCCAGGGGTCTTCCCCAGCCAGCTGATGCCGGTGCGCAGCCACCTGCCCAACCCGTGGGGCCTGTACGACGTCCACGGCAACGTCTCCGAGCTGGTGTGGGACGCCCACGCCAGCTACCCGGGGGCGCCCCTTGTCGACCCGGTGGGCAGCGGGCAGGGCGCGGTCCGGATGTTCCGCGGCGGCGGCTGGACCGACCCTGCCAGCAAGTGCCGTTCGGCCGTGCGCGGCCAGGGCTCGCCCCAGTACAGCTACGGCGACCTCGGCCTGCGCCTCGCCCGTACGGCCCGCTGACCCGCGGCGATTGTGCCAGAGGGCCGGGCTGTGGTAGGGTGACGGGCGGTCAACTGAACTCACCTTGGAGGTCGTCTTGAAACAGGTCAAAACAGCGTTGGTCGTCGTGGTCGTGCTCGTGGTCGTGGCGGCGTCGGGCTGGGCGGAGACGCGGAACACCGGTGGATCCGCTCCAGCGGGCTACATCCCGGGCCAGAACGTCATCACTCCCGTCGATCAAAGGGTCGGGGAGACCATCCTTTACGCTCCTTCCGAGGCGGACGACCCGGCCCTGCGCGCCGCGATCGCGGGCTTCACCGGCGGCACGGTGGACTACTTCGACGCCGTCAACGGGACGCCGGACTTGGCCACCCTGCAGGGGTACGACTGCGTCTACACCTGGGCCAACTACGCGTATCTCGACATGACCGGGTTCGGCAACAACCTCGCCGACGCCGTCGATGCCGGCACGGTGGTCATTCTGGGCACTTTTACCACCTACACGATGGGCAACCATCTCGGGGGGCGGATCATGACTTCGGGTTATTGCCCGGTGTCCTCCCCCAGTGGCTCCAACCACTTCGTGTCGTCGAACTACGCCGGCGACGGCACCACCCCCATCCACAACGGGGTCACGATGTACGAGTGCATGTTCCGGGACTACCTCGCCCTGCAGGGGACAGGCCTCCAAGACGGGAGCTACGTCGACGGCGAGATCGCCCACTCCTACCGCCCGGACTTCAAGGTCATCCACAGCAACGGTAGCGGAGCCTCTGTGCTCGGCTGCACCGGCGACTGGGCGCTCCTGATCGCCAACGCCTGCCAGGCCGGAGTGCCGGTCGAGCTGCAGAGCCTGTCGATCGAGTAGGTCGTCTCGGCTGGTCCGTTCCGATGAGGACGCCAGGTACCCAGGTTCCGCCTGGGTACCTTGTTTCCCGTCGCGCCCTGGGTTTCCATCTGAGCTCGGGTTTGAGCTGGAGAGGGACCTGTCGAGCGGCTTCATCGCCTGCGCGGCATCGATATCGCATGCCCTGACGACGGGCTCGGTGTCCAGCCGTCAACGGCGGCCGGCGCGAGGGCCGAGGCGATACGCGTGCGGACCTCGTCGACCAGGTCGCGGACCGAGCCCCCGCCCGAGTCGCCGACGCTCGGCGACGGGTGGATCACCATCCGCGGCCGGCCCGGGAACACGTCCAGCGTCCCGGGATTGGCGGGATCTGCCGGGTGCTGCCCGTCACGGATGGGCGAGGCCGGGGCGAATGGCACGGGCGCTATCCGACAGTTGGTCGGCCAGTCGCAGGTCTTCGTCCGCGGATTGACCGACCGACCGCTTCCACGCGGCTCGCCGGCGGTAGAGCTCGGCGCCCAGCGAGTAGAGCTCGGCGCTGGCCGAATTCAGCCCGAGGGCGCGCTCCAACGCCAGCCTGGCCCGATCGAAAGCTGCAGCGGCAGGGGAGCCCGACTTTGCCTCCAGGAGCTCGAGCCGGCACAGCACACAGTAGGTCCGCCAGTGATTCGGGTTGCCGCGCATCGCGTCTTCGAGGCAGGCGCGCGCGTGCGCGGTCGGCTGGGCTGGCGATTCCCGAATGTGCACCCGACGTTCAGCTTCCTTGAGGTATGCCTCGGCGAGGCTCCTGCTGCTGTTCTCGTCCACCATGTCGTCGCCGGGGTTGATCGCCCGCGCCCTGGTGCAGGCATCGATGGCGAGCGCGATCGACTGCGCCGGGTCCAGCCCCTGGAGGCGGTCCGACTCGGCCTGCGACAGGTAGACCCTGGCCAAGGCATTCAAGCAGAGGTCGAAGTCGGGAGAGATCTCCAGGCAGTGCAGCAGGTCTGCGGCGGCGGCATCGAGGTCGTCGTGCGCGGGCCGTCCCTGGTCGAGCTGCCACTGGCCGAGGGCCAGCCGGGTCCGCCCGAGGGTCATGAGGGGGTAGGGGCTCGCCGGGTTGATGGAACGGCTCTTCTCGAGAATGAGGAGGGCCTCGCCCAGCGACCCGGACGGATCTTCCCCGTGCTCGATCCTGTACTTGCCTTCCTCCAGCAAGGCGACGCCGAGGTTGTGGCAGCCGATGAAGTTGGCAGGGTTGATGGCCACCGCAGCGCGTCCGTTCTCGACTGACGCCTGGATGGACTGTCCGGGATCTTTCCCGCAGTTCCGTTCGTGGAGGGCCTTCTGATGGTAGGTGTTGCACAGGTTGCTGTACCCGAAGAAGTACTTGGGATTCAACTCCAACGCTTTGCCGAGACTGGCGATCGCCTGATCCAGCGACGGCAGCGGGTCACGCCCGGTGGTCCGCTCGTAGACGCCCAGGTAATGGTAGGCAAGGCTCATCACCGTGTGGGTCGGATAGCTGTTGGGCTGATGGGACAACGCGGACCGGCAGCTGTCGATGGCAGTGCGGAACGAGTCACTGGGATCCAGGCCGTGGTGCTGCTCGTACTGCCCCTTGATCCAGAAGGCGATGCCCAGCGGGTTATGCGCCTTGCCTCCGCCAGGATCCACTGCCGTCAGTCGGGTCGCGATGGTAACCGCCTGCTCCACGGCGTCTCGCGGATCTTCCCCCTGGTTGAACCGGTACTCGGCCCATCTGCTATAGGCGGCCAGCTTGTTCTCGAGGGCGGTTGCGCTGTCCGGGTCGACGACCAGGACCTGGTCACAGACCTCCAACGCCTGCTCGAAGGTCGGCTCGGGTGAGACGGCGGTCTGGTAGGCCTGGAGGATCATCAGATCGCGCTTCAGCGCGCACAATCCCACGTAGCCGAGCGGGTCGCTGGCCCCGGTCCGGATGGCCGAACGGTAGGCGCTTTCGGCCTCGCCATACAGGCGCGATGCTTCCTCGGTCCTTCCCGCCTCCTGGCTCGCGTCGGCCATCGCCCGGCAAACATCTCCGGCCAGGATCTCGGCTTCGTAGAGCGACGGCAGGCGGGCGGAGGCCGACCTGGCCTTGAGGAGCGCCTGATCGTAGCGCCTCTCCAGAAATGCGATCAGAGCCTCGGGGTACTCGGGAACCTGTGCGGTTGCGGTATTGCCCCGCGCGAGCATTTGCAAGGCCGGCGATTTCAGCTCGGACTCGAGTTGCGTCCTGCGAGCATCTCTCGATGCCTTGTCCGGAATCCGCTCCGCCTCCACCAGGGCCTCCTGGTAAAGCCTCGCAAGTGTGAGTCCGAGGTCATAGGCGACTTCCGGAGGCCGATAAACGAGCTTGTTCCAGGCCACGTCCAGGTGGGTCCTCGCCTGCTCGTAGTCACGGAGCGCGATCCACGCCCGGCCGAGAGCGTGCTCGCCGGGGCCGTGGCTGAGCCTGCCCAGCCGGCGCATCTGCTCTTCGAGCGCGACCATTCGCTCCAGCACGATCTGCTTCTCCTGTGCGGTGTCGTGCGCCGGCAGCAGATAGGCGGTCCTCATCAACGCGTCGATCTGTTCGACCTCCCGGCCGAACTGCTGCGCGAGCAGCATCTCCTTCTCTGTGTCGCGCCGCGCGTGCAGCCACATTCCGAGGAAGACGACTGCAGCCAGGAGGGCAGGTGCCGCCACGAGCAGGGCGGCCCGGTTCTTGCGCGCCTTCTTGCCGAGCCGGTAGGTCCATGTGGCGGGGCGCGCCAGAATCGCCTCGCCGTCGAGGAAGCGAAGCAGGTCCTCGGCCAGCGCACGCGCGGACTCGTAGCGGCGGTTCGGGTCCTTCTCCAGGCACTTCATCACGATCGTCTCCAGATCGCGGGAGATGCCGGGAAGTGCGCGGCCGAGTGGAATCGGATCCTCATGAATGGCGCGCACCATGACTTGCAGACCCGACCCGGAGAAGGGCGGCTTGCCTGTCAGGAGTGAGTAGAGCGTGGCGCCCAATCCGTAGACATCGGTGCGGCGGTCGACCTGGCTGTAGTCTCCAATCGCCTGCTCGGGCGCCATGTAGGCGGGAGTCCCCATCGCCATCCCGGTCGCGGTCAGCCGCTCGGTGTCGAGCTCCCGGACGAGGCCGAAGTCCACGACGAACGGGTTCGCGCTCCCGTCCTCGGCTTCCTCGAGCATGATGTTTGCCGGCTTCAAATCCCGGTGGACCAATCCCGCGCGATGGGCGGCATGAACCGCTGCAGAGACCTTGTGCATGACTCTGATCTTCTGCTCGCGGCTCAGGCTGGTGCCGACGTCGGCCAGCGTGCGGCCGTCGATGAACTGCATGGCAATGAAAGGGTGACCGCCAACTTCACCGACCTCGTAGACCTGGCAGACGTTCGGGTGCTCCAGCCGCGCCTGCGCCCGGGCTTCCCGAAACAGTCGCTCGACCAGCACCGGATCATCCCGGACCAGGAACTTGATCGCGACATGCCGCTCCAGCCGCGGATCCCATGCCTTGTAGACGCGCCCCATGCCTCCCGCGCCAAGCAAACCCTTGCAGACGTAGCGATCCCATTCGCCTGTGGGCCACGTCGATGAGCAATGCTTACCGGTGTCAACAGACCCGGGCCGCCCTTCGGGCGGAGTCTCATCCACCATGGGCAGTCCCCCTGTCGCGAGTGCTACCAGGCCCGGCGATTCTAGCGATCATGGTGGCATGGCCGTGCATGAGCATCCGGTCACTCAATTGTGACACTGCTCTGCACCCGAGCTCGGGTCATGCCTGGCATCGGTGCCGGTGCATCATCCGAGCGCGGAGGCGACGCGCGTGCGGACCTCCTCGACCAGGTCGCGGACCGAGCCCTGACCCTGGTCGCCGACCCGCACCGGCTCATGGACGACCATCCGCGCCCGGCCAGGGAACAGGTCCAGGGTCCCGGGCGGCAGGATCTTCCGGGTGCCGCTGATCGTCACCGGCAGGATCGGCAGCCCGAGGTCGGCCGCGATCTGGAAGGCGCCGCGCTTGAAGCTCCCCAGCTCGCCGGTGCGGCTACGCGTGCCCTCGGGAAAGAACAGGACCGAGGTCCCGCCGGTGATCTTGCTCTTGGCCCGCTCCAGGGAGCGGGCCGCGGCGCGCGCGTTGGAGCGGTCGATGAAGATGTGGCCGACCCTCTCGCAGGCCACGCCGATCATCGGCGCTCGCCGCAGCTCCTGCTTCATCACCCAGCGGAAGTCCACGCCCAGCCAGCCGTAGAGCACGAAGATGTCGTACTGGCTCTGGTGGTTGCTGACGATGACGTAGGACTGGCCCGGTGCGATGTTCTCGCGTCCGGTCACCGTCACCACCATCGGAGTGAGGAGGGTCATCAACCGCGCCCATGGCACCCCGGTCAGCCGGCTCACCAGGCGGCTGCTGACGACCAGGGAGAGGAGCACCGCCAGGGTGCCGAACCCGATCGTGAGCAGGACCAGGCAGGGCACCAGCACGAGCCACTTGTAAGGCTGGTAGGCAAGGTGCAGGAAGCGCTTCACGCGTCGCTCTCCAAGGGCCGCGGCAGGGGTCTTGAGCGGTCCTGGGCCCGTGTTCCCTGCCGCGCCGGCATTCTATCCCGCGGCGTCGGTCGCGTCACGGGACCTGAGGAAATCCGCAGCCGGTGATGCAGCACGGCGCCTCACATGACTGTTCCCGCGATCGAGCCACTCGAGGCCGAGCCCGTCTTCGTTACCGTTGCCGTTGGCGGATCCTGCCAGCACGTGTTCGGGCGCTTCGACCGGCATCGAGGGATTGATGACGGCAGCGGCAACGGGCTCGGGCTCGTGGGCGCTGACATGTGGCGGGTGCGAGCGTCGGCTATCCTGGGGCTGGAGAGAGCACCCGCTATGACCCAGATCGTCGTGCCCGCGCCCGCCGACCGCAGCAAGGGACTGGTCCTGTTCGGGCTGGTCGAGATCGCGGTCGGCGCGCTCGCCGCCGCGGTCGTGCCCCTGGGGCTGCTCCTGCTCCTGGCGCCGGGGCTGGTCGGACCCGGGCTGCCGGTCGCGGTCGAGGCCCGCACCCTCCTGCCCGGGCTCTCGTCTTACGCCGTGGTCGCGGGAGTGCTGGTGACCCTGGGAGTCGGCTCGATTCGCGCCCGCCGGTGGGCTCGCAGCCTGACCCTGGTCGTGGC